>Ga0228672_1000013_pt1 | contig 160087 bp, 150 predicted proteins | sample 90DmetaG_FD_182788 | JGI IMG/M metagenome (GOLD analysis project Ga0228672, IMG submission 182788) | Seawater microbial communities from Monterey Bay, California, United States - 90D | ecosystem: Environmental > Aquatic > Marine > Coastal | place: USA: California | collected 2016-11-08 | reverse complement strand
ACGATGGCACAGACGAAATTTATACGCCCGAATAACGCTTATCTCTGGGCATTTGGATCAATCGGGCCGCGCCAGCGGTCCACCACCTGCGCCAATTCCAACGTCGACACAGGCTTTTTCAACTGCGCGTCAACCCCTTGCAAGACCGTCGCAGTGGCTGACGCGCTGCGGCCTACAGCAATCAACGCTGTTTGAGGTCCGTGACCCGCCGATTGAAGCGCGCGTATCTCAGTGATCACACTCTGGCTACTCGCCTCGATAAGCACAGCGTCAATGAGGATCAGATCAAAGGTTTTATCGCGCAATACCAGCAAAGCATCTTGAAAACGTGAGGCTTCGGCAACCACGCAGCCCAATTTTTCAAGCTGATGTTTCAAAATCAGTCTGCTCACCTCATTTTGATCGATCAATAAAATATGTGCTTGTGCCGGCCCCTGAATTGGGCCGATAGGTTTGATGCTCTGTAACCCTGCCTGGGTGCGAGACAGCTGCGCCGCATGTATCTCAGATAAGGCGCGCCAAACCTCTGAGGGCAACATGGGACGGCGCGCAAGAACGCGACGCCCTGAAAATATCTTTTTAAAATCAGGATGTGCGCGGGAGGCAAACGTTACCACAGGCAGATCTGGATCATGCATAGATATATCACGAAACAACTGATCTTTTTGCAAATCCCCCAATCCAGAATTTGCAATCACAATAAAAGCCTGTGACGCGCTAGTTTTAAGAAATTCGAGCAACGCGCCCGGCTGGTCAAAACTGAGCCAAATGGCGCCTGTTGCCCGCACATAGCGCTCGAATGCCCTTGGCGGTTTCCCCGGTTGGTGCAAACAAAGCACCTGTTCAGCCTTCAAGCACGGAATATTCACTGACCCTTGCGGATTCACCATCGGCAACAAAATTTCAAACGTCGCTCCACTGCCCTTCATGCTATCAACTTTTATCGTACCGCTCATTTTACTGACCAGCTGGTAGACGACAGACAGCCCCAACCCGGTTCCGCCAAAATCCAACCCTGCGCCGCTTTCCAGTTGCAGAAACGGCTCAAAAATATCTTGATGATTTTTCACATCAATCCCAATGCCATTATCCGATACAGCAATTAGTAAGCGATCCTTTTCATCCCGGGTTAAACATATCGAAACCGCCCCGGTCTTGCCCGGTACGCTCGCTGTGGAAAATTTGACCGCATTGGTGAGTAAATTCAGGATAATTTGCCGTAAGCGGCCAGGATCAACGTCAATTCTCTGGGGCAAGTGAGGATCAAAACTCAATGAAAACTCAACGTTTCGAGATTGCGCAAAGGGCAGTATTCCTTCAACAATATTTTCAAAGAGCTCTAAAAGAGCCGTTGGTTCAGGATGTAACGCAACCCGGCCCGCCTCAACTTTTGAACTGTCTAGAATTTCATCAACTAGCCGCAACAACACTGCAGAGCTATCACGCATAACTTTGATCAACCGCGCTTGCTCATGATCAAGTTGTTTCGCTTCAAACAACTCTAAGACGCCCATGATCCCATTCATTGGGGTGCGGATTTCATGGCTCATATTTGCAAGAAACCTCGTTTTGGCAATATTCGCGGCAGAAGCCTTCTTATTAGCCTGATAAAGATATCGGCTGTAGGATTTACTAATCGTTCCGACCCCAGAATATTGAATAATCAAAATAATAAAAACGGACAACACCGCCAATAGGTCCACATAGCGCAGGGCCAAAGGGTCAGACACGACCATTATGCCCAGAAGATCATCTTCCAGCCCCCAGCGGGTGATCCAAGCCATTATGCTGATCAGAACAAAAAATATTATATAAGCGCGTTCTTTCTTTACCGAAAAAACTAAGAATGCCCCACCGGCAAAGCCTGTGTAGAGAATGGCAGCGCAACTGTTCTTACTCACGAGTAAAATCCCAATCGTGACCGCAACCCAAGTACACCCCACCCAGAGCAAACGCACCAAGAGATGAAAGCGCGTGTTCAAAAAAACAACGGCAATGAGCGATGCAAGTATCGTGATTGCCGCGGGAATAAAAAAACTTAATTGCTGCAAAAAAAAGCCCATTGCAGCCCACATGATCGATAACACCAAGGTGACCCAAGCGGATATTCGAATAATTTCAAACCGCCTTGCCTGGGTTAATTCTTCTATCTTCACATCAATTTCTAGGGCGTGCGCCATTTTAAATACTCAAAGTCAAAAAATTCTTTTAAAAATAATATCAGCCCGTATATCACAGTTGAAAAAACATGCAAAATCTTCGGCCATCGACCTAGCCAATGAAATTAAATATTTACCCTGCGCCTTGGCTTAATTAATCTATGCCTAACAATAAAAAATTTTCTCTGGAAAAGGGGTGTAACGATAATGCCGTTAAAGGATCTAACTTTATATCTTGCGGCACCGCGCGGGTTTTGTGCCGGCGTGGATCGGGCAATTCAAATTGTTGAGCTTGCTTTGGGAAAATGGGGGGCACCAGTCTATGTGCGCCACGAAATCGTGCACAATAAATTTGTGGTCGATGGATTGCGCGAAAAAGGTGCCATTTTTGTAGAAGAATTAGATGAGTGCCCGGATGATCGACCGGTTATTTTTTCTGCCCATGGCGTGCCAAAGGCAGTGCCAGCAGAGGCTGCAAAGCGTGAAATGATCTATGTCGATGCCACCTGCCCTTTGGTGAGTAAAGTGCATATTGAGGCCGAGCGTCATCACGCGGCAGGGCTACAGATGGTAATGATCGGCCATGAAGGACATCCCGAAACAGTGGGTACGATGGGCCAATTGCCGACGGGAGATGTTCTTTTGGTGGAAACCTCCGAAGATGTGGCAAAGCTAAACATACGCGATCCTGAAAAATTGGCGTTTGTGACGCAAACAACGCTGTCGATTGATGATACCGCGGATATTGTGGCTGCCCTTAAACGGCGCTTCCCGAATATTGTAGGGCCGCATAAAGAAGATATTTGCTATGCAACAACCAATCGGCAAATTGCGGTCAAAGAAATCGCGCCTTTGGTGGATGCATTACTGGTGGTCGGAGCTCCCAATTCTTCCAATTCAAAACGTTTGGTGGAAGTGGCGTCAAAGGCTGGCTGTTCTTACGCACAGCTCGTTCAGCGCGACACCGAGATTGACTGGCGTGCTTTGGAGGGCATTCAATCGGTGGGGCTTACGGCGGGGGCATCTGCACCTGAGGTTTTGGTCAATGAAATCATCGAAGCATTTCGCGCGCGCTATAAGGTGACGATTGAGCATGTGGAAACCGCGCAAGAAAACGTAAATTTCAAAGTTCCACGCGTGTTGCGCGAAGCCGCCTTATGAGCGCGATTCAGCCCGCCCAAAATAGGGTGCTTCGAAAAGCTTCACCCTCTCGTTTAAAGCAGATGGCCAAGGCCAAAGCCCGAGATCCTCACAAATGGTAAACATCCCACGCTCCGCGTTGGTTTTGGGCTTGGCCGGCGTACTGCCATTTTTCTGGGGCGTGGCAACGCTTTATTCTGATGCCTTAAGCCTTTGGACCCTGCGCACAATTGGTCCGCGGTTCAACGGCCCCTATGTGCAAGTTTATTACGGGGCAATTATCTTGTCATTCATGTCTGGCGTACTTTGGGGCTTCGCGACGAAAACCTCCGGCCGACAGGCCACAATTGGCTATATATTATCTGTTTTACCCGCCTTGTGGGCGTTTTTTATGACTGGGAACGGCCCGACCTCGGCCTCAATACACCTAATGACCGGATTTGCTGGCCTGCTGCTTTTGGATTGGTTTTTTTGGGCTCAATCTTTGGCACCGCCATGGTGGATGCGCTTACGGGTATTGCTGACGGCTTTGGTGCTTGGCTGTTTAGGCTTAGGGGGTTTGTAATGGCAGCCGATCAGGAAACCATCGCTGTTTATGATGGCAAAATGCAAGATTACGCCGCGTTGAAACCGGATCCGCAGCAGAATAAAGCAATGCGTGATTTTTCAGCTCAACTCGCTCCTGGAGCAAAGGTTTTGGATTATGGTTGCGGGCCTGGCGCCTTTGCCCGCGCCTTTGCAGATCAGGGCTTTCAAGTAGAGGCTTTTGATGCTTCAAAAGAGATGGTCGCACTGACCCAAGCCGATCAGCGAATAAAGACATGGCAAGCGAGTTTTGAAAAGTTTCAAGCGCGGCATCGCTATGATGGGGTTTGGGCCAGTTTCTCTTTATTGCACGCCCCGCGTGAACAAATGCCAAATTTGTTAATGGCCATTCAATGCGCGCTTAAACCCAGCGGCTGTTTTACACTGGCCTTGAAACTGGGTAGCGGATCGCAGCGCGATAGCCTAGGGCGGCTCTATACCTATTATAGCCTGCCAGAGTTGCGCGGCTTGCTGACAAAGGCGAAATTTGACTGGCTGAGTCATATTGAAGGCAGAAGTATTGGGCTGGATGGCACCCAATCAGATTGGGCAATCATTCATACGCGGATCCAGAATGGCTGACTTATTTGCTTATACAGATGGCGCCTGTTCGGGCAATCCAGGCCCCGGTGGATGGGGTGTCTTGTTGCAAGCGAGCCAAGCCGGTAATATCGTTAAAGAGCGCGAATTAAGCGGCGGCGATGGTGCAACGACCAACAATCAAATGGAGCTGATGGCCGCGATCATGGCGCTTGAAACGCTGGATCGCGCAAGCACGTTGACCATCGTGACCGATAGCACCTATGTCAAAAACGGTGTCACCCAATGGATTCATGGCTGGAAGCGCAACGGTTGGCGCACAGCGGCGAAAAAACCGGTCAAAAATGTAGAGCTATGGCAACGGCTTGATCTGGCGCAAAGCCGCCATCAGGTGACATGGGAATGGGTCAAGGGCCATGCAGAGCATCCGGAAAATGAACGGGCGGATGAATTGGCCCGCGCTGGTATGGCCCCTTTTAAAATATGAGCAAACCTATCGTGCAAAAGGTTTGCCCTATTGTTTCACGATGCTCAAATGCGACGCCAGAAATCTTAATGTTTCGGCATCTGCTGGCCGGTATACAGCTGGTCAAAGGCACCGTTGAGCCTTCAGAAAATCCAGCAGATGCAGCGCGGCGCGAACTCTTTTAAGAAAGTGGTCTCGTCTCAAAACAGCCATTATTTTTCATTGGAAAAAACACCCGAATGGTTTGCGGATAAATTTGGTATTTTTATCACCTCGATCTGCTTTGCACACGAAATCAATGGATCCATTTCACCCCTGATGATGGGGGCATCAAGCTGCAATTTTTTTGGCATGCCCTGCTGGCGCCACCGCCGCCAGACTGCGGCGCTTTATATGCGCACGTGTTAAATTATGCGCGCCCACTGCTCCTTAAGCAGCTAGAGCTTTAACGGCGTTTACGGCGAAAAACCGCGTCACTCCAGTTTCGGATGTGCCGCGTCATGCGCTTCGACAGCCTTTCCAGATTGAGGGCAGGCTTTGGCACTGGTTCATGCTTTTGGCGCGCCAGATCACTTGGATCAGCCGGCCTGAACATTCGAAGCGCATTCTTACCCTGTAACAGGCGAAAATGCTCAAACATAACAACTCATAATTTTAAAGGGGATCTGGCCTCTTAAAGGCACATTAAGCGGAGCGTTATCACCAACAAGCAGGGTAAAAAGCATCCAAGCCGGCTAACTCTCTCGAACATCGTATGATCATGGCGCTCTCTCCATGGGAAGTTGAGCCTAACTATAAAGATCACCACTGAGATTACAATTATAAGTAATAAATAAATATATATTTCTACTTAAGGGTAAAATCAGCAAACTCGCCTGCGCCTTTTTCCGTGGTGAATCGTATCTTATCGCCATTCAATGCGACCTCTTGGCAATTATGCTCGAATGTTTTTCCACCCCAGTATAACACGCGGCAAAAATACCGATCTTCCCAAACCCAAGTGCCCGTAACTTTCATAGCCGCCGCTTTGCCCGTTATTGTTCCGTCTGGCTTCACCTGCAACCTGATCAGCGGGCGCTTTAAATCTTTTCCTTCAATGACAGATAAAAAATTATCACGCTTGGACAATACAACAAATTCGGCCCAGGCGCTGACGGGCAAAAAGATCGCCATGCCAACGCAAGTAAAGATCCCAACAAATAAACCACGCATGCTGTTTACCCTGAAACGATTGTTATGACGGAGACGTATTTCATTGATCCGATGAAGCAAATCACATTTGCGTGTTGCTTGAGGCTAAAGGCCCAAAACATCCAGCATATTATATTCACCTACGGGTTTATTTTGCGCCCATTGCGCAGCTTTCAACGCGCCTTTGGCGAACAGCAAACGGTCAGTGGCCACGTGGCGCAGGGTGATCCGCTCGCCAACCCCCGCAAACAGCACATCATGCTCTCCAACAATATCCCCCCCGCGAATGGCCGCAAACCCGATATGGCCTGTTTGGCGCGCACCGGTGATACCGTCGCGGCCGCTATCGCGCATCTGCGCCAGATCAATGCCACGCCCCTCTGCAGCCGCTTCGCCCAGCATCAGCGCTGTGCCAGAGGGTGCATCAACTTTCTTGTTATGATGGGCTTCAATCACTTCAATATCAAAATCTTCATCTAACGCCGCTGCAACTTTCTTCGTAAGCTGCACCAACAGATTTACCCCCAGAGACATATTGCCCGCCCGCACAATCACCGTTTTTTCGGCGGCTTTTGCCACCGCGGCAAGATCCTCATCGCTCAGCCCCGTGGTTCCAATCACATGGGCGGTTCCGGTTTGAGCAGCTTGCTTTGCAAAGGCCACTGTTGCCGCAGGGCTGGTGAAATCGATAACAACATCGGCATGGGCAAAAACGTTTTCCGCTTTATCCTGCACAATCAAACCTGTTTCAGATTTCTGCATCACGCGTCCCAAATCTTGGCCAACCCATGGATGATCGGGCCGCTCTAAAGCCCCAACCAAGGTAGCTGTTTCGCTCGCATGCACGCTTTCGACCAACATTTGGCCCATACGCCCAGATACTCCGGTTATGGCAACGCCAAGCAGATCTGACATAATACGCTCCTATTTTTCTGACTTTCTTCCTCATAACCTGCCAAAGCTGGCTTGGCAAAGCCCAAGGAAGCGCGTAGAGCAAATCTATGGGAAAGAATAAATTTCATGATGGGCCCGGCCCGTCTCAACGGCAATTGCGCGTCGGTGAATTGATCCGCCGCACTTTGTCAGACATTCTGATACGCGGCGATATTCATGACCCAGACCTCAACAGGATGTCGGTGACTGTCGGGGAGGTCAGTACCTCACCTGATTTGAAAATTGCCACCGTTTATGCCTGCCCATTGGGCGGTAATGGAGGGCCGGAAATGATCGCCCTTTTGGCAAAAAATAAACATGAGATACGCCGTGCAATTTCGAAAAACTTAACGCTAAAATACACGCCGGATCTACGATTTCGATTGGATGAAACCTTTGATCGGATGGATGAAACACGCCGGTTAATGGCTCAAAACACCGTACGTCAAGATCTGGAAGACGAATAGCGTTCCGCTAAATGCAAGCGTGATCCTAGGCTAGGAACCGCTATTCTCAACTGGTGTCCCGAGCATAGCCTGCCGCGGCCCATATCCGATAACCCAGCCGGCTTTAGGTTTGAACATAATGTCTTCGTTGTTTTTACGCGCCCGCGCCGCGATATGAAGCTTCGCTTTATCCATAACACCCGCGGTTTTGCAACGCGCAGATCATCATCCGCCCAAAAGCAAAAAAGGGCCCCTAAAAGGCCCTTTTCAAAACGTATAGACCGCGCCGTAGCTTGGTTCATTTTTCGCCTTGAGCAAATATCAATTCAAAGCGGGGCGCGGCGCATTTGCCCCGTCGCCCGAAGAAATTTCGATCCTGCGCGGTTTCAACGCGTCTGGAATTTCATGCTTCAATTCAATATGCAGCATTCCGTCGGCATGGCTGGCACCATTCACGCGAATATGATCCGCCAAATGGAAATGGCGTTCGAAAGATCGAGTGGCAATACCGCGATGCAAATACCGCCCTTCCGCCTCGGTCTGCGGTTTTTGTGCGGCAATGCTCAGAGTGTTTTCCTTAACATCAACGTTTAAATCCTGATCCGAAAATCCGGCCACGGCCAAAGAGATCCGATAGGTTTCTGCATCGGTTTTCTCGATATTATAAGGAGGGTAGCTTGATTGCGTGGTCTGATTTGAGGCCAGCCGATCCATAAGTGTGGCCATGTGATCAAAGCCAACACTGGCACGATATAGCGGTGTAAAGTCAAAATCTCTCATAGGTTGTCCTTTCTGAAGCAACAACGTGGGGCCCTGTCATTTGTAGACCAGAGCGTTAAAATACAGGCCCTTTGCGGCGCCTGTGATCTTTAAGTGGGACTCTACTTTTGCAGTTTCAAGCCCCCCAGAAGCCAAAAAATAATCCTGACGCTTATGGGCGCGCGTAAAGCCGCGCATACATGCGCGCCAAAGCTGGCTGCAGCGCCGGGCCCAGCGCAACATCCTGACCATTCAACTGTGCTTTGGCGGAAATCAGCGAGACCATGGTGAAACGCCCATCGGGGTATTTGTAAAAAACTGGGGCCCCAGAGGATCCGAATGTAACCTCGCAGGCCAAGACAAGCATGCCAATTTGATCACCGGCTGCGCGGCAATTTTGTTGTATATGCGGCCCGTCAGATTTACCGCGCTGGTAAGAAACCAATGCCAAAGCAGCACCCAAAGCGGGGAACCCATCCACCTTAAACGGCATAGCTGCCCCGACAGGTACAGCCTCTTTCAATTCCAGCAGCGCAATATCGTTACGGATCCGGCGGGTCTCAAAAAATATATCTTCAAACTGGTAATCCGGATGCGTGATCGCCCGCTTGATCGCTGTTGTGAAATAGGCTTTTCCTGCGCGCCACCCAGCCTGAAAGCGCAATTTTTCCGCAGAAAATGCCTGCCCTGTGGCGCTGTCAAAAAGACAATGCGCTGCCGTGACAATGATTTTTTCTGACACCAAAGACGCCGTACAAAACCCGTCACCCTGATCAATTGACAATCGCCCAACCGAGGGCAGAAGGGTCGCGATTTCTTTTTGCGAGAGCAGATGGCTGTCTTCGGCGTGGCTGGGCAGTGCCAGCCCAATGTAGCAGATAAGGCACCCCGCCAGCATCCAATAATATGTTGTTAAAAACCAAGAGCGCATGCCCCCATGGCTAAACGATCATCGGATCGTCCGAAAGGACAAATTGCTCAGCGCAGACGTGGAATTCCATCACCATGCGAGGCATAGCCCGCCCGCAACGCCGCCGGTTGCGGCCCCCCGGTCGCCCAATCCAAAAGCTCAACGCTATGCACAACAGGCACGGCGGTTCCAGATCCAATTTGCATCATGCAGCCAATATTACCCGCAGCGATGATATCCGGCTGCAAGGCTTCAAGATTTGCCACTTTGCGCGTTTTCAATTGGCTGGATATCTCTGGTTGCATCAAATTATAGGTGCCCGCCGATCCGCAGCATAAATGCGGATCTGCAGGTTCCAAAACCGTAAAACCAGCCTTTTGTAAAAGCGTTTTGGGGAATGTTTTGATTTGCTGACCATGCTGAAGCGAACAGGCCGCGTGATAGGCCACCTTGATATTTTTTTGCTCTAGGTCGGGCATGTCGAGCTGCATCAAAAGCTCGGATACATCCATCGTCAGCTTTGAAATCTGCGCAGCTTCTTCCGCCAAATCACTGTCGCGGAACATGTGGCCATAATCTTTTACCGTGGTGCCACACCCGCTTGTATTGATCACCACCGCGTCCAAACCGCCATGGTCTATTTCGCTTTGCCAGGCCCGAATATTTTGCGCGGCTGCCGCATGGCTTTCGGTGGTTTTGCCAAGATGATGCGTTAAGGCACCGCAACACCCCTGCCCCTGCGGGATAACAATTTCGCAGCCCAACCTCTGAAGCAGACGAATGGTTGCATCATTTATATCCGTATTCAGCGCGCGTTGTGCGCAGCCGGTCATCAAGACAACGCGTTTCTTGCGCGCGATGCTTGGCACAAAGCTTTGCGGATCATCATTGCGGCTGACAGGAGGGACCTGTTTTGGTGCCATCGCGATCATCGCACGCAGCCGTGGATCGGGCAAAAAACGAGCAATAGGCCGCGCCATTTTCGCCCCCAAAAGGGCAAGCCTAAACCGCGTTGGATAGGGTAAAATTTTCACCAGAGCCCAGCGCAACAAGCGCTCAAAAAGCGGGCGTTTATACTTATCTTCGATATAGGCGCGCGCATGATCAACCAGATGCATATAATGCACCCCGGAGGGGCATGTGCTCATACAAGCCAGGCATGACAGGCAGCGGTCGATATGTTTTACGGTTTTTTGATCCGGCACACGGTTGTTTTCAAGCATGTCCTTGATCAGATAAATGCGCCCGCGCGGACTGTCTAATTCATCGCCCAAGACTTGATAGGTCGGGCATGTAGCAGTGCAAAACCCGCAATGAACACAGGCCCGTAAAACCTCATTTGAGCGTTTAAAATCGGGTTCTAGCAACTGGTCTTCGTTGAAAAAAGTTTGCATATCTCAGTCCATCAAGCCGGTGTTTAAAATCCCGCGCGGATCAAATTTCTGACGAATCTTTTGGCTCAGCACGGCAAGCTGGGGCGCCTCTGGCTGAAACCGGGGAAGCGCACCCTTTTGGCCACGGATGCAGGTCGCGTGACCCCCAAACCCCTGCAAAGCGGGGCGCGGATTGGCACCGGCCTCTAAAACCCCCCAGATCAATCCACCTGACCAATCCAAAAAGCCCTTCTGCAGGCCTACCGCCTGACATACCGCAGGCGCATCACTTGGCTTGACAGAAATACGCCAAATATCACCTGGAAGATCGGCCAGCGCCTCAAGATTGCGTACAGAATGCCATAAATCAGCAGAGGCGTCTTTTGGCAGGCGCGATATCTGGGCGCCAAAACGGCCCAAGACCTCAGAAAGTTTTTCAGCCCGATACCCAACCGACTTCAAAAAACCTTCAATGCGGATATATGTTTTCTGAGCCATCATGTCATATGCGGCGCCAGACACATCATAGGGGGTGGCCAAAGCACCAGTCATCGCTTTGACCGCCTGCTGACTATCAAGCCCTTCCAAAACAAAGGTGGTTTCGGTTTCTGAGGTGGGCAGCACTTTAAAGGCCACCTCGCTCAGGACGCCCAAAGTGCCACAGCTGCCAGAAAGTAATTTCACCAAATCATATCCGGTGACGTTCTTCATCACCCGACCGCCATTGCGAATAACCTGACCCTGGCCGTCTACGCATTCGATGCCCAGCAAAAAATCCCGCGCCGCGCCCGTCTGAATACGCCGCGACCCACTGATATTGGCCGCGAACACCCCGCCGATGGTAGAGCTCTTTTGGCCGCCCAGTATTTTGTGATAGCGCATCGGCTCAAACGCCAATCGTTGACCCTGCGCAGCAAGCGTATCTTCAACCTCTTGCAGCGAGGTGCCCGCCCCTGCGACCATGGTCAATGCGCCCGGCTGATAGGCTTTGATTCCCGCCAAACCCATGGTCTGAAGGGTCGCCCCCGCTTCGGGTGCAATGCCGCGGCTATCGCCGCCAACAATCCGCAAAGGAGCCTCTGCAGCGCGCATAATATCTGAAAGATCAGCTGTGGTTTGCGGCGTCATGATCATGCTTCCAACGTTGGATTATTCAGCAGCAAGCTGCGCCGCGCGATGCGCCTGCGCGCTTTCAAGCGGAAAAACTTTAGCCGCATTGAGCAACCATTTAGGGTCAAAAACATCCTTGAGCCACATTTGTGCCTCTAGGTCCATTGGACCAAATTGAACATTCATCAAATCACGTTTTTCAACACCAACCCCGTGTTCTCCGGTCAAACAGCCACCAACTTCGACGCATAGTTTTAATATCTCAGCGCCAAAGGCTTCGCAGGTTTCCAGATCCCCCGGCTTATTGGCATCATACAAGATCAGCGGGTGCATATTGCCATCACCCGCATGGAAAACATTGCCAACGGCCAGGCCAAATTGTTGACTTAACTCGCTTATGCGGCGCAAAACATAAGGCAATTCGCTCACCGGAATTGTGCCATCCAGGCACATATAATCATTTATCTGCCCCATGGCGCCAAAGGCAGATTTACGCCCCAACCAGATGCGTGCGGCCTCATCCTGATCCCGCGCCTGCCGCAATTCTACCGGATTATGGCGGCTGGCAATCGCCGTGATTTTTTCCAATTGCTCGTCAATTTCCAAAGCGCTGCCTTCGACCTCAACGATCAAAAGCGCTTCGCAATCAGGATAGCCGGCGCCGGAAAACGCATCGGTCGCTTCGATGCAGGGGCGATCCATAAATTCGATCGCTACGGGCAAAACCCCCGCCTGAATAATATCCGACACGCAGGCTCCGGCCACTTCATTACTGTCAAAGCCCATCAAGACCGGTAGCGCTCCTTCTGGCTTGTGCAAAATCCGCAACGTTGCTTCCGTCACCACGCCCAATTGCCCTTCCGAGCCACAAATAACCCCTAAAAGATCCAAACCGGCCGCATCAAGATGCGGTCCACCAATGTCAACAATATCGCCTTGCATGGTGACCATTTTCACCCCCAACAAGTTATTCGATGTGACGCCATATTTCAGACAATGCGCGCCGCCAGAATTCATCGCAATATTACCGGCAATCGCGCAGGCCAACTGGCTGGAAGGGTCCGGGGCATAAAAGAAACCTTGCGCCTCAACCGCGCCGGTCACGCTGAGGTTGGTGCGCCCCGTTTGAACCTTGATAACGCGGTTTTCATAATCGGTTTCAAGCACGTCATTCATCCGCGCCACGCCCAAAATAAGACTGTCTGCGGTCGGCAAGGCCCCGCCGGCCAATGACGTTCCCGCCCCGCGCGGCACAACGGGCACATTCATCTCGTGACATAGCTTTAAAACGGCAGCGACTTCTTGCGTGCTGCGGGGCAAGACCGCAGCCATAGGGGGGCACCGATAGGCCGATAACCCATCGCATTCATAGGCTTTGGTTTCCACAGGATCCGAGATCACAGAATCGCTTGGCAATAGAGCATGCAACCGGCGCACCAATTCAGCTTTGCGCGTCAAAACATCGGGATTTGGCCGGGGCATCTGCATTAAACTCTCCTTATTGGTAAGCTTTTATAACCAATTTTGACTATTTGCAATATGTTTGCTTAAAAAGAAAGCATAATCCGTTCTTCCCCCGCAGGGCTTCTGCTGATGGTTTGCGGGGCTGCGTAAAGATGCCAGCACCAGAATAACATTGAGATCCGGTGCTTGCTGCGGCATGCAACAGGTCAGTGGTAAACGCAGAGACACCATAAAAGGGCTATACGCGTTTTCTGCCCTCGCGCAGCCAGGCCAGCACCCCAATTAAAGATACCAAAAACGCCGCCAGCCAGCCCGGAACCAACGAAAACTGACTCAATTGAACATTTTCGTAAGCCTGTCGGGGCGTAATCCCAAGCCACCCGCGCCCAGCCGCAGCGCGCCCTATATTCACGGCTCTTACGCGCGGCAGACCCTCCTGCAGCCAAAAAACGCCCCCCGAACTTTCTTTTATGATTGGCATCATAAGGCCGGCAGTGCTGAGCGGGTTTTCAAACTCTTTTGGGGTGGCACTGCCAATCGCAAAAGCGCGCGTGAGCGCTCCATCCGACATCTTAAAAAGCCCTGTTTGGGTATTTTTATAAAGGCCTTGAAACTGACCCGGCGCGCGTTCTTCTAAGAGAAGTTTTTGCGAAATTCCAGACGGCGCAACAACCTCAACCGGATCTACTACTGCGTTTAAACTGCTTCGGGTGATCAAAACACCCTCCTCCATTTGCTCTGCACGCAGCGCCTCCTCTTCCAATTCTGGCTCACTCATCAGCCAATGCGCCAAGCGGCGCAGCAATTCTTGTTGCGGCCCTCCCCCTTCGAAATTACGATCCCACAGCCAGGCGTGATCAGAGGCCAATAAGGCCACGCGCCCGGCTTTAAACCGGTTTAATGTCAAAAGTGGCAGGTCTTGGACGCCCTTTAAAATCACATCGCCTTCGAGCGGCAGCAATTCAATCTGGCGCATCCAACGCCCCCAATCGCCAGTCTCTGGTAATTGCGCGGTCACCGGGTGGCGCTGCCCAAATTCGGTTAAAGCCGGCAAAAACCCGTTTTCAATTACCTGCGCGGTGGGTGCCCCCGGAAGAATCGGCTGCAAGGGAGATCGAAACAACGAATTGGCCGAGGCATATTCAGGCCCGGCCGCCACCAAAACAGCGCCGCCATCGCCGACATAGCGCACAATGTTTTGCAAATAGGCCGGTGGCAGGATACCGCGCCGCTTGTAACGATCAAAAATAATCAAATCAAAATCATCAATTTTTTCTAAGAAGAGCTGGCGGGTTGGAAAGGCGATTAAGGATAATTCATCAACCGGTACACCATCTTGTTTTTCCGGCGGGCGCAGAATTGTAAAATGTACCAAATCCACCGAGCTGTCCGATTTCAATAGGTTGCGCCATGTGCGCGTGCCCGGATGCGGCTCGCCCGAGACCAGCAAAACCCGCAATCGCTCGCGCACGCCGTTCACGGACAGCATCGCTGCATTGTTGCTTTCACTGACTTCCCCCGCCAAGGGCTCTACGCGAAATTCAAAAATATTTTCACCGCCATGCAGGGCCGATAATTCCACATCAACTTCGGTTCCGACCGGCAGGTTAAACTGCATTGGCGGCGCACCATCCACCGAAATGAAAACATCTGCGCGCGGATCGGCCCGGGTTACAGCCCCGCTCTCTTCAATTTTCAACGTCACCGTGACCGGCTCACCCAAAATCGCAAATGCCGGAGCATTTTTAATCTCTAACTTGCGGTCAAACTCATCCTTTTCGCCCGTGAGCAGCAAGTGAAAAGGCGCTGGGAAGGAAAATCCGGGCAGCGGGCGATCATGCACTTGCCCATCAGACAAGGCGATCACCGCAGCGATTTGGCCCGCGGGTTCTTGCGCCAAGGCTTCGCGCAACGCAGCAAACAGCGCAGTGCCCTCTTCTTTGCGATCCTCTATAGAAATTTTACGCACCTCGGCGCCGAATTGGCGTTGAAGCGTCTGCTCTAAAACCGTTTCGGCCGCCTCTAAGCGCGCAATGCGGCCAGCCAAACGGTTCGAAGCCGTTTGATCCTTTAAAAGCAGCACAATATCGGGTTTCAGAATTCGTTCCTCGCGGAGCAATTGCGGGTTTAGCAAAGCCCCGAGCAAAAGCAAAAACGCAGCCATACGCCACGCCCAGCCCCGCAATCCCCGCAGCAAACCAAGCCCAGCCGCCAGCGCGCAGATCACCAACAGGCCAATCCAAACCGGCAGTGGCAATAAAGGATCAAGGAAAACGCTATAGCTCATTGCCCAAGCCGCTCAAGCAATGCAGGAACATGCACCTGGTCGGATTTGTAATTTCCGGTCAACACATGCATCAGCAGATTAATGCCAAAGCGAAACGCGATTTCGCGCTGTCTTTCCCCGATATATCCGCGGCCCACGGGGTATAGGGCGCGCCCCTGCCTATCGACCGCCCAGGCCGCGGCCCAATCATTGCTGCCAATCAATATCGGGGTCACCCCGTCATTGCGCACTTGAAAGGGCAAGCCGCTTTCACCAGCGTCACTCGCCATGCTTTGTGCCACCCAAAGCGGGCCATTTCGAAACCGGCCCGGAAAATCCTGCAATAGATAAAAACTGCGCGTCAGCACATGCCCCTCTGGCACCGGCTCAAGCGCAGGCACATCCAAGATGCGCGCGAGGCGCCGCAACACTTGGTTTTCGCGGCTTTGGCTTGTGATCTGGCCAAGATCGGCATCGCGCGTATCGATAAACAGCACACCGCCCGTTTGCATAAATCCGTTCAATTTATCAGCCGCTTTAGCGCTCAGCGCTGGCTGATCGGGACTGATCAACCAGTATAAAATCGGGAAAAGCGCCAGTTCATCCTCGTCCAAATTCACGCCCCGCGGTTGCCCTGGCTCAACCGATGTGCGCTCTCCCATGCGGCGCGATAGCCCATCCAAGGCTTGAAAAGCCAAAAGATCCAGCTTTGAATCCCCCGTTATGACATGCCCCAACGTCACCGTTGAGCTGGCCGCTGTGACATCACTTGGCAGCCTGTTTTGGGCATGAACGGTGGTTGGATTATGAGCCAAAGTGGCGGTGGCCAAAATCGCCCCCGCGATTATGGTGCGGCCACTCAGCGCCAAACTGGCCAAAACATCCACCGCCAGAGCAATAAGAGCCAAGCTTAAAAACCACCCGCTGAGCTCGCGTGTCTGTTGCGTGACATCCAGTTTTTGTACCCAGTCCGGCCAGATCATGGGCGCCAAATCTGCAGATTTTGGCTCAAGATTGTGAGACGCCAGCTGCCCCTTAAATTCATACAAGCCTGGCGGGCTAAGCGCTCCAAAGCGCCGCTGCTGTAACTGCTCGGCCTCAATTCCTGGCAAGTAATCCGCATCCATTATTTCACCAAAGCCATCCAGAACCTGAACTGGACTCCACACCGTCCCAGCCGCCAACGGCACCTCATCCTGCCAGCCCCGCGCCGCGTTCAGCCGGTTAAGCATATCCAAGAATAAACCACTTAAGGGTAAGTTGCTCCAGTCTGTATTGGCGGTGATATGCCAGAACACGATCTGCCCCGAACCAGCTTCTTTGCGGGTGATCAGTGGCGTTCCGTCTTGCAACCGGGCGAGAACACGCGCGGCCAAATCTGGGCTGGGTTGCGCCAAAACCTGGGCCCTCACACGAATATCAGGGGGCAGGGTCAAACCGGAAAACGGGCCATCAAGCGCAAAGGGCTCAATTGCTTTAGGTTGTTCCCAACTCATTGCGCCGCCAAGCCGACGCCCGCCTTGCCGCAACACGACTGGCAGCAAAGGATCTTCGCGCAAGGCCGCTGGATTTGCAGCCGCCAATCTTGGGCCCGCAAACCGCACCAATGTCCCCCCAGCTTTCACCCAATCCAGCAGCGGTTCAGGATCGGCCAAAGGCAGCATATCGGCCCAAATGATAAGATCAGGATTGGCCAGCAAAACCTGCTCTAACGCCCCAGTGATGAAGGCCACTTTTGGCGCCAACGCCTTTTGAACAAAATGCAGCGGATCTAAAAGGTCCAAGCTTTCGGCGCTTGCCGGCCCGCCAAATAAGGCCACTTCGGCGCGCTTAATTTGATTGCCCAACAAATAAAGCGCCGCCGCATGATCTTGCCCCTCAATCTCAAACCTTTCAAGCCGTGATAAAACTTCTGCTGGCGCTTTAAACTTTACCTCCTGATCTGTTTCGCCAGCGATCAGGTTAAGTGTTTCGCGCAGCAAAACCGTTCTTGTTCCTGCAGGATCGCGGCCAATTCCCAAAATACGTACCGAGCGATTTGATCCATGCGCGCTGCGGCGCAGGCTTAGAGACACCTGCCCTGCCCCGTATTGCAACTCGCCCAGCGTCAAAATTTCAGTCTGTGCAGAGATCAAACGCACCCTGCCTGCCGCGCGCAACCGCTGCAGGATATCTTGACGAGCGCCGTCATAATCTAAACCATCCGAGAGCCAAAGCGTGTCAAATTTTAGGCCTCTTAACGCCTCTAGCTGCGCGTTCACCTGCGTCCATCGCGGGGCATAGGGGCGCGGCTGTAGCGTTTCGATTTCTCGCACCACCGCTTGCGCGCTTTGAAATGCAATCGGGTTTGGAGCGGTTGCCAGAATCACGCCAACCCGTTGCCCCGCCCGCGCAGCTTTGCGCAAATCGGCCTTTAACATATCCCGTTGAAACTGGAACTCAGGTGCTGCGGCCCATGCGCCATCCACCACGATCAAAAGGTCTGGGCCGCGATCAAGCTGCGTTTGCGGGTTGAGAATCGGGCCTGCAAACCCAATCAAAACCGCCGCAATTGCCAGGCTGCGCAAAACAAGCAGCCACCAAGGCGCATGCGCGCTGGTTTGGGTTTCATCTTCCAACCCCAGCAACAAACCCACCGCCGGAAACAGCCTTTGCACAGGTGCGGGCGGCAGAGCCCGCAACAAGATCCAAAGAAGCGGCAGAAGCAGCAGCCCCCAAAGCACCCAGGGGGCGTTGAACGCGATGGCGCTCCAGCCCAGCATCAGCCGCGGCGCCCCTCTTGGCCAAGCGCTTTATGCAATTGTAAAAGGGCCGATATTGGGTTTGCATTGCTGACATAGTTGATCAACTGCCAGCCTGCGTCTTTTGCTAAATTTGCCAATCCATCGCGCCGCGCCGCCAAGCGCTGTAAATATTGCGCGCGCAAATCTGCCGCCTGTAAACTGTCATGCTGCAGGCGTTTAAGCGGGCTTTGAAAAACAGCCCGCCCGCGATAAGGAAACTCAACCTCTGCGGGGTCTAAAACCTGCAATATCACGCCATTAATTCCGGCATCAACGGCTTTGCTCAACGCCAGTTTTAACGGATCCAAATCTCCCAGAAAATCTGAGATGAACAGCGCGCGGGCATTCGGTAGGAAAACCGGTTCCAGAGCTGTGGTATATTCTTCAAGGCCAGGTTTTAAAAACGCATCCGCCAATCTGAAAATCTGTTTACGGCCACGCGCTGGGGGCAAACCTGTGGTCGCCAAACCCACTTTTTCACCGGCTTTCTCAGCTGCAATCGCCAGCGCCAAAGCCAAAACCCCCGCCTGCTGAAATTTTGAGGGGGTCGTTTGAGATGAAAATTGCATCGAGCGGGCGCTATCCACCCAGATCTGAAGCGATTGCGCGGTTCTCCATTCTTGCTGGCGCACAAAATACCCGTCACTTTTGCCCGAGCGGCGGTGATCAATTGCCCGCAGCGTATCCTGCTGCGGTTGATAGGGCCGATATTGCCAGAAATCCTCACCGACACCCGACCGGCGGCGGCCATGCCCGCCCATCAGCGCGTTTTGCGCCAAGCGGTCTGCGGCCAAAAGCAACGCCCCTAATGGGTCCGCCAATTGCCCCGCATTGCCATGAAGAGAGGCTGCTAAACTCATGCCGCAGCGCGCGCGTGGTCAAGCTGATCTGCAATACGGCGAATAAGATCCGGTAAATCCACCCCATTGGCCTGCGCCGAATAGCGCAACGCCATGCGATGCGCCAAAACGGGAACAGCCAATGCCAGAACATCCTGCACCGAGGGCGATAAGCGGCCGTTCAAAAGCGCCCAGGCGCGCGCAGAAAGCATTAAAGATTGCGCCGCGCGCGGCCCCGGGCCCCACGCAACCGTATCGCATAGCTCTTTTGACGCCGACGCATCCTCGGGGCGACAGGCGCGCACCAAATCAAGGATAAAGTTAACCACGCTGTTTCCTATTGGCATTTGCCGAACCACCCTTTGCGCCGCCATCAACCGTGCCGGATCAAACACCTGCTCAACCCGCACCTGCCCCACACCGGTGGTTTCAAGCAAAATCTCGCGCTCGGTCTCGCGATCTGGATAATCCAAAGTGATTTGTAGCAAAAACCGGTCCAGCTGCGCCTCTGGCAACGGATAAGTTCCTTCTTGTTCAATTGGGTTTTGAGTGGCCAAAACGTGAAATGGCTGCGGCAGCGGGCGCGTTTGCCCGGCGATCGACACTTGCCCTTCTTGCATCGCTTGCAGCAAGGCAGATTGCGTGCGCGGGCTGGCGCGATTGATCTCATCTGCCATTAAAAGCTGGCTGAAAATCGGCCCCTCAATAAACTTAAATTGCCGCGCCCCATCGGGCTTCGTTTCCAATATTTCAGACCCTAAAATATCAGCCGGCATCAGATCAGGTGTAAATTGCACGCGTTGGGTGTGCAGCCCCAGCACGTGCCCCAACGTGTTCACGAGCAGGGTTTTTCCCAGCCCAGGCACCCCAACCAACAATCCATGCCCCCCCGATAACAGCGCGGTCAGGCTTAGATCTATAACCGATTTCTGACCGATGAATTTCTTAGCAATTTCGGCCTTCATCCGGGCCAAATCTGCCGTTAGATCTTCTATCTGATCCGCAATATCCTGTGACGAAGACATGGCTTTTTCCCCTTTGACAAATATATAGGTGTTATTGAGTGTATTGCGACAAAACAAAATGGCAAAACCAATGAGTGCAGAAAAAATACCATCGCCCAGTGCTGAAGGGCTGGCGCAGGCTGCAAGAGCCGCCAGCGACGGGCGCAAATTCCCGCCTGTCCACTTGTGGAATCCGCCATTTTGCGGGGATCTGGATATGCGCATCGCCCGCGACGGGACCTGGTTTTATCAGGGCACGCCCATCGGCCGCTTTGAGCTGGTGCGGCTATTTTCATCCATCCTGCGCAAGGACGGAGATAGCTACGTCTTGGTTACCCCGGTTGAGAAAGTGGGAATCACCGTCGATGACGCCCCCTTTGTGGCTGTCGATTTTGAAAATATCGGCACCCCAGATAGGCCCGTTTTGTGCTTTGAAACGCATGTTGGTGATTTTTCGCAAGCCGGGCGGGAAAACCCCATTCGCGTTGAAAAGCACCCAGAAACTGGCGAGCCCGCGCCCTATATTCATATCCGAGCCGGGCTAGAGGCTTTGATCGATCGCAAAAGCTTTTACCGCTTGGTCGAGCGGGGCGAACAAGCCGAGCATCAGGGCCAAACTTGGTATGGCATTTATTCCGATGGGGTGTTTTTTCCGATTATTCTAGCAGATGAACTCAATTAACTTAGCTGGCTGCAAACCGGCGCTATTTTCACAAGGGCCTTTGGGTAGATCATTAACCTTTTAAAACGCAGGCGAACAGATTTTATGCGTCGATTGGCACCACGTCGAACTCAACAAAATCGTTCCAGCGTTCAAACCAAAGATCCTACAAAACAGGGCTCTGCGTCTCCATCAACTGATAGCAGATCAACAAATCTTTATTTGGCCAAGAATTCAAATAATAAAGCCCATTTGGGAGCGATCGGCCCTGCCTTTGAAACCTTTCATGGGCTGCGTCCCAACACCCCGCTTTAAACCGCTCTATCACCATATATTTTTGCATGACCACGCCTAAAACCCCCATATCTGCCGGTTCTTCCAGCCTGCCCTATGGCGGGTAAAGGCCCGGCTTGCGAAAAGAAAGATCCGCTATTTTAACGCAGCGCTCTCAGTCACCTGAGATCATAGCGCAGCAGCTTGATCCAGCTCCGCTTGCCGGTGGTGTTTTTGTAGATTTTAAGCCGAATTATAAATTTCCCAAAAGGCTTACAAATGTTGGACCCGGTGATTAAACCTTAGCCCACTGAGAGAGATCTTGCTAAAATTTTATGTTTGTAAACTTATTCCCTTATTAGGGTGTCAGACGAACAAACCTAAACTCAACCCTAAAACACACTGAAAGACTGTGGCGGCGCATAATATAAAACCGCTGGTAATACGCGATAAACTCCGTCTAAAACATAAGTCGAAAGACACGCGAGCAAGTGTTTAAAACGCGATCCGCAGCCCATCATGACCCAGATAAAACGGACCATCCCATATCGGGCGAATGGCGGCCAGCCACTCAGCTTCGCCAAAATCTGGATCATCCGACGGGATAAGGTGGTTCAACGCCAAGGCTTTTACGTTGGCAGCCACCGCAATCTTTGCAGCCTCTGCCGCCGTGCTATGCGCAGCATAAAAATGCGCCCGCAAGCGTTCATCACCATTGCCAACCCGGGTCAGCAACGCCTCAATCGCTGCTTCCAGCATTGCCTCATGCACCAAAAGATCAGCCCCTTGCGCGAACCCGGCCAGATCCGGAAAATACGCCGTATCGCCGCTAAACACGACATGCGAACGCGCCGTTTTAAACGATAAGGCAAACGTGTCCACCAATGGCGGGTGGATATTGCGCAAGGCCGAAACCTGAATATCGCCCAGTTGCACCACATCTGGTGTATCGATCACATGAAAACGCACCAGCCGGCGCAAATCCGGGCGCCCTTCATCCGCGATACGCAGATCGATATCCGCCTGCATCGAGGTCAGAAACCCTGCCCAATAGGCATCAAGCCCGGCAGGTCCGTATATCTGCACAATCTTAGTGAGCCCGGCGGTCCAAGCCGTGTGCAACAAAGGGCCCAGTTCTAAATAATGATCCGAATGCAAATGCGTGATAAAAATATGACGAACATCTTTCAACGCCAAGCCTTGATCAATCAAGCCTCGAGCCACGCCCAAACCGCAGTCTATGACAATCGGGCAGCCCTCTAAGTGCAAAAGATGCGCGGTGGGCATTGTAGAGCCGGGGCGAATCGCAGGGCCACCTTTGGTGCCAAGTAACGCCAGATAATTCAAAGCAAAGCCCCCTCGTTTACATCCTCGCATTTGCGTTTCTTCGCCATCCAACCGCTTTACCAGATGACTTATCCGCCAATTTTAAAACGACTGCACAAAAAACAGCGTGCAAACGGGCTCTATTGCAAATCAGAAACTACGCTTTAGCGCCAAAATTTTCCTGATAAAACCGATACCAGTTCTCTCCCATAATGCCCGCCACTTCCAACTCTGACATGCCTATTTTGCGCAGACCTTCGGCGATATTTCCAAAATCACGATTGTCTTGAAACCAGCTTGGCATTGGTGGAAATCCCGGCGCGCTGGCAGAGCCTTCGCCATAATCAATCGCTTTGCTCCAGCGGCCTACGCGCATCCACTCCACCACGCGATCGGGTTGATCTTGGCACAGATCAGAGCCAAGCCCCAAATGCTGCGCCCCATAGCGCGCAGCCGCCTCGGCGATCATCTGACAAAAGCTTTCAAGCGTGCAGGCCGATTTATCTTTTAAATGATGCGGATAAAGCGAAAATCCGATCATGCCGCCCGCTTCGGTAACGGCTTTGATCACCTCGGGGCGTTTATTACGCAAGGCGGGCTGCCACTCATAGGGGTTGGCATGGGTGATGGTGATCGGGCGCGTTGAAATCTCGGCCGCCTCAATGGTTGAGCGATCCGCAGAATGACTCATATCCACCACCAGACCAACGCGATTCATTTCGCCAATCACCTGCCGTCCCATGCGGGTAATACCGGGGTCTTCCGCCTCATAACACCCTGTGGCCAGCAGCGATTGGTTATTATAACTCAGCTGCATGAACCGCGCACCCAAACTATGCACAATTTCCACAAGCCCGATATCATCTTCAATCGGGCTAGGGTTTTGAAACCCGAAAAAAATAGCCGTGCGATTGCTCGCACGGGCACGATCGACATCTTCAGCAGTCAAGCCTTTCATGATTAAATCGGGATAGGTCTCAAACCAACGGTTCCATTGCTCAAAATTCAAAACCGTTTCGCGGAAATTCTCATGATAGGCAATCGTGACATGCACCGCATCAACGCCGCCCGCCCGCATTTGGCGAAAAATCTTTTCCGACCAATTTGCGTATTGCAGGTTATCAATGATCCTCATGCAGGCATACCCGAGGAAATATAGGCCGTTTTCACCGCCGTATAAAATTCAGCCGCATAACTGCCCTGTTCGCGCGGCCCGTAAGAGCTTTCCCCTCTACCGCCGAATGGCACATGATAATCGGTGCCTGCAGTGGGCAGGTTTACCATCACGCAGCCGGTTTTGGCATTGCGCCTAAAATGCGTGGCCCGCGCCAAATTGGTGGTAACAATACCAGAGGTCAACCCGAAGCGCGTATCATTGACCACGCTCAGCGCTTCGTCATAGCTGTCCACTTTGATCACCGCCGCCAGCGGGGCAAACAGCTCTTCGCGGTTGATCTGCATGGCATTGGTGCTGTTGATGAACAGCCCGGGGGACATGTAAAACCCCTCGCTCGCGCGTTCAACTTGCTGCCCGCCGCAGACCAATTCGGCGCCTTCCGATAGGCCCAACGCCACGTTAGCAAGGTTTTCCTGCAATTGCTGGGCGCTCACCACGGGCCCGATTTGAGTGCCAGCCTCAAGCGCGTGACCCACCACCATCGCCTGGGCACCTGCAATCATTTTTTCAACAAACGCATCGTGAATTCGCGCATGCACCACCAAACGCGAGGACGCAGTGCATTTTTGGCCGGATCCCCCATAGGCCCCGCCCAGCGCCAAAGAAACGGCCAAATCAAGATCCGCATCCTCCATCACCGCCAGCGCATTTTTTGATCCCATCTCCATCTGCACTTTGGTCAGGTTTTGCACTGCCGCCGCTGCAATACCTTTGCCCACAGGTACCGAGCCGGTAAAGGATATTGCGTTTACTTTCGGGCTTTCCACCAAGGCCTGCCCGATGCTGCCCCCGGCGCCCATGACAAGGCTGAACAAGCCCTTTGGAATATCTTGGCGGGAAATAATCTCGGTCAGCGCCACCGCCGAAGCAGGGGTTAAATTCGCTGGTTTCCAAATCACAGCATTGCCATAGGCCAACGCCGGAGCGATTTTCCAAGAAGCAGTTGCGGTTGGAAAATTCCACGGCGAAATGATCGCCACCACCCCAACAGCCTCGCGGCGTACGTCAATTTCAATGCCCTCGCGCACCGACTCTGCCGTCTCGCCCATTTGGCGCAGGGTTTCTGCTGCATAATAAGTGAAGAACTGCCCGGCGCGGTACACTTCGCCCTTGCCTTCGGCGACGGGTTTACCCTCTTCGCGCGACAGTAACGTGCCAAGCTCTTGGGCGCGCGCCATCATTTCGGTGCCAATCGCTATCAGCACGTTATATTTGCGCTCGATCCCATAGGCCGCCCATTCGCGCTGCGCCTGCTGCGCTTGCGCCAAGCTTGCATCCAATTGATCTGGCGATGCCTGCGCGAACAAGCCGATTAAATCCGAAACATCAGACGGGCTTCGATTTTCAATTTCACTGCTGCCAGCAACCCAGTCTCCGGCGATAAAATTTTTATTTAACTCTGACATTCTTATCCCCTTTACGGATCACTTTTTGCTTTAATGCGCCTCAGCCCAATGCGCCCCTTGCCCCGCGTCAACGATCAACGGAACGTCCAGCTTCACGATCGGATCTGCGGCGTTTTCCATAACCCCTCGCGCAGCATCAATCAATTGATCCACCGCGTGGCGTTCCACTTCGAATAGCAGTTCATCATGCACTTGCAAAAGCATCTTCGCCGGCAAATCAGCGATCGAATGCGGCATTCGGATCATCGCTCGGCGGATAATATCCGCCGCGGTGCCCTGGATCGGCGCGTTGATCGCCGCGCGCTTGGCAAAGCCTGCGGTTGGACCTTTGGCATTGATCTCAGGCGTATGGATGACACGGCCAAACAGGGTTTCCACGCGGTTATTGGCTTTGGCGAAGGCAACCGTATCGTCCATATATTCTTTGATCCCCGGAAACCGTTCAAAATAGCGATCGATAAACCCTTGTGCCTCGCTGCGCGGAATACGCAAATTGCGCGCCAGCCCAAAGCCTGAAATACCATATATAACGCCAAAATTAATTGCTTTGGCTTGCCGACGAATATCCGGCGTCATCTCGTCCAATGGCACATCAAACATTTCCGAAGCCGTCAGAGCATGGATATCTTGCCCCTCACGAAAGGCTTGCTTCAGACTATCAATGCCCGCGACATGCGCCAGAATGCGCAATTCGATTTGGCTGTAATCCAGGCTCACCAAAACCTTGCCCTCTTCGGGAATAAAGGCTTCGCGAATGCGTCGACCATCCTCACTGCGCACCGGTATATTCTGCAAATTCGGGTCGGTAGAGGCCAAACGACCGGTATTGGCCCCAGCGATTGAGTAAGAGGTATGCACGCGGCCCGTTTCGGGGTGGATATGATCTTGCAGCGCATCGGTATAGGTGGATTTGAGCTTGCTCAATTGACGCCAATCCAGCACGCGCTTGGGCAAGTCATGTATGGTGGCCAAATCTTCCAAAATATCCGCTCCAGTGGCGTAAGCCCCCGTTTTACCTTTCTTGCCCCCCTCATAGCCCAGCTTGTCAAACATAATCTCGCCCAGTTGCTTTGGACTGCCCACATTAAAGCTTTCCCCCGCCATATCGTGAATTTCAGCCTCAAGACCCGCCATTTTCTGTGCAAAGGCGTTGGACATGCGAGACAGCGTATCGCGATCCACTTTGATCCCGGTCATCTCCATCTGGGCCAAAACTGGTATCAAAGGCCGCTCAAGCCCCTCATAAACGCGAGTCACTTTCTGAAGATGCAATTTGGGCTTCAAAAGCTGCCAAAGGCGCAGCGTGATATCAGCGTCCTCAGCAGCATAGGGTGTGGCCTCTTCAATCGGCACAAGATCAAAGGTAACCGCTGATTTCCCACTTCCCAAAAGTGGTTTGATCGGAATAGGCGTGTGATCCAAATAGCGCTGCGATAGACTGTCCATGCCGTGGTTATGCAAGCCCGCATGCAGTGCATAGGATAACAGCATGGTATCGTCGATCGGCGCGATGCAAATGCCCTGCCGCTCAAGAATTTTGGCATCATATTTCATATTTTGGCCAATTTTCAGGATCGCCGGATCTTCCAAGATGGGTTGCAAAAGCCCAATCACCTGATCCATCTTCATTTGGCCCGCAGCTAATTTTGATGATCCGAATAAATCATCGCTGCTGCCTTCTTTATGCGATATCGGAATATAACAGGCCTCACCCGGCGCGACCGCCAAAGAAATCCCCACCAGCTCAGCGCGCATTTCATCCAGAGACGTGGTTTCCGTATCGATGGCCACATAGCCACGCTGGCGGATTTTATCGATCCACGCGTGCAAAGATGCAAGATCATGTAGCGCGCAATAAGCGCTACGATCAAAGGCCGGCTGTTCGATAAGCGCGGGCGTTTCAAGCGCAGCGGCGGTGGCAATTTGGGGCGGTTCCGCGCCCAGCTTGCTGGCGATACGCGCCGTTAGTGTGCGAAATTCCATTTCCGCCAGAAAACCCAATAGGGTTTCGGGCTCGGGCGCGCGCACTTCTAAATCCTCCAGCGTGAAGTCTAGCGGCGTGGCGCGATCCAGCTCGACCAATTGACGTGATAGGCGAATTTGCGCGGCATGATCGATCAAGGTTGCGCGGCGTTTGGGCTGTTTGATCTCTTCAGCCCGCTCTAACAGCGTTTCAAGATCCCCATATTCATTGATCAAAAGCGCGGCTGTTTTCACCCCAATACCTGGCGCGCCGGGAATATTATCCACGCTATCTCCGGCCAAAGCCTGCACATCCACAACCCGCTCGGGGAAAACACCAAATTTTTCGAACACGCCATCGCGGTCAATATGGCGGTTTTTCATCGCATCAAACATATCAACGCCGCCCCCAACAAGCTGCATAAGGTCTTTGTCTGAGCTGATAATCGTCACCCGTCCACCTGCATCGCGCGCCTGAACCGATAAGGTTGCGATGATATCATCGGCCTCATAGCCTTCGACCTCTTCGCAGGCGATATTGAACGCGCGCGTTGCAGCGCGCGTCAGGGGCATTTGCGGGCGCAGATCTTCGGGCATTTCATCGCGATTGGCTTTATATTGATCATAAAGATCATTGCGAAACGTATGGCTGCCTTTGTCAAAAATCACCGCAACATGGGTGGGCGCATCGGGGCCAGTATTGCTTTCGACATAGCGCTGCAGCATGTTGCAAAACCCGCTCACCGCGCCCACAGGCAATCCATCTGAATTGCGGGTTAAAGGTGGCAAAGCGTGATAGGCGCGAAAGATGAAAGCCGAGCCATCGATCAAGTGCAAATGGTGCCCTTTGCCAAAATTCATGCTGGGTTTTCCTTTTTGAACAAATATTTTTACAAGAGGATTACATGAGCAAAGGCAGCTTGACCATCATCTTTGTGATCCTTTCAACATTGCTGCCCACTATGCCTTCGCGCAGATGAACAACCGCGCAGGCCCACCGGATAGCAGAGGCAAACCTGCAAGCCAGGGCGGGGCGCCGCAAACGAGAACCTTCGCACTATTTTATCCGCACCCCCAGTGACAAAGCCAAAACGACCGGCTTCCTTCGCGCCGCTCGTGGACGCAAATATATTGCAGATTTGAAACAATGAAGTTGCATTTTGGGCTGGTCGGCTTTGCCCGTGATAATGCCCGGCGCGGGCCAGCCTCAGTTTGTTTGGTTTGCAAAAGCCTGCGCCATTGCCTTTTGGGCATGGTCGCTTGCAGGATGGCGCTGTCGCACAATTTGGAAGCGGGTAAAACCAAGCGGAATTTCTTTGAAAAACATGTCTGGCGTTAAAAACACCAAAGACGCAGAACGCGCGCCGCGCTTCTTTTGGAGTGATCCCTCAGCCCCCACCTTCGCGACCGCTGGGCGGCCAACGGCGCACCTTAACCCAGCACCGCCTCTGCAAAATCGCGATGTATAATTTTACAATCGCAATAGGGGCACTCTACCCATCCGGTTTCTTTTGGTATCTGCAGCCAAACACGCGGATGGCCAAGCGCCCCTCCACCGCCATCACAGGCGATGCGAAACTGATCTACCACTCTGGTTTCTGGTGCGTCTGTTGTCATTTCCCATTCCCTTTTTTTCGCGCTTAGGCTACCTGCCTTATGAGCGATCAGGGATCAAAGGGTCAAGAGCATGTTACCACATACAGCAGTGGAAATTTCTGGGCTGTCAAAAATTTATAACGCTTATAAGAGCCAACCTGCTCGGCAAGCCCTCTATGATTTAGACTTATCAATCCCGGCGGGATCCGTTTTCGGGTTGCTGGGCCCGAACGGAGCGGGCAAGTCGACCTTAATCAACATTCTGGCCGGTCTTGTGCGGAAAACCACGGGACAGGTAAAAATTTGGGGGTTTGACCAAGACAAGAACCCAAGGCAATCACGCGCGGCGATCGGCGTTATGCCCCAAGAGCTGAACCTTGATCCTTTTTTTACGCCGCGCGCCGCGTTGGATGTGCAAGCCGGACTTTACGGAATTCCAAAATCGCAACGTCGTAGCGAAGACATTCTTGCAATGGTCGGCCTTAGCGAAAAAGCCGATGCCTATTCGCGGTCTTTATCCGGTGGTATGCGCCGGCGCCTACTTTTGGCAAAAGCCTTGGTGCATAGCCCGCAAATATTGGTTCTGGATGAACCCACAGCCGGCGTTGATCTCGAATTGCGGCAAACGCTTTGGGACAATGTTCGCCGGTTGAACCAAGAAACCGGCATGACGATCATTCTAACCACGCATTATTTGGAAGAAGCCGAAAAAATGTGTGATCAGATTGCAATTATGAACCATGGAAAATTGATCGCACAAGACAGCACCCCAAATCTGCTGGCGCAGCTTGATGGAAAAACCATGCATATTCAGCCTGAAGAGCCGGTTCAAACGCTTCCAACCCACCCGGATATGACCAGTAGCCTGAATAAGGATGGGTCTTTGAATATTCGCTACAGCGCCACGAAAACCTCAGCCGAAGAGGTGTTTCAAATGCTACGCCAAAATCAAATCGCCATTCGCGATGTCAAAACCTCGCAAGCCGATCTTGAAGACGTATTTTTAGAGTTGACCAAATCGGCTTAAACAAGAATATTTTCAGCCTAAACCGTTGAAAGCATCCGTCCCAAGCCACGCCCGCCCAAAATATGCAGATGCAAATGCGGCACTTCCTGCACCCCGTCTGCACCGGCGTTGGAGATCGCCCGAAAGCCACCGCCGCTTGGCACATCCACCCCCATTTGCTTGCACACCGCTGCAATGGCGCGCGTGAAATCAACGATCTCATCGGCGCTGGCCGCCGCGGAAAAATGATCAAAACTCACATAGGGGCCTTTGGGAATAATCAGCACATGCACCGGTGCTTGGGGCTGAATATCTTCAAACGCCAAGCTATGCTCGGTCTCCAACACCGTCTTGTTTGGGATTTCACCCCTTAAAATTTTTGCAAAAATATTATCCGGATCGTATGTATAGCCCATTTCACCCCCATGGCTTCACTCTCAAATTCTGGGCAAATCCTAACAGGATGCGCAAAAGCGCAAAAGCGTTAAACGGGCTCTTTCAAAGAAAAACCCGGCAGGCTCGGGGGGCTACAACAAAAAATATCGCGCGCAGCGTAAACTATGCTAGCCTGTTGCTATAATTTTTTGAGCCACCGTTTAATTTTTATATTGAGATTTTAGAGATGGATTTACCAGGGCTTTGGATGCCGAAAAGCGAAACAGTTTTATACCGCTCGCTGCCCAAATGCGCCTGTTCCAGCATCGGGCAATTGTTATATTTTTCGGACCATGGTCACTTTTTCAAGGGTGAATTTCACAATCTGAAAACCGGTCTTCATAAATGGGATTTTGACACCAGCCGCAAAATATTGCTGGCGCATGTGACGGCGCGAACAACCTTCACATTCAGCTGCGTTAGAAATCCCTATGCGCGCATCGTTTCCGCGTTTTTAGACAAAATTTGTAGCCCGCAGCATGATGGTATGTTTTACAGTCACAAGATCCATGAGATCTTAAGCCAAGCCTATGGTCTTGATCCAAATATGATAGAGCCTGCATTTTATGGCGATCCCGAGGCGCGGATCAACGCCTTTCGTCGCTTCTTAGTCTTTGTTCACGATTGTGCCCGCAGTGATAGCATGGCCCAGCTGGATATTCACTGGCGTCCAATGGCCGCGCAACTTGGTGATTTTATTCGGCAAGGCGGGCGTTTTGATAAAATAATCTGGGTTGAGTATTTTGATCATGGCATGGATTATATTTTTGATCACCTTTCACCAAACCACCGGCCACAACACGTATCACACACCCAGTTTAACAAGGTAACGGACAGCTCAAACCTCCCGTTAGAGGCCTATTTTGATCAAACAGCCCTTTTCCTGATGGAAGGCATTTACCAGCAGGATTTTGAGCTTTTTGGTTATCGATTAAACGATCCCAAAAACGCAAATCCAGAGCGCGAAATACATTTGGACAACCTGCATACCGCCCTCTTGGAAAACCCGGGGTAAGCTTACAACAGCGCTGCCGCCTCAAACAAACCGCGCACCGAGGTTTCGGGCCGAGCGCCAATATGGCGAATAACCTCGCCCGCCGCGATGCATCCCATTTTACAACAAATCTCAATGGGCTGTTTGGTCACCAAGCCATATAAAAATCCAGCAGCGAATTGATCGCCCGCGCCCGTCGCATCCACCGGGGTGATTTCGTCAACCGGCACGTCCACGCGCGCCCCCTTGGCGATCACGCTCACGCCCTCACCGCCTCTGGTGCAGACCACCAATTCGCAAATCTCTGCGGTTTTCGCCAGCGCCGTTTCAAGATCATCGGTTTCAAACAAAGATTTAATTTCAGCGTCATTGCCGATCACGTAATCCAACTCATGCTCGATCAAATTCAGAAAATCCGCGCGGTGCCGTTCAACGCAGAAGGGATCGGAAATCGCGATTCCGGCCTTGCCACCGGCTGAACGGCAAGCCCGCGACAGCTCGACAAAGGCTTGTTTGCCCTTATCCTTATCGAATAGATAACCTTCCAAGAATACATATTCAGCCTCTTTTGCCACGCTGCTCGAGACATCTTCGGGGCCCAGCTCCGCCGAAATTCCCAAATAGGTGTTCATCGAGCGTTCCCCATCGGCAGAGGTGAAGATCATCGAACGTGAGGTTGGTAAATGCGCATCCTGAACTGGCGGGTTCACAAAATCGGTTCCACCTTCCTGCATGGCTTGCGCGTAAAACTGCCCCAGCGCATCGTCTCTGACGCGCCCCACAAACGCCGTTTCAAGGCCCAGTGCGCCCAAACCTGCCAACGTATTCGCAACCGCGCCGCCCGCCGCTTGAACGCGGTTTTCCATTGCATCATACAGCGCTTCCGCGCGCTCTTTTTCGATCAGTTGCATGATGCCTTTTTCAATGCCCATCCGCTGAAGAAACGTATCACTTGATTGGCTGATCACATCAACCACGGCATTACCAATACCCACAACTTTGTATTTTTTCACAAAAACTGCTCCTTCAGCATTATAGATCTTTATCTTCATAGGCGCATAGGTCGCGGATCAAACAGGTTGCGCATAAGGGTTTACGCGCTTTGCAATGATACCGGCCGTGTAAAATCATCCAATGATGCGCGTGCAATTGGAAATCAGCGGGAATATGATCTTCCACCGCCCGCTCGACATCCTCAACGGTTTTCCCAGGCGCAATTTTTGTTCGATTTCCGACTCGGAATATATGCGTATCAACGGCCTGCGCCGGATGCCGCCACCACATGTTTAAAACCACATTCGCCGTTTTACGCCCGACGCCCGGCAAAGATTGCAGGGCCGCACGTGAATTGGGCACCTCGCCGTCATACTCCTCAACCAATATCCGGCTCAGTTTGATCACATTCTTGGCCTTATTGCGATAGAGGCCAATGGTTTTGATATGCTCAATCAGCCCCGCCTCCCCCAATTCCAGCATTTTCTGCGGCGTGTCAGCAATTTTAAACAATACCCGCGTAGCTTTGTTGACGCCCGCATCGGTGGATTGCGCGCTCAGCGCCACAGCGACCACAAGCGTGTAGACATTTACATGATCAAGCTCGCCCACAGGCGCGGCATCAGCCGCTTGAAACCGCTGAAAAATTTTCCGAATGGTTTTATAATCAAGCTGCTTTACCATATCGAAGGCATATGCCGTTTTCTCGCCCGGCTCACAAGAGCTTTGCAGCATTTTAAGCAAGAAACGGGTCGCTTTCAGGCCCGAAGATTTCTACTCTGAGGGCACATAGTGACAAGGTGCCGCATGAATAAAGAGTCTACAGCCTATTCGTATCGCGTGATAGAACGGGCGTTAACCGAAATAGACGCGGCCGATCACCCGTTGAACCTGACGGAATTGGCGCGCCGGCTGCAATTAAGCCCAGCGCATTTTCAGCGATTATTTTCAGAATGGGTGGGAGTTTCGCCCAAGAAGTATCAGGAATATCTAACGCTGGAACATTCCAAACACTTGCTGGCAACGCGCCACAATCTACTGGAAACCAGCCTCATAACAGGATTATCCGGCACCAGCCGGTTGCACGATCTTTTTATCCGCTGGGAAGCCATGACCCCGGGCGAATTTGCTGCAGCCGGCGCCACTTTGGAGATTACTTATGGTTGGACTGAATCTCCGTTTGGTGAGACGTTGGTGATGCGCACAAACCGGGGGGTCTGCGGCCTTGCATTCGCCGCTGATATTGGTCGAGAGGCTGCATTTCAGGATATGGCCACGCGCTGGCCAATGGCTTCTCTAAGGCCAGAACAAACGGGGCTTTCAAGCGCAGTTGAGAATCTGTTCAAACCCAAAAGCAGCGCCAAGCTGCACTTAATCGGGGCCCCGTTTCAAATCAAAGTGTGGCAGGCGCTGCTGCAGATCCCCTCGGGGCATGTTTCAACTTATTCCGATATTGCTCGCGCGATCCAAGCCCCCAAAGCCGTTCGGGCGGTTGGCACCGCGGTCGGCCGCAATCCGATAAGCTGGTTGATCCCCTGCCATCGGGCGCTGCGCAAAACAGGTGCTTTGGGCGGATATCATTGGGGCTTGCCAGTCAAACGCGCGCTTTTGGCCTATGAAGCCGCCCGCCAAGACAGCGCCGACCGCAGCCAGCTGCCTTCATAAAGACCCATTTAAAAAGGCGACTGCCTGTGAACAGCCCGTAAGCACAGCCCTGGCAGGTTATGGCCGCTCAAGTGCAATGGCAGTGCCCTCGCCGCCGCCGATACACACAGCAGCAATGCCCCGCTTCACGTCACGCCGCTCCATTGCATGCAGCAACGTCACAATAATCCGCGCGCCTGAAGCCCCAATTGGGTGTCCTAGCGCACAGGCTCCACCATGAACGTTGATGATATCGCCAGAAATATCCAGCTCGTTCATGAAGGCCATTGGAACAACCGCAAAGGCTTCATTGACCTCCCATAAATCTACATCTTCCACCCGCCAGTTCAAACGGTCTAATAATTTACGCGTTGCAAAAATTGGCGCGGTCGAAAACCATGCAGGCTCTTGCGCGTGGCTGGCATGGCCCAAAATGCGCGCGCGGCAAGGCAGACCCGCCTGCTGCATATGCGTCTGGCTTGATACAATCAGGGCTGCGGCCCCATCAGAAATAGAAGAGGCATTCGCCGCGGTCACACTGCCATCTGCCCGAAAAGCGGGTTTCAGATGCGGAATTTTTTCCGGCTTTGCGTTTAAAGGCTGTTCATCCTGCATCACAGCATAATCGCCTTTTTTACGCGCCAAATTGAATGGGGTGATTTCTTTCTCAAAGGCCCCGGAGCTTTGAGCCTCACGCGCCCGTATCAGCGAGCGCAACGCATAATCATCCTGCGCTTCTCGCGTGAATTGGTATTTTTCGGCGCAATCTTCAGCAAAACTGCCCATCAAGCGGCCATTCTCATACGCATCCTCTAGCCCATCTAAAAACATATGATCTGCCACTTGGCTATGCCCCAAACGGGCCCCGCTGCGCATCTTGGGCAATAGATAGGGGGCGTTTGACATGCTCTCCATCCCGCCAACCGCCATCACCTGTGTTTGGCCAAGCGCGATCTGGTCAAAGCCGATCATCGTTGCCTTCATCCCCGAACCACACATTTTGTTCAACGTTGTTGCAGGCACCTGCGCGCCAAGGCCGGCGTGAAAACTGGCTTGTCGCGCCGGCGCTTGCCCCTGCCCCGCGCCAAGCACATTGCCCATCACAACCTCATCGACCGAACTCAGAGAAGTTTGCTGTAAAGCCGCCTCTATCGCCGCCCCCCCCAGCCTTGCTGCGGGCACAGCATCAAACGCCCCTTGAAACCCACCAATTGGCGTTCTGGCCGCGCCGCATATCACCACGTTTTCCATCAACTCTCTCGCTTTTTTTTCAGGCATACAAAAAAGTAACCTTTGCCGTCTAGTGTAACCACAGCGCATAACACAGAAGTCAGCGATGCAACTTAAAATTATTGATCAGCCCGGGTGCCTTTATCTCAAAGTGCAGGCAGAGCGGATTGATGCCGCCGCTGCGATTCAATTTAAGGACCTGATGCGCCGGGCGCTTACGCCAAGCCTGCAGCAAAAGATCATCGATTTAGAGCAGGTAAATTTTATTGATTCTACGGGGCTTGGCGCGCTTATCGGCCTACAAAAAGCACAGCAAAACGCATCAAAACTTACCATTTGCAGCCTACACCCACAGGTGGCCAAAGTCTTCAAACTGACCCGTATTGACGAGGTCTTCGATATTTATGCCACCGCTGAAGCCGCGCTGAAGGCGGCCAGTGCGGCGCCCGCTTTCAAGGCAGATGAGGATTGAATATCCGCATCAACTTTTCCTTTGATCAAACGCAAGGGTTTTGGCCGGTCCGGGATATATTAGAAAGAATGGCCGAAGAGGTGGGCGCAGCGCAAGGCGCGGCATTTGCATTTTTCCCGATATCGTTGGTCGTCGCAGAGGTTTTAAACAACAGCATTCAACATGGCGTAAATTTTAAAAGCTCCGGTCAACTCAGGGTGCGGCATCTCAGCCGTCAAAACTGCATTGAAATCATACTGATCGATACAGGTTGCGCGTATCCCCCCCCAAAAATGCCCTCGGGCACAGACCCGCTGAACCCCTCTGAAAGCGGATATGGATGGATGATCATCCTCCAACTTTGTACAAGGATCCAGTATCGTCATAAAAGCGGGCGAAACCTTTTGCGCCTCTGCCTACCCATCAACGCGCCTTAAGCATAAAGGCCCCATCTGCGACATCGCCGCACCCAAATAGCGCGGTTTCATGTTGTTTTAAAAGCCAAGCACGTTAAGTAGTGTTATGAATCTACAACAAGGTGACCTCATGCGCGATTTCCATTTTCCCGGTCGTTCCGCAGTTTACGCAGAAAACGGCATGTGTGCGACATCACATCCTTTGGCTGCGAAAACCGCGCTCGAGATATTGCAGCGTGGCGGCAATGCCATGGATGCGGCGATTGCAGGGGCCGTCTTGCTGGGGCTTTGCGAGCCCCAGATGACGGGGCTTGGCGGAGATTGTTTTGTTCTCTTTTCACCCGCAGGCAGCGATGAGATTCGCGCAATGAACGGATCGGGAAAATCACCGCAGGCGCTGCAAGCCCAATTGCTGCGCGACCAAGGTCATAAGGTGATCCCGCAGCGCGGCGTGGAGGCGATAACCATTCCCGGCGCCGTGGATGCCTTTTGTGCGTTGAGTAATGATTGGGGCAAACTTGGCCTTGATGCGCTGCTGGCGCCAAGCATTCACTATGCTGAAGCGGGCATTCCCGTCGCCCCGCGGGTTGCCTATGATTGGGCCGGCAGCGTAGATGTGCTGCAAGGCAGCGCTAAAGCAGATTACTTACTCTCGGGAAAAGCACCTCAAGCAGGGCAAAAAATTGCCTTCCCAAAACAAGCTGAAGTTTTACGCGCGATCGCAAAAAATGGCCGCAGCGGCTTTTATGACGGCGCCGTTGCAGAGGATATCTTAAACACGTTGACCGCGCTTGGTGGGGTACATTCCAAAGAAGATTTCAGCGACCAAATCGCGTTTTACACGGATCCGATTTCGGGCCACTATCAGGGAATGGACTTGGTTGAGCATCCACCCAATGGTCAGGGCGCCACAGCCATTTTGCTGTTAAACATATTATCACATTTTGATTTGGCCGCTCTGGCGCCCTTCAGCGCGGAGCGCGCGCATATCGAAGCCGAGGCCACCAAATTGGCCTATGATGCGCGCAACCGCTTTATTGCGGATGCGCGGATGACCGATGCCACCGCGCATTTGCTCGCACCAGAAACCGCGGAAAAACTGGCTGCTTTAATCGATCCTAATGCCGTAATTCAAGATGTGACAGCGATCAGCGAGACGGTTCATAAAGACACTGTCTACATTACAGTTGTTGATAAAGACCGAATGTCGGTTTCGTTGATCTACTCAATCTTCAACACATTTGGTTCTGGCATTTCGAGCGATAAATTCGGGATTTTGATGCATAATCGTGGAGCAGGATTTAACCTTATTCCCGGGCATCCCAATGAATTGCGGGGCGGGCACCGCCCGATGCATACCATCATCCCCGGCATGCTGTGCAAAGGTGGAAAGCCTGTGATGCCCTTTGGCGTTATGGGGGGGCAATATCAAGCGAATGGCCATGCCCGCGTTTTGACGAATATGCTCGATTACGGTATGGCGCCGCAGGAGGCACTAGACGCACCGCGCAGCTTTGCTGAATTGGGCCATTTGAAAGTTGAGCGCAGCTATGATCCAAAAGAGGTGCAAAAACTAGCAGATATTGGCCATAAAATCGAGCAGGATATTGAACCAATCGGCGGCGCTCAGGCGATTATGATGCATGAAAACGGTGTGCTAGAGGGCGCCTCGGATCCTAGAAAAGATGGCTGCGCACTGGGTTACTAACGCCCAGGCTGATCCTGCGGGCGGCGCCGCATGCTAGCCGCTCGCGCGGCGGGTCAATTCAGTTGAAAATGCAGCGGATATTGGCCATTTTCGAAGGGACCGAAGAGATCAGGAATATCGGGATGATCGACGGGTTCACCCGAAGGGTCTTCCACGAGATTTTGTTCTGACACATAGGCCACGTAGAAACTGTGATCGTTTTCTGCAAGCAAATGATAATAGGGCTGCTCTTTGACCGGGCGATGATCCTCTGGAATCGACTCATACCATTCATCCGTATTGCTGAATTCTGGATCAACATCAAAAATCACCCCTCTAAAAGGGTGTTTTTTATGACAAACAACTTGCCCGAGGCGATATTTAGCATTTTTCAAATACATCAGGTAGCCATCCTACGCGTTGCGCGATCCGGCTTCAAGTGCCCAGAGGTAAATTTGCCCGCGCTTCGATCCAAGCGGCTTTCACGATTGCCAAAGCACTGAGATCTTTTTCAGGCCAGCTCGGCCAAACATGACGCAGTTTAAATGTATCAAATAGAGGCATAATAATGCTTTTGCGCTACCGGTTTGGCCTTTTGAAATCATCCGAAACTTGATAACCTATAAAAAAACAAAGTTGAAATGACCATGAGCAGAACGATCATTATATTATGCCTGGTTTTTACGCTGGGATCCTGCAGCATCTTTAGCACCGGCGATGTAACGGGCAACCTTGACAATGCCTGCTCTATTCTTGACCAAAAACCGCAGTTTGCCCGCGCCTTCAAGGCAACCAAGCGCCGTTGGGGCGTGCCCGTTAACGTTCAAATGGCGATCATCCATCAAGAAAGCCGTTTCAAAAGTAAGGCAAAAACGCCGCGAAAGTATATTCTGGGCTTCATTCCAAATGGACGCCAAAGTTCGGCATATGGCTATGCGCAAGCCCTGGATGGCACTTGGAGCGAATATAAGGATGATACCGGCCGGATCTTAGCCCGCCGCAGCAATATTCGTGACGCATCGGATTTTATGGGCTGGTATATGACCAAAACAAAGCGGCGCAACGGGATCTCGCTCGCCGATACACGCAATCAATATCTCGCCTATCATGAGGGGCAAACCGGGTTTGCGCGCGGCAGCTATAAGCGCAAAAAATGGTTGATCAATATTGCCGGCAAAGTGGCCAATCGCTCAGATATGTATAAGCGGCAATTGTCACGCTGCGGGCGGCTTTAACGCAGCTTGCGCTTCTCAATATTCAGCAAAATATTGAACATCGAATCTTTAAGTGAGACGCCTTTTTGTAAATCCTCAAGCGCAAGTAACGTTTGATCGCCTTCAGGCGTTTCAATAATCCATTGCGCCAACTCTAATGGGTTATGCCGCAACACAAGCGTGATTTCACCGCGCTCGGGATGTTGCGGATGCTGCAAGGACAACGATGTTCGCTTTCCGTCATAACGATGATCCGTAATCAAAGCAGATTTTTGAAGATCAATCCTATCCTGCAAAATCAGGGAAAGCGGCGTTCCAGATGTTGTGAAACTGGTTGGCTCACCATCGCCTTTAGGATCAAAAATCGCCATTTGTCCGGCAGAGACCAGCACCAATACTTCCGATGGGATTTGATATTCAAAGCGTAAGCGCCCCGGACGCTTCATAAAAAACTGTCCCTGCGCAGAGGATCCGTCAGCGGCAATTTGAACAAACGTCGCCTGAATGCTGCGCAAGCTATTTAGATGCGCGGAAATATCCGCCAAAGAGGCTTTTTCTGCATGACCAACGCCGGCTAACCCAAAAAAAATACCAAGCGAAATTGAAAATATACGTTTCATATATGCAGTCTAGTCATCCCAGAAGCCACCGCCAGCGAAAGTCGCAATTTTGTGACCTCTCGCGCAGGGTTACGGTTGCTCTGGCACCAAAATATCACGCTTTCCAACATGGTTTGCAGGGCTAACAAGGCCTTCCTCTTCCATTTGCTCAACCAAGCGGGCCGCCTTATTATACCCTATGGCAAGCTTTCTTTGGATGTAGCTGGTCGAGCATTTGCGATCCTGCAAAACAATGGCCACGGCTTGATCATAGAGCACATCTTCGCCTTCAGATGCCCCGGTCAACCCCAGCACAAGGTCAATTGAGTCAGATTTATCGTCATCTGGCCCTTCAACGACACCACTTTTATAATCGGGCGGGCCGAAAGATTTCAAATGGCTGACAACTTCTTCAACTTCGGTGTCGCTTACAAAAGGCCCATGGCAGCGGGTGATCTTTGAACCGCCCGCCATGTAGAGCATATCCCCCATACCAAGCAGCTGCTCAGCTCCCATTTCGCCCAGAATCGTACGGCTGTCGATTTTACTGGTGACTTGAAACGAGATCCGGGTGGGAAAGTTGGCTTTAATCGTCCCCGTAATCACATCAACTGATGGGCGCTGCGTTGCCATGATCAAATGAATACCCGAGGCACGCGCCATCTGAGCAAGGCGCTGAATGCAGGCTTCGATTTCTTTACCGGCCACCATCATCAAATCCGCCATCTCATCCACAATCACCACGATATATGGCATTTTTTCAGGCAGAAATTCTTCAGTTTCAAAAACTGGCTCGCCGGTGGCATCATCAAACCCGGTTTGGATCGTGCGGCTGAACATTTCGTTTTTGCCTAAGGCATCCGCCACGCGCCCATTATAGCCGTCAATATTGCGCACGCCCATTTTTGACATTTTCCGGTAGCGCTCTTCCATTTCACCAACCACCCATTTCAAAGCCACAACGGCTTTCTTAGGGTCGGTCACAACCGGGCTGAGCAAATGCGGAATGCCATCATAGACGCTGAGCTCCAGCATTTTCGGATCGATCATAATCATCCGGCACTCATCGGGTGTGAGCTTATAGAGCAAGGACAAAATCATCGTGTTGATCGCGACAGATTTGCCAGATCCAGTGGTGCCTGCAATCAGCAGATGCGGCATTTTTGCAAGATTGGTTACCATCGGCTCGCCGCTGATATCCTTTCCCAGCGCCAATGGCAGGCGGTGGCTGCTATCGCCAAAGGCTTTCGCCGAAAGAATTTCGCGCAAAACCACTTTTTCGCGTATGTCATTGGGCAATTCTATCCCGATGATAGAGCGGCCCGGCACCGTGGAGACGCGGGCCGATAAGGCCGACATTGAGCGCGCGATATCATCAGATAAACCGATCACACGGCTGGCTTTTAAACCCGGCGCCGGCTCTAATTCATACATCGTAACAACCGGCCCAGGCCGCACGCTGACAATATCCCCCTTCACCCCATAATCATCCAAAACAGATTCGAGCAGCCGCGCGTTTTCTTCCAGCGATTCATCAGACAATTGATGCCGCGCTACGCTGATTGGGCTGGCCAACAGGCCCAAAGGCGGCAATTCAAAATCGGTTTTGGGGTCTTCAAATTTTAAGCTTGGCTGCGCTTCTTGCTGCGCGCGCGCCGATTGCGCTTGAGACACTTTCAGTGGCGGGTGAACGATTGTGCGCGCCTCGGGGCGGGGTATCGCGGAGCGCAAAGAAAAATTGGTGTCCTGCTCGCCATATTCGGGCTCTGGATAAAGCGGTTGCGCATCTTCATCTCCAGCGCTTGAAACCAAAGCTTGCCCCTCTGTCTGAAAGACTTGCGAAGATCGATCCGCCGAAAGCTGCGGCTCACGGCGTAATCCGGTTAAAAGCGGTTCGCCCAGTGCAAATTGTGATGGCACTCCAGCAGCGCCTTCTGGCGAAGCGTCTTGAGGCTGAAACACGTGCGACTGAGCCTCAGATGCGGCATCCTCAAAGGCGGGTTCAACCCGTAATCGCGATTTCACAGCATCACTGATCCGCGCCTGCAAACGGTCTTCCGGGCCAGCCGGCGCAGAGCTATGCGCGTGGCTATTGAGCGGCGGTTCTAGAGGCGAGGGATCTTCTTCGCGCTTGATAAATCCAGGCAATCTGGAAAATAAACCCCGCTTCACCTCTGTGTGAGGCACGGCCAAATCTTGGGAAAACTCAGATGGGGCCTGGGGCACAAATGTTGCGGAACCTCCGCCTCGGCGGATAATATCCGAGGGCGCAGAGGCATCAACCTGTTGGGTGCGTGCTGCAAGCAAGCGCATACTGCCCCGGCCAAGGCCCCTTGCGACTGCGCGCCCGGATTGCAACACCCCCCCGCGCAGGAATCGCAGCGCATAGCCAAGCTCGCGCTTAGAGACGCCCAAACAATACAGCCCAATCAGCACCAAGGTGATCCCCGTTGCAAAAGATGTATAGGTTAAGGTGGGTTGCGCCGGCAAAGGTGACAGCCGCAAAAGCGTTTTCAAAACCGTATCGCCAAACAAACCACCAAGGCCAAAATTATTACCCCAGCTGGCAGGTGGCACAAGCCCAGCGGCGTAAATTGCAAAAACCGCAACGCCGAAGGGCGCAAAAATCAACCGCCCCAACGCCCGATGCGCGCCGCGATGCAATAGGCAGCGCAGCCCCCAGACGGCCTGTATCGCGACCAACGACCAGGCCGATAGACCGAAAATCAACATGATCGGGGCCGCAATCATCGCCCCAAACGAGCCCAGAATATTTTGTACCGGTGCATCAGAGGCGGAAAGCCAACTGGGATCTTCAGGTGCATAGCTGGTAAACATCATGGCGGTCAGCCCGCTTAGAGCCAAAAGTCCTAGGCCCAAAAACTCTACCGCGCGCCGTTCCAGAGCGGCCTGCAACGCGCTGTCAAAAATGGGGGGTCTTACTCTTGCAGAAGGATATGCCATTGGGGCCTCTTAGGTGTAAAGACATGCATGCAGCCGCGTCAGCGCCTGCTCAGTTATTGATTTTGGGGCCACCAAGGCAACCCGAATGAAACCATGCCCGGGATTTCCGTCGGGCGTGTCGCGCGCCAAATAGGCACCCGGAAGAACGCGAATACCGGTTTCGCGCCATAATTTAAGCGCAGCCTGTTCTCCATCCTCAACAGGCAGCCAAAGGAAAAATCCGGCCTCTGAGCTGATATAACCGGGCACAGACCCGAAAAGTGCATCCGCTATGTCGAATTTTTCTTGGTATAATCCGCGATTTTCGATCACATGTTGCTCATCCGCCCAGACCGCTTCTGCCACCCGCTGCAAAGGCAATGGCAAAGGCGCCCCCGAATACGCTCGCAAATGCTTCATCCGCGCGATCGTTTGCGGCCCCGAAGCGGCAAAACCCGAGCGCAGCCCGGGCAGATTTGAGCGCTTTGACAGCGAATGGAACACCACCACCCGTTCAGGGTCAGCGCCAATCTGATTTGCAATCTGCAACGCCCCTGACGGCGCGCCCTTACGATAAATCTCCGAATAACACTCATCCGCGAAAATCTTAAAATCGTAGGTTTCAGCCAGTTCAATCAGAGATTTCAGATAGGCGGGCGAGGCCACTGCCCCCTGCGGATTGGAGGGCGAACAAATATAGGCAATGGCGGTTCGATTAAGCACGTCAGGGCTTAAACTGGCATAATCAGGTAAAAAGCCGTTTGCAGCCCGCGCGGTCACCAAATGGGGCTGCGCCGCGACCGAAAAGGTTGCTGCAAGATAAACCTGATAAAAGGGATTGGGCAGCAAAACCAATGGCGGTTGTCCGGCTTTGGCTTCTGGGCATAACGCCATGGCGGCGTTGTAAAGCCCTTCGCGGGTGCCGTTCAAAGATAAAATATCCGTCACTGGATTGACGCAAACGCCATATCGCCGCGCAATCCATGCCGCGATATTGCTAAGCAATTCGGGGCTGCCATCATTGGGCGGGTAGGCGTTGAATTCAGACATATGCGCGACCAAGATATCTTGAATCCACGCAGGAAAAGCGTGCTTGGGCTCACCAATTGACATAGCAACGGGTTCGCCGCCCGGAGGGTGCGAGTCTAACAGCGCGCGCAGGCGCGGAAATGCATAAGCGGGAAGGTTCGAAAACCGCTCAGGAAACGCCATATATGCCTCAATCAATCGGGATCATTTTGCCCCGTTAAGGTGCAGACTACCGAAGCAAAGCGCTTTCGTCTATACAAAGCCAAAAAAAATAAAAAAATAGGGCAAAAAAACGTTTTTTCGCTCCTAGGGTGCGCTCTTTAAGCCAAAATTGCAGCCTCAGCAGCCTGTGCAAGGCGCAAAAGCCCCTCTTCTGCGCCTGGCGGTCCCATCAGCATCAGCCCACAACTTGGTGTGCCACTTGGTAAGGTAATCGCGCATAATCCCATAAGATTGCCGATCCGTGTATTGCGCAGCGCCAGCAGGTTTTCCTTCACATAATAGTCAGCATCTTCCATTAGCCGCGCGGCATTGGGCGGTAAAATCGGCGCGGTTGGGCATAAAATGGCGTCATAGCCAGCCGTAAGCACAAGATAGTCCTGCCGCAACGCCGCAAGCATTTGCGAGGCGGCGATATAATCGCATGCGGCAAAATCAGCCCCCCCCCGAAAGCGATTTAAAATTTCTTCAAACATCACCTCGGGTTGCGCTTCAATCACCGTTTTCCACGTGCCATAGGCCTCTGAAGCAAACAATATCGGGCTTAGTGGCATCGCTTTGGAAACCGCCTCGATTTCAATATCCTCAACCATCGCGCCCGCTTTGATCACCTTTGCCAATGCCGTTTCAAACCCTAAAGCTGGGGCCTCTCGCAGCTCATCAAACGCAACCGTTTGCAATACACCAAGGCGCTTTCCACGCAAACTGCTTGCGGTTAAATCCGCTGGGGTCCGACCTTCCAAAGCCGCCAATAACAACGCGGCATCTTCAACCGTTTTGCTGAGCGGGCCAACCGTGTCAAACGTAGCACATAGCGGCACCACCCCCTGAACCGAGACGCGGCCAGCTGTGGTTTTCAAACCCACCAAATCATTCCACGCCGCTGGAATGCGCACTGAACCGCCCGTATCCGATCCGATCGCTCCAGCGGCCAAATCACACGCGATAGACGCCGCTGCCCCCGAAGAAGACCCGCCCGCCACCGCCGCTGCATCATTGATGCAGGCTGGTGTCGCGGTGACAGGGTTCAGACCCAAACCGCTGAACGCCAGCTCTGACATATGCGTTTTGCCCAGGCAGACCAAACCTTGCGCCGTCGCGTTTGCCAAAACCTCAGCATCCTCCGCCGGCACCCGCCCCGCCAAAAGAGCCGAGCCTGCCTCGGTTGGATATTCGGCGCTGTCAAATAAATCTTTCCAACTGATCGGCACACCATCCAATGGCGATCGCAATCCGCCAGTTTTCGCCCGCTGTTGCGCCGCTTCAGCTTCAACGCGCGCGCGGTCAGGCGTTTTGCAAGCATAAATTCGGCTTGTATCTGCATGCGCGTTCATCTGCTCAAGATAGGCCTCAGTGAGCTCAACCGGATCCACACGGCCTGCGGCGATCGCCCTACCTTGTTCTGCAGCACTCATCTTTAAAACTGAGCTCATTCTTATATCCCCACAATATGTTACCCCTAGACTAGCGTCATCACCGCGCATGGACAATGCGTAGAAAAAGCCCATATTACAGCGCATGATGAAGAACGCAGATATCGCAATTGTGGGCGGCAGTTTAACCGGCGCCGCCACGGCCTTGGCCGCCGCGCAAGCCGGGTTTCGGGTGGTTGTTGTTGATCAGCTTGCGGCCCATACGCAAGTCGAGCAGGGCTTTGACGGGCGCTCTTACGCGATGGCTCTTACCTCCGTGCGGTTGCTTAAGGCCTTGGGGCTTTGGGCGGATCTTGCAGAAACGGCCCAGCCTATCTTGAAAATCAAAGTTGCCGATGGCAGCCCCAGCACGGGCCCCTCGCCTTTATTTATGCAATTTGATCATGCCGAAATTGAAGAAGGTCCGATGGGGCATATGGTCGAGGACCGTTTCTTGCGCCCCCTACTTCAACGGGCGATGGCGCGCTATGAGACCATTGAGTATATCGCTGGCACCGCGCTGATTGAGCAGTCGATATCGGGCAGTGAAATGCAGCTGACCCTGTCAGATGGGCGCCAAATTTCAACCAGCCTTTTGATCGGGGCAGATGGGCGCAAAAGCCCCTCTGCGGGCCGCGCCGGAATCAAACGCATCGGCTGGGAATATGGACAAACAGCGCTTGTTTGCGCAATACAGCACGAGATCCCGCATAATGGGGTGGCCTGCCAATATTTTTTACCGGCCGGCCCTTTGGCAATCTTGCCCTTAACAGAAAACCGCGCATCCATCGTGTGGAGCGAAACCGCGCAAAACGCCAAACAGATCATGGCGCTGAGCGAGGCCGATTATCTGTCGATATTGCAGCCCCGTATCGGCGATTATCTAGGCAAAATCAGCATGGCCGGCCAGCGCTACAGCTACCCGCTTGATCTGACTTTGGCGGAAAGTTTCGTTGCGCCAAGGTTGGCTTTGATCGGCGATGCCGCGCATGGCGTGCATCCCATTGCGGGCCAAGGTCTGAATGCGGGCCTGCGCGATATCGCAGCGCTTGTGCAAGTTCTGAAAGAAGCAAAATTGCGCGGCGAAGATATTGGGGCCAGTGCTACGTTGATGCGCTATCAAGAATGGAGGCGCTTTGACGCAACCAGTCTGGCTTTGGCAACCGATACATTCAACCGTCTATTCTCAAATGATAATAGCCTACTAAGATTGGGGCGCGACATGGGGATGGCCATGATCAACGCTGTACCTAAAGCCCGTCGCAGTTTCATCCGCGAAGCCGCAGGATTAACAGGCACATTGCCCGATTTGATGCGCTAACAAAGCATCCTGAAATGCCTGTTTGAAAAATATTTTTCAAGCGTACCCCACAGCCCTGATCACCGCAGTTTGAGCCTTGAGGCAGGGCATCGAGTAAGCCGCGTTCACGCTTAACTCTTAGATTGTGGCTTGATTAAAATAATTTATAACTGCCCATAGCCCAGCAACCAAACAGCGTGTTTCTTATGACTCAATCTGTCGACAAAACATTGCGTGACGCCGCCGCGCTGCACAAAGCCGGCCGCATCGCTGAGGCCATAAAGCTGTATCAAGCGGTATTGACCAAATTCCCAAAAAACCCGCGCGCATTAAAAGCCCTTGCTATGCTTAAAGGCGTATCAGCCCCTGCAAGGCCAGGGCAAATGCCCCTGACAGAGTTCAATGCGCTCAAAGAACAGTATCAAAAAGGAAATTTCATTGACTTGGCAAATCAAGCACAAGGCCTGGCAAATGCTTTTCCAAAAGACAAAGCCTTACTCAACTTGCTTGGATCTGTGTTCAATCAACTGAACCAAGCTCAAGCAGCCATCACGTTGCTGAGTGGCGCCTTACGCTTGGATAGGTTTTTTATCGACGCCCAATTCAATCTGGGCATCGCCCACCAAAAAAATCAGGATCTGGCAAACGCGATTGCCTGCTTTCAAAACGTTATAGAGCTTGCGCCAAATAACGGCGCGGCACATTTTAAATTGGCCAATGCTTTTAGGGCAAATTCTGAATTTCAAAAAGCGATTCTACATTATAAAAAAACGCTTACTTTAGAGCCGAGCCATGCCCCCGCGCATTGCAATTTAGGGCTCTCATTGCAGGCAATCGGCGATATCGCGCAAGCTATTCGCCAGTATCAAGCAGCGCTTAAAATTGATCCCAAATTTGTTCCAGCGCAGGGTAACTTGGGCAATGCAATGATGGCACAAGGCGCGTTTGAAAATGCGATTAAAGCATTTTTGAAAACGCTGAAGTTGCAGCCTGAAAATTATATCACCTCTTTAAACCTTGGCCGCGCGTATAAAGAAAACGGTGATTTCCAAGCTGCCTGTAACGCCTTTAGCAAAGTGATTTCGATGCAGCCGGAATTTTCTGAGGCGCATAACGATCTTGGCTTAACGCTTTATGGCCAAGGAAAATTGGAAACCGCGCTTAAAAGCTATCAAAAAGCCGTAGACCTAAATCCAAATTACGCAGATGCCTATAACAATATGGGTGTTGCCCATCAAGAATTGGGCGCAGTGACGCGCGCGATTGAAAGTTATCAAAAAGCCATAGCGATAAACCCGAACCATCTTGTGGCATATGGTCAAAAAATGTTCCAGCAAGCCAGCCTATGCGATTGGAGCGCGTTGCAGCAAGACCGAACGATGATTGCAACACTCGGTGTGAGCACACCCGATGTTACGCCTTGGAATATGTTGGGGTTTGAAGATCATCCAATGCGCCATTTGCAGCGTTCAAAACTTTTTGCTGAGAAAAAATATAATCAAAAACCCCTCGCCGAAGCCGCGCGCCCTGCACAGCGCGCTAAACCGGTGCGCATCGGATATTTCTCGGCAGATTTTCATGATCATGCAACCATGTATTTGATGGCGCGCGTGTTTGAAAAGCATAGCAAATCAGACTTTGAAATATACGCCTATTCTTATGGGCCAAACACCAATGATTGCATGCGCAAAAGGCTTACAGCCGCCGTGGATAAATTTCACAATGTGCGCCAGTTGAGCGATTTTGACATCGCCGCTTTGGCGCGCGACCATGAAATTGATATAGCGGTCGACCTAAAGGGCTATACGCAAAATACCAGACTTGGCATTTTCGCCTTCAAAGCAGCGCCGATACAGATCAGTTATATCGGGTATCCGGGCAGCCTTGGAGCGCCTTTCATCGACTATATTATTGCCGATCCAGTCGTTATACCTCGCGCATATGAAAGCGCTTATTCTGAGAAAATTATCTTTTTACCGCATAGCTATCAGGCCAATGATGATATGCGCCCAATCGCAAACACCGTTTATAGCCGATCCCAGCTTGGCTTGCCTGCAGACGCTTTTGTGCTCTGCTGTTTCAATAATTCGTATAAAATAACCCCCTGTGAATTCGACATTTGGATGCGCGTGCTATCGCAAATCGAGGGCAGCGTACTGTGGCTGTTGGAGGCAAATAAATGGGTCTCGCAGAACTTGCGCAACGCCGCCCAAGCCCGCGGGATCGATCCAAGCCGTTTGATCTTTGCGCCAAAGCTTGCCCATCACGAACATTTGGCCCGCCATAGCTGCGCGGATCTTTTTATAGATACGTTCAACGTGAATGCCCATACCACGGCCAGTGATGCGCTTTGGGCCGGCCTTCCGCTGGTCACAAAAGCCGGCAAAGGCTTTGCAGCGCGGGTTGCCGCCAGCCTGTTAACCGCCATCGGACTGCCCGAGCTAATCGTAGAAACCGAGGCGGCCTATGAGGCGCTTATTCTTGATCTGGCACGCTCGCCCCAGCAGCTTCAGACGGTTACAGAAAAGCTTGCGCAAAACCGCAGAACCAGCCCGTTATTTGATGCAGGCTTGCTTACCAACCATTTGGAAACAGGCTATCGCGCCGCCTATCAGCGCTGGGTTGAACAGAAACCACCCGCGCATATACGTATTGCCCCCTGACCCCCGAACAGATCCCGTGCAGAACTGCTTGCAGAGCAACCTACCCATTGCACGCGCTTTTCGCGGGGCCAGATGGGCTTTATTCGCAGCCTAAAAGACGCTTGTTTTCATTTTTTATCGACGCTTTGGTTTCAGCGCCAAGCCAGGTGCATAATCTCAGCGCGCCGCGAGGCAAAAGCCTCACGCCAAAGGGCGCGCTTCATCAAGCAGTAAGACCGGAATACCATCGCGAATTGGATAGGCCACGCCCGCGGCTTTTGACACCAATTCTTGACGATCGGGCAAATATTCAAGCCGCGTATGCGTTTGCGGGCAAACCAAGGCTTCGAGCATCCGCCGATCTGCCTGCGCCGCCGCATCAGTCATTGCAACATCTCATCAGAATTGCCACCGCGCATACTGTATTCAATCAAGGTGATCAGCGTTTCCCGACGCGTCATCAATGAGGGGGCTTCGAGCAAAGCTTGTTTATCTTCGCTTTCAAACTCAAGCAGCATCGACAACGAATTGATCAACAATTCATCATCAGCGTCTTTCAAGGTTTCCCAATCCGTCGATAAACCGCGATTTTCAAAGTAACGCTCCAACAATTTGAAAAACGTTTGACGTCTAAATCCGGGATCTTTTTCAGATTTTGCAAGGTCACCTTCAAAGCCCGTCCAAGAGGTTTCAAAGCGGCGATAAGGGGTAAACCCGTCTACTTCTGCGCCGATACGATAGCGTGATACCCCACTCAGCGTCACCATATAACGGCCATCTTCAGTTTCCGAAAATTGGGTCACGCGGCCGGCACATCCAATCGCTTGCATGCGGTCCGAGGCTTTTTTCCCGCGGGGCTGTATCATACCAATCAAGCGATGCGGTGTTTTCAAAACATCTTCGATCATCGCAAGATAACGCGGCTCAAAAATATGCAAAGGCAGACGCGAGCGAGGCAGCAACAACGCCCCGGGCAGGGGGAATACGGGTATGATATCGGGAAAATCAGAAGAATTTGTCATATGCAAATATTAGCGCCCGATACCGTTCAGGCAAATATCATCGAGCTTAATTTGCGTCGGCCCGCCAAAACGATCGGATCATTTGGCTTTAACGCATCAAATATGGTGAAAAGCTGCGCGCGGGCGGCGCCTTCATTCCACTCACGGTCGCGGCGAAACAGCTCTAAAAGCTCGCTCACAGCCGGTTCAGCCTCACCAGCTGCATATAGCGCCTGCGCAAAATCTAACCGCGCCTGATGATCATCCGGATTTGCCGCAACCGCGGATCGCAAATCCTCAAGCGGGCCGGCATTTTGGCCCTGTTTGGCCAACTCAAGCTGAGCGAAGGCGGCTTCCAATTCTGGGCTCTGCGCAATCTCAGCAGGGGCTCCGTTCAGCACAGCTTCTGCTTGTTCTAGATCGCCCAAAGCAATATGGGCACGCACCAAACCGCCATAGGCAGCCGGATTATTTGGCTCTTCTTCTAGCACGGCGGCAAAGGTTTGGGCGGCATCCTCCGCAGCACCTTCGGCCAGCATCTCTTCAGCCGCCTCGATCGCATCCGCCAAACCGCCCCCCGGCGCCCCATCGCCAGCGGCCACCACGCGCTCTACAAATGCTTTCACCTCCGAGGCGGCAACCGCGCCTTGAAAGCCATCAATCGGCTGGCCTTTCCAAAATGCATAAACCGTCGGAATTGACTGCACGCGCAGCTGCTCAGATACCATCGGGTTTTCGTCAACATTGACTTTCGCCATTTTTACGGCGCCATTGGCGGCGTTCACCGCCTCTTCCAATTGCGGCCCCAATGTTTTGCAAGGCCCGCACCATGGCGCCCAAAAATCAACAATCACAGGAATAGTATTGCTGGCCTCGACGACTGCGGTCATGAATTCGCTTTCGTTCACATCAGCAATCACATCAGCCGCTGCCGGCGCGCTGGGTTGTCCTAATTCAAGCATTTGCTACCTCTTTAATTATCTTAAATGGTTATATGGCGATTGTGGCGCGAAATTCAAAGGTCAAAGCTGGCAAAAACCGGCACATGATCACTGGGTTGCTGCCATCCGCGCACGTCGCGCAGAATTTTTGACGAATGGGCAAGCGGCGCAATATCTTTGCTGGCCCAAATATGATCCAACCTGCGCCCCTTATCCGCTGCGTTCCAATCTTTGGCGCGATAAGACCACCAGCTATATAAAAGCCCCTCCGGGATATCCTGGCGGGTCACATCCACCCAATCACCCGCAGCTTGAGTTTCAGCCAAAGCGGCAACTTCTATCGGCGTGTGGCTGACCACTTTCAGCAATTGCTTATGGCTCCAAACATCATCTTCGCGTGGCGCGATGTTTAAATCGCCCACAAGTATTGATTTTTGCGGCTTGGCGGCACCAAAATAATCACGCAAATCCGCCAGATAATCCAATTTCTGACCAAATTTTTCATTCACAAGCCGGTCCGCGACATCGCCGCCTGCCGGCACATAGACATTATGGATCGTCACCCCGTTGTCCAGACGGCCGGCAATGTGGCGGGCATGGCCCAATCCTGCGAAATCTTCCCCAGCGGCTTCTTCCATCGGCCGCTTAGAAAAAATCGCAACGCCATTATACCCCTTCTGGCCCCGTGCAACCATGTAAGGATAACCAATTTCGGCAAAAACCTCCGCCGGAATTTTCTCAACCGGCGATTTACATTCTTGCAAACACAGCACATCCGGCGCCTCTTCTTGCAGCAGGCGCGCCACCAGATCAACGCGCAGGCGAACAGAATTAATATTCCAAGTGGCAAGCGTAAAAGACATCACAAGGCTCCTTTCAAATGTGCTAGAAGGCCTCTAGCACAGGGCCTGTTGATGCAACAGCGTTATTCAAAGGAATAGCTGACCACTTCATACTCAATGCCATCAAAATCATGAAAATAAAATCGCGACCCTGGTTCATATTCTGCATGGTCACGGGGTGTAAACCCCGCTTTTTTCGCGCGGGATTCGCAGGCCACAAGATCGCGCACGCAGACTCCAATATGATTCAAGCCGCCCAGAAAACCATCTGGATCAGACGGTGTTTTCTGCAGATCTGCAGGGCAATACAGCGCCAGATACTGAGCGTCTGTTCCAACGTGAACCGTATATCCAGTATTTAGTGCTGGCCCTGCCAGCGTATGCGCCACCCAAAAACTGTTTGCATCCAGGCCGCGGTTTTTTCAGGATCAGAAACCGTAATATTCGCATGCTCTAAACTAATATGTTCCACCCTATACCTCGCATCATAAAAATACCTGATTCTTCTGATAGCGGTTCAACCATGGTTTAAGACAAATGGTTTTTGAAAGATGCAGGAAATTTCTATCCGCTTTCTGGCAAGGCGCAGGGGTATTGCTGCCTCGGCATTGCGCTATTATGAAACGCGAGGTTTTTTAAAACCACAGCGCAACCGTGCCGGTCAACGGCGCTATCCCCGCTCGGATATCCGCCGCGTTTCAATTGTAATCATAGCCAAAAAATGTAGTTTCCGCCTGCGCGACATCAAAAAATTGCTTGCACCTTTATCGCAGAACCGATCGCCAACCGCCGCTGAATGGGCCTTGGTCTCGCAGGCCATGCGGGCTGAATTGAATAGAAAAATCCAGCAAACAACCAACTTAGGGGATCAATTGGAAAGCTGCATTGGCTGCGGTTGCCTTTCGATGAAAGCCTGCCATTTGTTCAATGCGCAGGATTACCTGGCCAAACAAGGGGCCGGTCCAATGCGGTTTGCACTGCAGGCGGCGCCTTTTCCGGCATCCGATTCGGATTAAATCCCACCAAACCGCTCCGCCAAATAGACTAGGCCACCAATTTATATCCGCCCGCCGCTGTCACCAAAAGACTGGCCTGCGATGGATCCACTTCAATCTTTTGCCGCAGGCGGTAAATATGCGTTTCCAGCGTATGGGTTGTGACGGCCGCATTATACCCCCACACCTCATGCAATAATTTTTCCCGTGGTACGATCACAGCGCCGGCGCGCAGCAGAAATTTTAATATATTGGTTTCCTTTTCAGTCAGTCTGACTTTTTGGCCATCCGCAGCGGTCAAGATCTTATGGGAGGGTTGGAACGTGTAGGGCCCCAGCGTAAAACTTGCATCCTCTGACAACGCATGTTGGCGCAATTGGGCGCGCAAACGGGCCAAAAGCACAGCCATTTTGAAAGGCTTTGTAATGTAATCATTGGCCCCTGAATCCAAACCAAGGATCGTATCCGCATCACCATCATGGCCGGTCAACATCACGATCGGGCATTTCACATTCTGCTTTCGCATCACCTTGCACAGCTCGCGACCATCCGTATCTGGCAACCCAACATCCAAGATAATCAGATCAAAGCTTTTTTGCGCAATATGGTGCAGCGCCTCTTGCCCGTTTGCAGCTTGCTCCACCATGAATTCCTGCGTGACGAGCAGTTGATCTGAAAGGGCGTCTCGTAGATCATCCTGATCCTCAACCAATAAAACCGAACTTACCTGCGTCATTTAACCCATCCCTCTTCTGTGCCTTTAGACATGGGAAACTTTAAATCTTTATGCAAGACTTCTCTCCGGTTGTTCACGCGGACGTGTGGGATTGTGAGGGTTTTGCAGCCAAATCACCCAAAAATGAAACATTGACCCGCTTCTGCGTTTCCAGCACAACCCAAACGAAGCAATGTGAAGGGTTTGCAGGCGCAAAATGAGGGTCGCGTTAACAATCATTGAACAAATCGCGCGCGCGCGTACTGATTTGCGCATGGGCGTGCCCGTGATCTTAAGCGCCGGGCCAGCGCAAACCTTGGTGGTGCCCATCGAAACGCTGAGCCAGGCGCGGCTAGATCAGATGATCGCGTCCAAGCATCACCTGCATATGGTGCTGACCAAACAGCGCGCAGAAACGCTGAAAATTGCCGCCTATGACGGCGATCTGGCGCGGCTTGCGCTGCCTGCAGATCGCAATATGGCCTGGCTTCGAAGCCTTGCAAACCCGGTCGATGACCTCAGTGTTCCGTTGAAAGGTCCGTTTCAAACCCTGCGCGGGGGAGAGGTTCACCTGGATCGGATTGCGCTGGCCTTGGTGAAATCGGCGCATCTTTTGCCGGCTGCGCTGATGGCCAGCCTTCCCGGATCAATAAGCGGGCCGGATCTTGCAATGCTGACGCGCCTGAACGCCGAGCAAACCAAACCGTTTTTAGAGGCGCAAAGCGTGTTATCTTCGGTTGCAGCAGCGCAAATCCCAACCGCGCCTGCAGCAAACACCCGCTTACATGTGTTTCGACCTGATGATGGGGGTGAAGAACATTACGGGCTGGAAATCGGTCTTCTTGACCGTGCGCAACCCGTCTTGGTGCGTTTGCATTCGGCTTGTTTTACCGGCGATGTTCTGGGCAGTTTAAAATGTGATTGCGGCCCCCAATTGCAGGGGGCGCTGCAGCAGATGGGGCAAGAGGGCGCGGGCACTTTGCTCTATCTCAACCAAGAGGGGCGCGGGATCGGCCTGACAAATAAATTGCGCGCCTATGCGTTGCAAGATCAGGGCTTTGATACGGTAGAAGCCAATCACCGCTTAGGGTTTGAAGATGATGAGCGCGATTTTCGCCTCGGCGCTTCAATCCTGCGCAAATTGGGCATTTCGCAAATCCGCTTGCTTACCAATAATCCGGCAAAAGTGGCGATGATGGAGCAACAAGGCATCACCGTCGCAGAGCGCGTGCCCTTAAAGCGGGGGGAAAACCCGCTCAACGCAAGCTATTTGTCGACAAAGGCGCAAAAATCCGGGCATCTTTTGTGAGGGTGAGGCCAAAGGATATCGTGCTTACCAAACGCGGCCTGCGGTTTCAGGGCCGATACTATCCTTGCAGCATTGGGCGCGGCGGCATCAGCGATCGTAAGCGCGAAGGCGATGGGGCAACCCCGTCCGGCAGCCATGAAATCGTTGGCCTGCTCTATCGCCCCGATAGGTTAGCAGCACCAACCGACTGGGCGCGCCCGATTGGCCCAAGCGATCTTTGGTCGGATGATCCAACCGATCAAGACTATAATATGATGGTGCGGACGCCCTATTCAGGCCGCCATGAAAGGTTAATGCGGGCGGATCCGCTTTATGATCTGATAATCCTCACCAATTGGAACTGGCCCTATGCTGTGAAAGGCCGCGGTTCGGCGATCTTTTTGCACCAATGGCGGCGGCCGCATTATCCGACCGAAGGCTGTATCGGCGTGTCGCGCACCGATCTGCGCCACATCGCCAAAGGCCTTAGATTTGGCACTAAGCTGGTGATTGCTTAGCCGCTGGCACCCGATTGCCAAAAATAGCCGATCCAACGCGGATATGCGTGGCGCCATGGGCGATGGCCAATTCAAAATCTGCCGACATGCCCATCGATAACCCTAACAAGCCGTTGCGCGCCGCCATATCGGCCAAAAGCTGAAAATGGGCGCCGGCCTCTTCTTCAGCCGGTGGAATACACATCAGCCCGATAATCGGCAAATCAAGCGCGCGACAATCGGCGACAAACGCATCGCAATCGGCGTTTAAAATCCCGGCTTTTTGCGGCTCGGACCCCGTGTTAACCTGAATAAACAGTTTTGGACATTGTCCCAGTTCCTGCGCCAATCGGGCCAAGGCGGCTGCCAGTTTTGGCCGATCAAGCGAATGTATCACGTCAAATAGCTGCATCGCTTGGCGCGCTTTATTGCTTTGCAACGGCCCCAAGAGGTGCAGATCTATGCCGGAAAACTCAGCACGGAAATGCGGCCATTTTTGCGCCGCCTCTTGCACTCTATTCTCACCAAAACACCGATGCCCTTGCGCCAGCACCGCGCGCACGCGTTCATCGGGTTGCACTTTTGACACGGCGATCAATTCAGGAGGGGTTTTAATGCCCGCCGCGGGCGGCGCAACAGCCTCAACCGCGCGTATGATCCGCTGTTTAATTTGATCCAGGCTCATGCGCTTTTCTCTTCGCTCGTAGTTTATCCTCAATAGGATAGGGTTTTACGGGTGATTTCAACCTTCGACGCTGTTTTAAACCTTAAAGGAGCGCGCAACAGAACCCAAACAACATGCCGATCGAAATTCGAGAGCCATATGCAATGACGCGGCGTTTTAAAGCCGCGCTGCCGCGCATCACCCCGGATAGAACCGGCCCCCGCATTCACAGGCGCCAAAAGCTGCAAAAGCAGGACGTCCATAAAAAAAAGAGCAGCCCATAGGCTGCTCTTTCCATCCAAACTAAGTTGTTTAACTTAGAATGAGAATGCTGCTGAAACTTCTGTTTCTTCTTGGTCGTTGCCCTTGGCAACCAGCGTTACGCCGCCCAAGTCATACGTCAATGTTGTCAGCGTTTCGGCTTCATCACCGAACTTGCCTACATCGCCTGTGTCTTTCGCATAAGCAATGGTCAAAGCGCCCATTGTGTATGAGATTGACAATTCGTTTTCGGCTGTATCAGCTGTTGTGTTGCCATCGGTTTCTGAACGCGCTGTCAAAGCCATTCCACCAACAGTTGTTGTGATACCGACATAGTGGCTTTCGATTTCATCTGTACCAGCAGACAAAACGGTTCCACCCATTGTGTAGGTCACTTTGGCGTCATAATTTTGAGTAGCTTGATCATCTGCATCATATGACACTGACATTGCGCCCATTGTGTAGCCAACAGATACAGTGTTGATGGTGTCAGAAGCTGTGCCGTTGCCATCATCGTCTTTCACTTCAAGACCAATTGACAAACCATTTGCTGCATAACCCAAAGTGGTCAAAGACCGGCCTTCAACAGCTTCGTCTACTTCGTAACCTGCTGAGAAGCCATTTGCTGCATAAGCGATCTTCCAATCACCCGCTGCTTCATCAAGGCCATTGCCGTTGGCTGTTTCCAAGCCACCAATGTCATTCGCATCATATGTATATGACAAGCCGTTTGAGCTCATTGAGAACGCACCCAAAGAGTTGCTTCCGCCGCCGTTGGCTGCGCCTGCGACGCTTGAGCTTGCCGTGTTTTCGTCAATTGTCATGCTGGCAGAATATGCAACGCCACCGGCTTCACCTGAACCAGAAACAACGAAATCAAATGTGTCGCTGTAGCCGTAGGTCGTGCCTGCTGTGTTTTGCTCACCAAAGTTGCCATATGACAATTTTGCTGAAGCGCTGTAAGATACGTCCGCTGCTGCATAACCTGCAGTCAACGCAATCGCTGTAGTCGCGAGAAGATGATATATCTTTCACGTCAGAGACTATGCAACAATGCACATCAATGACCGCATATCTGTATTATCGGTCGCCCAGCTGTTCATATGACAGTACTGCTTGCGTATTCTATGCAGGAGTAAGAGATGTTGTCCTTTATAAAGCGTACGCAGCCTACTAATTCAAAGCATAATCGATTGCGCGAGAAGCTCACACTTAATCAGTTCTTCGATGAACACTATTTTCCACATATAGAAGCCATCAAACGCCAACCTCATCAGGACTGGAGTGTGTATAACTCGCACATACGACGACAACTTGGACATTACCTGCTTAGCGAACTAACAAACCCTGCACTTGATGTTTGGGTACGCGAACAGATGCTTTCCGGATTGCAGCGCAGCACAATCAATAAGCACATCCATATGTTCAACAGAATGCTTAATATTGCGCAGCACTGGACCTTACTGCCTCTACAGTCAGAACATCTGCATAAGGTTAAAAAGCTTGCACTCGGAGATCACACACAAAGGTTTCTTGATAAAGAAGAGATTGATAGATTAATCGCTGCAAGTCGCACGACACGTCATCCTTACTTCTACAACATTGTACGTCTATTCCTTCTCACAGGCGCGCGGCACGGCGAACTGCGGTTGGTGAAGTGGAAAGACATAGATTTGTACAAAAGGGAGTGGACAGTTCCACGCAGTAAGAACGGGCGTGCACGTCGTATCATCCTATCTACGGCTGCAGTGAACTCACTCCAATCAGTGCGTGAGACCGCGGAACATCTGATGCTACCAACTAACCAATCAAACTATGCAATCATAAACCCTCATACGCGTACAGCGTATCACAGCTTCTATGCAGCTTGGTTTCAGGTGCGCAAAGCAGCAGATTTAGAGGGCCTGCGCATACACGATTTACGACATACATTTGCAAGTGTCCTGATCAACAAAGGTGTCAGTATATATGAAGTGCAAACACTACTGGGGCACAGCACAATACAGATGACACAACGATACGCACATCTTGCCCCAGACAGATTGCAGAACCGAACCGAGATTGTTGGCAACATCATAGAAAGTATTTAATCTGCGCCTCACTATGCCAGCGCCTCACTCAGTTAATACTATTTTTAAAACAACATAAATCAGCTATATTAGTGCCGTATCCGCACACTCGAGTACTTCATTAGTTACTTAAATAACGCACTGAACTGCTTTAATCGAACTGGTTCAAGAAGCCTCTCAGTCCGCTACTCATAACTACTTCTGAAGCTGCATCATCATCCTCTATCTGTTTTCGCTCATCAAGGCTGTACTCTTCGGTCCACCTTTCTACTCTGCGTATACCGACATATGGTCTTTCGGTTAGCTCTTCATGATCTAATTCATAGCCACCGTCTATGACACCGTCTCTCCAACAGGTGAGCGCCATACGCTCATTATCAGAAAGCTCTCCTAATGCTTCACCAATGCGTTCATCCAATCGTATAAGCTGCTTGTCTAGCTTACCTTGTGTGCGTGGTCGGGCGTTTTGTAGACGTGCTGCAAGTGACCTATATGTGCTCATCAACTGCACCATCTTTTCATAAAGCGGTCCAGTTTCAAAGTGCTCATACATACGCACAACACGTCGTATTACTTTTTTGTTCTACGCTGCTCCTCGGGCTCCCAAGTCGCATCATCACTTTCTTCTACGACTTGGCGCAGCACTTTAATATGCGCAGTGACAGCTGCCAAACTATTTTCAACGTATGCTGATGTACCCTCTACATTACGTGCACCATATCGCATACTCACGCGCCGTTGCCCCTCATTTGTTTGCGGCGCCCACCAGTATTGTGTTGACTTACTGTTGAGATCACTCTCATCTTCATACTTATTAAGCATATCAAGCATCTTATCTGCCTGTGCTAAAAGCTTAGCACGTGGACTGCTCTGTGGACCAACATTTGCAACTATGTTATGTTTTTCAAAAAGCTCTCCGAGTGTTGGCATAGTATTACTCCTTATATCTACTGCAACACGCAAGAGTTAGTATAGTATCTTTATAAGACAAATATTATTTCTCTATGCGTTCTGGCTCTGTAAACGGTTTGGGTTCACTTGGTGATTGTGTATTTGGATTGCGTACAGGTGCTGCAGTTGTTTTAGGTATTGGAAGTGGACGCACTTTGGAAAGTGCGGCGGGCTTCTGTGGCTTTCTCTTTCGCAAATCATTCACGATGTCATTTGCCGTAGAAGTAATAAGCGCGAGTGTGTCTAAGCGAATATCAAGCTCGCTCTTCTGCTCTATGCGCCGCACAACGTTAAGTGCCTTCTGAATATCATTCATAGCACTCATAGTGCAAATGCTGGTGAGACTAAATCACCACCCCAAATCTGAAAGTACTTCCCTACTTCAAGCCGCGCAGCAGAGTTAATATGCTGTACACCCAACTTCATAAGACATCCCACCAAATACTCTTGCTCTGCTGATTGATATAGTCGTGACAAGCGTCACTTAGTTGTAAGAACTCCGTGCCCATAGCTTTGTATGGTGTAGTGCGCTTGAGCTTTGCACCGTAGTGTTGCAACTTACTCGCACATATAGCCACACTTCCCACGCTGGGATTCGCGCCCTTAAAGCGAAGTGTGCGTAGATAGCATTCACTCCTGCCTAGCCAATCTTTACTGAATTCGCTTTCACTGCTCACAAGCTGTTTGTTTTTTAGAAGTTCATACACTTCACTGAGTATCGGTTTCTGAACCATATTAATCCTCCGTTGATAAATAACTATAGATGCAGCGCAGCAACCCTCTGCTGCTGTATTTATCTGTGCATAGCGCTCTATAAACGGCATTGAGTAAGCGTAAGTTATTATCGCGTACGGAACTTGTCAGCGCAGAAGGTTTCAACAGAGGCACTCAACGAGCAAAGCTGCAACTAGCTCGTAAAAATTATGCAGTGGAACAGGAAGAGAGATTGTGCCTCACAACACAATACCCTGTATGTGTGCTATGGGTGGCGACTTATTCATAGCACGTTGCGTTGGGAACAACTCTGCGCACTTAAAGGTAACAGCCCAACCCTACCTCCCAGTTATACACTGGTTGTGCGAAGTCGCTGTCTGACAAACTCACAGAAAGTCATATAACGAGAGGCGAGTAGCCTCTCTATGACTTCTAAATCTACAGAAAGCCCCCATATAGATAATCAACACAAACAGTTGGTGTACTTGAGCAGAGCGAAAGATACACAACTGTGCGGTGTTTGTTTAACTGCGAAGCGGTTGAACACAAATAAATCTCATAGAATACACATAGTATGAGTTTACATACTAAGTCATTGATAATGAACAGCTATGATGTAGCCATCAAAGTGGTTGTCCATACCGAATATCAGACAATACGCTGTGCAAAGTAAAAGCCTGAGATTGAGAGGTTTATATGGCACAAGCACTTACCCTGGAAGATGCACAAATCAAGCGTGTGAAACGCTATCTAAAGACACGCAAGCACTCAGTGCGTGACTGCACAATCTTCGCATTCGCATTCAACACAGGACTGCGTGCAAAGGAACTCGCTGCTCTATGTGTTGGAGATGTATATGATAGTCAGATGACGGTGCGTGATCTCTTCACCCTAAAGCGTCATCAAACTAAAGGGGCTCGTACACGCACTGTGTTTATCAACCAAAGCCTCAAGAATACGTTAGATCAATACAAAGTACACTTAATCAACTCAGAGCCATCAATGCCTTTGTTCATAAGTCAGAAGGGAGGCCATTTCAGCGCCAACACAATGTGCCAGTTGTTTCTGAATGTGTTCTCAGATTGTGGTCTTAAGGGTGCATCAAGCCACACACCAAGGCGTACATTTATCACACGTCTTGCCAACAAAGGCATAGGCGTACGTGTACTTGCAGAGCTTGCGGGACATAGCAGTATAGCCGTCACTCAACGCTATATTGATGTTAATGATACTCAGTTAGCTCAAGCAGTAGAGCTTGTATAATGCGTCAACTTGCACTGCACGCTTTACGCAAACAGCTACGCAGCGAATATGCGCACGCAGAGTGGCTTATAAAGCAGCGCGAGCTATGCATAAACAACTTGCACGCTGTGAGCTGCGTATAGCAAAGCTCTGTGTAGAACTTGACACCAGTCAAACGTCTGCACAAACAAAAAAAGAGCAGCCCAAAGGCTGCTCTTTCCATCCAAACTAAGTTGTTTAACTTAGAATGTGAATGCTGCTGAAACTTCTGTTTCGTCTTTGTCAGTAGCTTTACCAACTAGTGTGATACCGCCAAGGTCATAAGTGACCGTTGTTACGGTTTCAGCTTCGTCACCATACTTGCCCTTTTGGCCAGTGTCTCTTGAGAATGCAACACTCAACGCACCCGTTGTGTAAGACAGACCAAACTCGCTCTCAGCGCCCGTGCCGCCTTTTGTGGCGTGAGAAGTCTTGATGTCTTGCTCAGTGCGTGCAGTGAGGCCAATTCCACCTACAGTTGTCGCGATGCCAACTGAGTGCTGTTCATTCTCGTCAGTCGCAACTGTGATCACAGTCGAACCCATTGTATAAGCAGCGCTTACATCATAGTTCTGAGTCGCTTGATCGTCCGCTTTATATGAAACAGTAAGCGCACCCATTGTGTAGCCAAGAGACACGGTGTTGATCACGTTTGCGTTTGTAGAAGCAGCAGTTGTAACAGCTGCGGCCGCCGCATCTTCAGCGATCAATTCCGCGTTAGTTGCGTGGGTCGCATTTGAACGTTTTTTAACTTCGGTTGCACGAGCAGTAGCTTTTGCGGCTGCTAACGCTGCAGCGGCTTGTACTGAGTCATCGCCATCGTCGTCGCTGGCTTGCAAGCCAACCGTCAAACCATTAGCTGCATAACCCACCATCATTTCATAACGACCGGGTGACTCTACGTCTACTTCGTATGAAGCAGTGATACCGTTACCAGCGTATGACAACATCCAGTCACCAGCGTCATCGTCTTCGCCGTCTGCACCTGTGTCTACCAAGCCACCAAAGTCATTGGCGTCGTATGCATATGTGAAGCCTGAGGCACTCATTGAGAACGCGCCTTGAGCGTTAGAAGCCGCATCTTCGTCGATTGTCATGCTTGCTGAATAAGCAATACCAGACGCTTCGCCAGAGCCTGTTACTGTAAAGTCAGTCTCATTTGCATAACCATAGGAAGCTGTGGCTGCTGTACCTGTACCGAAGTTACCATATGCCAATTTAGCAGATGCGCTATATGACACGTCCGCTGCTGCATAACCTGCAGTCAACGCAATCGCTGTAGTCGCGAGAAGAACATTTTTCATCTTTTTTTCCTCGAAGTTAAAACTTAGATAGCCGCACCGGTAGTCAGCGCGGCGTATGAAACCCTCTTGTCGTGTTTCGGGGGTGTTTTGCAAGCTTTGCCATGCGCGGCCGACAAGAGCGGCTTCAATCTGATGCAGGAATGCCACAGTTTGCCAAACCAGTTCGGCACGGCATGTCGCCATCCTGCGTGCCCTTTCGGGCGGCCACTGCCCGATGCGCAAAGCCAGCAGATACCCGAACCAGCCATTGCGAGAAAGCCCAGCGCGGCTCTGGACGCTGCGCGCCGAAACCACTATCACCATACCAACAGAAATGCTTGCAAGGAATTCCAAAAAGATGCGCTATGAGGCGGGTGAAATAGAAGCGAAATGGCAACAAAGCTGGGAAGACGCTGGCGTCTTCACGGCCACACGCGATCAAAGCAAACCAAAATATTACGTGCTTGAGATGTTTCCCTATCCTTCGGGGCGGATCCATATGGGTCATGTGCGCAATTACACAATGGGCGATGTGATTGCCCGCCATAAAATCAGCACCGGGCATAATGTGTTGCACCCGATGGGCTGGGATGCCTTTGGAATGCCGGCTGAAAACGCCGCGATGGCAATAGGCGGCCACCCCAAAGATTGGACCTATAGCAATATCGCCGATATGCGCGCGCAAATGAAGCCGCTTGGCCTGTCGATCGACTGGTCGCGCGAATTTGCCACCTGCGATCCGGAATATTATGGGCAACAACAAGCGCTGTTTTTGGATTTCTTAAAGGAAGATCTGGTCTATCGCAAAAACGCTGTGGTCAATTGGGATCCTGTGGATATGACCGTTTTGGCCAATGAACAGGTGGAAAACGGCCGCGGGTGGCGCTCGGGCGCGTTGGTCGAGCGGCGCGAGCTTACGCAGTGGTTTTTCAAAATATCCGACCATGCCGAAGATCTTTTGCAGGCGATCGACGGGCTAGATGATTGGCCTGCCAAGGTCAAACTGATGCAATCCAATTGGATCGGGCAATCGCGGGGGTTGGAATTTGCCTTTGATGTGATCGATGGGCCGACCGATCATTCACAAATTGCTGTTTACACCACGCGCCCGGATACATTGCTTGGCGCATCTTTTATTGGTATTTCGGCCGATCATCCGCTGGCCCGGCAGCTCGAGGCCTCAAATCCCGAGATTGCAGCCTTTAACAAAGAATGCCGGCAGATGAGCACCTCGGAAGCCGATATGGAAAAAGCCGATAAAAACGGCCTTGATACGGGGTTGCGCGTGCGCCACCCGCTAAACCCTGACTGGACTTTGCCTGTTTGGATCGCAAATTTTATTTTGATGGATTACGGCACCGGAGCAATTTTCGCCTGCCCTGCGCATGATCAACGCGATTTGGATTTCGCTCGCAAATATGACCTGCCCGTGATTGATACATTTTTTGCGCTCGATAATGACACGCCGGTTGCGGATCTGGCGTTTGTGCCCCCTAAATCTGAAAAAGTGAAATGGACCAACCACTTCGCCGGGCTCGACATGGCCACCGGGCAAGAGGCGGTGGATGCCACGATTGCCTTCGCCGAAGCACAAGGCTGGGGCAAGGGCGTTACCAATTACCGGTTGCGCGATTGGGGCTTGTCGCGCCAGCGCTATTGGGGCTGCCCGATCCCCGTTGTACATTGCGATGCCTGCGGCGTGGTGCCCGAGAAAAAAGAAAACCTGCCCGTGATCCTGCCCGATGATGTCAGTTTTGACAAACCTGGAAATCCGCTGGATCGCCACCCGACATGGCGCAATTGTGCCTGCCCCGCCTGCGGGAAACCGGCTTTGCGTGAAACCGACACCATGGACACATTCGTTGATTCCTCTTGGTATTTTGCCCGCTTTACCGCGCCGCATGCCGCGCAACCCACCACGGCCGAAGATATCGCCTATTGGATGAATGTGGATCAATATATCGGTGGGATTGAACACGCGATTTTGCATTTGCTCTATTCGCGTTTCTTCTCGCGGGCGATGCAGCTTACCGGGCATTTGCCAAGCCGTGCGAATGTTGAGCCGTTTAATGCGTTGTTCACGCAAGGCATGGTCACGCATGAAATCTATCAGACCCGTGATGGAAAGGGACGCCCCGTCTATCACCTTCCTGAAGATGTAAGCGATGGGAAATTGGCAGATGGCAGCGCTGTCGAAATTATTCCTTCGGCAAAAATGTCAAAGTCGAAGAAAAACGTGGTGGATCCGGTGCATATTATTTCAGCTTATGGCGCGGATACCGCCCGCTGGTTCGTGCTCTCTGACAGCCCGCCAGAACGCGATGTGGAATGGACCGCCAGCGGCGCGGAGGCTGCGCATCGCCATCTTAGCCGCGTCTGGTCGCTGAGTGAAAAGATCGCGCAAATGGATATGGCGCAGACCGGGAACGGGGATGAGGCCCTGCTCCGCGAGATGCATAAAGCCATCCGTGATGTCACGCTGGGCGTGGAATCATTTGGCTTTAACGCCGCGATTGCAAAGCTATACGGCTTTACCAACACGCTGGCCAAATCACAGGCCGGCGGGCGCGTGCAACGCGATGCGATGCGGATATTGGCGCAACTGATGGCGCCAATGACCCCGCATCTGGCAGAGGATATCTGGGCCCGGCAAGGCGGCGACGGCTTGGTTATAAACGCCGCATGGCCGCAGGCAGATGAGGCCATGCTGGTTGAAACCACGCTCACGCTGCCAATTCAAATAAACGGCAAGCGGCGGGCGGAAATAACCGTTGCGAAGGATCTCGCAAAAGACAAGATCGAAGCCCTGGCTTTGGCGGAAGAGGCGGTGCAGCGCGCCTTAAACGGGGCTGTTCCGAAGAAAATTATTGTAGTGCCGGGGCGCATTGTGAATGTGGTGGTTTAGGCGCAATATCCTTTACAGCGCAAGCCTTTTGATAGGGCTGGCGCTTGCCGGATGTACGCTTGAGCCACTTTATAAATCGGGATCAGAGACCGCAGATTTTCTGCAAAATATCGAGCTGGATGTGCCCAAAGATCGCGACAGCTATGTGCTTTATAACCGCCTTTCCGAGCGGCTACATAGCGGGCAAGGAACCCGATATCTGCTCAGCATTACGCCGCGCAAAAGCGAAGCCAGAGCTGGCATCGCTGCGGACGGCCGAGCGCAACGCAAGATTGTAACCGGCTTTGCTGATTATACCATTGTTCAAATAGCCGATGGAAAAGAGGTGCAATCGGGCAGCGTAAAATCGTTTACCGGTTACGCACAAAGCGGCTCTAATGTGGCAATTCTAGCCGCGAGCAATGATGCCTATGACCGCCTAATGATCCAGCTGGCCGATAAAGTATTGGATGCCCTGATCTTGATCCAACCCCAGGCCAAGCCATGAAACTGCCCGCGCGCGATATTGCCACATATTGCGCCAAACCCGACCCCAATCGGGCAGGGGTTTTGATCTATGGTGCCGATGCGATGCGCGTATCGATGCGCCGACAAAGCATGATCCTAGCGCTGTTGGGCCCCCAAGGCAGCGAAGAAATGCGACTCACACGCCTCTCTGGTGCCGACTTGCGCAAAGACCCGGCCGCCCTGATTGACGCCGTGAAAGCGCAGGGATTTTTTCCAGGTCAACGGGTGGTGTTTTTGGAAGACGCGGCCGATGGGCTGACCAAAACCATTGCCGTCGCGTTGCAGGATTGGCAGCAAGGCGACGCCCAAATTATCGTGACCGCAGGGCAATTGCGGGCCTCTTCAAACTTAAGAAAAACCTTTGAAACGCATCCTAATACCTATGCGATTACCATTTATGATGATCCTCCCAGCCAAGCTGAAATAGCCGCTGAATTGCAAAAGGCCGGGTTGCAAAATCTTGGCGATATCGGCCTGAAAGCGCTCAGCGCTTTGGCGCGCGAATTAGAGCCGGGCGATTTTCGGCAAACGCTTGAAAAGCTAGCGCTTTACAAACTGCATGATGCAACGCCTCTGGGGCTGGAAGATATCCAAAACTGTGCGCCAAATTCCCAAGAAGCTGCGCTAGATGATATTCTATGGGTGGTCAGCGAAGGGCGTGCAGAGGCGATCGGACCCTTAATGCAGCGGTTAAAATCGCAGGGAATGCAGCCCGTAACCTTATGCATAAGCGCGGTGCGGCATTTCAAAATTCTATTCAGCATCGCCAGCGACCCAGCAGGTGCCAGCGCGGGCATTTCAAAGCTTCGACCACCGGTCTTCGGCCCACGGCGTGACCGCTTTCAACGCAGCGCGACGCGCTGGAGCCTGTCTAAATCTAAAATGGCGCTTCAAACGTTAACCGATCTCGATCTACAATTGCGCTCGGCCAATCAACACGCGCCCGCCTTAGAGCTTGTTGAGCGCGCCCTCATCAGGCTGGCCATGGCAGCCCAAAAATAAAAAGGCCCGCCAAAAGCGAGCCTTTAAAATTTCTACTAGAGCGCAGATTTAGCGGGTGCCGGATAATCCCATTTGGTCGCCAACAGCCACCATATCCGACAGCATTTTAGCGGCATCATCAACAGGCCCAGGCTCGTTTACAAACGCGTCTTGCGCCTGCCCATAGGCAGATTTGGCCTCTTCCACCAACGCCTCAAAGCCCTCTTGGGTCAGCTCAGCGCTTGGCACCGCTTTTTCGGCCAGAACCGACACACTTTCGCCAATTTCAGCAAACCCGCCCGTGACAACGTATTCCTCGCTTCCGGCTGCGGTTTGAACCCGCAAAATACCGGGGCGTAAAGACGTGATCACCGGCGCATGACCCGGCATCGCCATCAAATCCCCATCCGCGCCTGGAATCAAAACTGCTTCCACTTGCTGAGAAGATAATAGCTTTTCTGGGCTCACCAGATCAAATTGCATCATATTCGCCATAAGAGGCTCCTCTAGGCCGCGCTTGCAGCCAGTTTTTCGGCCTTAGCGATCACTTCATCGATGCCACCAACCATATAGAATGCTGCTTCGGGAAGATGATCATACTCGCCCGCGACAACCGCTTTGAAAGAGGCAATGGTTTCGTCCAAAGGCACCTGAACACCATCAGAGCCCGTAAACACTTTCGCCACGTCAAAGGGCTGCGACAAGAAACGCTCGAGCTTACGCGCCCGAGTTACCGCCAGCTTATCATCTTCGCTCAATTCATCCATGCCCAAAATCGCAATGATATCTTGCAAGGATTTATAACGCTGAAGTACCTGCTGCACATCCGTTGCAACCGTATAATGCTCTTCACCGATGATCATTGGGTCAAGCAACCGTGAGGTCGATCCCAGAGGATCCACCGCCGGGTAAATACCTTTTTCCGAAATCGCACGATCCAAAACTGTGGTCGCATCCAAATGCGCAAAAGAGGTGGCCGGCGCGGGGTCAGTCAAGTCATCCGCAGGCACGTAGACCGCTTGCACTGAGGTAATTGAGCCCGATTTCGTGGAAGCGATGCGTTCTTGCATCGCACCCATATCGGTCGCCAATGTTGGCTGATATCCCACCGCTGACGGGATCCGGCCCAAAAGCGCAGACACCTCAGAACCCGCTTGCGTAAAGCGGAAAATATTATCAACGAAGAACAGCACATCAGATCCCGTATCGTCGCGAAACTGCTCGGCCAAAGTCAGACCAGATAAGGCAATCCGCATCCGCGCTCCGGGAGGCTCGTTCATCTGGCCATAAACCAACGCGATTTTTGACTCTTCGAGATTGTCGGGCACAATCACACCCGATTCAATCATCTCATGGTACAGGTCATTGCCTTCACGCGTCCGCTCGCCCACACCGGCAAAAACCGACACGCCCGAGTGTACTTTAGCGATGTTATTGATCAATTCCATGATCAAAACGGTTTTGCCAACGCCAGCACCGCCAAACAGACCAATTTTCCCACCTTTTGTATAGGGGGCCAGAAGGTCAATCACTTTGATCCCAGTGACCAAAATTTCGGTTTCTGTAGATTGCTGATCAAAATCCGGTGCATCGCCATGAATACCGCGCGTTTCGGTTGATTTCACAGGCCCCTGCTCATCGACCGGATCCCCCGTTACGTTCAAAATCCGGCCCAATGTTCCATTGCCAACGGGCACTTGAATGGGGCCACCTGTGTCAGACACCTGCTGTCCACGCACCAATCCTTCGGTCGCATCCATCGCGATCGCCCGCACTGTGTTTTCACCCAAATGCTGCGCAACTTCTAAAACCAGATTTTTACCGTTATTGTCCGTGGTCAGCGCGTTCAAGATTGGCGGTAAGTCTTCGCCAAATTGAACGTCGACAACGGCGCCGATCACCTGAGTGATTTTGCCTTTTGAGTTTGCCATAGTTTCGTCTCCGGTCTTTAGAGCGCTTCTGCGCCCGAGATAATTTCAATAAGTTCGTTGGTGATCACGGCTTGACGTGACCGGTTGAACTCGATGGTAAGTTTGTCGATCATATCGCCTGCATTGCGCGTGGCGTTATCCATTGCGGACATGCGCGCGCCTTGCTCGGACGCGCCATTTTCCAGCAAAGCGGAAAAAATCTGCGTTGCCACGCCGCGCGGAAGAAGGTCGCTTAAAATCGCTTCTTCGCTGGGTTCGTAATCATAAACCGTGCTATCCGCTTCAGCTTCTTCCTCAAACGCAGCTGGAATAACCTGCAGCGCTGTTGGCACCTGCGTCACCACATTTACGAATTTTGAATAGAAGAGCGTTGCAACGTCAAACTCTCCAGCATCAAAGCGAACAACCACATCGCGCGCGATGGCTTGGGCATCGCTATAGCCAACCCGTTTCAGTTCGGTCAGATCAACATGGTCAATAAACACATCGCCAAAATCACGTTTCAGCTGATCGCGACCCTTTTTGCCCACTGTCAGGATTTTTACGGTTTTCCCCGCCTCCTGAAGCTGTGCGATATGGGCCCGAGCGCGTTTGGCAATGTTGGAATTAAATCCTCCACACAACCCCCGCTCTGCGGTCATGACAACCAGCAAATGCACCTGATCTTCGCCCGTACCACGCAACAATTTTGGCGCGCCCTCGCTTTTGCCTACAGAGGCTGCCAAGCCGGATAACACGCCCATAAACCGCTCGGCATAAGGGCGCGCTTGCTCCGCACTTTCCTGCGCCCGCCGCAGCTTTGCAGCTGCGACCATCTGCATGGCTTTGGTGATCTTCCGCGTGTTTTTAACGCTGGAGATGCGGTTTTTAAGATCTTTTAGATTTGCCATCTAGCAGATCTCCTACGCGAAATCGGCGGCGAACTCGTCAAGAGCAGCTTTGATTCTATCTTGGGCTTCGCCTTTGATCTTTGGATCCTCATCGGTGATGAAGGCCAAAAGATCTGCATGCTTGCCGCGCAAATGCGCCAAAAGCCCTTTTTCAAAGCGACCAACATCGCCCACGCTGATCCCATCTAAATATCCATTTGTTCCCGCGAAAATCACGCAAACAATCTCGGCATTGGTCAAGGGTGCATATTGGGGCTGCTTCATCAGCTCGGTCAGGCGCGCGCCACGGTTCAGCAATTGCTGCGTGGCCACGTCAAGATCTGAGCCAAACTGGGCAAAGGCTGCCATTTCGCGATATTGCGCCAATTCCAGCTTCACAGGGCCGGCGACTGTTTTCATCGCTGAGGTTTGCGCAGAAGATCCAACGCGTGACACCGATAGACCCGTGTTCACCGCGGGGCGGATGCCCTGATAAAACAGTTCGGTTTCCAAAAAGATTTGGCCGTCCGTGATCGAAATCACGTTGGTTGGAATAAAGGCTGACACGTCGCCGCCTTGCGTTTCAATCACCGGCAGCGCCGTCAAAGACCCCGCACCATTGTCTTCGTTCAGCTTTGCAGAGCGCTCGAGCAGACGTGAATGCAAATAGAAAACATCGCCCGGATAGGCTTCACGTCCGGGTGGACGGCGCAGCAACAATGACATTTGGCGATAGGCCACAGCCTGTTTGGACAAGTCATCATAAATGATCAGCGCATGGCGGCCATTATCGCGAAAATGCTCGGCCATAGCTGTGGCTGAATAAGGCGCCAAAAATTGCAAAGGTGCCGGGTCCGACGCGGTCGCCGCAACCACGATTGAATAGGCCATCGCACCGGTTTCTTCCAGTTTCTTCACCAATTGGGCAACCGTTGAACGCTTTTGACCCACGGCCACATAGACGCAATACAATTTCTTGCTTTCGTCGTCGCCAGCCGCTTCGTTATAGGATTTCTGGTTCAAGATCGTGTCCAGCGCAATCGCCGTTTTACCGGTTTGGCGATCGCCAATGATCAACTCACGCTGGCCGCGGCCAATCGGGATCATCGCGTCAACAGATTTCAGACCCGTGGCCATCGGCTCATGCACCGATTTACGCGGGATAATGCCCGGCGCCTTCACATCGGCAACGCCGCGCGTTTCGGTTGCGATCGGCCCCTTGCCATCCAACGGGTTGCCAAGGCCGTCAACCACACGGCCCAAAAGCGCGTCACCAACAGGAACATCCACGATTGATTTCGTGCGCTTGACGGTATCGCCTTCAACGATATCGCGGTCAGACCCGAAAATAACCACACCCACATTATCGGCTTCTAGGTTTAATGCCATGCCTTGAATGCCGCCGGGAAATTCGACCATTTCGCCCGCTTGCACATTATCAAGACCATAAACCCGCGCGATCCCATCTCCAACGGAGAGCACGCGCCCCACTTCTGCCACTTCAGCCTCTTGACCAAAGTTTTTAATCTGCTCTTTGAGAATTGCAGATATCTCGGCTGCTTGGATACCCATTTATCCGACCTCTTTCATTACATTCTGAAGGGCGTTAAGTTTGGACCGGATCGACGTATCGATCATTTTAGATCCCACCTTAACAATTAAACCACCGATAAGATCTTTATCGACAGCTGCATTAATTTTCACATCCTTGCCAATCTGCGCTTTGATCGCGGCAGTCAGCTTGTCAGTTTGCGTTTTCGTAAGCGCTTTGGCCGATGTCACATCCGCCGTTTCTTCGCCCTTTTGCTCAGCAATCAGCGCGCGCAACTGGCCAATCAATGCCGGCACAACAAACAAACGCCGCTTGCTGGCCATCAAAGCCAAGGTGTTTGACAGATCCTCCGACAGCCCCAATTTTGCGGCCACAGCCGCAATCGCCTGACCTTGCGCGCCACGGCTCAACAAGGGCGATTTGAGCATCGCGTTGAAATCCTCACTCGTATCAAGCACCTCGGATAAAACGTCGATGTTTTTTTCAAGATCAGCGACTTGATCCGCCTCTTGGGCGATTTCGAAAACTGCCAACGCATAACGGGCAGCGATGCTGGACGTAAAAGAAGCTGGTTCGGACACTGTTATCCTTCCACTGTCAGGCCAGATCAGACCTCGCACCACGCGATCATCACTAAGCGTTAGAAGATCTGCGCAAAGCAAATCAATAAAATCGGGGCACGTTTAGCAGAGCCTTTCCCGCCTAGCAACCGCCCTTGCTACATTTCGCAAGATCAAAAAAACCAATAAAAACAAAGCGCTTTTTAAAAACACAAGCTATTGCCTATTTTTAAGCCAAAAAAATCGCACCGTGATATCGAAAAACACGATTCCTCAGCCAAACTCAGCAGCGTTCTTTCGCCCGTTCTAAGGCCGGTTTGGGATCAGCGGCGCGCAACCCCTCTAGCACGCGCAGGGGTCGCGCCCGCAAGACGGGGGTTTTCAGCCCCGGCAGCGGCGGCGTGCGCGTTGACACTTCCAGCATCAATACGCCGCCGGCAAGCCGCGGCAGCCGATTGCCAATACGCTCAAGAAACGGTCCCATTTTTTGCCAACTGCGCCGATTGGAAGGGATCTGAAACAGGGCAGCCGAAGCTTTTTGCGGCAAAAAGCCGTGAAGTCGCAACTGTGTTTCCAGCTGGCTGGTGCTGTAAGGCCTGCCAAACCCCATCGGCGTTTTATCGCTACGCGACCACAATCCAGCCCGATTGGGCACGATAAAAAGCGCCCGCCCACCCGGCCCCAAAACACGGTAAGCTTCTTGTAAGACGGTATTGGCATCCTCGCTGGTTTCTAGCCCGTGTAAAACGATCAACCGATCCACATGCCCCGTTTCAAGCGGCCAAAACCGCTCATCAGTCAGAACGGATACGTTCTGCGACGGGTTGGGCCAGGCCAGCACCCCCTGAGGGCCTGGCATTAAGGCAATCACGCGGCGCGCCTGGGGCAAAAAGGGCCGTAATAAAGGGGTTGCGAACCCAAAGCCGGCAATGGTTTGGCCGCTCAGATCTGGCCAAAACTGCAAAACTTTATTGCGCAATGCGCGCTGCGCGGCGCGGCCAAGCGGCTCACGATAATAAAAGTTTCGAAGATCTTGTACATCAAGATGCATTGCACCGACCTCTCGGATACGCCAAACATATATCAGTGTAGCAAGTGAAAGAAGGATTGCCTATGCCATATGAGCTGATAACCATCCCCTGCCGATCGGATAATTACGCATTTCTTCTGCGCGATCACGCCAGTGGTGAAACGCTACTGGTTGATGTGCCCGCCGCCGCGCCAATCCTTGCAATCTTGAAAGAAAAAGCATGGTCTCTCACGCATATTCTATTAACCCACCATCACGATGATCATGTTGCGGGTTTAGCAGATGTTTTGGCCGTGCATCGCGCGCAAGTGATCGGCGCAGCCGCGGATCAACATAGATTGCCCAGCTTGAACCGAGCGGTTGTTGCGGGGGATACGCTTGTTATCGGATCGCAGCGGGGGCGCGTGATGGATGTGCCCGGGCATACGGTGGGGCATATCGCGGTTTATTTCGAAGCGGCCAAGCTACTCTTCTCTGCTGACAGTCTGATGGCGCTGGGTTGCGGCCGCTTATTTGAAGGGACGGCAGAGCAAATGTGGCAAAGCTTGGATGCGATGCGCAACCTGCCGGCAGACACGCTGGTATGCTCGGGGCATGAATACACGCTGGCCAACGCGAAATTTGCAATCACTATAGAACCGCAAAATACGGATTTGATCAAACGCCAGGCGGATACGATCGCGGCCAATCAACAGGGCAAGCCAACGGTTCCTTCGCGTCTATCACTAGAGCGCGCCACCAATCCATTCTTAAGGCCTGAAAGCCCCGAGATCCGAGAGCGGTTGCAAATGCCCGGCGCCAGCAATGCGAAGGTTTTTGCCGAGATCCGGCGTCTAAAAGATAAGTTTTAGTTATTAAATTCGCTATGAAAACGGGAAAAATGAACAAACTGGCACAGTTTTCGCAAAAAAAGACTTGAAGCCGCAAAAATAACGACCACACTTTAAGGTACAGCAATCATGTTGGGGTCGACCCCCGACGCAACTTAACAGGAGCACCCAACGTGCCTTCATTTTCAACCACGCTCGAACAGGCAATCCACGCAGCTCTTGGCTTAGCAAATAAGCGATCGCATGAATTTGCAACGCTTGAGCATTTGCTCTTGGCGTTGATGGATGAGCAAGACGCAGCGCGGGTGTTGCGCGCCTGCGATGTGGATACAGAAGAGTTGCGTGAAACCTTGGTTGAATTCATCGAGACCGATCTGGCATCTTTGGTGACCGAAGTGGAAGGATCAGAGGCGGTGCCCACTGCTGCGTTCCAGCGGGTGATCCAACGCGCCGCGATCCATGTACAATCGTCAGGCCGCACCGAAGTGACCGGCGCAAACGTCTTGGTTGCAATCTTTGCTGAACGCGAATCCAACGCGGCCTATTTTCTGCAAGATCAGGAAATGACGCGCTATGATGCGGTTAATTTCATCGCGCATGGCGTGGCCAAAGACCCCAATTTTGGCGAGGCGCGGCCCGTCTCGGGCTCACCCGAATTCGAAGAGGAAACCAGCGCGCCTGAAAACGTAAAAGAAGACGAAAAGAAAGAATCGGCGCTGGCCAAATATTGCGTTGATTTGAACGCCAAAGCAGGAGAGGGCGATATTGACCCGCTGATTGGCCGCAGCCATGAAGTTGAGCGCTGCGTGCAGGTTCTGTGCCGTCGTCGCAAGAACAACCCGCTTTTGGTCGGCGATCCAGGCGTGGGCAAAACCGCCATCGCAGAAGGCTTGGCCCGCAAAGTGGTTTCAGGGGAAACCCCGCAAGTTTTGGCCAACACCACGATCTTTTCGCTTGATATGGGCGCGTTACTGGCCGGGACCCGGTATCGGGGCGATTTTGAAGAACGCCTTAAAGCGGTGGTGGATGAATTGGAAAGCCATCCGGATGCAGTTTTGTTTATTGATGAAATCCACACCGTGATTGGCGCAGGCGCAACCTCCGGCGGCGCTATGGATGCCTCAAACCTGTTGAAGCCCGCGCTGCAAGGTGGAAAATTACGCACAATGGGTTCGACTACTTATAAAGAATACCGTCAACATTTTGAAAAGGATCGCGCGCTCAGCCGCCGCTTCCAAAAAATCGATGTGAATGAACCCAGTGTCGATGATGCGGTGAAAATTTTGCAAGGTATCAAAGGCTATTTTGAAGAGCATCACAGCATCAAATACACCGGTGATGCGATCAAGTCAGCGGTCGAGCTATCAGCGCGCTATATCAACGATCGTAAGCTGCCAGACAAAGCAATTGACGTGATTGATGAAGCCGGCGCTGCGCAGCATTTGGTTGCAGAAAGCAAGCGGCGCAAGACCATAGGGATCAAAGAAATCGAAGCGGTCGTGGCGAAAATTGCGCGCATTCCACCCAAAAACGTCAGCAAAGACGATGCTCTGGTGCTGAAGGATCTTGAAACCAGCTTGAAACGCGTGGTCTTTGGGCAGGATCCAGCAATTGACGCGCTGGCCTCAGCGATCAAACTGGCGCGGGCCGGATTAAGAGAGCCGGAAAAACCCATTGGCAGCTATTTATTCGCCGGCCCAACCGGTGTTGGGAAAACAGAAGTTGCCAAGCAATTGGCCGACAGTCTTGGCGTGGAAATGCTGCGCTTTGACATGTCCGAATATATGGAAAAACACGCGGTCAGCCGGTTGATCGGCGCGCCTCCGGGCTATGTTGGATTTGATCAAGGCGGGCAGTTGACAGACGGGATTGACCAGCACCCACATTGCGTTTTGCTGTTGGATGAGATCGAAAAAGCCCATCCCGATGTGTATAATGTGCTGTTGCAAGTGATGGATCACGGCACTCTCACAGACCATAATGGCCGCTCGGTTGATTTTCGCAATGTGATTTTGATTATGACCTCGAATGCCGGTGCAGCTGAGCAAGCGAAATCGGCGATCGGATTTAACCGCGACCGCCGCGAGGGCGAAGACACCGCCGCGATTGAACGGCAATTTACCCCAGAGTTTCGCAACCGTTTGGATGCTGTAATAAGCTTTGCACCATTGCCGAAACCCGTCACTATGCAGATTGTTGAAAAGTTTGTTTTGCAACTTGAAGCGCAATTGATGGACCGGCATGTCTCTATCGAAATCACTGAAGCCGCCGCCGAATGGCTGGCAGATAAAGGCTATGATGAGAAGATGGGTGCGCGCCCGTTGGGCCGGGTGATCCAAGAGCATATCAAAAAGCCTCTGGCCGAAGAATTGCTGTTTGGAAAGCTGGCCAAAGGCGGCTTGGTGAAAGTTGGCGTGCGCAAAGGCGAATTGCATCTTAAATTGGAAGGACCGCAAAATCCGCGCCTGACCAATAATAAGCCGCCTTTGCTGACCGCAGATTAAAACAGCGCGCATCTGACCGGCGGTGTCAAAGGCGGCCGGTCATGCTGCCAATGCCCCAAGGGCTTGGCGCACCAAACAAGGCCTCGCTCTGTTTCTTTAGCGCTCGGTTAATTTCAGCTCAATGCGCCTGTTTTGGCTGCGGGCCTGCACCGTATTTGCCGTATTGACGGGTTGAAATTCAGCAAAGCCATTCGCCGCCAAACGGTCAGCTGGTATATTGAGCTGCGAAATCATGAACTTGACCACGGATAAAGCGCGCGCCTGGCTCAGCTCCCAATTGTCTTTGAATTCTCCCGTACCGCTCAGCGGTTGGTCATCCGTATGCCCATCAACGCGGATAATCCAATCTATATTCTGCGGAATTTCCGACATAATCTTATTCAATATGCTGCCCACTTTTACGATTTCGCTCTGGCCAAGCCGCGAAAGCTCGGCCGCGCCGGGGGCGAATAACACCTCTGAAGAAAACACAAACCGATCGCCGACAATGCGTACCCCAACTTGATCCGCGAGCAATATGCGCAAGCTTCCAAAAAATTCTGATTTATATTTTGCCAGATCTTCGGCCTGGCTGGCCAAAAGGTCGCGCTCGGCCTCTAGTTTAAGCTTTTCCGCCTCGAGCCTTTGGCTCTCGGCCTCTTCCAGTTTTAAACGGCGCCGCTGCTCGGAAGCGGCCCGCGCCAAAGCCGCATTGAGCCGGTTACCAAGGTTTTGCAGCTGCGCCTGACTTTCGACATCTTTCTCTTCGGAAATCTCCAATAAATCACTCACTTTCGCCAATTGTTGCCGCAATGCGGTAACCTGCTGGTTCAACGCAGCAGCTTGGCGCTCTGCCTTCAAAAGCTGCGCGTCGCTTTTTTGCAACTCTTGCGACTTGTCCAGCAAGGTCTGCTGGGCTTGCTGCAGCAAAATTTCCTGCTGTGCGCGCGCATCCAGCTGCGCGGCAAAATCCTGATCGGCTGCGAGTTTTGCCGCCAAGGCCGCCTTTAATTGCGCGGCCACTTTATTCATATCGGTTTCGGCAGCCAATTTCGCGGCAAGCGCCGCCGCTAGGTTTTCTTCAAGGCTGGCTTTTGCCGTTTCAGCCTGCGCGATTTCTGCAGCCTGTGCGATTTGAGCGGCCTGCGCGGCGGCTTGATTTGCCGCTTGATTTGCCGCCTGATTCGTGGCCGCCTCAAGCTCTTTTGTGGTCGCATCGACCTTTGCTTGCAAAAGCGCGCGCGCATCTTCTGCCTGCGCAACGGCAGCCAAGGCGGCGCTGAGCTGCGCCTGTAAGGCCTTTGCCAGCTCAAGCGCGCTGGATTGATTATCTTGGCTTTCCGTTCGACTTTTTTCGCTGTTCTCCAGCGCAGTTTGCAAGCGTTTAATCGCATCCGCTTGCTGGGCCTGCGTTTGCGATAGAGTGCGTTCTTGTATTTCCAACTGCGCCCTTTGGCGCTGCAAGGCGGCGATTTGATCTTCCAACAACAATTGCCGCGCAAGCGCCGCGGCCAAAGCCACTTCGGTTTGATCTAGCTCTGCAGCGCCATCGGCAACCTGCGACTGCAAGCGCTGAATATCTTGATCGCGATCGGCCAGTTGCAGCTGCGCTGCACGTAAAGCCAACACGCTGTCTTGCAGACGCGCCGCAACAAGTTCCTGCGCGGCTTCGGCCGCCGCCAACATGGTAAGCGTTTCTTCCGCAGCGCGGCGCTGCTCTTCCAGCGCCAAGCTCATCGCTGTTAATTCCGCGTCGGCGTTTTCAAGCTTTTTGCGCAGCGCCTGCGCCGCCGCGGCTTCTAGCAGCCGCGCTTCCTCTTCGGCGCTTAAGCGCTGTTGCAGAGCTTCCAGATCCGCAGATTGCTGGTTTAAAAAGCTTTTTTGATCACTATTTTCGTTTTTCAGCGATGCGATCAACGCCTCAAGCGCATCGCGCTCAGCCGCTTTGCGGCGCGCCTCTTCCACCGATTTGTCAATTTCTGAACGCGCCGTTGCAAGGGCCAAATTCAACGCCTCTTGCTGAGACATCAAAAGAGATTTTTCCCCTTCCAAATCGGCAATCTGCGCAGTTTTCTCGCTTTGGGTTTTTAAAAGGCCGGCAACCTGCGCTTCAAAAGAGGTGATTTTCGCCTGGGCACTGACCAATTGTTGCTGCGTTGAATCACGCTGAAAAGTCAGTTGATCGATCAAGTTGGCCTGCGCCATCAATTCGGTTTGGGTATCGCTTAGCGTAGAGGTCAAGGCGCCCACTTCGCCTTTTAAAACGCTCACTTTTTCTTGCTCGAGGCCAAGCGCTTCTGCAATCGCAGCGATCTCGGCACTTAGCAGGTTAAGTTCATTTTCTTGCCCTGTGATGGTTTCGCGTAAGACGAATTGAACAACCATAAAAATGGTTAAAACAAACATTAACACCAAAAGAAGGCCAGTCATCGCATCCACAAAACCTGGCCAGATTGAGGCTTGAAATCGATGACCAGTTCGGCGGGAAAGTGCCATGATCAGCCCTTATCATCAGAGCTGGTTGATCCGCCGTCACCCGATGGCCGGCTGGCGCTGGCATGCAAAATTGCAGCGCTCAAAGCGTTTATTTCTGCGCGCAACGCCACGGTGCTTTCCTGGCGGCCCGCGGCCATTTCTTCGGTCAGATGCAAAAGCTGAACATCAATCGAGCGCAAACGCATGCGGCTTTCAGCATCCGCCGCCTCGCTATTTTCAATATTGCGCAAGACTTCAAGCAGCTTTTCTTGGCCGCCCGCCACCCGCAATAACGCGTCATTGCTGGGTGCATTGGCCTCAATCCGAGCGGTCAACTGATTCAGGCTTTCCGACAAGCCCCGCAACCCATCATCCACCATGGCCCGCCCGGCATCCGCTTGCGTAAACATCATTTGCATGGCTTCCATATTCTCGTTCATTTGATCTAGCACGGTGCCCAGAATATTTTGCTCATGGCTGGCTTCGCCATCCCCGTCACCGGAGGAAAATCCCAAACGCGTGATCGAGGAAAGCCATTCCTCCAATTCCCGATAAAAGCGGTTTTGGCCGTGGCTTGCAAACAGCTCTAAAAGTCCCACCACCAAAGAGCCTGCCAAGCCCAGCAACGAGGATGCAAAAGCAATTCCCATACCGCCAAGCTGGCTTTCCAGCCCGTTCATCAACCGGCTGAAAACGGCAAAACCCGACTCGCCGGCTTTCGGAGCCAAAGAGCGGATGGTATCAACCAAGGCAGGCACCGTGGTTGCCAACCCGTAAAACGTGCCCAAAAGCCCCAGAAAGATCAGCAGATTAACAATATAGCGGGTGATCTCCCGCGCTTCTTCGATCCGCGTTCCAACCGAGTCTAGGATCGAGCGTGTTGAGGATGCAGCAATTTGCATCCGCGCGCCGCGATCTCGCAACAAAGTTGCCAGCGGCGCCAGCAGCTGCGGGGCCGTTGACTCTGAAATACCTTGATTGCGCACAAAGCTTTCGATCCAGCGCACCGATGAAGCCAGCTGAAACACCTGCACAAAGCAACTGATCACCCCGATACAAAACACCAAACAGATAAAGCCGTTGAGCCAAAGGTTAGACTGCACCACCGGCATGATGCGCGGCGCGGCAATGACAGCGCCAAAGCCGGTTAGGCCAACCACAAGCAACATCAGCATGCCTTGGCGTATGGGGCGCGAGAACTGAAGTTTGAGTTCTAGATCAGCTTTATGCATGATGTTTTACCTTGATTGGGAAACGGGGCCTATCCATGGCTGACACCGGGGGAGGCCCCCCGACCCTTTTCGGCAAGCCTTGCACGCACGTCTTGTGCCAGCCATTGAAGATCAGCATCTTGGATCGACAACTTCTCCATTTGTTCAACCGTTTTAAACAGATATTCACTATTATCGCCGCGCCCACCGCGCGCTGTTGCAATAATGCGGGCTTGCTCTTCCAATGACAAGCCTTGGCAGTATTGATCATTGGTTTGATCGATCACATAGGCCAAAGCCTCAAGCTGCCCGCCCTCTGGCAAATCCAAGCGCACGGTTTTTTCGTAATACGCGGATGAGACCAGCTCGCGCTCTCTCAAATAAACAAGAACTTGTGCTTCATCTTTGGGCGCGATGCGAAAGGCCAAACCATCACAGATCGCCGCGTTGGCGGCGTCTAAAGCTAACACCAAACCAGGCGCAGCAGGCGTGCCACGATGGTGGATCGACCGCATGCAAAAATTACGGCGATAGCCACTTAACCGCGCCAACCGCTTTTCTACAAAGTCAAAGCCCGGGTTCCACAATAACGACCCATATCCAAAAACCCACATCTGCATTTGTCTGGCCCTTCCAAGTTAGTGTCTGTAAATACTAATTTGCCGCGATCGGAAAGGGGCCAAGAATGCAACGTTTGATTATTCTCGTATTGGGTATCGCGATCCTTTGGTCCGGGTTTTGGTTCTGGGGGGCGGAACGCAACAAGGCCGGTATTGCGGCCCTGGTCGCGGGGGCTGAAAAGAGCGGATGGCAAGTTCAGTTTGACCAGATCAGCCAAATGGGATTTCCAAATCGCTATGATGTCACCTTGCGTAACCCGCAAATCGGCAATGCTGCGGGTACATTCGATTGGCAAGCGGCGTTTTTGCAAATCATGCGCCTGACCTACACCCCGACCCATTGGCTTATTATTTGGCCCGACACGCATGATTTAACGCTTGCAGGTCAGCCCGTGCGCCTCACCAGTCAAACTTTGCGCGCCTCGGTAACCCAGAGCGAGGGCGCACAATGGCGCGCAACGGCAACCGCTGAAAATTTAACCTTTACCGCCAATCCAGGTTTAAGCTTACCCGTTGAAAACGTACAAATTTCGATCGAACAACGCTTGGAGAAAACACGCGTTTACGCTAAGGGAACCACCGCGCAACCGCTCAGCCCCGACGCAGAGATGACGCTAGAGCTTTTCGCCGACCTGCCAGATATGCGCGACAATAAGGCCACGCGATCAGCCCAGAATATCATTATAAAAATGAATGGGAAAACGCTTATTTCTGATGGTATGGTCAATTTTCATGGGGACATGCCGCCCCAAGGCTGGCTTGGCATTAAAGTGGCAAACCTAAACAGCGGCTGGGCCGTTCTAACCGCGCTAATGTTGCCCTTAAAAGCCTTTTTGGGCGATCAAGTGGCCGATATTTCTTTAAAATTTGATTTGGGCAGCTGAAACTTTTGGCGCCAAACAGATTTATTTTCTAGCCTAAGATAGAATTTTATTCCTATAGTTTAGCATAAGCTGCGCCGGCCAAGCCGCAGCATCTCAGGCCCATAGGGCCGATTTAATAGGGAGAGTAACATGCCAATCAAGACTGGAAGACTTCTAAGAATCAGCGCCGCAGCTTTGGCTTTGACTGGCGGCGCCGTTGCCGCCGCGCAAAGCGATCTCACCGTTGCCCTGCAACTCGAGCCCCCGCATTTAGACCCCACCAGCGCTGCCGCTGGCGCGATTGACAGCGTGCTTTATTCAAATGTGTTTGAGGGGCTTACCCGCTTTGCCTCTGACGGATCTATCATTCCCGGCCTGGCAAAATCATGGGAGATTTCCGAAGATGGCACCAGCTATACATTTCATTTAAACGCCGGCGTCACCTTTCATGATGGCAGCAGCATGGATGCCCAAGACGTCAAATTCTCATTAGATCGGGCGCGCGGGGAAGACAGTGCCAATGCCCAAAAGGCGCTGTTCGCCGGCATTACGGATGTAAGCGTTGTTGATCCGCTGACCGTCAAAGTGAGTTTGGACGCCGCCAATGGCAGCTTCTTGTTCAACATGGCTTGGGGCGATGCGGTGATTGTTGCCCCCGAAACGATCGAAAATATCAAAACAAACCCAGTGGGCACCGGGGCGTTTGAATTCAGCAATTGGGTGCAGGGTGATCGCATTGAGCTGACTCGCAACGCCGATTACTGGGGAACCCCTGCGGCACTAGAAAGCGCAACGTTTAAATTCATCTCCGATCCCACAGCGGGATTTGCGGCGATGATGGCCGAAGATGTGGATGCGTTCGTGAATTTTCCAGCTCCTGAAAACCTACCACAATTTGAGGCGGATCCGCGCTTTCAAGTGATTGTAGGCTCCACAGAAGGCGAAACTATTCTTTCTACCAATAACAAAATGCCGCCTTTGGATAATGTAAAAGTGCGCAAAGCCATCGCGCATGCGATTGATCGCCAAGCGATCATTGACGGGGCGATGTTTGGCGTTGGCACACCGATTGGCACGCATTTCGCGCCGCACCATCCAGACTATCTCGATCTGACGGCAAACTCGGCTTATGATCCTGATTTGGCCAAACAGCTTTTGGCCGAAGCCGGGTTTGAGAATGGCTTTGAAACCACATTGAAACTGCCGCCGCCCTCTTATGCACGCCGCGGCGGCGAAATCATCGCAGCGCAGTTGCGCGCGGTGGGGATTCAAACCGAAATCAGTAATTTGGAATGGGCACAATGGCTCGAGCAAGTGTTCCGCGGCAAGGATTATGGGCTCACAATCGTCAGCCATACCGAACCGATGGATATCGGAATTTATGCGCGTCCGGATTATTACTTCCAATATGACAATCCAGCTTTTCAAACTTTGATGACCGATCTCAGATCAGAAAGCGATCCGGCGACCCGCAGCGCGATGTTGCAAAACGCACAAACGATCATTTCCGGAGATTATGTGAATGGATTTTTGTTCGAACTGGCCGTACCAACCGTTGCCAATGCCAAAATCCGCGGTCTGTGGGAAAATGCCCCCACGCAAGCCACAGATCTGACAGGGGTCAGCTGGGCGAATTAAATCGGCGCGAAAACAAGGCGCCAAAGGGGGCTTTACGGCCCCCTTTTATTTCGCTGGACCCGCGCATCGCCTGTGCCTAATCTGAACCAATGATACCCTATATTTTCAAGCGGTTATTATCCTTACTGATCAGCCTGTGCCTGGCTTCTATCGTCATTTTTACGGTGGTCGAAGTGGCGCCCGGAGATCCGGCCGCCTTCATGCTTGGAATAAACGCCCAAGACGATACCATTTTGGCGCTGCGCAAAGAACTGGGATTGGATCAGGGTAAATTTGCGCGTTATCTTTCTTGGATCGGCGGGATGCTGAGCGGTGATTTTGGCCTCTCTTATACCTATCGCAGCCCAATCGCCGATATGGTGGGTGAACGTCTCTGGGTGTCGTTGCCATTGGCGCTTTATGCGCTGGGATTAAGCGTTCTCATCGCTTTTCCAACTGGGCTTTATGCAGCGGCGCAGCGCGGCAAACGCGGCGATGCTATGGTCATGGGCGCAACGCAATTGGGGATTGCGATTCCGAATTTTTGGTTTGCGATGATCCTTGTGGTGATTTTTGCAATTAAGCTGCGCTGGTTTTCAGCCGGTGGCTTCGCCGGATGGGATGATGGTGTGTTCAGCGGGTTAAAATCGCTGACCTTGCCGGCGATCGCATTGGCCTTGCCGCAAGCGGCTATTCTGTCGCGCGTGATGCGCAGCGCGTTGATCGAAACCTTAGGCGAAGATTATATTCGAACCGCACGCGCCAAGGGCTTGAGCAAACGCGCCACGCTGTGGCACCACGCCCTGCGCAACGCCTTAATTCCGGTTTTAACGATTATTGGATTGCAATTTTCCTTTCTGATGGCTGGCGCCATCATTATCGAGCAAGTGTTCTTTCTGCCCGGGTTGGGCCGTTTGGTGTTTCAGGCGATCACCCAGCGCGATCTGATCGTGGTCGAAAGCGTGGTTATGCTGCTGGTCTTTGCCGTGATCATGGTCAACTTTCTGGTCGATCTGGCCTATGCGGCGGTTGATCCGCGCTTGCGGAGCCAAGCATGAAGCTGGGGGGCTCATTTCTCATCGGCCTTCTGCTCAGCGCAGCTATTGCCAGCACCGCGCTGCTCTCTTTTATTTGGGTGCCTTATGATGTGACCGTGCTCTCCATCGGCGAAAAATTGCAGGGCGCCTCTCGGGCACATTGGTTCGGCACTGATCATTTCGGGCGCGATTTGCTGTCAATGATCATGGTCGGGGCCCGCACCTCACTGGCGGTGGCCTTGGTGGCCGTGGGCATTGGCATTGGGCTTGGCGTGCCCCTCGGGCTGGCAGCCAGCGCAAGGCAAGGTGGCTGGCTGGACGAGGTCATCATGCGGAGCAATGATTTGATTTTTGCCTTTCCCTCTTTGGTGATTGCGATATTGATCACCGCGCTTTTTGGCGCAAGTGCGGTGAATGCAATCATCGCGATTGGGATCTTTAATATCCCGGTCTTCGCCCGCGTAACACGCGGCGGTGCGCTCAGCCTTTGGCAGCGCGAGTTCATTCTGGCCGCGCGGGTCTGCGGAAAATCGACTGGTCGCATCGCGATCGAGCATATTCTGCCCAATTTGAACAATTTGCTGATCGTGCAGGGCACGATCCAATTCAGCCTTGGCATTTTGGCGGAAGCCGGCCTGAGCTATGTGGGTTTGGGCGCCCAACCGCCTACGCCCAGTTGGGGGCGGATGCTGGCAGATGCGCAAACCATGGTCAGCTTCGCCCCGCATCTGGCGTTGGTGCCCGGAAGCGCGATCATCCTCAGCGTGATAGGGCTCAACCTGATGGGCGATGGTTTGCGCGACTTGCTGGATCCAAAACTGCGCGAGGCCCCCCGATGAGCCTTCTTAACGTACAGGATTTGACCTTAACGCTTTACGGGGGCCCAATTTTAAAACAGCTTAATTTCACGCTGGAGCCCGGCGAAATTCTGGCGCTTACAGGTGAAAGCGGCTCTGGAAAATCGATGACTGCGCTTAGCCTTTTGCAATTGCTGCCCGATGCCGCAGGGTTGAGCGGAAAAATTACCCTGGATGGTACAAACCTGTTACACCTCACCGAGCCGCAGCTTTGCGCCCAACGCGGCGGTATAATGGGGATGGTGTTTCAAGAGCCGATGAGCGCGTTAAACCCCGTACAAACCATTGGCGCGCAAGTTGCTGAGGCGCTTCGACTGGATCCAAAGACAAACGCAGCAGCGGCCCAAAACCGCGCCGGCGCGATCCTAGGGCGGGTTGGACTGGCCCCCGAACACGTGCCCCCGAGCCGCTATCCACATGAATTATCAGGTGGTCAAAGGCAGCGCGTGGTGATCGCCCTAGCGATTGCGCGACAGCCAAAATTACTCATCGCGGATGAGCCCACAACCGCGCTTGATGTCACAACGCAAGCGCAAATTCTGGCGCTGCTCAAACGCTTGGTGCGCGAGGATGATATGGGGCTGATCATGATCACCCATGATTTGGCCGTGGTGGCCGATATGGCGGATCGTATCGCGGTGATGCATCAGGGTGAAATTGTGGAACAGGCAGCTACAAGCAAAATTTTAAAGGCAAGCACGCATCCGTACACGCAAAAGCTGCTGCAAGCAGCCAGCCATATGGCGCGGCAACCCAGCGCAGAACACAGCCCTAGGCCGTTGCTAGAGGTGGCAAATGTCCGGCGCAGTTATCCGGCCAAACGGCCATGGCCCTGGATAAAACCACCCCGCAATATTGCCGTCAAGAATGTGAGTTTTTCGCTTCAGACAGGCGATCGGATGGGGCTGGTGGGGGAATCAGGCTGCGGAAAATCTTCGTTAACGCGGGCAATATTGGGATTGGATCCAATCGAGAAGGGCACAATCACCCTGAATGGAAAGGCAGTTTGGGGCGCTTCATCCGCCATCAGGCGGGATCTGCAAGTGGTGTTTCAAGACCCCTATGGCTCTTTCAACCCGCGCCATAAAGTGGCCAAGCTCATTCAAGAGGCGTTTCATCTCTATGAGCGCCCACCGCTGCGCGAAGATCAAGAGCATCGCACCTGCGATGTCATGCGCGCGGTTGGCCTGAACCCGGATGATCGTGACCGCTATATCCATGAATTTTCAGGTGGCCAACGCCAGCGTATCGCAATCGCTCGCGCCTTGATAACACGCCCGAAACTGGTGATTTTTGATGAGGCGGTTTCGGCGCTTGACGTCTCGGTGCGGGCGCAAATTCTTGATCTGATCGCAGATTTGGCAGAGCAATACGGCCTCAGCTATCTGTTTATCAGCCATGATCTCTCAGTTGTGCGCAGCATCACCGATACCTGTATGGTTATGAAGGAGGGGGAGATTGTTGAACAGGGGCCAACCGCTTCGATCCTGAATACCCCCACCCATCCTTACACCCAGCAGCTGCTCCGCGCTGCGCCGAAACTGCCCAAAATCTTGACAGGAGCTTAAGCCATGCCGCTTCCAAACTTGCCCTTTAACCCTGCCTTTTGCTTTATTGATGGCCAGTGGCAGCCCAGCAGCACCGCTCAAACGCTTGGATTGATCAACCCCTCAAGCGGGGCGGCCTTATCTGCGATTGCGGATGGCCGACCTGAAGATATCGATTTGGCTGTGGTGGCGGCGCAGCGGGCGGCGCGGGGCGAATGGGGGCGCAGCACCGCGCTAGAGCGCGGCCGGCTGCTCGTGCGGCTTGGCGTTTTAATCTTAGAACATGTCGAGCTGTTGGCGCAGATTGAAGCATTGGATGTGGGCAAACCGCTTAAGCAAGCGCGCGCGGATGCTGTTGCCATGGCGCGTTATATGGAGTTTTACGGCGGCGCCGCCGATAAGATCCACGGCGAAACCCTACCATATCTTGAGGGATATACGGTTTATACATTGCGCGAGGCGCATGGCGTGACCGGGCATATCGTGCCTTGGAATTATCCCATGCAAATCATTGGGCGTTCGGTGGGGGCCGCCTTGGCGATGGGCAATTGTTGCGTTCTCAAACCGGCAGAAGAAGCCTGTCTTAGCGCGCTGATGTTCGCCGAATTGGCGCGGCAGGCCGGCCTACCCAACGGGGTTCTGAACGTGGTGCCGGGGCTGGGCGCGCAAGCTGGCGCAGCGCTTGCGGCGCATGATGGCATCAATCACCTTAGTTTCACCGGCTCGGTGGCCACCGGGCGGCTTGTACAGGCAGCAGCGGCGCAAAATGTTGTGCCGGTGACCTTGGAGCTGGGGGGGAAATCTCCGCAAATCCTGTTTGAAGATGCGGATGTCGCCGCAGCGCTGCCCTTTTTGATCAATGCGGGCATTCAAAATGCCGGACAGACCTGCTCGGCCAGCAGCCGGATTCTCGTGCAGCGCAGCCTTTATGATACAATTGTTGAGGCAATGGCCGCCCGCTATCAGACACTGGTTGCAAAGCCGGCGATAGAAGATGGCGATTTGGGGCCGCTGATTTCGCAGCGGCAAAAAGCGATTGTCGAAAACTTCCTAAGTCAAGGCCATGACCTAACTTTGGCAGCGACAGGTCAAATTTCAGACACAGCCCCCGCCGCGGGGGCCTATGTCAAACCACATCTGTTTTGCGATGTCGCCCCCAGCCATAGGCTAGCGCAACAAGAGATTTTCGGACCGGTGCAGGTTATCATTCCCTTTGACAGTGACGAGGAAGCGTTAGAGATCGCCAATGGCACTGACTATGGATTGGTCGCCAGCCTTTGGACACAAAACGGGGCGCGCCAAATGCGCTTGGCCAAAACGCTTAAATCGGGGCAGGTCTTCATCAATAATTACGGAGCTGGCGGTGGTGTCGAATTGCCCTTTGGAGGCCGCGGCCTATCCGGCCATGGGCGCGAAAAAGGCTTTGAAGCGCTTTATGGGTTTTCATCTTTAAAAACTGTGGCAAGCTATCACGGATAACCGAAAAGAAAGGGAGCGGCCAATATGCGACTTGCAGGAAAAACAGCCATCGTAACAGGCGCAGCCTCGGGCTTTGGCTTAGGCATTGCCGAAAAGTTCTTGGCCGAGGGCGCCAAGGTCCTAATGGCCGATATCAATGGTGAAGCCGTGGCCGATCAGGCCTCGCGCTTGGGAAAATTGGCGATTCCAATGCGCGCAGATGTGGCAAGTTCTGCGTCAATTGCGCAGATGCATGACGGGGCGCAGACAGCGCTTGGCGCGGTCGATATCATCGTGAACAATGCGGGCGTTACGCATTTACCCAGCCCGTTAGAAGACGTCAGCGAAAAAGATTTTGATCGCGTTTTTGCCGTGAATTGCAAATCTATCTATCTGATTTCGCGCGCGTTCGTTCCAGCACTGAAAACCCGCCGCAGCGGCGTGATTTTGAACATTGCCTCAACCGCCGGTGTCTCTCCGCGGCCAAATTTGAATTGGTATAACAGCTCAAAAGGCTGGGTAAACACCGCCACCCGCACGATGGCGGTTGAGCTAGCACCCTTTGGGGTGCGGGTGAATGCGCTGAACCCGGTGGCCGGGGAAACCCCGCTTCTTACCTCATTCATGGGCGAAGACACGCCCGAGATGCGCGCAAAGTTCCTGTCTACCATTCCACTTGGGCGGTTTTCCACCGCAGAGGATATGGGCAATGCCGCCTGTTATTTATGCTCGGAGGAAGCCAGCATGGTAACCGGGGTCTGCATGCAGGTAGATGGCGGGCGCTGTATTTAACCATGACACCGGGACCCAAAAACCTGATCACAGATATCGCGGGCATAATGGTGGGCAATGCCGAAGACCAGCGGCTGAAATCCGGCGTCACGGTGCTGCGCGCCGCGCAGCGCTTTACCGCCGCTTATGCGGTGATGGGCGGTGCGCCGGGCACGCGCGAGACGGATCTGCTGGAACCGGATAAATCTTTGCAACAGATTGATGCTTTGGTGCTGTCGGGTGGCTCTGCCTATGGTCTGGATGCGGCCAGCGGTGTGGTCGAGCGTTTGCGCGCCCAGCAGGCGGGGTTTGCGGTTGCTGGCACGCAGGTTCCAATTGTGCCAGCAGCGATTCTGTTTGATCTCAACAATGGCGGCGAAAAAGAATGGGCGCTATCGCCCTACCCCGCGTTAGGGCGTCAGGCTTTTGACGATTTGAGCGCAGAATTCCAACTGGGCAGCGTAGGCGCGGGATGCGGTGCCACCACAGGGCGCCTAAAAGGCGGCCTTGGCTCGGCCTCGTTCATTCTGTCAAATGGAATTCGTGTGGGCGCAATCATGGCGGTCAACGCCGTCGGCAATGCAACAGGCGAAGATTTACGGCATTTCTGGGCTGGACCTTTCGAAGCAAATGGTGAATTTGGCGGATTGGGCGGGCCACAAGCTTCGCCTCAGCCACACGCTTTCAGGTTGAAGAATCTTGGACCCTTGGTTGAGGGGGAAAACACCACAATCGGAATAGTCGCCACGGATGCTAGCCTCAGCAAAGCAGCGGCCAAACGCCTTGCCATCAGCGCCCATGATGGTGTGGCGCGCGCGCTCATTCCTTCGCATATGCCCCAAGATGGCGATTTAATCTTTACAGCGGCAACGGGATCAGCGCAGAGGCAATTGAGTCCAACCGACATGGCCGAGCTGTGTCACGGCGCCAGCCTTTGCGTTGCGCGCGCCATCGCGCGGGCCATATATCATGCTGAAAAAGCCCCCAATGACCGTTTGCCAACATGGCAAGAGTGCAATCGTTAGTCAGCCTTTTTCATGGAAAAAATCATAGATTTTTTGCGCTAAAGAGGCCGATACGCCCTCAACCGCTTTCAGATCGGCCAAATTGGCACGCCCCACGGCTTTTGCCGATCCAAAATGCGCCAAAAGCGCCCGCTTGCGTGCGCCACCGACACCGGCAATTTCATCCAAAGGCGAGGCCCCAATGGCTTTGCTGCGTTTGGCGCGATGGCTGCCAATGGCAAAGCGATGAGCCTCATCGCGCATGCGTTGAATGAAGTATAAAACCGGATCATTGCGCGGCAAACCAAAGACCGGCTTGCCAATGCGGTAAAACTCTTCCTTACCCAAATTGCGATCAACGCCTTTTGCAACGCCGACCATCGGAATATCTTGCACGCCAAACTCGGCCATGATCTGCGCCACGGCCGAGACTTGCCCCGCGCCACCATCAATCACCAGTAAATCAGGCCAATCCCCGCTTTGCCGCGCCGGGTCTTCTTTGACCAAGCGCTTAAACCGCCGCGTCAGCACTTCTTTCATCATCCCAAAATCATCCCCCGGCGTCAGATCATCGCCGCGTATATTGAATTTGCGATAATTGTTTTTGGAAAACCCATCCGGGCCTGCAACAATCATCGCCCCAACCGCAAAACTGCCTTGAATATGCGAGTTGTCATACACTTCGATCCGTTTGGGGGGCGACTCAAGCTCAAACAGTTCTGCAACACCACGCAACAATTTGGTTTGTGTCGCTGTCTCGGCGAGTTTGCGCGCCAAACTTTCTTTTGCATTGCGCAACGCGCCAGAAATCAGCTCTTGCTTTTCACCACGCTGGGGTACCAAAATTTCCACCCGCCGGCCGCGTTTATCGCTGAGCAGTTCGGTCATCAGATCCATATCGTCAAACCCATGCGAAAGCAGAATCTGCCGCGGCGGCTCTTTACTGTCATAAAATTGGCCCAAAAACGCCTCAAGAACTTCATCATGGCCCATATCGGCGCTGATGCGGGGGTAAAAATCACGGTTTCCCCAATTTTGATTGGCGCGAATGAAAAACACCTGCACGCAGGCCTGCCCCCCCTCAAGATGCAAGGCGATTATATCGGCTTCGCTGACGCTGCGCGGGTTGATGCCCTGCGTGGTCTGAACCTGCGTTAAGGCGCGAATACGGTCGCGCAGCGCGGCCGCGCGTTCAAATTCCATTGCTTCGGAGGCCTGCGCCATGCTGGTGGCGAGCGTTTCCTGAATTTGCGTTGATTTGCCCGATAAGAATTTTTGGGCATCCTGCACGGCGGCACCATATTCTTGCTTGGACACGCGATCCACGCATGGGCCGCTGCAGCGTTTGATTTGATATTGCAGACAGGGGCGAGTGCGGCTTTCAAACATCGCATCTGAACAATTTCTCAACAAGAACACCCGTTGCAGCTGGGCAAGTGTACGATTGACAGCCCCCGCCCCAGCAAAGGGGCCATAATACGCCCCCTTTTCGCTTTTTGCGCCACGGTGCTTTTTAATTTGGGGAAAATTATGCTCTGTGGTCACGAGAATGTTGGGAAAAGATTTATCATCGCGCAGCAACACATTATAGCGCGGTTTTAACTGCTTGATTAAATTTTGCTCCAGCAGCAACGCTTCGGTCTCGGTCTGCGTGGTTAAAAACATCATCTGCGTTGTTTCAGAGATCATACGGGCAATGCGCGCCGAATGTCCGGTTGGGCGCGCATAACTGGAAACGCGTGCCCTGAGGTTGCGGGCTTTGCCCACGTAAAGCACGCGCGATTGATCATCGAGCATCCGATAGACGCCTGGCGAGGTTTCAAGCGATTTTGTATACTTTTGTATCAGCGCGTAGCCTGTATATGCCATTTTTATCGCCTTCGTCTGGTCTGGCTACCGATCTGGCCATGATTCTGTTTGTCCTGCAATGATCTGGCGTCGGTTTCAAGGAAAAAGCTGTCCACTGATCCTGTGGATAACATTGGGGGTAACTCTGAATTATTGGAAATTTTCCTTTGCTTTTTGGTAACTTCCCCTATTTGCCTAAAAAATAGGCGTTTTTGTAAGGTGCTGTTATCATTTGATATTTTAATTAAATTATACGCAAATGACTGAAAACAAACCATTTTTGTTAAAACGCTGTCACAATTATGTAACCCCGTGTACAACTTGGGCGCCGTGGCTTACTCAACCCCAAGCACATCTGGCGTTTTCCAAGCCAAATGTTGGCCACCATCTGCGCAAATCAACTGCCCCGTAACCGCCGAAGCATCCAAAAAATACCCCAAAGCCGCAGTAATATCAGACGCATTTGCGCCGCGTCCCAGAACCGTATGTTTCCGCTGGTCTTGAAAATGATCCGCTGATTGGCGCGCGCCCTGCAAAGTCGGCCCGGGCCCAATCGCATTCACCCGGATATCAGGGGCCAAGCCCTGCGCGGCCGTTTGCGTTAACGCCCAAAGACCCATTTTAGCGATGGAATAGCTGGAAAATTCAGGCGTCAATTTACGCACGCGTTGGTCCAACATATTGATCACCAAAGCTTGCGCCAAAGGCTCGCCTTGGTCATCCTGACGGGCGCGGGGGGCCTGCCGCGCAAAACATTGCATTAACACGAATGGTGCCCGCAAATTGCTTTCAATATGGCGATCCCAACTGCGCCGCGTGGCGCTTTCCAGCGTATCATATTCAAAAATAGAGGCATTATTGATCAGGCAGGTTAAATTGCCCCCAAGGCCGTGTACCGCCCGATCAACCAGAGTCTCAACTTGATCTTCTTGTAACAAATCGGCCTGTAACGCGATGGATTTCCGACCTTTGGCGATAATCTCTTGCACAAGGCTCTTTGCGGCTGTTTCAGAGCTGGCAAAATGCACAGCCACGTCATAGCCACGATCTGCAAGATAGAGCGCCATTGCGCGCCCAAGCCGTTTTCCTGCACCCGTTACCAAAGCCCGCATCATTCAAATCCCTTTGCGTTACATAACCACCAACCAAACATAGACCAGATATGCGGCAGTCAAGAGTGCGCCCATTAAGCGGTTGATTCGCAATCGGTAAACCACGAAGGGGGCAAGGATCAAAGAGGCAGCCAGCATCACCCAAAGATCCGCCGATAAAAGCTGCGGAGAAACCGGAATTGGGCCCACAAAGGCGGTGACGCCCATAATTGCCAACAGGTTGAAAACGTTGGACCCGATCACATTGCCTAGCGCCACATCCGCTTGCCTGCGTATTGCACTGGCCAAAGTGGTTGCCAATTCTGGCAGCGAGGTTCCCAAAGCAACCAAGGTCAACCCGATAGTGGTTTCGCTGATTTGATAGCTGCGGGCAATTTCAGTGGCATTATTCACCAAAAGATTTGCGCCATATGGCAATCCCACCAAACCAATACAAATCAACCCGGTTATTTTCCAAACCGGCAGCGCTGCATCTTGCACGGCGCCGCCCTCAAGGCTGATATCCGCCGCATCTGCGCGCTTTGGCTCCTGCAGCGTATCGCGCAAAGCCAACCCCAGCACGACTGCCAGCGCCGCCAGCAAAATCATCCCGCTGCCATAGGAAAACACTCCAAGCGACGCCAAATAAATAAACAATAGGCTGCCACCGATCATCAACGCATAGTTTTTTCTTAGATCGGTTTCTGCCGCATCAAGCCCAAACAACACTGCAGGCAACCCCAAAACCATCAGAATATTTGCAGTATTTGATCCCACCACATTCCCAATGGCCATTCCGGGCACCCCGGACAGCACCGCTTGAATAGAAATCAGCAGCTCGGGCGCTGATGTCCCAAAAGCCACAATGGTTAATCCCACAATAAATGCCGGAATCCCAAGCCGATCGCTGAGCGCAACGGCACCTTTAACCAGAAAATCTCCGGACATCACCAAAATGATCAGCGCCAATGCAGAGAGCAGCCAAGTCATCAGGCCTGCCTATTTGGAACCGCAAGAGCAGCCGGATGTGCCCAATCGGAAGCGGCCGCACGCATTGCATCTCATCGCTTCCAATTTGGTTTGTCCGGGCAGTTTGATCCGTCCAAACATCGCCAAAACAGCGATCCCAATCAAAAATAGGAAAACAATTTTTACGATCATATCACAAACCAAAGCGGCCGAACGCCGCCCTTTCCTCAAAATACAGATCCGCAGATTGGACAAGTGAAGATGAAAACCTTTGCAAGACGCCTTTTTTCTGCCCGTATGTTCGAAATTTCACGTTTTCGCCAAAACGCTGTTTCATCACCGGCACCAGATGGCCAAGCCCATCCGCTAGGCCGACGGATACAGCTTCTTCGCCCACCCAAATTTCACCCGTAAACAAATCTTCGTCATCGCTCAATTTAGCGCCACGCTGCTTGGTGACATGTGCGATGAAAACGCTGTGTATCTGCTCAAGTAGTTTTTTCAACCGATCAACATCTTCGGGTTTTTCCGGCTTAAAAGGATCCAATGTCGATTTTGAAGCACCTGCGGTATAAACGCGCCGTTCAATCCCATAGCGCTGCAAGAGATCATGCGCTCCAAAGCCAGCCGAAATAACGCCGATTGAGCCCAAAATTGAACTGTCATCTACGTAGATTTCATCGGCGGTGACGGCCAACCAATAGCCACCTGAGGCGGCTACATCTTCCACAAAAGCAAACACTGGAAGGCTATTTTCAGCCGCCAACCGGCGGATCCGCGCACCGATTAAAGACGATTGCACCGGCGAACCGCCGGGCGAGTTGATCACCAGCGCCACCGCATCCGGTTTGCCTTTGCTGAAGGCTTTTTCCAAAACAGGCGCCAGCGCCTTATCATTCAACTGGCCGCGTGATCCACCCGAAATCACCCCAGAGAGATGCACCACAGCCACGGATTTTTTGGCTTTCATAAAAGGCAGTTTAAACTTCATACCCTGTATGTAGAGCCCTTGCCGCACGGGCACAAGACGCGCCGCGCAGGAAGGTTGCAAAATCCCTGCAAACCCTGCTTTTTAGCTGCGCAACCGCCAACCCGTTCTAAAAATCCACATAATCGCGGCAAAACACAATAAAATGAAGCCAAAAACTGCTAGCAAGCTGACCATGATAGGCACGTCCGCGGTTCCAAAAAAGCACCACCTAAACGCAGAAACCAAATAGACCACGGGATTAAACAACGAGATCGTCTGCCAAAACGGGGGTAGCATGGAAATCGAATAAAACGTTCCGCCCAAAAATACCAAAGGGGTGATGATCAGCATCGGGACCATTTGCAATTGTTCAAAATTACCCGCCCAGATGCCCACGATAAAGCCCAATAAGGCAAAGGCGATACTGGTCATGACAAGGAAAAACAGCATGGCCAAAGGATGTATGATCGTCAGGTCAACAAATAATAATGAGGTCAACAGAATAACCAGACCGGTAAAGATCGCCTTGGTGGCCGCAGCGCCAACATATCCCACCACGATTTCCGCAGCGCTGATCGGCGCTGAAAGCACCTCATAGATACTGCCAATGAATTTTGGAAAATATATTCCAAAAGCACCATTTGAAATGGCCTGTGTAATCACCGTTAACATGATCAAACCCGGCACAATAAAGCTGCCATAGGCAATACCCTCAACCTGCGAAATCCGGCTGCCCATGGCGGCGCCAAACACGATAAAGTAGAGCGAAGCGGATAAAACCGGCGAGACAAAGCTCTGCAGAATTGTACGAAAAAACCGCTGCATTTCAAATTTATAAATGGCTTTTACCGAGTGAAAATTCATGCCGCCTCGCTGACCAGCTGTAGGAAGATTTCTTCCAAAGATGATTCGCCCGTTTGAAGATCTTTGACTTTGAGCCCCAAAGCCAAAATTTCCGAAAACAGCTTTTCGATCTCCGGTCCAGCCCCCGTCAAATCATATTGATAAATCAACGACAGACCATCCGCAGCCAAGGTCACACCCAAGGCCAAAAGCGGCGGCGGCAGTATTGGTAACGGGCTCAACAAATCGATCTGCAACTGTTTTTTACCCAGCCGCTGCATCAACGAGTCTTTTGCCTCGACCAGTTGCAACGCACCTTGATCGATAATCCCTATCCTATCTGCGATGGCTTCGGCCTCTTCGATATAATGCGTGGTAAGAATGATCGTTACGCCGCTGGCGCGCAGCCGCTCAACCAGCGCCCACATATCTTTGCGCAATTCAACATCCACACCGGCTGTGGGTTCGTCTAGAAACAACAAGCGCGGTTGGTGGCTCAAGGCCTTGGCAATGCTCAACCGGCGTTTCATTCCCCCCGATAAGGTTCGAATTTGGGACGTTTTTTTATCAGATAATGACAGCGCCTCCAGCAAAGAGGATAGATACCCCTCATCTGGTTCTTTGCCGAATAAACCGCGCGAGAAGCGCAGCGTATTTTCAACCGTTTCAAAAGGCTCTAAGGCCAGTTCTTGCGGCACCAAACCGATCAAACTGCGCGCCGCGCGATATTGCTGCACGATATCATAACCGGCCATTTTTACCGAACCCGCGCTGAAGCGCGAAATTCCACAAATTGTTGAGATTAACGTGGTTTTACCCGCACCATTCGGCCCAAGAAGCGCCAAAATCTCTGCCTCGTGCACGTTCAAATTTATATTTTTGAGCGCGTGAAACCCGTTCGCATAAAATTTCGACAGGCCGCTGATTTGCAAAATATCCGACATTCATCTCTTTTCATGTCACCAAGCTACGGCCCCGATGCCGGCTTTGGGCTCAGACCTAATCCAGAACGCAGAGATTGCAAACACCGCTGCGCAAAATAGCCGCCCGAACCTCAACTGTTTTGCCCCCGAGGAAAAGATTTAGCCAGATGCTCCTTCGCGCACGGTCTCGATCATCAACTTCACATTTTCTGGATCTGCATCCGGTGTGATCCCATGCCCTAAATTGAAAATATGAGGCCCCTTGCCCAGCGCTTTTACGATGCGCCTTGTGTCATCAACTAGCTCTTGCCCCCCCGTCACCATATGCGAGGATTTCAAATTACCCTGCACACAGCCATCAACTTGCACATGGCTCGCAACCCATTCCGGCGTAACCGAATTGTCAATCGCCACGCAATCCGCACCGGTTGCTTTTGCAAAACCGATATAATTATCTCCAGCCTCACGCGGAAAGGCGATCACCGGCACCTGCGGATAACGTTGCTTGAGCGCTTGCGTTATGCGGCGCGCCGGCGCCAACGCATAATGTTTAAAATCATCTCCGCGCAAGGATCCCGCCCAACTGTCAAAAAGCTTCACAACTTCAGCCCCTGCGTCGATTTGGGCGCTTAAATACTCGATCGTCGCATCGGTTAGCAGGTCAATTAAACGTTCAAACAGTTCTCGGTCTTGGCGCTTCAGCGCGTGTGCAGGCGCCTGATCTGGGGTGCCCCGCCCCGCAATCATATAGGTTGCCACGGTCCACGGGGCCCCAGCAAATCCAATCAGCGTTGTTTCAGCGGGAAGCTCTTTTGACAAAATTCTCACCGTCTCATAAACCGGATCCAAGGTTTTATGGATTGCCGAAACCGGCTTCAGCGCATCAAATTCAGCACTTTTGGTTAAGGTGGACAGGCGTGGTCCTTCCCCGGTGACAAACCACAGATCAGCCCCCAAAGCTTGTGGCAGCAGTAAAATATCGGCAAAGAGAATCGCCGCATCAAACCCATAACGGCGAATAGGTTGCAACGTCACCTCGGCCGCCAACTCACTGTTATAGCAAAGTGAGAGGAAATCGCCCGCCTCAGCGCGCGTGGCCCGATACTCAGGAAGATAACGGCCCGCTTGCCGCATCATCCAAATCGGTGGCGTCTCCAACACTTCACCGGCCAATGCACGCAGTATTTTTTTATTCTCAGCCATAAATTACCCTTCTTTCGTGCCTAGCTCACCACTTCCGACATTAATGTCAAGCATCGGTTCTTGTCATGTGTAGTTTACACTATTAAAACGATAATTATGACTCAGCAATACCCAACCCCCGCTTCACCGCTGCGCATAGGCACAAGAGGCTCCCCTCTGGCGCTTGCCCAAGCCTACGAAACCAGAACACGCCTCTCTCAGGCGTTTGACATTGCAGAAGAGGCGTTTGAGATCGTTGTGATCAAAACCACGGGTGATAAAGTGCTCGACCGACCGCTCAAAGAAATCGGCGGCAAGGGCTTGTTCACGCGTGAAATCGAAGATGACATGCTGTCAGGAAAAATTGACATAGCAGTGCATTCGATGAAGGATATGCCGGTTTTGCAGCCCGATGGGTTGGTTTTAGAAACCTATTTGCCGCGGGAAGACGTACGCGATGCCTTTGTATCGCTGCATCATGACGATCTGGCCAGCCTGCCCGCAGGCGCTTTGGTCGGCAGCTCCTCGTTGCGCCGCAAAGCCCAACTCACCCATCGGCGGCCTGATCTTGAAGTGGTGGAATTTCGCGGCAATGTGCAAACCCGTTTGAAAAAACTTGAAGCCGGCGTGGCAAGCTGTACGTTTTTGGCAATGGCAGGTTTAAACCGCTTGAACCTATCACATCTGGCAAAATCGGCGCTTGACGTCGCGGATATGCTTCCGGCGGTTGCACAGGGGGCCATCGGTATAGAACGGCGCGCGAATGATATGCGGGCCGCTGAGATGTTAGAGGCCATTCATCACGGGCCAACAGGGCAACGTTTGGCCGCCGAGCGGGCATTTCTGGCAGGTTTGGACGGATCTTGCGAAACTCCGATCGCGGGTCTGGCCGAGCTGAAGGATGGACAAGTGCATCTGCGTGGCGAAGTGTTGCGTCCAGACGGATCAGAAACCTTGGATGAGGCAATGAGTGCGCCCATCGAAGATGGTGCTTTGCTTGGGACAGAAATGGCCAATAGGTTGCTAGAGCGGGCCGGCCCCGGTTTTTTTGACTGGCGCCACGCGTAATCGGATTTAATCGGCCGCGGGCACCACTTTACCTGGATTCATGATATTATTTGGATCAAGGCTGTGTTTGATCGCCCGCATCACCTGCAAAGCCGCTTTATTTTTACGGCGCCGCATCGACGGTAATTTTGTTAAGCCTATGCCATGTTCGGCGGAAAAGCTGCCCCCCATGCTAAGCGTTACATCTTCAACCGCTTCCATAATATCATCCTGCACGGCTTTGTCGTGGCTTGCGGGCCAAACCGCATAATGCACATTGCCATCGCCCAAATGCGATACCACCAAAGCTGCGGCCTGCGGATCTATCTCTGCCAGACGTGTTTTCATCTGATCTAAAAACGCCGCAACAGACTCAAGCGGAAGCGCTATATCATTATTGACCAATCTTGGATGGCTGGCCGTTACTTCTGCCGCCTGCTCGCGGCGCTCCCAAAATGCAACGCGCTGGGCTTGATTCTGCGCCACCACTGCATCAAGAATCGCGCCCGCTTCAAGATGCGCTGCCAGCAGCGTTTCGAAATGTTGCATCAATTTGGGCTGGCCCGTCACATCCTGCGCCGCCAAATCCGCGCTGGTGCTGGCAAGCTCAACCAAAATATTGGTGTCATGAACCTGTGCAAAAGGCTGGCGGGCATTTGGAAACAGCTTTTGGTGCTGCTCCATGTAAAACCCGGGCATATATTCAAACGCCTCAACCGCGCCGCCCGTCGCGTGCTGAAGATCGTTCAACAGCGTCAGCGCGGATGCAAGCGATGTAGTGGCGATCATTGCCGTTGCGTATACTTTGGGTTTTGCCTGCAATTTCATCACGGCCGCGGTGATAATCCCAAGCGTACCTTCAGCACCGATCATCAAATGCTTCAAATTATAGCCAGAATTGTCTTTATGCAGCTCTGACATCAGGTTCATAATTTCACCATTGGGCAGCACAACCTCTAGGCCAAGGCACAGATCGCGCGTGTTGCCATAGCGCAAAACGTTTGATCCACCCGCGTTGGTGCTGAGAACGCCACCAAGCGTTGCTGACCCGCGCGCGCCGAAAGTCAGCGGAAATAAAAGGTCTTCGGCATCTGCTGCGGCGTGAAGATTCGATAAAATCACACCCGCCTCAACGATTGCCACTTTTGATTTGGGCCGAATTTCACGAATAGCGGCCATCCGCTCGAGCGATAGAACAAGCGCCGCCTCGCCGCAGGTGCCCCCGGCAAGGCCCGTATTCCCCCCCATCGGTACAAGTGGAATCTTCAGCCGATTGGCCAATTTCACCACCTCTGACACCTGCTCTGTGGTTGCTGGGCGAATGATCGCCCGGGGTTGCCACTGATATTGATGAAGCCAATCGCTGCTATAGCGCGCCATATCTGTGCCCGTCAAAACATGGCGCGGCCCAACGATCTGGCCTAAATCAGAAATCAGTTGATCCATCGTCACCGCCTCGAACAGTTATAAAAGGAAGCAAGCCCATGCCAGGCGCGTTTATCGTGCAGCTCCATAAGGCCTAATACCATTTGGCCACGGGGGGCAGGCTCATCAAAACCGCATCCGCATCATGGCCGGTTGTCAGGCCAAATTTGGTGCCGCGATCATACACCAAATTATATTCTGCATAAAGCCCGCGATGGCGCAGTTGAACCTCTTTATCCTGCGCATCGAACGCGTCCTGAAGATGTTTTTCAACCAGCGGAATATAGGCGGGCAAAAAGGCCCGACCGATATCTTGGGTCAAGGCGAAATCTGCAGCCCAATCGCCGCTATTGCGATCATCCATAAAAATCCCCCCCACGCCGCGCGCCCGTTTGCGATGCGGGATATAAAAATACTCATCCGCCCATAGCTTCAATTTCGGATAAAGCGCGGGGTCGTGGGGATCCAGATGCGCTTTTTGTGTGGCATGAAAATGCGCGGTATCTTCAGAATATTCGATGCAAGGGTTCAAATCAGATCCGCCGCCAAACCACCAGGCATGCGGGGTCCAGAACATCCGTGTGTTCATATGCACCGCTGGACAATGCGGGTTTTGCAAATGCGCCACCAGCGAAATCCCTGCCGCCCAAAACCGCGGATCCTCTTGCATGCCAGGAATGCCCATGCGCGCCGCCATGGCTTTTTGCGCTTCCGCCCCCAGTTGCCCATAGACGGTTGATACATTGACCCCCACTTTTTCAAAAACGCGGCCATTGCGCATTACGCTCATCAAACCGCCGCCTGCATCCGAGCCATCGTCCGAGCTGCGTTTGGTTTCTTTCACGTCAAATTGGCCAATCGGCGCATCCGCAAAAGGCCCTGTAGCATGCGCGGATTCAAGCGTTTCAAAGGCCGAGACGATTTGATCACGCAAGCTGCGAAACCAAGCGCTCGCCTGTTGTTTTTCAATCTCTGTAATATCGCCCATGATTTTATATCCGCTGCTCTTGATGAATTGGTGCACACCATTGCCTGTGCGGCAGGCACCGTCAAGCGAAACACAAAGCATTTTAATCAGCTGCGGGGCTTAATGCGCGGGCGCTTCAACGGGATCAATCAAGGTTCTTCCACCATCCACGGTAAGAATTTGGCCCGTCACAAAGCCAGAACTTTCCGAGGCTAAATATTGCACGGTTTCCGCCACATCTGACGCGGGCGCAATCCGCCCCATCGGTGTGTGATTTTCAATATCTTTGCGGAAGGATGGTTGCTCTTTTAAAGCCATTTGCAGGCTTGAGGACATCACCGAACCGAAGGCAACCGCATTCACGCGGATCCGGCGCGGCGCCAAGCCAACCGCCATTGAGCGCGTCATCTGATCTAGCGCCGCAGTTGACATGGAATACGCCAGCAAATCAGGATGCGCGCGGCGCGCCGCGACGGAAGATAAGTTCACAATCGATCCCGCCTGCCCCAGCTCTTGACCCGCGCTTTGTTTAATCATGCGCTTGGCCACCAATTGTGATAGGCGCAGGCTCGTCATAACATTTTGTTCCAGCATTGTCTCAACGGACTTATCATCTTGATTCAGAACATCAGATGGCATCACCTGACGCGATGCATTGACCAAAATATCCACTTGGTCAAAACTGTCTAACGTCGCAGACAGCAAATTTGCGATGGTCAATTTTTCGCGCAGATCTCCCGCGAAATATTCAACCTGAGCCCCATCTGGCACGGCCGCAACTTCTTTGGACAAGCCCGCTTCATCCATATCAGCGCACATCACATTCGCCCCAAGCGCCGAAAAATGCCGCGCAATAGCGAGGCCAATTCCATGCGCGGCCCCCGTCACAATGGCCGTTTTCCCATCAATTGAAAAAGACATGAGCGCCTCCGATTCGCTGCGCATCCTACCGGATTTATCCCTTGCGAGCGAGAGGCCGTTCTGCGGTGAGGATTTTGAACCCATTTGCCTGCGCCAGCGTCTGCCACTGCTTGAAACAGGTCGATAAGGTGGTTTCGTAAGGCAATGACCGGTTGGCCACCAAAAACAAACGCCCCCTAGGCGTTAAATTGTCCGCGGCAGCGCGAATAAAATCTTGGCCCAATCTTGGCTCTGCGGCGCGGCCAATATGAAAAGGCGGATTCATAATCACGGCGTCCAGCTTTTGTGGTGCCCGCCACTGCGCCACATCCTGCCATTCTGCTTGTACCCGCGGATCGGGGCAGTTTTTGGCCAGACAATCCAAAGCGGCACGATCTGCCTCAACGCAATACAGCTTTTTAAGCGCCGGCGATTGCAATAAATGCCGGCTTAGATACCCCCAGCCTGCGCCAAAATCTGCCACATTTCCTGAAATATCACTGGGCAATGTCTCGGCCAAAAACCGCGAGGCCTGATCAATAGCATCGGCAGAAAATACGCCCGGGCGAGTGACAAACCCCTCTTCGATAGGCTCAAACGCATCCGCTTGCCATTGGGGCAGGCCGGTTTCTGGGCGAAACCATACAAGTTTACCATGGGCTTTGGAAACTGAACCCAAAAGGGTTTCGTGCCCTTTCAGCGCTTTGATCAGGCTTTCGATGCCTTGGCTCTTGGCCCCGTCAACCAGAACCACGCCATCTGGAGCGGCGCGGCTGGCTGCAAACACCAAATGCCGCGCCAAACGCTTTGAGCGCGGTACATACACCACGGCCAGATCAACTGGCGCTTCAGGCCGCTCGCGCCATGTATAGCCTGCGGTTTCAAGGGCGGTGATTTGCGGCTTAAATCGGTGCAGGAATTGCAGATCCAACCGCTTTAAAGGGGCCAAATCCAGCGCCTGTTCCGGGTGCAAAGCCAGGCAACGGCCGCGCTCGGGTAAGCGCAGGCCAGTCTCCACCAGCGCATGATCTAAACGGGAATGGAACATAGGAAAAGAGCGCCCTGTGTTTGAATGTTCAGGCGCCGCCTACTCTTTTTCCATCGTGCATTGCAAGGGGTGTTGGTTTTGGCGCGCCGAATCCATCACCTGGGTAACTTTGGTTTCGGCCACCTCATGGCTGAACACCCCTACAACCGCCAAGCCTTTTTTATGAACTGTCAACATAATATCAAATGCTTGCGCGTGGTTCATGCCAAAGAAGCGCTCAAGTACCAACACCACGAATTCCATCGGTGTATAATCATCATTTAACAGCAAAACTTTATACAGCGGTGGCCGTTTGGTCTTGCTGCGCGTATCAACCATAACATTCTGATCTGTGTCATTCTCAGATGAAGCGATCACATCAAGATCAAACCCTATCATATCATCCTCGGACTAAAGCTGCGCTGCGTTCGCCTTAATATAACGTGTCTTGCTTAAGAGAAAAGGGTTGAGGCTTCTATAAAAGAAGAAACCGACCCCTCCCATATATGCGCTCTGCTTCAAACTTGATAAATAAATGAGCCTTTTGCAAAAATTTATTCACTCCCTTGTCAAAATTATCATACGGATAATTACAAATAGACCGTTTCTCGAACGTCACGCGCATTGTTGTAAAACCTACCCAGCCAGATCTTTCGCCCAAAACCCAATTCTTTAGAACAAAAACGGCGCCAACAACCCTAACCGCCAACGCTGCGTTTTTGAAGCATTGTGATTTTACCACAACAGGGCAGCCCAAAGGGATGGCCACGCGGCGCCAGACCCTGCGCAGCCATTCTCTTAAATTTCTATTTTAACCATAGAATTGAAAGCTTTATTCGTAGAGTCTGATGTGTTACACATTAAAAAAAATAAAAAGTCAGCCAAAAAATTGGTGGCATGAGGCAGATAAGGACGATCAAAATGGTAAGACGGCATAAAAAGCCGGCTCGCATCGGGCTATGTATTGCAGCAGCGATTTGGATGATGGTCATCGTACCGCTCAGCGCCAGCGCCGCCCCTTACGCAGCCATGGTGATCGATGCCCGCACCGGCAAAACCCTACATTCAGAAAACGCCAACACGCGCTTACACCCCGCCTCTCTTACCAAGATGATGACGCTTTATGTGGTTTTTGAAGCCGTTGAGGCCGGCGAAATCTCACTGGATAAGAAGGTACGCATTTCGCGCGCGGCAGCCTCAGAGCCACCTTCAAAACTGGGGTTTCGCGAAGGCCAGCGCGTGGCGCTGCGCCATTTGATACGCGCCGCGGCGATTAAATCTGCCAATGATGCAGCAACCGCGCTTGGCGAAGCAATTGAGGGCTCGGAAGCGGCCTTTGCGCGGCGAATGAACCGAACCGCAAAAGCTTTGGGCATGACCCGTACAACTTTCAAAAACGCCCATGGCCTGACCGAGAAAGGGCATTTATCAACAGCCCGGGATATGACCATTTTGGGGCGGCACTTATTTTACGACTATCCCGATTATTATCATTTATTTTCACGGATCACACATAAAGCAGCAAATAAAAATGTGCGGAATACAAACCGCAAATTCTTAAGAAATTACAAAGGCGCCGACGGTATTAAAACCGGCTATACGCGCGCTGCCGGTTTTAATCTTGTGGCCTCAGCGCAGCGAAATCAAGAACGGGTCATCGTAACCGTTTTTGGTGGAAAATCCACCAAAACACGCAACGCGCAAGTGGCCAAGCTGATGGATTTGGGCTTTCGTGAAGCGCCAAGTCAAGCGCGGGTTTCAAAGCCCACCAAACCGACCTATGCGCAAGCGGGCATAACCACCCGCCAGCATATGGCTCCGAAAACCAGCCTGCGCCCCAAAGCGCGGCCCATACTGGGCGAGACAAGCGAAAACCTTGCCAATCAAAACCTGCAAAAGCACGTGAAAAAAGCCTTAGAACAAGCGCAAAATCAGGGAGTTAAAAACCCAGATGTTACGCTTGCAGGCTTAGGGCCAAAACCGCGGCCAGGAGATACCCGCCAGAGCACACAGAACGCAGCCGAAATCCGCGAAATTGTCACGCGCATTTCAGCCCAGAGCGGCCAGCCGGATTGGGCGATCAATATTGGCCGGTTCGCAAGCCGGTTCGCCGCTGAAAAAATGCTGCTGCGAACCGCGCTCTCAGAAATGGCCACATTGCAGGGCACACAGCGCAAGATAATAATCCAAAGATCCGGTTATGATGCAAATTTTGTGGGCCTAACGCGCGAGGGCGCAGATCTGGCCTGCCGCAAGCTGCAGGCGCGCAGCATCAATTGCTTGATGATTGGCCCTGGCTAAACCGACCCTGTGTCCAAAGGCATTTCGGCAGACGGCCCAAACGCCGCCGCCATCAAACCGCGGGTATATTGCGTTTTGGGTGCCTCAAACACCTCAGAAACAGGCCCATGTTCCACCACGTCACCCTCTTTCATCACGATCACAGTATGCGACATAGCGCGTACAACACGCAAATCGTGACTGATGAATAAATAAGCCAGGCCGTGGGCTTTTTGTAGATTACGCAACAGATCAACAATTTGCACTTGCACCGTCATATCCAGCGCCGATGTGGGTTCATCCAACACAACCAGCTTTGGCCGCATCACCATCGCGCGGGCAATCGCAATGCGCTGCCGCTGGCCCCCTGAAAACTCATGCGGGTAGCGGTGCTGCATCTCAGGGTCCAGCCCAACCTCCTGCAAAATCTCTTCCACCAGATCCTCTTGCGATCTGCCGCTTGGCGTGCCATGCACCCCCAACCCTTCTGCAATGATCTGCGCGCAGGTCATTCGCGGCGACAGTGACCCGTAAGGATCTTGAAACACGATCTGCATATCCTTGCGCAGCGCGCGCAAATCGCGGGTTTTAAGCGCGCCAATATCGCGCCCGTCAAACGCGATTTTTCCCTCGAAAGAAATCAACCGCATGATGGCCATCGCCAAAGTTGATTTCCCCGATCCACTTTCCCCCACGATGCCAATAGTTTCACCCGCCCGCAGCGTTAAACTGACATCATTCACCGCCTTCACATGTCCAACGGTGCGCTTCAACACGCCACGCTGGATGGGAAACCAAATCTTAGCGTTCGTGGCTTGCGCAATCACAGAGGCAGATGGGTCAAACGGTTGCGGCGCCCCGACCGAATGCGCATTTAACAGTTTTTGCGTATAAGGGTGCTGGGGGGCCTTGAATATATCTTTGGTGGGCCCGGTTTCTACGATTTTCCCATCCTGCATCACGCACACGCGATCCGCAATCTGACGCACAATTCCAAGATCATGGGTAATAAACAGCATCCCCATCCCATCCTGTTGCTTCAACAGCATCAATAAATCGAGAATCTGTGCTTGAATAGTAACGTCCAGCGCGGTGGTCGGTTCATCCGCGATTAAAAGCTCAGGTCCATTCGCCAAGGCCATCGCAATCATCACGCGCTGGCGTTGCCCGCCCGACAATTGATGCGGATAGGCGCCCAAGCGGGACGCGGGATCGGGCAGGCCAACGCGCTCAAGCAACGCGATAATCCGCGCCTCTATCTCTGCGCCTGTCAGGCTTTGACGCGGATCCTGATGCAGCTCAATTGACTCGCGCAATTGCTTTTCAATCGTGTGCAATGGATTCAAGGAGGTCATCGGCTCTTGAAAAATAAAGCTGATTTCATTGCCGCGCACTTGCTGCAGCAAATCCCGGCTTGCCCCAACCATTTGCTGGCCATTATAACGGATAGAACCCGTGACTTTTGCATTCGCCCCCAGCAACGCCACGCTGCTCATCGCGGTCACAGATTTGCCAGATCCGCTTTCGCCAACCAAAGCCACCACTTCACCGCGGGCCACCTCAAAACTGATCCCGCGTACCGCGTCAACCTGCCGCCCATCCTGCGAAAACACCACTTTGAGATCTTGGATTTGCAGCACGGCGCTCATTGAAACGTCTTTCTGGGGTCAAACGCATCGCGCACCCCTTCGAAAATAAACACCAGAAGGGCGAGCATAATGGCAAAAGTGAAAAAGGCGGTGAACCCAAGCCAAGGCGCTTGCAGGTTTTGCTTGGCTTGCAACGTCAATTCGCCCAAAGACGGGCTGGAAGAAGGCAGGCCAAAGCCTAAAAAATCTAAACTGGCCAAGGCACCGATGGTCCCGGTAACGATAAAAGGCAGAAGCGTTAGGGTGGCCACCATCGCATTTGGCAACATATGGCGAAACATGATCGTCCAATTGCTGACACCCAGCGCCCGCGCCGCGCGCACATATTCCAAATTGCGCGCCCGCAAAAATTCAGCGCGCACCACACCCACCAACCCCATCCAACCAAACAAGACGGTCAACACCACAAGCAAGGTGAAGCTTCGCCCCAATATCGCAAACATGATGATGATGATGAATAACGAGGGCACACCGCTCCAAATTTCGATAAAACGCTGAAACAAAAGATCGGTCAAACCACCAAAAAATCCCTGCACAGCGCCCGCAAAAATACCAAGCAGGCTGGACAGGGTGGTAACGATAATCGTGAACACGATCGACAAGCGAAACCCATAGATCACCCGCGCCAGCACATCGCGTTTGGTGTCATCCGTTCCCAGCCAATTTTGCGCATTCGGAGGCAAAGGCGCCGCGCCCGGGCGCTCGACAGACGTATCATAAGAATAAGGGATCAGCGGCCATAAGGCCCAACCCTTTTCAAAACCTGGGGTTTCGGGATCAAACACGCCGCTTGAAATTTGTGCGATCACCTCTTCTGGCGTGTCAAAGCAAATCTCCAGCCCACCGCTGCGGATTAAGCATTGCACCACGGGATCGCTATAGACCGCTTCGGTTTTGAAATCACCGCCAAAGGCGGTTTCGGGATAAAAATTTGTAATCGGGGTGAAATATTCTCCGCGATATTGCACCAAAATAGGCTTATCATTGGCGATCACTTCTGCAAATAGCGACAGCCCAAAGATCACGCTAAAGATCCAAAGCGACCAATAGGCACGCCGGTTGCTTTTGAAGTTGCGCCAGCGACGTTGGTTGAGCGGCGATAAACGGCTCATCCTTCGCGTCTTTCGAAATCAATTCGCGGATCTACAAACACATACATCAGATCCGATAAAATCCCCACGACCAACCCCATCAATCCAAACACAAATAATGTTCCAAAAATGACCGGGTAGTCCCGCGCAACCGCCGCTTCAAACCCCATGCGCCCAAGCCCGTCGAGCGAGAATATGGTTTCAATAATTAAAGATCCGCCGAAAAACACCCCAATGAATACCGCCGGAAAGCCCGCGATCACAATCAGCATCGCGTTGCGAAACACATGCCCCCACAGCACGCGGCGATCGCTTAACCCTTTGGCCCTTGCTGTAATCACATATTGCTTTTGGATTTCATCCATAAAGCTGTTTTTGGTGAGCAAGGTCAGCGTGGCAAAGGCTGAAATGGTGGATGCAATAATCGGCAAAGTGATGTGCCAGAAATAATCTACGATTTTTTCGCCCAGCGAAAGCTGATCAAAATAATCTGATGTGAGCCCACGCAGCGGAAATATTTGCAAAAAAGAGCCCCCAGCAAAGAGCACAAGCAGCAAGATTGCGAATAAAAACCCCGGAATTGCATAGGCGACAATAATCACCCAACTGGTCCAAGTATCAAAGCGCGAGCCATCCAGAACCGCCTTCCTGATCCCCAAAGGAATCGAGATCAGATAGGCCAGTAGCGTTGACCACAGCCCCAGCGAAATCGAAACAGGCATTTTTTCCAAGACCAAATCCACCACGCTGATCGATCGAAAATAACTTTCGCCAAAATCAAACCGCAGGTAATTCCACAACATGGTTAAAAACCGCTCTAGGGGCGGCTTATCAAAGCCGAATTCCTTTTCAAGCTCGGCGATAAATTCTGGGGGCAGCCCACGCGCGCCAACATAATCGCTGGTTTCACTGGCTTCTGCCACTTCGCTGCTGGTGCCTGAAAAGCTTTCAAACACATCCCCTTGGCCTTCCATATTGGCCAGAACCTGTTCAATTGGCCCACCGGGCACAAATTGCGTCAGCGCAAAATTGATCACCAAGATGCCCAACAAAGTCGGAAGCACCAATAACAGTCGCCGCGCGATATAAGCGCCCATGGGTTACGTTACCTCAATACACCGGCCGATTTTAACGCGGCGGCTTTCTGTTCATTATACCACCAATAATCCAAGTACCCCAGCGAATATGGCGCGATGATGTCAGGATGCTCATACATATCCCAATAAGCAACGCGATGCGTGGCGTTATACCATTGAGGAATCCAGAACCGGTAGGCCCGAAGTGCGCGGTCAAGCGCTTTGACCGCTGTGCGTAATTCAGCTTTGCTGCTGGCGGCGGTGACATGATCGATCAACGCATCAATGCCAGTCGATGAAATCCCAGCCGAGTTAAACACGGAGACATCCGCTGTTTCAGAACCAAAATACTGCTTTAAGCCTGCGCCGGGCTCTAAATTCATCGAGAATTGATCCGTGATGATATCAAAGTCAAAATTGCGCGTACGATCGGTATATTGCGCAGGATCGATGCGGTTATAAATTGCGTCTACGCCGGCGGCGCGCAGGTTTTCAACAAAAGGCAAAACCACGCGATCAAAGGCTGGGCTGCGTTCGATAAATTCGATCTGCAACGTCTCGCCTGCCGCGTTGCGCCGCATGCCATCTTCGCCAACGATCCAACCTGCAGCCTCCAGCAAGGCTGAGGCTTTGCGCAGGTTTTTACGATCTGTTGCCCGCGGCCCAGACTTGGGTGCCATCACCGCGTCATCGGTTAAGATACCTTCCGGAAGTTGGTCGACAAGCGGCGTTAGCAAGGCCAACTCATCTACACCGGGAGGCCCCGAGGCGGCCATGTCAGAATTTTCCCAAAAGGAATTAATCCGCGCATATTGTCCGTAAAACAGCGATTCATTTGACCATTCGAAATTGAACAAAAGGCTCAGCGCAGCGCGCACTTGTGGATCAGAAAATTTGTCTTTGCGCAAATTCATCGCAAAACTTTGACCCGTGGCCATGCCCCCGTCGGGCAGAGTTTTTTTGACCATATGACCGTCATCCAGAGCCGAAAAATCATAACCGGTTGCCCATGTTTTCGAGGAATTTTCGATGCGCACCGTGTAAGCGCCCGCTTTGAAGGCTTCGAAAGCTGCATTGCCATCTGCAAAATACTCAACCCGTATCTGGTCAAAATTGCTGCGGCCGCGATTGATTGGAAGATCTTTGCCCCAATAATTGGGGTTGCGCGTATAAATCACGTTGCGGTTAATCTCATAGCGATCGAGCAGATACGGCCCAGAGCCGATCGCGGGCTCCATGCGGCTTTCATCCAACCTTGCGCCCGTACGCTTAAACCAGGCCTGCGACATGACCGGCAATCCACCCACGGTGGGGATCCGATCGCGCAGGGGCGAGTCGGGCAAGAATGTATATTGCACCGTCTTGCTATCGAGCACTTCGACGGTTTGAACAAATTCGCCAAGCACGGCGCGAAAACTCACCAGCCCCTGCTCAAGAAACAAATCATAGGTGAATTTCACATCCTGCGCGGTTACCGCGCTGCCATCGGAAAACCGCGCTTCGGGGCGAATGTGGAAGCGCACCCAACTGACATCTTCAGGATATTCAAGGCTTTCAGCCAGCAACCCATAGCTCGCGCCTACCTCATCTGCGGTGCCCTCGAGCAGGCTTTCAAACGGCGCCGAGGCCAAGGCAGCGGCGCGCCCTTTGCGCGAATAAGGGTTCATTGAGTCGAACGTACCAAACCCCCAAATCGAAATTTCACCGCCTTTGGGCGCGTTTGGGTTGACATAGGCGAGATGCGCGAAATCCGCTGGATAGTTCAATTCGCCAAAAAAGGAATAGCCATGGGTTTTTGTGCTATGGCTCTCTGCCCAGAGGCTGCTGGCCAAAAGCAGAGTTGCCCATCCGAAGCATAAGCCAATCCAAACTCGGCTGTTTTGAACGCTCCACGATGTCGTTTTCACCACTGTTTTGCTTGAATGTCGTACCACAGGCCGCACCTCCCTTTTACGCTAATGATAAACATAGGCTACGACACAAAATATCCAAGCCACAAAACAACACAAAGTTTTGATGCATGGGCTTTATTGGGAAGCGTTCTGATAAAACGGTATCTCTGCGCAATATGGGCCTCGAAGAGCCTAAGCCCTCTTGCTGATCACAAGCTCAGCGAAGCGTGCGCAGCGGCCGTTCGCAACGCTTCAGAGACTCTAAAGGAATCTTCTACGAATAGCTTACTGAGCGGCCTCAGCCAAATATGCGATCACATTCGCCCGGTCTTGAATTTTCTTAAGACCCGCAAAACCCATTTTGGTGCCAGGCGCATATGATTTTGGGTTTTCCAAAAACCCGTTCAGATTTTCGATTGTCCACACATCTGCCACTTCGATCAAGGCGCCCGAATAGCCATATCCATCTGCCGCAGCAACGTCGCGATCCACCACTTGATACAAATGCGGGCCGGTGCCATTGGCGCCATCTTCCAACTTGTGGCAGGCTTTACATTTGCCAAAGACCTTCGCGCCTTTGCCCGTATCGGCCATCGCCACCAATTCGGAAAAATCGACTTCTTCTTCCTCTTCGGCTTCCTCTTCAGCGGTTTCTACTTCAATATAATAGCCAGCCGCGTGTTCTTCGCCATGCCCGCCCCCCATATGATAGACTTCCTCGGCAACCCAATTACCAAGCAAAAACACCAACAATGCGCCGCAAAGGCTGCCCACAACTTTGGTAAGTGTCATCGTGTCTAGCATTGCGTGAACTCCATCTGAATATGCCTGAGCGCTTTCTAATCGCTTCCACTCGCGGTATGCAAGGTGTAGAAACCGCGACGAAACGACCAAGTTGAAGAAAAGCAGAGAAAAATGACCGGAAAAATCGCATTTCAAGGCGAGTTGGGAGCGTATTCCCATGAAGCCTGCCAAGAGGCGCGCCCCGATATGACGCCGTTACCCTGCCGAAGCTTTGAAGATGTGATCGAAGCGGTGCGCAGCCATCAGGCGGATTTGGCTATGCTGCCAGTGGAAAACTCAACCTATGGACGGGTGGCCGATATCCACCGCCTCTTGCCCGATTCGGGGCTGCATATCATTGGCGAAACGCTCACCCGGGTACGGATCAGTTTGATGGCCTTGCCCGGTGTGCCCTTATCCGCGATCACGCAGGCTTTCGCGCATCCGGTCTTGCTGCCACAAGCACGGCGTTTTTTAAGCGATCACGCGATTGCGCCGGTCAGCGCGGTTGACAGCGCGGGCGCCGCGGCTGATCTGACGCAGAGTCAAAACCACGAACGCGGCGTTTTGGCCAGCGCTTTGGCTGCCGAGATCTACGGGTTGAATATTTTAGCAAAAAATATCGAAGATCATGGCCATAATACGACCCGGTTTTTGCATATGGCTCGCGCCCCGGATTTCACACGCCGCGGCTCTGGCACGATGATGACCACGTTTGTATTTCAAGTGCGCAATATTCCGGCCGCGCTGTATAAAGCCATGGGTGGGTTTGCCACAAATGGCGTTAATATGACCAAATTGGAAAGCTATATGGTGGGGGGCAGTTTTCAAGCCACCCAATTTTACGCCGATATCCAAGGTCATCCCGAGGATGAGAATGTGCAATTGGCCCTAGAAGAATTGGCATATTTTACTTCAGAGCTCAAAATTTTGGGGGCTTATCCCGCAGATACCGCGCGCTGAGCCTTCAACCCTATATTTTTTACAGACGCGCCATGGGCCTGCTGCTTTAGGGCAGCGCTAAGGCCAGCGCGATATAATGCTCAATTCCGGCTTGAAAACGCTTTTGTGTTTTATGGGCCGCCAGTTGGATCGCTTGTAAGCGCATGAACATGCGAAGGCTTAACGGGTGCAGCGTGCAGGAAATGCGCAAAAAGCATTGCGCTTCATCGCCAGCCTCAAGCGCAATATCGCACCGAATGAATAGCGCGGCCTCCTGCAGCTCAAAGCTCCAGTCTTGCGGCGTATCAAAGCGCGGCACGCTTAGTTCAGGATATCGCATTTTACCACGAAACCAAAACTCTAAAGCCCAGTTACAGCTTAAAGGCTTTTGCAAATCGCCCCGCCGATCCTGCAAAATGCCCTGCGCTTCAGCAAGCGCTTCAAAGCGTTGGAAATCTGTCAGCCTTTGGCTGACGAACTCCAGCGAATGATTCAATCTATGTCGCGCCGTTAAATGCATCGGCCTATGATGATTAAAATGAAGTTAGTCTAAACGATCTGCAAGCCAATGCTGTAAAAGAAAATGCGCGATAGATCCAGCCCGGGCGGGCAGAATATCGGTGCGGATCCCCGCTACGATATCATTCAGCTCGGCCTTGCTGATCCAAAGCGCATCCTGCAATTCGTCGGGATCTATGGTGATATCTGTGTTGAGCGCCTCGCCATGGCAGCCAAACATGAGCGAATTTGGGAAGGCCCAAGGCTGTGATGCCAAATAGCTTACCGACCCCACTCGGATGCCCGATTCTTCCAAAACTTCGCGCCGCACCGCCGCTTCGATGGTTTCTCCAGGTTCCACAAACCCCGCCAAAAGCGAATACATCCCCTCGGGCCAATGCGGAGAGCGCCCCAAAAGGACGTTTTGTCCAGAAGTGATCAGCATGATCACAACAGGATCCGTGCGCGGGAAATGGCTCGCCGAACAGCGCGGGCACACCCGCTGCCAGCCCGATTGTGCGCTATCGCTGGCCGCCCCGCAACGGGCACAAAACCTATGCGATGCGTGCCAATGGAACATCGCCTTTGCGGTTGCGGATAATTCTGCATCGCGCGGCGACAAGGCTGTCATATATGAGCGCAATTCGCAAAATCGCAGCCCTTCTGCCAACTCTGGATGATATTGCTCTGACGGATCGTTAAAAGCACCCTCTGGCGGAAGGTCCTGATCGTTTGGCGACCAACTGGAAATATCAAAGGCAAAGATACGCTGCCCCGCCTCTTGGCCCAAAAAAACCCAAGGCGCCCCCACCGTTAAAGGCTGCGGCAGGCGCAATCGCACTAGGGGCGTTTCTGCGGCCTTATCAACCAGAATTTTACCCCGCCATAAAAGAATGACCTGATCGCCAGCTTGCGGTTGGCCCTGTGCGCTGCCCCGCAACTCTGCTGCACGATCAAGGGCCGACCCTCCAAATGTCACGGTTTCTGCCAGTTTCATTCTTTGCCCTCTCTTTGCCTTAAGCGCCCTGATGACATGATGATCAAGGCAGAGCAATCACCCGCGCGGGGAGGTTGCAGTTTTTTTTAAAACCCCCTAAGAGAGCAGGTGAGAGGTTGGCGCGGGCAGGCACCTCGCCAACCCGGTCAGATCCGGAAGGAAGCAGCCGTAACGAGCCCCGCTTGGGTCGTTGTCCAGCCTCTCACTTTTTTCTCACTGTTCAAAGGCGGCGCGCGCCCAACGCTCTTGCTCGGGCGTTTCGATGGCACAGGGCCGAATAGCGCGCAGATGAGACAACGCCACATCAGCGGATAGACCCGTCCGGCGCATAAGCCGCAAAGCGACCATCCCCGAGCGACCGCAGCCACCGAAGCAATGCACCAAAACCCGCCCCCCTTGGCCAAGCATACGACCTGCCTTTGCCTCAACCGATTGCCATCGCTTGGCATTTTCCGGCTTTGGCGTTTGATAATCTAAAATTGGAAAATGGCAGCACTGGATGCCTTGGGCCTTTAAATCTGCCGGAAAATCTGCAGCGCCCACGGGTTTCATTTCAGAGCGCTCCGTCAGGCTCAGCACCAAATCTGGGCGCCAAGCCAGAATCGCCGCAAAATCATTCAGATAGGGCGAAAACCGCCCCGGAAGCGGGCATAAGGCCAGCGCCGCATCGCCAATCGCAACGTCAAAAATTGAAAACACGCGCAGGCCTCCCTTTTTCGATCAGCCGTCTCTGCAGCCCCTAGACCTTCGCCTCACAACAGCTTAGCGTATAGGATAAGAGTATAACCGAGACCCAGCATGAGCGAAACCCCGACCCAAGGCTATCAAGTTCTGGCCCGCAAATACCGGCCAGAAACCTTTACCGATCTTGTTGGCCAAGAGGCGATGGTGCGCACGTTGCGCAACGCCTTTGAGGCAGATCGGATTGCGCAAGCTTTCGTGATGACAGGAATTCGTGGTACGGGCAAAACAACCACCGCGCGGATCATTGCCAAGGGTATGAATTGCATTGGCGCCGATGGCAGCGGCGGGCCCACCACCGAGCCCTGCGGAACATGCGAGCATTGTGTGGCGATTATGGAAGGCCGCCATGTGGATGTGCTGGAAATGGATGCGGCCAGCCGGACCGGCGTTGATGATATACGAGAAATCATCGAAAGCGTGCAGTATCGCGCCGCCAGCGCGCGCTATAAAATCTATATCATCGATGAAGTTCATATGCTGTCGACCAATGCGTTCAATGCGCTGCTGAAGACGCTGGAAGAACCCCCCGAGCATGTGAAATTTATCTTTGCCACAACCGAAATTCGCAAAGTGCCGGTCACGGTATTGTCGCGCTGCCAGCGGTTTGACCTGCGTCGGATCGAGCCAGATGTGATGATCGCGCTTTTGAAAAAAATTGCCGCGGCGGAGCAGGCAGAAATTGCTGCCGATGCCCTAGCCCTCATCACGCGCGCCGCCGAAGGCTCAGCCCGGGATGCCACATCGCTTTTGGATCAGGCGATCAGCCATGGCGCTGGAGAAACCTCGGCCGAGCAAGTGCGCGCAATGTTGGGACTGGCAGATCGCGGCCGGGTGATGGATCTGTTCGAAATGATTATGCGCGGCGATGCCGCCTCTGCGCTGAGCGAACTGGGCGGGCAATATGCCGATGGCGCAAATCCTTTGGCCGTGATGCGCGATTTGGCCGAAGTTACCCATTGGGTTTCGGTTGTTAAAATTACCCCAGATGCGGGAGAGGATCCAACCGTTTCTCCTGACGAGCAGATGCGCGGATTGAGCTTGGCCAAGGCCTTGCCAATGCGCGCCCTGACCCGCATGTGGCAAATGTTGCTGACCAGTATCGAAGAAGTGTCACAAGCACCAAACGCGATGATGGCGGCCGAAATGGCGGTGATCCGGCTTACCCATGTGGCAGATCTTCCCAGCCCCGAAGAGTTGGTGCGAAAATTAAAAGACATACCACCCCCTCCCGCAGGGGCGGGTTTAGCCAGCAGTTCGGGCGGCAGTTCGGGCTCTGGTGCTGGGCTAAGCGCAGCAACCGCTTTAACCGACAAACCGGGCGCGATTGCCACTGCATCCCCGACGCCATCCGCGCAAAGCCCCAGCGGCAATCAAAATGTCTCGACCCCAAGCGCGGTACTGGGCGGCGCTGAACAGGCTTTGGCCCTTAACACGCAACAGATGCTGGCCGCCTACCCCAGTTTCGATCATATTATAGATCTGATACGCGCGCAGCGCGATGTTCGGCTTTTGGTCGAAGTGGAAAGTTGCGTACAGCTGGCGCGGTATCAGCCGGGGCGGATTGAATTCGTTCCCACCGCTGATGCGCCCGCCGATCTTGCCCAACGCCTAGGCAGCCGGCTGCAATTATGGACGGGCCAGCGCTGGGCGGTGAGCTTGGTAAATGATGGCGGTGCCCAGACCATAGCGCGAATGCGCAGCAGTGCAGAAGAGGCGCTGAAGGCAAAAGCCTTAACCCATCCGCTTGTAAAAGCGGTGTTTGACAGCTTTCCAAAGGCGCAGATCATAGAAATCCGCACCCCTGAAGATTTGGCTGCGGAGGCCGAGACCGACGCGCTGCAGCCCGTCGAAGACGAATGGGATCCGTTCGAAGAATAAGGTGGACCGCTTTCTGTCACAGGGTTTTAGGTCCGTTCTGATAGGCTGAAAAAGCGTTAGAGGCGTCATCCAAGACGCTGCTCTAATACATGGCGCATTATCTTGCCGGTGGTGCTGCGGGGAAACTCGAATTCGGCGATAAAATGAAAGGCTTTGGGCAGCTTGTAGCGCGCAAGCGCTGTGCACAGATGCGCCAAAATATCTGCCTCGCTCAAACTGGCATCTTTGCGGGCAATAAAGGCAATGGGAACTTCTCCCCAATGGTGGTGTTTCTGACGCACAACCGCGGCCTCTAAAACCCGCGGATCTGCCAAAATTAGCCGTTCGATTTCGGCCGGGTAAATATTTTCTCCGCCTGATTTGATCAGATATTTACGACGATCTACAAAGCGTAAGCCTCCATCTGAGCCGCGCTTGAACATATCCCCCATATGAAACCAACCATTTCGGAAATCCTCAGCATTGGCTTTGGGGTTGTTCCAATAGCCACTGAACAATGCCGGGCTGCGAATCGCCAATTCTCCGGTCTCTCCTTCGGGTACCTCCTGATCTTGCGCATCAACCAATTTGATTTGGCAGAGCGCGCTTTGTTGTTTGTCCAAGCTGGTCGCAATGTCACCAATCCCAATATGGCCTGCGGATGCAGGGGCAAAGCCGGTTTCGGTGGCACCAAATGTGTTCAGATAAGGCGCCTGAAAAAGCGTTGTGACTTCGGCAATTTGATCCAGCGGCACCAAATCCGCCATAACGCCAACCCATTTTACAGATTTTACACGGGCCTCTTTGGCTCGCATCGCCGCAAGAAGCGGCGCAATCATTCCGGGCATCAAAGTCAACCGCCCCAAGCTTTCGGTGGCGATCAAATCTGCAAGCTGATCCGGTTGAAACCCGTCCACCACGATAACGGTTCCTCCAAGTATCAAGGTTTTAAACACCGTATCCGTTGAGACCATGTGGAACAAAGGCGCCCAAGCAATAAACGCATCCTCAGGATCGGCTGGCATATCCAGCATTTGCGTCGCGGCCCGCGCGATTTCCGCCCGATGGCTGATCAAGGCGCCTTTCGGCAGGCCGGTGGTGCCGCTTGTGTAAAGAATGACGATGCCGTCTTCTGGCGTGGCACGTTCCGGCACAGCGCTGCTGGAATAGCCCGTCAGAGCTTCAACCCAGACATCATCGATCATTTGAACCGGCGCGATATCGGCCAAACTTTCTGCCTGCGCCTGATTGCGCGGCGAGGCCAGCAGAATTCGTGGTTCAACCAAGCTCAGGCAATGGCGCAGCTCGTCATGCGTCAAACGCCAATTCTGACAGGCCACGATGGCGCCAATTTTAGCAGCCGCCAGAAACACTTCAATATATTCAATCCGGTTTTCTGATAAAATCGCAATACGGTCTCCACGTGCAACGCCGCGCGCTGTAAAATAATGCGCCATGCGATTGCTGCGTTGATCAAGCTGGCGATAGCTATAGCCCGTGATGGCATCCTTCACGGCCAGATGATCCGGGCGCAAGCGGGTTTGCACCTCAATCAAGGCGCTCAACGTCAAACCCGCCGCCTGAACGGCCAGAGTGGGATCAATTCCCGTCAATATTGGCTCTTGGCCCTGCATATCCCTCTTCTTTCTGCGCGGCAGCGCTCATCCATGGGCTAAAGTTAAATCCTGCAAGCATGGTTTGTAAATCACCTGCAGCGCAGATTGGCGATCAGCGCGGATAGCCGCCCCGTCAAAACGCTTGTTTTTGGGCGTAACACTGCGTAGGAAAGAGCATCGAAGACAAAGGGGATAGAACATGTTCAAAGGCTTAGGCGGCATGGGCGATATGGCCAAAATGATGAAGGCTGCAACCGAAATGCAGGGCAAAATGGCCCAAATGCAAGAGGATATGCACAACATTATCGTCACCGGTGAAGCCGGCGCGGGCTTGGTAAAAGCCAGCTGCACGGCAAAGGGCGATTTGACCGGTTTGGATATCGATAAATCTATATTTTCGGGTGATGATAAAGAAGTTGTTGAAGACCTGATTCTGGCGGCGATCAAAGATGCCCAGCAAAAAGCGGCTGAGCGCGCCAAAGATGAAATGGGCAAAATGACCGAAGGCCTTGGCTTACCCCCTGGGATGAACCTGCCGTTTTAAAAGGGCGCCATAGATTTTCAAACCATATCAAAAAACGGGTAAGCGCTTGCGATGAGCAAAACCAAAGATATTGATGCTTTGATAGAGCTCATGGCGAAACTGCCCGGCCTGGGCCCGCGCTCTGCCCGCCGCGCGGTTTTGCATTTGATCCGCAAGCGCGCCTTATTGCTAACCCCGCTTGCCGATTTGATGCAAACGGTTGCGGTAACCGCGCAGGAATGTCTGAACTGCGGCAATATTGGGACCGAAGATATTTGCGATATTTGTCGCAACGAGCGGCGCGCCACGGGGGAACTTTGCGTGGTGGAGGATGTCGCCGATCTCTGGGCGATGGAGCGGGCGCAGGTTTTCAAAGGCCGCTACCACGTTTTGGGCGGATGCCTCTCGGCGCTGGATGCGATCGGGCCCGATGAATTGCGGATCCCTAAACTTATTGATCGCGTTAGCAGTGAAAATATCACCGAAGTGATCTTGGCGCTGAACGCCACCATCGAGGGGCAAACCACCGCGCATTATCTGGCAGATCAATTGGAAAGCCGCACCAAAGTCACCACGTTGGCGCAAGGCGTGCCCATAGGCGGTGAGTTGGATTATTTAGATGACGGCACCATCACCGCCGCTTTAAAGGCGCGCAAAGCGGTCTGATTCAACAGCCTTGCAGCGGCATCCGGCGGCTTGGGCCGAATGCGCGCAGCAAAAAAAGATCAATCGTCCAGTTCTGGCTGATCGCCCTCGGGCAAATTGAAAAAGCTATCCGCATCCAAAAAGTCATCTTCTGAAGTGTCAGCAGGCTCATCTTCGCGCAGCGAAAAGGATTCTAACCCTTCAATCGCAGCCGGGATTTTTGGTTCTGCCGGCATTGACAAAGATTGCTCAGTGCTCACCAACTTACGACGCTCATCATCGTCCATAACGGGACCATCGGCGGCCTTTTTCGCAGCTGCTTTTTGAACAATCGCATCAAGTTCAGATTGTTTGCACAGGCCCAGCGCAACCGGATCAATCGGCTGGATGTTTGAGATATTCCAATGCGTGCGTTCACGGATGGCTTGGATCGTGGGTTTGGTTGTGCCCACCAGCTTACCAATTTGCCCATCGGATAATTCGGGGTGGAATTTCACCAACCACAGGATTGACGCTGGTCTGTCTTGGCGTTTGGAGAGCGGCGTGTAGCGTGGGCCGCGGCGTTTTTCTTCCCCCTGCGCGGCGGCGTTGAATTTCAGCTTCAACTTATGCAAAGGATCAGCCTCGGCCGCCGTAATCTCAGATTGCTCAAGCTGATTATTCGCAACCGGATCAAATCCTTTCACCCCAGTGGCCACATCACCATCTGCAATGCCTTGCACTTCGAGTTCGTGCATTTGAACAAAATCTGCGATCTGTTTGAACGTCAGCGTGGTATTATCGACCAGCCAAACCGCGGTCGCACGGGCCATAATTGGTTTTGACATAGGGTTACTCCTTGCTACATCTGGCGTCACGTAAACCTCTCCCGGTGCCTGAAAGTCAGGCTGCCTTGCATAAGGCGGGCTTCCGGTGTCGGGGAACTTACTGATGCTATATATAAGGCATATCGAAAAGAAAAGAGGCCATGCAGAAGTTTATACAGATCATATCTGTCGGGCTTTGGGTCTTTACGGGCCATAGCGCAAAAGCGCAGATGTTTGATTATTACGTGTTATCGCTCAGCTGGTCGCCCAGTTGGTGCCAGTTAACCGGGCTCAAGCGCGGTGCTGAACAATGCGATGCCACGCGTGACCTCGCGTGGATTTTGCACGGGCTCTGGCCACAATACGAGAATGGCTGGCCAAAATTTTGTAAAACGACGCAGCCCGCGCCAACGCCCAAACAGCTCAAAACCATGCGCCATATTATGGGCAGCGAAGGCTTGGCGCTGCACGCTTGGCGCAAGCATGGCACCTGCGCGAACCTTGCTGCGGATGATTATTTTCAGGCCTCGCGCGCCGCGTTTGAGGCAATTCGAAAACCAGACCAGCTGACCCTGCCGCTTTCCGAGCAGCGTTTTGCACCGACCAGTCTGATAGACAGCGTTCTGCGCGATAATCCCCAATTGCAACCCAATAACCTGGTGGTGACCTGTCGAAAAGGGTTATTGCATGAGCTGCGGATCTGTTTGGATAAACAACTCTCCCCGCGTCGCTGTGGACGGGATGTTTTACGCGACTGCTCTGATCCTTATATCAGCGCGCCAACGCCGCCCTAGGCATACGCGGCGCGGCGCAGCAAGACCAAGCCCATCACAAGCAAAACCAGCAAAGTGACCCGCCGAAACAGCTTTTGATCGATGCGCGTTTGAATCTGCACCCCAAGCCACATCCCAAGCGCCGCGGGCAGGACAAGAAGCGCCGAAAACTGCGCCGTTGCGAGGGTCAATATACCCGATCCTATATGCGCCACCACCAAGGCCACAGCGCCCAATCCGTAAATCACGCCTTGCACCCGTATTTGTTCGATTTTATTTGTATTCAAAGCGGTCAAATACGCCACAATTGGCGGCCCCCAAATGCCCGAAACGCCACCCAAAAGCCCCGCGATACTGCCAAAGATGATGCTGGCCTTAGGCCCCGCGCGCATCACGGGCAAACCAAGGCCACATAGTTGCAAAAGCGAAAAACATACGATCAGCCCACCCAAACTGCCCAAAAACAATATATCTGGAAGCACCGAGGCCAGCTGAGCACTGATCAAAACGCACACCAACCCAGTGATCAAAAAAAGCCGAAAGCGTTTAACGGATTGCCAGGCTGCGGCGCGGCCCTGTGCAAAAGCCTGCCAGATATTGGTGATTACGGTTGGCAGGATAAGCCCTGCCAAAGCCAATTCTGGTGGCACAATGAAGCTGAGCCCCGCGATGAACACCATCGGCATGGCAAATCCAACCACACCCTTGATGAACCCCGCGCAGCACCCCACACCAATCGCAACGATCCAATGCCACTGAGACATATTGCTTAAAATCAAATCCATCATGGGGCTTTATCACAGGCAATTCAGCGCAGTTAGAGTAAATGATTACGTTTACCGCGAAATTTTTGAACAAATTTAAACATTAATTTGAATTTATATTGCGCTGCAGTTGCAAAAGGCTTATCAGGGGCGCAAGCAAAAGGAGCCGTGTTATGCCAGATGGATCGAAGCGTAATTTTTCAGATGAAAATGTAGTATTGAAAGATTTGCTCACACTGACAAAAACCGCAACGCAACGCCTCGAGCAGTTGCTGCAACGGGCCAAGGTGCATTGCCAAGGCGTGCTGTGTGACGAGGGACGCGTTGATCCGCTTCGGCTTGAAACCCATCAGGTCCAAGCGCATGGGTTGGCTTGGCTGGCCACCTATACCGAATCGCTGCGCCAAATGCACAATTGGGCTGCCGCGCTGGCGGCTGAAAACCAATTTTCAACGTCAAACCAGTTAATTTTACAAATTGGGTTTGCCGAATATCTTCAGCAAATCATCGGCGGTATTCCGATGAGTCAAAGCGAAATCTTGCGACCGCAAGATATCGGGTTAACCCCGGAAGACATAGGGGACTTTCAGCAAGGCGCTGTTGTGCAGTTGATGGAAAGCGGCAATAGCCAGGCCGCGAAAACCCTTTTGGTGACGCTGATGCAAGAGGATCAAGGCAATTTGATTTTCGGCACCAGCGGGCTTGATGAAGAGCTGGAAATGATCCGCGAACAATTTCGCCGATATGCTTTGGAACGCATCGAGCCGCACGCGCATGAGTGGCATTTGCAAGATGAGCTGATTCCGATGGATGTTATTGGCGATTTGGCAGAATTGGGTGTGTTTGGTCTGACAATCCCAGAAAATCTTGGCGGGTTTGGCCTGTCCAAAGCGTCAATGGCGGTTGTTTCAGAAGAGCTATCGCGCGGCTATATTGGGGTTGGATCTTTGGCCACCCGCTCTGAAATCGCAGCTGAGCTGATTCTATGCGGCGGTACAGATGATCAAAAAGCAAAATGGTTGCCCAAGATCGCCAGCGGCGAAACGCTTCCCACTGCGGTTTTCACAGAGCCAAATACCGGGTCTGATTTGGGCGCCCTGCGTACGCGGGCGGTAAAATCTAAAGATGGCTATCGCATCACTGGCAATAAAACCTGGATCACCCATGCCTCACGCACGCATGTGATGACCCTTTTGGCGCGCACGGATCCGCAAAGCAGCGACCATCGCGGCCTGTCGATGTTTCTGGCCGAAAAAACCCCCGGCGACGATGCAAACCCATTTCCCACCCCTAATATGACCGGCGGCGAGATTGAAGTGTTGGGCTATCGGGGGATGAAAGAATACGAACTTGCTTTTGACGGGTTTGAGGTGGCATCGGAGAACCTGCTGGGCGGCGCCGAGGGTAAGGGTTTTAAGCAATTGATGCAAACCTTCGAGAGCGCGCGCATTCAAACAGCGGCCCGCGCCGTGGGTGTGGCACAATCGGCTTTGGATATATCGCTGCAATACGCGCAGGATCGCAAACAATTTGGCAAACCCATCATAGCCTTCCCGCGGGTTGCCAATAAATTGGCCATGATGGCAGTTGAAATTATGATCGCCCGCCAGCTGACCTATTTTAGCGCCTTTGAAAAAGACAATGACCGCCGCTGCGATGTTGAAGCGGGTATGGCCAAACTGATTGGTGCCCGCGTGGCCTGGTCAGCGGCGGATAATGGGTTGCAGATCCATGGGGGTAACGGCTTCGCGCTGGAATATAAAATCAGCCGCATTCTTTGCGATGCTCGAATTCTGAATATCTTTGAAGGCGCTGCAGAAATTCAAGCCCAAGTGATCGCACGGCGCGTATTGGAAGCCGCCTAAAGCGCGGGCGCAACCAACCGCCATGTCTAGGCGGGCGGCGGTATATCAATGCCGCCACGCCAAGGCTTAATATCCAGAACCGGTGTGCCGTCAAATCCGTCAGTGGCATCAATTTCAAACGTGCCAGAATCAGGATCAATGGCTAGGATTTGAACCGCCTCCATTGCGATTGGATTGGGGCGCACCGGGCTGCGCAGCGCAAAGGCACCGCGCAATCCATCAGCATGCGCGGGTGCTTGAAGAATAATATCACGGCGCGCGCGATCAAACCAAAGCAGCAGCCAAATCAGATCACCCACCGCCAGCCCGGTAAGACCCGGGCGGAATTCTGGCTGTATTTCCACCACCGCGCGCCCCGCATCACGTCGGCGGGCTTGGGTTAAGTTTTTTGGACAATTTTCCCGCTGCCAGGGCGACCGAATTACCCCAATAAAGGCCAAAGTTGCATCCGCGCGCTCGGCCGGATCGGGCATCAGCACCACCTCTTGTGGACGCAAGGTTGGATTTGGCGGCATGCGGACCTCTTGAATGAATGCGTTCTCATATCAATGTCAATAAATCTACGCAAAAGTCAAAACATGCCCCATCCGGATTTTAGGCCACGATGCGCCTTAAATGCAAATTTCCGCCCCTTAAAACGATGCCTCCGGCCGAAAGGCCTCTGGAATATGGTCTTGTTCCAATAGCATCAAATCCGCCATGACCTGCGCAATTTTAGGCGCCATGCCAAACCCGATCTTGAAACCACCATTGGCAATGAACGCCTCCGAAATCAAAGGATGCCGGCCCAAAACCGGAGCGCGACTGCGGCTTCTGGGGCGCAACCCAGCCCAGCGCGCAACCACAGGCGCGCCTGCGAGTGCGGGGAAAATCGCATAAGCTTTGTTGAGCAAGGCCTCAAGCTGCGCATCCGTGCTGGTGGCCGCGCTGAAATCGCGCTCTGATGTGGATCCGATCGCGAGCGTTCCATCTTCATGCGGAACAAAATGCAAAGCCTCTGCAAAAACCTGCGGATGCTCTGCGCGATCGACCTGGAGCAACGCGGCTTGGCCTTTCACAGCCCCCCCGAACGAGCGATTGCGCGCCCCGCTGATGCGCGCCAAATCATGCACGCCGCTGGCCCAGAGCACGCGGCCTTGATCATCGCCCTCAGTTGAAATGCTCGCCCCTAAACTGCGCAACGCCTCGGCCAAAGCCAAACAAGCCGCATGCGGATTGATGCGGGCCGATAAATCATCAAAGATCCAATATCCAGAGGCCGAGTCGGGCGCCCAACTGGGGCGCTCGTTCAGCACATGCCAGCCCGCTTGCCCCTGCCAGAGCTGACGCGCATTTTCGCCCCGCGCCAGCGCAAGATCAAGCGCCGCATTCTCGGGCAAGGGCTGCACGCGGCCCAAACGCGCATAACCGGCTGATAGGCCAGACGCAGCCTGCACAGATGTCCAAAAGCTGTCAGCCATCATCAGACTTTCGAATTGAAAGGCTTTTTTGGAATTCCAGTTTTCGGGCACATGCGGCGCCAATGCCCCAACAAGGCCACCGCTGGCCCCCGACGCCACACCATAAGGATCGATCACCTGCACAGAGGCGCCGCGCTGCAAGCATTCCCACGCGATGGACAGGCCAAAAATACCCGCCCCTCTGATCGTTACATCGACCATTGCCAACCCTCTTGCTTCTGGTGCATTGTCCCTATCGGCGCAGCGCGTCATTCACAAGGCCTCTGAAATGACACCCCAAGATCCCAAACTTGAATGGCGCGCGCAAAATGTGCCCGTCTCTTTGCAATTTGATGACCCTTATTATTCATTGGAAAGCGGGTTTGAAGAAAGCAAGCATGTGTTTTTAAACGCCAATAGCTTGCCAGAGCGTTTGCATGATGGGTTCTCGATCGCAGAATTGGGGTTTGGCACAGGTCTAAATTTTCTAACCCTGTTAGACAGCTGGCGGCGCATAGATCGCCCGGGCCGCTTGCTGTTCACCAGTTTTGAAGCCTTTCCCTTAAGCGCGAAAGATATGATCAAAGCGCAGGCTGCCTTTCCGATGCTCGAAACGCTGAGCGCAGAATTCGCACCGCTCTGGGAAACCCTTCTGACCACCGGACAAATTGAAACCACCGATATTACGCTCAGGCTTGTGCAAGGGGATGCCCGGCTGAGCCTGCCCCTGTGGCAGGGGGCAGCGGATTGCTGGTTCCTCGACGGGTTTTCACCGGCTAAAAACCCCGAATTATGGCAAGCAGATCTGTTGCAAGCGCTGTATGACAAAACCCAGGCAGGCGGCAGCGCCAGCACCTATAGCGCCGCTGGCGAGGTACGGCGTAATCTTCAAGCGGCAGGGTTCAACGTGGCTCGATTGCCCGGCTTTGGGCGTAAACGGCATATGAGCCTGGCCACCAAAGGATTAATCGATGCAGAATAACCCCAAATTTGGGATTTTTTTGATGATCCTGACCACTTTGATTTTTGCAGCGCAAGATGGAATATCACGCCATCTGGCAACGGAATATAATGTCTTGATGGTGGTCATGATCCGCTATTGGTTCTTTGCCGCTTTTGTCATCGCCCTTGCCAATCGCAAGCCCGGAGGGCTGCGCAAGCAGGCCTACACCCGCCAGCCGGCATTGCAAATCTTCCGCGGCGCGCTTTTGGCGGTGGAAATCTGCGTCATGATCAGCGCCTTCGAGCTGCTGGGCCTGATCGAAAGCCATGCCGTTTTTGCCTGCTATCCTTTGTTGATCGCCGCTTTGTCTGGACCGATCTTGGGCGAGCAAGTGGGTTGGCGGCGCTGGATTGCGATATTTGTCGGATTTATTGGCGTTGTCATCATTCTCAATCCAGGCTCAGATGTTTTTTCAACCACCGCCGCGATACCGCTTTTATCCGCAATCTTATTCGCGCTTTACGGCCTGCTGACGCGCTATGCTGCCCGTCAAGACGCGGCGGAAACCAGCTTTTTTTGGACCGGAACAATCGGCGCTATCGTAATGAGCGCGGTCGGTATCTGGTTTTGGCAACCAATGGTGCAAACCGATTGGCTGTGGATGGCAGCGCTTTGTATCACCGGGGTTTTGGGGCATTGGCTGTTGATCAAATGTTACGAAGTGGCTGAAGCCAACGCGGTGCAGCCTTTTGCCTATTTGCAACTGGTCTTTGCCTCGATGATCGGTCTGAGCGTGTTCGGCGAAACATTAGAACAGAATGTGCTGATTGGCTCAAGTTTGGTGATTGCGGCCGGTCTTTTCACGCTTTGGCGCGAGCGGCTAAAAGCTGTCCCCTGAAAGCTGCGTCAGAAATGCCTGCGGCAAAGGCGTTTTTCCAAGCCGTGCGCGGTAGACAGGCAGGCTTTCGGTAACCCGCATCACATAATTCCGGGTTTCTTGAAATGGTATCATCTCAATCCAATGTACGGTATCCTGCTGTGGATTGCGCGGATCACCCAATGTTCGGATCCATGCATCCACGCGGCCAGGCCCAGCATTATACGCCGCTGCCACCAACACGATATTGCCATCATATTTTTTATTCAATTCTGCTAAATATGCCGAGCCGAGGCGGGCATTATACGGCCAATCATCTCGCGCCCGCGCGCTGCGGTAGCGCAACCCAAGCTTTCGGGCCATTTCGCGCCCGGTGCGCGGCATCACCTGCATCATGCCCAACGCCCCCACTGGCGAGACTGCACCGGTCCGAAATTCAGTTTCTTGGCGTGCGATCGCCAGCGCCAGCTCACCAGAGGTGCCCGCAACCACACGCTCACTTAACGGATGCAGCGCAAATGTTGGCCGCGGAAAATAGCGTCCTTGGCTGGCGGCACGCTTGCCAAGCATCACCAGAACCCTTGGTTTTTCGAGCTCTTCCAAAAAATCAGCCAAATACAGAATCTGCGGATCCGGCAGAGTTTCTGCCATATGCGTTAGAAAACGTTCGGCCAGCAGATCCTGCTGGGCGGCAAATAAAACGATGGACGCTTGAAAGACTGAGCTGCCTTGAAACGAAGCCCCGCGCCAATCAGGCAAAGAGCTGCGGACAAAATCCGGCGCGTTCAAGACACGACCCGCCAATTCAGCGCTAAGCAATCCATAAAATGTTGTGGGGTAGCTGGCAGCGCGCTTGATGCTTGCAGCCATCGCCTGATTGCGCCCCATTTGCGATTGTGCCAATGCCAGCCAGTAATGTCCGCGCGCCAAGGAAATTGGCGTTTCCACCGAGGTGAGGAAATCGCTGAAATGCTTTTCTGCAGCAGCGGGCTTTGCCAAAAATTTCAGCGCGGTATAACCGGCAAGCCAATCAAGCTCGGCCTTTTTACTGCCCGCGCTTAAATGGTGCTGCGCTGCAATTTTATAGGCGGTTTCATAGGCGCCTTTGCGCAATAAATCACGCGCCAAACGCCGCCGTCTTTCGGCCCACGCAGGGGGATAACCAAGCGTTTTGGCCGAGCTGCTTTGCTCTAAAATCAGCGCCAAGGCCGCATCCGCGCGCCCCTTACGCGCGCGCCAAATAAAGCGCGCATGCACCAATAACGGATCCGACTGCAAAGATTTTGGAACCCGGGCAATCAATCCATCAACGCCCGGCTTCTGTTGCACCAAAGCCAGCCGAGCCCGCGCCAAAGCGGCCTCAGGCTTGGGCACCAAGGCCAGCATATTGCGCGCCTGCGAGATATGATTATGCCAGAGTAACCAGCGCAATCGTGAAACATGCAAGCCTGATAGATCCGCTTGGTAGCGCGTCAAAAACCGCGCTTGAACAGCTTTTGACATGGATAACCCAAGCCAAGCGTCTTGCACCACCAGCGTTGCCGTCTCTGGGCGGTTCATCGCCTCCAAAGCCCGAGCGTGTATCAAGGCGCCCTGCGCCGTCTGCGCGGCGGTCTGCTGAAAAAACGCCAGCACTTGTTCGGGGCTGGCATCGGCAAAACTTGCTTCGGCATTTTTGCGCAAATAGGGCAGCCCCGGCCAATCTGGGCGACGTTTCAAAAATGATAAGGCCGCGGGCGCCGTCCCCTTGCCGGCGCGGTGCAAATGCCATTCGATCACATCCCGCGCAACCGGCCCCTCTTTTGCCGCAAAACGCAGCGCAAGATCCCATTTTTCCGCCGCCATCGCCGTGAAGGCTTGAGAAAAAGGGCGCGGCACGTCGATCAGCGCAAAGGACGTGGCTGGTAAGAGCAAAAAAAATAGGAAGACACGCAACATCGCTTGCAACTTTTGCTCCAAAAAGGCTAGACACTGAAAGTGTAGCGCAGCCTTCGCCCGAAACCAATTGCCTCTTTTGCATCGGCGAAGCGTTGCCTAATATCAATCTGGGATCAAAGAGCCGATGCGCTGCCCGACCCAACCAGCTAATCAAGGACGCCCGTCATGTTACAAGGATCTATGCCCGCTTTAATCACGCCCTTCAAAAATGGTGCCGTGGATCTTGAGGGTTTGAAAGCATTGGTTGCGTGGCATATTGCTGAGGGAAGCCATGGTTTGGTGCCGGTAGGCACAACCGGAGAAAGCCCCACCTTAAGCCATGAAGAACATGAAGCAGTGGTCAGCGCGGTTGTCGAGGCCGCGGCTGGGCGCATTCCGATTGTGGCCGGCGCGGGCTCGAACAATACCGCCGAATCGCTGCGGTTTATGCATCACGCCAAAGACGTAGGCGCAAGCGCCGCTTTGGTGGTGACGCCCTATTACAACAAGCCCACGCAAGAGGGGCTCATCGCGCATTTCAAAACATTGCATGATTCCTGCGATCTGCCGATTGTGATTTATAACATACCGGGCCGCTCAGTGGTGGATATGTCACCCGAAACGATGGGTGTATTGGCCAAGCTGCCGCGTATTATCGGCGTCAAGGACGCAACGGGGGATTTGGCACGCGTCTGCGAACAGCGCATCACATGCGGGCCGGATTTTCTGCAGATCTCGGGCGAGGATGCAACCGCGCATGGGTTCAACGCGCAGGGTGGTATTGGGTGTATTTCGGTTACAGCGAATGTTGCGCCCGCGCTGTGCGCGCAGTTACAAGAGGCCTGTTTGGCAGGAGATTATGCCGCTGCCTTAACCATCCAAGACAGGCTAATGCCGCTGCACCAGGCGATTTTCACCGAACCCGGTTTGGTTGGAGCGAAATACGGCTTATCGCTTCTGGGCCGCTGCGAAGATAGCGTGCGCTTGCCGCTTACCCCACTGAGTGATGCAACAAAAGCGCTAATCAAGCAGGCAATGCAGCATGCGGGGCTGCTGAGCTAGGTTTCCAATCGCTCACAGAAGCAGCTGTAACCGCCACTGAATGTAAAACTACCCTCTTTTTGTTGGACTGCGCTTACTGCAGCGCGACACGCAACGGCATGTGCTCGGTGGCGTTTCGAAACCAGCGCCGAATTTGTGCTCGTTCGCCCTCTTCCATCCATGTGACATTCGCCGGGGGCATCGCGTGACTGGCCGCCGATTGCAAAAACACGGCCCTGGCCTCTGCCGTGATGTCAAATTCGGTTTCCAAATATACCTGTTTGGGTGCGCGGCGGATTCCGTCATAAACCGGCTCGCGCGCATGGCACATCGAACAGCGCCCCACCACGATATCATGAACCGCCGCATACCCGTCAGCATTGGCAAACAGGGTTTGCTGTTCAGACATCACCCGACTGTCCAAATCTTCGTCTTGCCAAAGCGGCAGCCCTGACAGCCAAATCACGCAAATAAACAAAATAACGGTGGCCGGCCATGTCCAAGTTGGGTTCCCCGCGCGCGCATGGCGCGTGTTAAAATAATGGCGAATAGTGACCCCCATCAAAAACACCAAACCCGCTATCAACCAATTATACTGGCTGGCAAAAGCCAGCGGATAATGATTGCTCAACATCAAAAAAATCACCGGCAAAGTTAGATAATTATTATGGGTCGATCGCAGCTTGGCGATTTTACCATATTTCGCATCGGGGCTGCGCCCCGCCTGCAGATCTGCCACCACAATGCGTTGATTTGGCATAATTATAAAAAACACATTGGCAGACATGATGGTGGCAGTGAAGGCGCCCAAATGCAGCAAAGCTGCGCGGCCAGTAAAGATCTTATCATAGCCCCAAGCCATCGCCACCAATAGAATGAATAGTAAAACCATCAAAGCTGTTGGGGTATTTCCAAGCCGTGATTTGCATAAAGCATCGTAAATAACCCAGCCCACAGCCAAGGATCCAGCCGAAATCAAAATAGCCTGTAAAACGCTGAGTTCCGCTTTTGCCAAATCAATCAGATACAGCTCAGCACCTGCCCAATAAACCACCATCAGCAACGCCGCGCCCGATAGCCAAGTCGCGTAGCTTTCCCATTTGAACCAGGTTAAATGCGCGGGCATATCGCTGGGGGCCACCAAATATTTGCGCACATGGTAAAAGCCACCGCCATGCACTTGCCATTCTTCGCCATGCGCGCCTGCGGGCAAATCAGGTGCTTTGCGCAGCCCTAAATCAAGCGCGATAAAGTAAAACGAAGAGCCAATCCATGCAATCGCCGTGATCACATGCAACCAGCGCAGGGCAAATTCAAACCAATCCCAGATTAGAAACAGCTCATACATTCTTATTCTCCACAGATTTTGCTAGCTGCCGCGATAGGTTGAATACCCGTAAGGAGACAGCAATAACGGCACGTGATAATGATCGGCGCTGCGCATTTCGAATCGGATCGGAATCATGTCCAGAAAAACCGCAGCCTCCTCAATCTGCCCCTGCGCGCGCAGATAGGCGCCTGCGTGAAAAATCAATTCATAACTGCCTAATTTAAAAGCATCTTGCGGTAAAATCGGCCCATCGGTGCGACCATCTGCATTTGTTATTGTGGTTTGTAAAGCGATCAGGCCAGTCTCGGGCACATGGCGGATTAGCTCTATTTTCAGTCCCGCAGCGGGGCAGCCCCGCGCGGTATCCAAAACATGGGTTGTCAAATAGCCTTGCATAAGTACTCTTTTCACAAATCAAATCCCGGCTATATTGGCTGAATTTTCAAAAGGCACAAGCCTGTGCGGCAACTGGTCCTAAGCAGAAATAAAATTTAACATGTATTGCGCCGGTAGGGCCATGATTGGCGGCAGTAAGGAGAGCAGAAAATGAACCGCTATACACGCGACATGCGCGGATACGGCGCCACCCCGCCCCATGCGAACTGGCCAAATAAGGCGAAGATTGCGGTGCAATTCGTGATCAATTACGAAGAGGGTGGCGAAAACTGCCTATTGCATGGCGATACAGCTTCGGAAGCGTTTCTGTCAGAGATCGTTGGGGCGGCGCAATGGCAAGGGCAACGCCATTGGAATATGGAAAGCCTTTATGATTATGGCGCACGGGCCGGATTCTGGCGCGTGCACCGGCTGTTTACCGAACAGCAGATCCCAGCAACGGTCTATGGCGTTGCCACAGCTTTGGCGCGCAATCCCGAGCAAATGCGGGCGATGCAAAGCGCAGAGTGGGAAATTGCCAGCCATGGCTTAAAATGGGTCGAGCATAAAGACATGCCGCATGCAGAAGAACAGGCGCAAATCGCCGAGGCTGTGCGGCTGCACACTGAAGTGGTGGGCGAGCGGCCGCGCGGCTGGTATACGGGGCGCTGCTCAATGAACACAGTAGATCTTGTGGCTGCGCAAGGCGGGTTTGATTATATTTCGGATGAATATGCGGATGATCTGCCTTATTGGCGCAAGATTAACGGGCATGATCAGCTGATTATTCCCTATACGTTAGATGCCAATGATATGCGCTTTGCCGCCCCCCAAGGGTTTAATTCAGGTGATCAGTTTTACAGCTATTTGAAAGATAGTTTTGATGCGCTTTACGCCGAAGGAAGCGCAGGCGCTCCCAAAATGATGTCAATCGGGCTGCATTGCCGGCTGATCGGACGCCCGGGGCGCATTATGGCGCTGCGCCGCTTCATGGATTATGCAAAAAGCCATGAAGATGTGTGGTTTGCCCGCCGCATTGAGATCGCCGAGCACTGGGCCAAGCATCACCCCCCGCAGCCGTTTGAGCGGCCCTCCTCCATGCAAAAGGATCAATTTATAGAGCAATATGGCGGAGTATTTGAACATTCGGCTTGGATTGCCGAGGGCGCGTTTGATCTGGAATTGGGGCCTGCGCATGACAGCGCGATCGGGCTGCATAACGCGCTGGCGCGGATCTTCCGATCCGCCTCTGGTGAGGCCAGACTGGGTGTTTTGCGCGCGCATCCGGATCTGGCGGGAAAACTGGCGCAGGCAGACCGTCTTACCGCCGAGTCGACCTCAGAGCAAGCCTCGGTGGGCCTTGATGCATTAACCGAGGCAGAGCATGCCGAATTTACCCAGTTAAACGCAGCCTATGTGAAAAAGCACGGTTTCCCGTTCATCATTGCCGTGCGCGATTTTAGCAAGGCGGAGATCTTATCAGCCTTTCAAACGCGGCTGGCGCATGACAGCGCGGATGAGTTTGAAACCGCGTGCCGGCAGGTCGAGCGCATTGCCGAGCTGCGTTTGCAGCAACTGTTGCCATGAGCCAAGAGATCGTCACCCAGCCCCTTACTTCCACCGCGTTTGCTCCATTTGGCGATATTTTAGAGGCAAAGGGCACAGCCGATAAAATCATCAATCAGGGGCTTTGCGGGCGATTTCATGATTTGGCGCTTTTGAATTTTTCCGATGGTAGGGCAGGCATAAGCCTCTTTAACGCCACGCCGCGCACCCTACCCTATCAATTAACGATGATGGAACGCCACCCTGAAGGCTCACAAGCTTTTATTCCGATGAGCATGAACCGCTTTCTAATTATCGTGGCTTCAGACAAAAACAACCGCCCCGGCAGGCCCCTTGCCTTCCTGTCAGATCCCGGTCAAGCGATCAATTTCCATCGTAACATTTGGCATGGAGTGTTGACCCCGCTAGAGGATCCTGGGCTGTTTGCAGTGGTAGATCGGATCGGATCAGGAGAAAATCTAGAAGAGATTTTCTTTGACATACCATATATAGTTGTACCACAAGGTTCCTAACCGTTCAAAAAAGAGGCGGTATTCTAACTATTTAGTCAATAGGAGGACAAGATGACATCGACATCGAATAACAGCTACAGCGATCCGAATATAACGCCGCCGCTGGGGCAAGCATTGCCGCTTGGCCTGCAGCATGTATTGGCAATGTTTGCCTCAAATGTCACACCCGCGATTATTGTCGCCGGTGCCGCAGGGCTTGGTTTTGGCAGTCCAGAGCAAATCTATCTGATCCAAATGGCGATGCTTTTCGCGGGTATTGCAACACTGTTTCAAACCATTGGCATTGGCCCAGTTGGGGCGCGTCTGCCGATCATGCAAGGCACAAGCTTTGCCTTTGTCGGCGTGCTTGCTGGGCTGGCAGCCACGCAAGGGTTAAGCGTTGCGCTTACCTCATGCATCATCGCAGGCCTGATCCATTTTGCGCTTGGCTCGGTGATCAGCAGCATTCGCAGTTGGTTCCCACCTTTGGTCACCGGCTTGGTGATTTTGGCAATTGGCCTTTATCTTATCCCTGTGGGGATTAAATACGCCGCTGGCGGCGCCGCAGACTTCCAGATGACAGCAGACAGCTTTGGTTCGCTGAAACATTGGTCGGTCGCACTGACTGTGATCATCGTGGCGCTTTTGGTTAAATTCCGCACCTCGGGCGCATTATCCAATGCAGCAATCTTAATTGGCTTGCTGGCCGGCTATGCGCTGGCCTATATGCTTGGCATGGTGTCCTTTGGCGGCGTGGCCAAAGCCAGCATGATCACCAACTTGCAAGTCATGCCTTACGGGTTCGAGTTTAATCTCGGTGCGGTGATCGCGGTAACCTTGATCTCGATCGTCTCGGCGGTTGAAACAGTTGGCGATGCCTCGGCCACAACCAAAGCCGGCGCCGGGCGCACGGCAACAGATGAAGAAATTTCTGGCGCAACCTATGCGGATGGTCTGGGCACGGCGGTTGCCGGGGTCTTTGGCGGCTTGCCAAACACCTCTTTTAGCCAGAATGTAGGGATTGTTGGCATGACCGGCGTGATGAGCCGGCACGTGGTCACGATTGCTGGGATTATCCTGGTCTTGGCCGGCTTGCTGCCAAAAATCGGAGCCATAATCGCCTCGATGCCAATGCCAGTTTTGGGCGGCGGAGTGATTGTGATGTTCGGGATGGTAGCGGCTGCGGGAATGAACGTGTTGTCTGAGGTGAAAATGACCCGCCGCAACATGATCATCATCGCCATATCACTGACGGCTGGTTTGGGGCTGAACTTGGTTCCAAGCGCGGTTCAGTATTTGCCGGGCGTTTGGAAAACACTGGCCACCTCTGCCGTTGCACCAACCGCTTTCTTGGCGATTGTGCTGAACCTGCTGATACCAGAAGAGGATTAAATCCCCCCATTTGGGATAAAATATTCCTATGTCCGCCGCCTTTGCGGCGGACATAGATCTTAAAACTCTGTCTTAATATGAACTATTTTTTCAATTCAGTTCCAAAGCGCTTGATTTCACGCGCAAAGGCAGCAAGATTTAAACCATGAACAGTATCACCGCCTTCCCGCAGGAGCGATCCAGCGAAACCGTATCCTTTCAACGTTTAGAGCTAAACATCATCTTATCGCTTTATGGGCGTATGGTGGCGGCTGGCGAATGGCGTGATTATGGCATTTCCGCGCTGCGCGATGTGGCGATTTTTTCGGTGTTTCGCAGAACCGCAGAGCATCCGCTCTACCGAATTGAAAAACGCCCAAAGCTGCGCCAGCGGCAGGGCCAATATGCGGTGATTGGCATGGATGGTCAGATTTTGAAACGCGGCCATGATCTGGCAACCGTTTTGCGCGTGCTCGAGCGCAAATTAATCCGGGCTGTGGATTGACCTGAATGTGTGAAATGCGCCTCAATGTATGAAAACGGCATCACGCTTCTGGGCGGAGGTTTAATAGGAGCCAGCTGGGCTGCGCTTTTCCTAAGCAAAGGCGCTCGCGTTACGGTTTATGAGCCCAAAGCATCTGCCGAAGACGAGATCACCGCCTATATAAAAACCGCCTGGGCAGATTTGGCGAAACTCAGCCCGCTTAGCGCTGCAGTGCCTTGGGCGCAGCTGTCAATAACCACAAACTTAAAAACCGCCTGTCAAAACCCCGATTGGGTTCAGGAAAACGCACCAGACCGACTTGATCTAAAGCAAAAGCTGTTGAAAGAGGTTGAAGCCTACCTTCCCGCTGATACCCCGATCGCCTCGTCAACAACCGCGCTGCTGCCCAGCGCTCTTCAAGAGAAAATGCGATATCCCGAGCGGCTTTTGGTTGGCCACCCGTTCAACCCGCCCCATTTGATACCCTTGGTTGAAGTGGCGGGCGGTGCGCGAAGCGATCCGGCGCTTCTGCAGCAGGCTCGGCAATTTTATGAGCATTTCGAGCGCGAAGTGATTGTGTTGAAAAAAGAAGCCATCGGACATGTTGCCAACCGCCTCAACGCGGCGCTTTATCGCGAAGTGGTGAATATCGTGGCCGATGATATCGCCAGCGTTGAGGATGTTGACCGGGCGATGGTGCACGGGCCCGGCTTACGCTGGGCATTTTTAGGGCCCAATCTGGTTTATCATCTGGGAGGTGGCGCGGGCGGCTATGCCCAATATCTGCAACATCTGGGGCCCAGCCAAGAAGCCCGCTGGCGCGACCTTGGAACGCCAGAGCTGTCCAGCGACATTAAAGACAAACTGGTGAACGGGCTCGAAAGCAGCCTAAACGAAGCCTCGCCTGCACAATTAAGAGCCCAGCGCGATGCCGCTTTGGTGGCGCTGCTGCAACTTAAGAAACAGCTTCGGCCCCCTTCTGAAAACGCATAATCCGCAAAAGAAACAAACCTATCCAAATGCACCCTAGAAATAGAACAAATAGTGAACATATAAGGGCGTATGTTCGCGGAACTCTCGATAACATCCAATTTCACCTTCCTCACCGGAGCCTCGCATCCCGAAGAATATATGGAGCGGGCGGCTTTGCTCGGCTATCCGGCAATCGCCATTGCCGATGTCAATTCGGTTGCAGGCATCGTGCGCGCGCATAGCCAAGCGCAAAAAATTGCACGCCAAGTCAAACTCAGACAAGCGGCGGATATTTACGGGCCAGCGGCACCGGCTCAGGATCAATTCTACGTTTCGGCAGCCATTTTAAATATACCGCGCGTATTGCCCGCCGCGCAATTGGTGCTGCAAAGCGGATTGCGCGCGACCACGCTTTGCCAAACCCGCCTTGGCTGGGCAAATTTATGCCGGATATTATCAAAGGGCCGATTGCGGGCAAAAAAGGGAGCCTGCATTTTGGATTTAAACGATCTGCTAGAACATAGCGGCGATCTCCATCTGCTGCTGCATCCGCCACCAGCGCTTCACCAGCAAGGCGGCGGGCAAGACTGGCGGGAACAAGCGCATCAGCTGACCCGCCGCTTTGAAACCAGAATGCATATGCTCATGGCGCCGGCCTATGACGGGCAAGATACGCATCGTTTTGCGGCCATCGCCGCCCTCGCCCACCAGTTAGGCCTGCCGCTTTTGGCCAGTGCCCGACCGATTTTGCACCATGCAAGCCGGCGCCGGCTGGCCGATGTTTTAACCGCTATTCGCAACGGTAAAACAGTCGAACAGCTGGGGCGTTCGGCCCTCGTCAATGCCGAGCAGCGGCTGCGCTCCGAAGCTGAAATGCACCGAATATTCCACGCTTATCCAAAGGCACTTTCCACCTTGCCTGCGCTTTTGAAAACCCTGCATTTTTCCCTTTCAGAGCTGCGCTATGATTACCCCTCAGAGCGCGATGGCCATGAAACCCCCGATCAACGCTTGCGTCGTTTGGCCTATAATGGTTTGGCCTGGCGCTATCCAGATGGCGCCTCGCAGAAAGTAAAAACACTGCTTGAGCATGAACTTAGCTTGATCGCAAAATTGGCCTATGCGCCGTATTTTCTCACCGTACATGATATTGTAAAATTTGCCCGCGACCAAAATATCCTCTGCCAAGGGCGCGGCTCTGCGGCCAATTCCGTGGTGTGCTATTGTTTGGGCGTTACCTCGGTCAGCCCGGAAATTGGCACGATGGTGTTTGAGCGTTTTGTCTCGGAAGCCCGCGACGAGCCCCCCGATATTGATGTTGATTTCGAACATGAGCGGCGCGAAGAGGTGATCCAATATATTTACCAACGCTATGGCCGCCACCGCGCTGGGCTTTGCGCCACGGTGGTCCATTACCGCGGCAAACGCGCCATTCGCGAAGTTGGCAGCGCAATGGGGCTCAGCCAAGATACGCTGGCTCTGATCGCCTCCCAATTATGGGGTTTTTTCAGCAGCGAAGGACCAAGTGCGGAGCGGTTGCGCGACATCGGGCTTGATCCCAGCGACCGCCGATTGCGTCAAACTTTGGCCTTGATCGAAGAGATTATCGGGTTTCCACGCCATCTCAGCCAGCATGTGGGCGGGTTTGTGATCACCGAAGGGCGGCTGGATGAATTGGTGCCGATTGAAAATGCCAGTATGGAGGATCGCACCGTCATTTGCTGGGATAAGGATGATATTGATGCGTTGGGGATTTTAAAAGTGGATGTGCTGAGCCTGGGCATGCTCAGCTGTCTGCGCCGGTCATTTGAATTGATCCGGCAACATTTGGGCCAAGACTATACGCTGGCCAGCCTGCCGCCCGAGGATCCCAAAACCTATCAAATGCTCTGTAAAGCCGATAGTATTGGCGTGTTCCAAGTGGAAAGCCGCGCGCAGATGAACTTTTTGCCACGGATGCAACCCCGCTGTTTTTATGATTTGGTGATCGAAGTGGCGATTGTGCGGCCAGGCCCCATTCAGGGGGATATGGTGCATCCTTATCTGCGCCGGCGTAACAAAGAGGAAACCGTTGAATTTCCCTCGGATGCATTGGGGGATGTGCTTGGCAAAACGCTTGGCGTGCCGCTGTTTCAAGAGCAGGCGATGCAAATCGCGATTATCGGGGCGGGGTTTAGCCCCGATGAGGCCGATCAACTGCGCCGCGCATTGGCCACGTTTAAAAAACACGGCAATGTTGGCGCGTTAAAAAGCCGATTTTTAAATGGTATGCGCAAAAATGGCTATGAAGCCGAATTTGCCGAGCGCTGCTTTTCTCAAATCGAAGGCTTTGGCAATTATGGATTTCCCGAAAGCCATGCTGCCAGCTTTGCGCTGCTGGTCTATGCCAGCGCTTGGATAAAATGCCACCATCCAGGGATTTTTGCCTGCGCGCTTTTGAATTCGCAGCCCATGGGATTTTATGCACCAGCTCAAATCATTCGTGATGCCCAAAATCATGATGTGGCGATCCGGCCTATTTGTATCAATACCAGCCATTGGGAAAATAAGCTGGAGCCGGATGGGCGTGGCGGTCTGGCTTTGCGGCTTGGCTTTCGCCAAATCAAAGGGCTGCGCGAAGAAGAGGCCGGCTGGATCGCCGCCGCGCGGGGCAATGGCTATCAATCTATCGAAGATATCTGGCGCCGCGCCGGCACCCCTCCACACGTCTTGACGCGCTTGGCCGAAGCCGATGTTTTTGCATCTTTAGGCCTCTCACGCCGCGCGGCGCTTTGGCAGGCAAAAGCCATCACAGCCCCCAATCAATTACCGCTTTTTGCGCATGATATGGATTGTGAAGCGATCCAAGAACCGGCTGCCAATCTGCCTAAGATGGGGCTGGGGGAAGAGGTGGTAGAAGATTATATTGCCACACGCTTCAGCCTAAAGGCCCATCCCGTTGCGCTGATCCGTCCGCTTCTTACCCCAGAATGCACAGAAAACAATTGATCCATGCAGAGGAAACACCGCTCATGGTCAGGCTGCTAAAGATTGGCTAAAAAAGTTAAAACGGCGCGGGGCTGCGAAATTTCAGCCCTTTGCCCGTTTCAGGGTGTTTGAGGCGAAGCTCTTCCGAATGCAGCATCATCCGCGGATATTCTGCCGCGGCGTCGCTGGCGTAAAACGGATCGCCTAAAATCGGATGACCAAGCGCCAAACAATGCACGCGCAATTGATGCGAGCGTCCGGTTTTGGGTTTTAAACGCAAACGGGTTTCCGTGTCTTTCGCACGCATCACCTGCCACTCGGTAACAGCCGGCTTTCCGGTTTCATGGCACACCATCTGCCGCGGCCGGTTGGGCCAGTCCACAATCAAGGGCAAATCCACGATGCCCGTTTTGTCCTGCACCTGCCCGGCAACAAGCGCAATATAGGTTTTTTGGGTTTTACGCTGCTCAAATTGCAGCGATATATGCCGCTGCGCATGCGCGCTCAGCGCAAAGACCATCACGCCGGATGTATCCCGGTCAAGCCGATGCACCAATAGCGCGCTGGGGAAAACCGCTTGGACCCGGGTAATCAGACAATCGGCCAAATGTGGCCCGCGCCCGGGCACCGATAGCAGGCCCGCCGGTTTGTCTACCACAACGATCTGATGATCATCGTAAAGGATATTCAATGGCTCATCAGGAGGAGAATACGCACTGCTCATATCAGGGGCATAACGCGCGCGCAGAACCCTGTCTATCCCCAAGGCTTTGCGCTGCCATTAGGGAGGGATTTGCCCATCAATAACACAAAATATACCAAAAAAGAGATCGCTGCTGCCTATGCAGGTTTCAAAACCCTCATTGATAGATCACCTGTTGCTTTCTGATCGCAACTTCACAAGACCAAATGAAATACTCAAGTCATCATAATGAACAGGGATAGCGCTGCCCCCTGCACAGATGCGATGTGATTTATGATCCAAATAGCATTGACGCTTGCCCCACCGACCACACTGCATTTTTGAATAATTTTTAATATCCAAAACCTCTTCATATACTTTTTAGGTTCATGCATCTTTTTGAGTTTTTAGACACATTAAGCCTGAAATAAAGACCCCGTACGGCGTTGAGCATCCGCATTCAAACCGCCATGAGCGCGCCCCCAACCAAGGCCAGAACGGCTTTTGTAAAACTAACCCTATTTGGAATTTGTTCCTCGGCTTCAACCCGCCCTATCTGAGCATGCAAAAAAATGAAAAAAGAGTTGATTTTTTCATTAACGTCTGAAAAATGAAAAAATAGTAATTTTTTTCACGGAGCAGCTATGGCCGCGGCAGCCGCATCATCACTCAAATCCTTAGGGGCGGATCTGCGCTCGCTGCGCAAAGCGCGCGGCCAAACTTTGGCACATTTGGCAGAACAGGTTGATAAATCAGTCGGTTGGCTGAGCCAGGTCGAACGCGATATTTCGCAACCCTCTATCGACGATTTGCGCGCGCTTGCAGCGGCGCTTGATGTTTCGATCTCGGTGTTTTTTGGACAAAGCGAACCCCCCGCCGATGAGGCCGGTTTTGTCGTGCGCCATGGCGCGCGCCGGCCTCTAGGCTCGGGCGAGGCGGGCTTGGTAGAAGAGCTGTTATCGCCCGATTTGACGGATGATTTTGAAATGCTCCATTCTACGTTTGAACCTGGTGCTGCGTTAAGCGCCCCCATCAGCCGCCCCACGCAAGAAGTCGGGTATTTGCTATCGGGAAAACTGGATATGGTGATTGCGGGCAAAGCCTTTACCATCCACCCCGGCGACAGCTTTCGCATCCGCGGAGAAGCGTTTCAATATGCCAACCCCTATACAACAGCGGCCGTTGCGATCTGGGTGATCGCGCCGCCCGTCTATTGAGGCGCTGATGAGCTTTGAAGCCTGGATCATATTTGTCAGTTTTTGGGCATTGTTTGTCACCACGCCGGGGCCCAACGCGCTGAACTGTATCACGGTGGCCCTGCATTACGGCTTTAACACCGCGCTTTTTTGCGTGCTGGCGATACTGACACAAGCATCGTTGTTTCTAACCCTTTCAGCATTTGGCATCACCGCGCTCATCGCCGCCTCCCCTTTGGCATTTGACCTTTTCAAATGGTTGGGCGCAGGGTTTTTGATCTATTTGGGCCTACGGGGGTGGATCAGCGCGGCGCAACCCGTTGCCGCGCAAAAACCCGATCATCGGAAAATCTATGTCAAAGCCTTTATGATAGCCACGATCAATCCCAAATCAATCGCCGGATATCTGGCGGCTTTCAGCCAATTTGTTCAGCCGGATATTCCGATATGGGCGCAAATGGGCACGATTTTTCCCACCGCGCTTTGTCTGACCACATGCTCTTACCTTTGCTATTGCGCGATCGGGGCAAAGCTAGGCCAAGCCGCAATAAATGCCGTTTTCAGCACAAATTTGCGCCGCATTATGGCACTCTTCTTTGTGTTTTACGGAGTTCTATTGGGCAGTAGCCAAATGGGAAAAGGGGTTTGAGCATGAGGGCGTGCATCAAAGGCGCCTGCGGGCGCGGAGCAATCAAAATTGAACGCCCCAAATCCTTGCGCGATGTTATCGCCTGTCAATGCGGCCAATCTTGCAATCTGGCCTGCCATTACGGGGCCGCAACGGCAATGCCCACTGAAAGATTGGTTTTTCACTCCAATGCGCGCTTGCAATGGTATAAATCCTCGCAGCATGTTCGACGGGGGTTTTACAACATCTGTGGCTCAAATTTATTTTACGATCATGAGCAGCACTCTGAAATTGCCATCAGCCCTCGCGCGCTTGAAGACCAAGATGAGCTGTCTTTAACAGCGCAGATTTTCACCGCGTCTAAGGGCGCCTTTTATAAGGTTTACGATCAATTGCCCCAGCATCAGCAGTGGAGCGGCAGATGGTCAGACTAGCTCAAAACGCTTCAAATAACTTTAATGCAGAGGCACACAGCCGCGCCATTCGCGAAGCAGCCCAGCAGGTGGGCGCACTCACCAGCCTCACATCACAGATCCTAATATTTGGCCTTAAGGAGTAAGGGGACCATGTCAGAATTTCCATCAACAGCACGCGTTGTTATCATCGGAGGAGGCGCCGTGGGCGCGTCCTGCCTTTATCATTTGGCCAAAGCCGGCTGGCGCGATTGTGTTCTGCTGGAAAAAAACGAATTGACGGCGGGCAGCACTTGGCATGCGGCGGGCAATGTGCCCACCTTTTCCACCTCTTGGTCGGTGATGAATATGCAGCGCTATTCTACAGAACTTTACCGCGGGCTTAGCAAGGCTGTGGATTATCCGATGAATTACCATGTCACCGGCTCGATCCGACTGGCCCATTCGGACGCGCGCATGCAAGAATTCCAGCGCGCCAAAGGTATGGGCAAATCCCAAGGGATGGAGCTGGAAATTTTGGGATTGGATGAGATCAAAGCCCGCTATCCCTTTCTCGAAACACATGACCTGAAAGGCGCGCTATACGATCCCAATGATGGCGATATTGATCCGGCGCAGCTGACCCAAGCCTTGGCCAAAGGCGCACGTGATCTGGGGGCACAAATTTTACGGTTCACCCCCGCCACTGGGGTTGCGCGCGAAAATAACGAATGGATTGTAAAAACCGAAAAAGGCGATATTCGCTGTGAATATGTGGTGAATGCAGCGGGCTATTACGCCCAGCGCGTTGGCGAATGGTTCAAACCTTATGGCGGACGTACGCTGCCAATGATGGTGATGAGCCACCAATATATGCTCACCGATGAAATCCCCGAGCTTGAAGCCTGGAGCGCTGAATCAGGTCATAAGCTGCCGCTGCTGCGCGATGTCGATAGCAGCTATTATCTGCGCCAGGAAAAACACGGGCTGAATTTGGGGCCTTATGAGCGCAATTGCAAAGCCCATTGGGTAAATCCCGAAGATCCAATGCCCGAGGATTTCAGCTTTCAGCTGTATCCGGATGATTTAGAACGCTTGGAATGGTACGTTGAAGATGCGATGGCGCGGGTGCCCTTGCTGGGCTCTGCCGGTGTGTCAAAAGTAATCAACGGGCCCATCCCCTACGCGCCAGATGGAATGCCTCTGATCGGGCCAATGCCCGGCGTACCCAACGCGTTTGAAGCCTGCGTCTTTACCTTTGGCATCGCGCAGGGCGGTGGCGCGGGTAAAGTGCTGGCTGAATGGCTGACCGAAGGCCAAACCGAATGGGATATGTGGTCTTGCGATCCGCGGCGCTACACCGATTACACAGATCCAGATTATTGCGTGCAAAAAGGCATGGAAGTCTATGGCCATGAATATGGCATGCATTTCCCCTGGCATGAATGGCCCGCCGGGCGCGATAAAAAGCTTTCTCCCAATCACCAGAAAATTCTAGAGCTGGGCGGTGTCATGGGCGCCTATAACGGCTGGGAGCGCGCCAATTGGTTTGCCAAACCTGGCGATGATACCAGCGAAGAAACCAGCAAAACCTGGAACCGCGCGGGGCCATGGGAGGCGCGTATCCGCGAAGAATGCGAAGCCGTGCGCGATCATTGCGGCGTGCTTGACCTGCCGGGGTTTTCACGATTTTGGATCCAAGGCACGGGGGCTGATGCTTGGCTGCGCGGGTTTTGCACCGGCGCCATTCCAAAAATCGGGCGAATGAATTTGATCTATGTGGCGGATCGCCGTGGGCGGATCCTCACCGAATTATCCTGCATTCGGCTAGATGTGGATAATTTTGTGTTGATCACGGCCGCCACGGCGCAATGGCATGATGGGGAATTGATCAAGAACAGCCTGCCAGCCGAGATTTCATTGCGCGAAACCACAACCGAGCGCGATACACTCATCGTCACCGGCCCCAAATCGCGCGATATCTTATCCATGATCAGCAATGCGGATCTATCGCGCGGCTGGCTGACCCATCAATGGGCAAATGTGGCCGGTGAAAAAGCCTTTCTGATCCGCGTATCGTTCGCCGGTGAACTGGGCTGGGAAATCCATGCCGAAAACGATGCAATGCCGGAAATTTATGCCGCCGTTCTAGAGGCCGGCGCCAAACCTTTCGGAATGTACGCGCTGAACTCACTGCGCATCGAAAAAGGCTACCGGGCCTGGAAGGGTGATTTATCCACCGATTATTCGATGCTGGAAGGCGGGCTGGAACGGTTTGTGAAATTTGACAAACCCGAAGCGTTCACCGGCAAAGCTGCGCTTCTAAGCGAAAAACAACAAGGCAGCAAAAAACGCTTTGTCACCCTGCGCGTTGATGCGGGCGCCTGCGATGCACCTTATATGTCAACGCTATGGCACAATGGTGAGATCGTTGGAGAAACCACCTCTGGGGCTTGGGGCTATCGGGTGAATGCCTCGCTGGCCTTGGGCATGTTGCGCAGCGATCTGAGCGCGGCAGGGACCGAAGTTGAGGTTGAAATTTACGGTGAACGGCGTAGAGCAATCGTACAAACGGATGAGCCAAGTTGGGATCCGCAAAACGAAAGGCTGCGTGCATGAAAGACATAACCCTATTGGACGGATCCATTGGCCAAGAGCTGGTGAAACGCGCCGGTAAAAAGCCTACTGCTATGTGGTCAACCGCGGTGCTGATTGATCAACCAAATCTGGTAAGAGAGGTTCATAACGACTATTTTTCAGCCGGGGCGAGCGTGGCCACGACCAATACATATCCGGTTCTAAAAGACCGGCTCGAGCGCGAGGGATTGGCCGATCAAATCGAAACCCTTTGGGCGCGCGCGGTGCAAACCGCCTGCGCGGCGCGCCAGGCCCATGGCGCGGGCCGTGTTGCTGGTGCAATTGGCCCTCTGGTGGCCTCTTATCGCCCTGAACTTTGCCCGCCCGCGGCAGAGGCGGAAGCGCTTTATGCAGATATCGTGGCTGCGCTGGCGCCAAATGTGGATGTTTTTATATTAGAAACAATGTGTTCGGCCGATCAGGCTGAGGGGCTTCTAAGAGCCACGGGTAAAACCGATACACCCAGCTGGCTGGCGGTTTCCGTGGATGATTTCAATGGCAAAACGCTGCGATCGGGCGAGCCGCTCGAGGCTTTAAAACCCGTGCTCGACCGTCATAAGCCTGACGCCGTTTTAATCAATTGCGCCCGCCCCGAAGCGGTAAATGAGGGCCTTGAGATTCTAAAAGATTTTGGGCTGCCTTTTGGCGCTTATGCCAATGGATTCACTAAAATAACGGATGGGTTCCTGACCGAAGCGCCAACTGTGGATGCGCTGCAAGAGCGGCAGGATTTAGACCCCAAAGCCTATGCGACCCATGCGATGGGCTGGGTTGCTCAGGGCGCCAGCATCATTGGTGGTTGCTGCGAAGTTGGCCCAGCGCATATCGCAGAAATCGCAAAGCAACTTTCGCAAAATGGCTATCGCATTATTTAACCCGCTAAAAGCGCGCGCCTGAGCGCGCCCAAAAAAACGAGGTATCCGCACATGACAAACCTTCCTTCTCACGCGCGTGTCGTCATCATCGGTGGGGGCGTTATCGGCTGTTCTGTGGCCTATCACCTGGCCAAACTGGGATGGAAAGATGTGGTGCTGCTTGAACGCAAACAGCTGACCTCGGGCACCACATGGCATGCCGCCGGATTGATCGCGCAATTACGCGCCAGCTCGAATATGACCAAACTGGCAAAATATACGCAAGAGCTCTATGGGGCATTGGAGGCTGAAACCGGCGTCTCTACGGGGTTTAAACGGGTTGGATCGATCACCGTTGCCTTGACTGACGAACGCAAAGAGGAAATTTTTCGCTCTGCCGCGATGGCACGGGCCTTTGGCGTCGATATTGACGAAATCACCCCAACGGAAATCGGCGAAAAATACCCCCATCTTAACTTGGAAAACGTGAAGGCCGGCGTATTTCTAGACAAAGATGGCCAAGGCGATCCGGCAAATATTGCCTTGGCTTTGGCAAAAGGGGCCCGTCAAGGTGGAGCGCTGATCCAAGAACGCGTTAAAGTCAGCGCGATTGCCCGTCAAGGCCGGCGGGTGACCGGTGTTAACTGGCGGGCGGAAGATGGCAGTAGCGGCCATATCACCTGCGATATGATCGTGAATTGCGCCGGAATGTGGGGCCATGAGGTGGGCCGTATGGCGGGGGTCAATGTGCCGCTGCACGCTTGTGAACATTTTTATATCGTCTCAGAACCCATCAAAGGGTTGAGCCAACTTCCCGTGCTGCGGGTGCCCGATGAATGTGCGTATTATAAAGAAGATGCCGGAAAAATGATGCTAGGTGCCTTTGAGCCACAGGCAAAACCCTGGGCGATGAATGGCATTCCTGACAGTTTTGAGTTTGATCAATTGCCCGAAGATTTTGATCATTTCGAACCGATTTTGGAAATGGCGATCAACCGCATGCCAATGTTAGGTGAAGCCGGCATTCATACGTTTTTCAACGGCCCGGAAAGTTTCACGCCCGATGATGCCTATCATTTGGGCCTTGCACCTGAAATGGATAATGTCTGGGTAGCGGCCGGGTTTAATTCGATCGGCATTCAGTCGGCCGGTGGCGCGGGTATGGCGCTGAGCCAATGGATGGAGAGCGGCTCAAAGCCCTTTGATCTGGGGGATGTCGATATTAGCCGAATGCAACCTTTTCAGGGCAATAAACATTATTTATTCGAGCGCTCAAAAGAAACGCTGGGCCTGCTTTATGCCGACCATTTTCCCTATCGGCAAAAAGCTTCTGCACGCCATATCCGGCATTCCCCGTTTCATTCAAAACTCGATGCTGATGCCGCGGTTTTTGGCGAAGCTGGCGGGTGGGAGCGGCCCAACTGGTTTGCCAAGCCAAGCCAACAGCGCGCCTATCACTATAGCTGGAAACGCCAGAACTGGTTTGACAATGCCGCCCAAGAGCTAGCCGCCTTAAGAACTGGCGTGGGCATGTATGATATGTCATCATTTGGAAAATTGCGCGTCGAAGGCCCCGATGCAGAGGCGTTTTTAAACTATATCTGCGGCAATGATTTATCGGTACCAATTGGCAAAATTGTCTATACGCAGTTTCTCAATCACGCAGGTGGTATTGAAGCGGATATCACAGTAACCCGGCTCAGCGAAACCGCCTTTATAGTGATAACGCCCGCCGTAACACGCTTGGCCGATGAAACATGGATGCGCCGCCATTTAGACGGCCGCGCCGTTGTCATCACCGATGTGACCGCAGGCGAGGCGGTGATGGCTGTGATGGGCCCGCAGGCGCGCCAGCTGTTGCAAGCCGTATCTCCTAATGATTTTAGCAACGAGGCCAACCCCTTTGGCACGATGCAAGAAATCGAAATCGGCCTAGGTTTGGCGCGTGCACATCGCGTCAGCTATGTGGGTGAGCTGGGCTGGGAAATTTACGTCAGCAGCGATATGGCGCTGCATCTTTACGACACGCTGAGCGCAGCGGGCACCGCCTTTGATCTAAAACCTTGTGGCATGCATGCGATGGATTGCGGGCGTATTGAGAAAGGCTTTCGCCATTTCGGCCATGATATCACCTGCGAAGATCATGTCTTAGAAGCCGGCTTGGGGTTTGCTGTTAAAACCAATAAACCCGAATTTATCGGCCGCGATGCGGTGCTGCGCAAGAAAGAGGCGGGGCTGAACACCCGCCTGCTGCAATTTCAACTGCAAGATCCGGGTCCGATGCTCTATCACAATGAACCCGTGCTGCGTGATGGCGAAATTGTAGGCTATCTCAGCTCGGGCGCTTATGGCCATTCCCTCGGGGCTGCGATTGGCATGGGTTATGTGCCCTGCAAGGGCGAAACCAGAGAGGATCTTTTGGCCTCGGCGTATGAAATTGACGTTGCTGGTACGCGCGTAAAAGCCACAGCCTCACTGCGGCCACTCTATGATCCAAGCGCCACGCGGGTGAAAGCCTAAGTGTCACATCACAGATAAACATTTTATCCATGCGGGCTGTTACCTGCGCAAAGCCGTTAACATGCAGTTCATATCCGTATGACTGGCGGTGCGGCGCAGGCTTTTGCGCCGCACGAAGCCAAGCTTAACATAGAGGTTAATATGCAAACAGTAGATCATGTAAAATGGCTGGCGACAGCCGTTCAATTGGTGGGGTATGGTTTAACCGGAATGGGGATCACCCCTTGGAATATATATTTATTTTTTGCAGGTATTCTGCTTTGGTTCGCAGTGGGTGTGATGTGGAAAGATCGAGCCATTATGGTGGTGCATATTGGCGCGTTCATCTCGCTTCTAGGCGGGTATCTCAGCGCCGCTTAAACCGTCAGTTTTTTTTGAATTTCTGTGCTCTCCCTTTGCGCCTCTTACAAATTTAACCCTATAATATTACGCGCTTTAAAAGCCGAGCACGGCTAAATCACACCAGCCCAAAATACCGGGAAATACCGAACACATAGAGGCAAAAAAATACAATATTGATCCATTTTAACTGCGGTTCGCTACGCAGCCACGCGCAAAAAATCCAAATCGCACAAAAGGGCAGTGAAAAGAACATCGTATAGGGGTAAAAATCAAAAACCACCGCTGCGACGCTTAACAAACCAAACACCAGGGCAATATTTTTCAACCGTTGTTCGGCCGTTTCTGACACTTCAAACGCCCCGCGACGCACATCTTGCATAAGCAACTCCTTCTTCTTTGCTGCCGGCCTTTATAGGCAAGGCCAAGATTTCGTAAATAAAAGCGCCTAGCGGCGTCAATGATGACCGTGTCCAGTTTTAAAGGTTAGGGCACACTTTAATGCATGTTCTTTGACCGCACCCTATTGCTTAACTCATATGCAGAGACCCGATTATAATGTGCGACCGGCCACCCTCAAACCGCCATGGCCTGTCGCTATATCTCGCAAACCGCCCTCTTGCATGCTGCGGCAACACCTAGGATAACACAGCCCAACCCACATGTCTTCTGCTCTTAAAAAGCCCCACGCAAAATAGGCGTGCACGGGCTGGTTGAGCCTGCTCAACGCAAGCTGTAGCTTTATGAAACCTGAAGCACAATCTTACCGATATGGGCGCTGCTTTCCATCCGCTCATGCGCGGCTGCAGCCTCTTCCAAAGCAAAACTGCTATCCATCACCGGTGCAATCCGCCCCTCTTCCAGAAGCGGCCATACGTTTTGCAACAAGCTTTGGGCAATCCGCGCTTTTGCCAAATCAGACTGCGGGCGCAGCGTGCTGCCGGTTAAGGTTAAGCGCCGCGTCATCATCTGCACAAAATTCAACTCTAGTTTGGGACCTGCCAAGAACGCGATTTGTACCAACCGCCCATCATCGGCCAAAGCGTTGAGATTGCGCGGGATATAATCGCCTCCAACCATATCCAAAATCAGATGGGCGCCGCCCTGTGAACGCAGCGCCACCACAAAATCCGCCTCGCGGTAATTCACCGCTTGCTCAGCCCCAAGATCCAAACAGGCCTGACATTTTGCAGCGCTGCCAGCCGTCGTGAAAACCCGCGCTCCAAATGCATGGGCCAATTGAATCGCTGTGGTGCCAATACCGGATGATCCTCCATGCACCAAAAACCGCTCACCGGCCTGCAATCCCCCGCGCATAAATACATTTGACCACACGGTGAAAAAGGTTTCAGGCAAGCAGGCCGCCTGCTTTAAATCCATACCATTCGGGACCGGCAAGCAATGCGCAGCAGGGGTGACCGCATATTCTGAATAGCCCCCACCTGGCAGTAAGGCGCATACCTGATCACCCAGCTGCAGATTATGCACGCCAGCCCCTAATGCGCAGATCGTGCCCGAGGCTTCCAACCCCGGCAAATCGCTGGCCCCGGCCGGTGGATCATAGAGGCCCGCGCGCTGTAAAGCATCAGGGCGATTGACCCCGGCATAGGCCAATTTGATCACCACATCGCCATAATTTGGTTGTGGCACAGGGCGGGTGCAGAGCCGCAGCATAGACGGACCGCCCGGTTTCTCAATCTCAACGGCGCGCATTCTTGAAAGGGCAGCGAATTCCGGCTCCTGAACCGCGCTCATGATCGACCACGCCATTGACCGGGCAAAGAGCTCACTTCAGAAGGAGAGGGCGCTTTGATTTTGCTGAAAATCTTGCTTGGGCCGGCGCTTAAACGGCTGAATACAGGGTTTTCCCGCATCTTATGTTTGAAGCTTTCAAACTGCATGACATTGGCGATACGCCGCTCTAAAAAATCCCATGTTGCTTGATAATTGACGCTGTCATCGCCCAACCAATATAAAACGCAGGATGTATAAACCGCGCTTAACGTTGTGCGTTTACTATACCAATTGAGATCGCGCGAGCTATCCCCAATCGCCTGCCATATGGCATCGCTTGTGCCCCAGATTAATTTGGCGCCTTCAAGCGTGTTTTGCGGCAAAGCAAATAAGGTTGACCCCCGTCTAACCGCTTCTTTATCCGCCACCGCCTGTAATCGAGTTCGCACCGCAAAGATGATTTTCTCGCGAATTTTCAATTCTGACAAATCCGCAGCCTGCATCGCCTCTAGCATTGCCTGATCGCCTGCGCGGTGAAAGGCAACCGCCAGATCCAAGGCCCCACGTGGAAAATGCAAACGCGCCGCTGGCTCGGATATCTGCGCATCAGCACAAGCCGCCCGGAAGCTGGTTTCAGACCAACCGTCAAAGGGCACATGCATCAATATGGCCGCGAGCAACGCTTGTGTTGCGTCATGTTGGGGATCATTCATACTCTTCACAACCTTCTCTAAATGCCAACTCTAGACAAAATAGCCGCGCCTTGCTAGAGGACCAGCTCCTGCGACTTTATGCAACTTTAATCTAGAAAGGTGGTGACAACCACATGCAGGTAAGTGTTCGCGAAAACAATGTTGATCAGGCGCTACGGGTTCTGAAAAAGAAGCTGCAACGCGAGGGCGTTATTCGAGAAATGAAGCTGAAGCAACATTTCGAAAAACCGTCGGAGAAACAGGCGCGCGAGAAAGCGGAGGCGATCCGTCGTGCCCGCAAACTGGCCCGTAAAAAGGCCGAACGCGAAAATATGATGTAAAAGCCCACGCCTTTGGGCAAAGTCGTTTGACCCCCATGATTAACGTCGTGGGGGTTTTTATTTTACCGGTGACGCAAATGGCACCGCAGATCTATAAAGCGGGATGAAAAAGCCCGCGCCCCCGCTCCAAGCTTGTGACCCCGGACTTGTGGCACGCCTCAGCTTTGAGTAGATTTGCCCAAATTAGACAATCAAGGATTTCATAATGGATTGGCCCAATCTTATAAAGACCGCGAGCGCCCGCGTGACGCCCTATATTCGACAAACGCCAGTTGTGACATTTGAAACCCGCACCGTAACGCAGCCTGTGACGCTTAAATTAGAGCAATTGCAACACGCTGGCAGCTTCAAAACCCGCGGTGCCTTTAACACTTTGCTTGGCACAGAACCGCCCGCGGCTGGGTTGGTGGCAGCCTCGGGGGGCAACCATGGCGCCGCCGTGGCTTACGCGGCGCAAAGGCTGGGCTTTCCCGCCCGCGTGTATGTGCCGGAAATTGCCGGCCCAGCAAAGATTTCCCTTATCCGCGCCTGCGGCGCCGATCTTCAGGTGGTGCCAGGGGCCTATTCAAACGCCTTAGAACAAGCCAAAGCCTGGGAAGAAAAAACCGGCGCGATGCAAATTCACGCCTATGATGCTGAGGCCACGGTTGCAGGCCAAGGCAGCTGTTTCGTTGAATGGGAACAGCAGGGGCTAAATGCAGATACGGTGCTTATCGCGGTGGGCGGCGGCGGGCTTATCGCCGGCGCTTTGGGATGGTTTCAGGGGCGGTGCAAAATTGTTGCCGTTGAACCAGAACGCTGCGCCACGCTACACGCGGCACTGAGCGCAAGCGCCCCCGTGAATGTTGAGGTCTCGGGCGTTGCGGCAAATGCTTTGGGCGCGCAAAAAATTGGGACTATCTGCTTTGATCTGGCGCAATCTACCGGCATAGAGTCGGTGCTTGTTTCTGACGCTGCCATCACGCAGGCCCAGCGCAGGCTTTGGCAAGATCTTAAGCAGGTGGTTGAACCCGCAGGCGCGGCCGCTCTGGCGGCTGTGCTCAGTGGCGCCTATACACCTGAGCCAGACGAGCGCTTGGCAGTTTTGGTCTGCGGGGGCAATATTGCCTCAGACCCGCTTGCATAACGCCGCTCAGTAAATCTTTGGCACGTATAATTTATCGGGCAGCACGCGGCGTTCATAATCAGGGTTAAACACCCGTTCTGGCAAAGTAATCTTTTCAGACGGCATATCCTGATAGGGAATCTTGCCCAGAATATGTTCGATACAATTCAGCCGTTCGCGCTTTTTATCGTTGCCTTCCACGATATACCAAGGCGCCTCTGGAATATTGGTACGGGCAAACATATCTTCTTTGGCTGTTGTATATTGCTCCCAACGAATGCGGCTTTCCAAATCAATCGGCGAAAGCTTCCATTGTTTCATCGGATCATGGATGCGCATCAAAAACCGCATCTGCTGCTCTTCATCTGAAATAGAAAACCAATATTTCAAAACAAGAATACCCGAACGCACCAACATGCGTTCAAATTCAGGTACATCGCGAAAAAACTGTTCGACCTGATCTTCTTCAGCAAAACCCATCACCCGCTCAACACCGGCGCGATTATACCAGGAGCGATCGAACAAAACAATTTCTCCACCCGCTGGCAAATGCGGGACGTAACGCTGAAAATACCATTGCGTCTGCTCGCGCTCTGAGGGTTTTGGCAACGCCACAACCCGGGCAACCCGTGGATTCAAGCGTTGCGTAATGCGCTTTATCACACCGCCCTTGCCGGCGCTGTCGCGCCCCTCGCAGATGATTAGGATTTTGGCACCTGTGGCTTCAACCCAATGCTGCAACTTGATCAGCTCCATCTGCAAGCGCAACAGGTTGCGATAATAGACCCGCCGATCCAGCATATCCGGATGCTTATCCTTGTAAATCTTGCGGATCTCTTCGGTCAGCATCGGTTCGCTGAACTCATTTTCATAGAGCTCATCCAGCGTATCTTCCAATTCGGCTTCCAGCCAATCGCGCGGGGTTGAGGAGGTTTCGTTCATTCTTATTCCTTTGTAATGCGAACCATAATAAACGCTGCAATGGCAGATGTCACTGAGGTTACAATTCCTGGCGCTGCAGGCGCGATTGGCGCTTTTAAACCTTGCTCTTCTGCAATCGTCAAAGCGTTGACAGTCTGCAATACAGCCCAAATGCGCCAAACAGAGCCACCCACAGAAATCCTCTGCTTAATGTGTAAAGGGCGAGATTGAGCTTGCAGGGTCTTTGGAAAATAAATACACTTTAAAAGTGTTTCTTGTTTTGTATTTCTCTTTAAGTTTTGTAATGTATTTTTTAAATTTCTAAAATCCGCGATACTTTCCTTGGCGGCCGCGGTTTCAACCCAAGCCGTGTCGGAAACCGCCGCAGATCTGGTTTCCACGATACAGCATCCGAATTTTCAACATATCTATCTCATCACCGATCCTGACGCTCGGTCTTTTGAGGCCAGATTGATTTTCCAAAACGGTGAATTAGACAACCCCTACGCTGAAGGGCTTGCGCATTATGTCGAACATTTGGCTTGGCTCAACGTGACGCAAAGCAAAGATTTTGAGGCCCTTCGCCATTCTAATGCATGGACCAATTTAACCAGCACAGCCTATGTCACGCATAGTTCAGAGACGTGGTTAACCAAAGAGTTGCAGCGCTTGGTCGAGGTTACCGCTCCCTTCACCTTGGCTAAAAGCTTTATGTTGCAAGAGCGGGATATTATCCTGCGCGAATATGAGGCGAACGTCGCAGAAAACCCTTATTTCGAAATTGAACAAAATATAACTAAAGCACTTTACCCAAGCTCACCATGGGCGAGATCGGTACTTGGATCCCCGACTGAAATAGAAGATTTCAGCTTAATCAACGCAAAAAAATTACACCGTAAAAGCCATGAATTGGGCAATGCCGTTTTAATCGTTACCGGGAATATTTCAAAGACCACCTTACAAAAAGCATTAAGAAACTTAAATTTCCCAAAACCTGCCGCTCCCATTGCGCCGACACCTCTGCCCACTCCTGAGGTCGCAAACAAACGTGTCGCGGCAGATATACACGTTGCAAGGCTTGGCAGCCCGACTTTATTCTATCGAAAACTAATTAAACGCCCCCCCTGCTCGGATGCGGCCTTTTGCGATCAAACAGTTCGAGTTTTACGCGCAGCGCTCGACTCATCTTTACCCGGCGGGATAGCCGGCCCTTTACGGTTTGATAATTTTTTCGCGCGCAGCTTCTGGTTTGACTTGCGCGCCATAGGGTCAAAGCATCTGCTAATTGAATTCACAGCAGAACCCGATTTGAATATTTCTTTAAGCAAACTCGAAACCGAATTTACCAAAGTTTTCAACGAAATCGTCCAGCAAGGTATCCCCGAAAAAACAATCAAACAGATCAAAAAGCGATTTCAGGGTCACCTTAACGACGTTTTAAAACGCAAAAATTACAGAAAAAACCTTCTTATTGATCGGGTGTCCAACCGTCAGCCTTATTACGGGCTCACAGCTGAACGGCGGGCTCTGCGAAGCGTCACCGCGCAAAAGATCAACGATTTGTTAACCGCCCTCGGCCAATCCGGACGCACAGTTATCTACCGGGCAAATGAATTATGAAAAAGGAAAATCCAAATGATAAGATGTTTTCTAATTTTTGCGACAAGCATGCTTTTGAGCTGCCAAGAGGATGATCTAAATGCAGATGCCAGTGACGAAACACGTCCAGCAGAATTCAAAATGTTACCAGAAGAAAACCGCAGCGTTAGTTTGGCCACGACCCCCCTGGGGCATACATTTCATTTTATGCCGATCTATGAACCCGGTGTAACGGATATAACGATCATGATTGCCTGGCCTTCCAACTGGGCCTATGAGGCATCGCGCAATCCGGCCGTTCCATATATTGGCACAGAAACCCTTTTAAGTGGAGGAACGGAAGATATTTCTCCAAAGGAATTGAATGAATTTCTATCGGACAGAAATTCAGGCGGATCGCTCACTCCCACTGCAGACTACGTGTATGGCGAAATCAACTTTCCAAAAGACTACCGCGAAGACGTCATTAAACTCGCCTCTGATACATTGCGCAGCCCGAAATTTGATCCAACTTGGGTTCACAGAATTAAGGGTTCAATACGCCAAAACATGCAGTCTGCGGATTTAAAAACAGAAACAAAAATGTGGAATTTAGCTCGAAAAGCGAATTTGGGCGATAACCCTCTATACCATTTTCTGACGTTGCCCGATCTTAGGGTGATTGATGAGGTATCTGTGGATATGTTACGCCAATGGCATAAGCAAACCTTTACGCAATCAGGCTTAACAATCGTGGTCACTGGCGCCATTTCCCGGCAAGATGCCGGCAAATCAGTGGATACCTTGCTTTTTGATCTGCCAAAAGGGCGCGTATCTCCGCCGCATGACGTAAACGTAACGATAAAACCGCAAACCGTTTTTCTGCATGTACCAGAGGCTGAGAAAACAACAATCGGGATATTAGGCCGCCTACCTCCCACCTCTCAGGGCAATGACTTAACCGACCGCTTAGCCTTATCGCATTTTTCGCAAAGCGGGTCAGGCCCTTTATTTTCTGCTCTGCGCACCGAACAGCGCGCGAGTTATGGCTTTCAGGCTGGATTTTTCAATTATAACCGCCAGAATAGAGCCCTGGTTATAACCGGCGCCGTTGCCGCAGAGCAAGCCGCAGAAGTGGCGGCAGATATCCCCGAAATATATGAAGAATATCGCTTAGATCCCAATTTTGAAACCTTGGCAGATCTGCGAAATGGTATGGTTAATCAGACACAAAAAAATGTCACCTATGTAAATATCGCTGCCCAAACAATTTTAGAATTGGCCCTTGATAAACGCGATCCAAAAATCGCTCCAAAACTACATAACGAATTGGCAAAACTACATTCGCAAGATCTGAAATCAAGAATGAAAACCGTATTCCCACCCAAAAGTGAATTGGCGGTTTTCGCAGCAGGGCCAAGCAAGAAGGGCTGGTCGGATGCCTGCGTTATTTCAAAAATCGAAGCGCTTGATGACTGTTAAGGCTGAAAGAAATCTAGCAGATATTTTTCATCTCTCGATGCACAAATATTCCATAAACCCGCGCGGTCAGCATGCGCAAATTTACAAAGGCAAGGCTGTGGTTTTAAAAACAGTGCGCAGCGCAAATAACGATTGCATCTGCGCCACGCCGGGCAGCCGGGCCAAAGATTGACGATGGATGCGGGCATAATCCTCTGTGCTATCAGCCACCACTTTCAGCAAATAATCAGCGCTGCCCGCCATCAGATGGCACTCTAAAACATCGGGTACCCGCGCAACGGCTTTTTCAAAGCTGTCCAAAATTTCATCCGCTTGACCCGATAAGGTGATTTCCACAAAAACCGTGGTCGGCTTTTGCAATTTGCGCGGATCCAGCAAGGCCACATAATCTTTTATATAGCCCTCTGCCTCCAGCCGCTGGATCCGCCGATGACAGGCTGAGGCAGACAGGTTTACCCGTTCAGCCACATCCGCATTTGACATTCGCCCCTGCCGCTGCAGGATAACCAAGATTCGACGATCCGTTGAGTTAATCTGCATATCTTGCAATAATCTTCTAATATTTTATCAATTATTTATATTATATTTGAAAAATAGTGTAATTCAATCACAATCTTTTCAAGAAAATTGCGTGTGATACCTGTCATAATTTGCGCAAAGCAAAAAGGAGCTCAACATGCAAATAGGATGTCCTACAGAAATTAAACCGCAAGAATTCCGCGTTGGAATGACACCAAATGCGGTAAGCGAAGCCACCCGGCACGGGCATAAAGTGATGGTTCAGGCAGGTGCAGGCGCTGGATCGGGCTTTTCGGATGCTGAATATCAAAGCGCCGGGGCGCAAATTGTTGAGACAGCAGAAGAAGTCTTCACCAGTTGCGATATGATCGTAAAAGTCAAAGAGCCTCAGGCCGTTGAGCGCGCTCAATTGCGCGAAAATCAACTGTTATTCACCTATTTGCATTTGGCACCGGACGCGGCGCAAACGCAGGATCTTTTGGCCTCTGGTTGCACTGCAATTGCCTATGAAACAGTAACCGACCAGGCGGGCGGATTGCCTTTATTGGCGCCCATGTCCGAAGTTGCGGGGCGCTTGGCACCGCAAGTTGGCGCATGGACCTTGCAAAAAGCCAATGGCGGGCGCGGCGTACTCATGGGCGGCGTGCCAGGTGTTTTACCGGCCAATGTCTTAGTCATTGGGGGCGGCGTTGTCGGCACACATGCCGCTAAAATTGCCGCGGGTATGGGCGCAGATGTCACCGTGCTTGACCGTTCTTTGCCGCGCCTGCGATTTTTGGATGATGTCTTTGGTGGGCAATTTAAAACGGGGTATGCCAATAGCGCACTAACCGCCGAGTTGGCCAGCGCCGCCGATATGATCATCGGTGCCGTATTGGTACCCGGCGCCACAGCGCCAAAATTGATCACAAAAAATCAATTGAGCAGCTTAAAACCCGGCGCCGCGCTGGTAGATGTGGCGATTGACCAGGGCGGCTGCTTTGAGACATCGCGCGCCACAACGCATCAAGATCCGATCTATCAAGTGGATGGGATCCAACATTATTGCGTGGCCAATATGCCCGGCGCGGTTGCGCGCAGTTCTACGCAAGCTTTGGGCAATGCCACATTGCCGTTCTTATTGGCGCTGGCAGATAAAGGCTGGCAGGCCGCTTGCGCTGACGATCCCCACCTTTTGAACGGCTTGAATATTCACGCCGGAACGGTGACCCATGCCGCTGTGGCAGACGCATTGGGCTATGCGCTTAGCCAGCCCAATCTAACGCTTAAAACCGCAGCCTAAAATACAGCCTAAAACACAGGCTAAAACTTAGACCTCCCGCTGAAGGGCCGTGCGAATATCGATTAATATATCCAACTCGCTCGGCCCTGAAGGCGCGGCATCAGGCGCAACCTCTTCCGCTTTGCTCTGCGCCTCTTTAAGCTTATTGACGTAACGTACCAGCAAAAACACCACCCAAGCGATGATCAAAAAATTGATCACGGCCATGATAAACGCCCCATAGGCAAACACCGCAACCCCCGCCTCACGCGCCGCTGCAAGAGACACGAAATCGCCCTCGCCCCGCAGAACCACGAATAAGTTACCAAAGTCGACCCCGCCCAAAAATAATCCAATCAACGGATTGATCAAATCCCCGACCATTGATTTGACGATCGCCGTAAACGCCGCACCGATAATGATGCCAACGGCCATATCCATCACATTGCCTTTGGCAATAAAACCTTGAAACTCTTTCAACATAACGTGCCTTTCAAAAATAAATTTAAATAATAAAATAAAAAATCAGCTCTGAGGCTGCGCGTCTTTTAAGGCATATTTAGCGTGTCTTGTATATTTTTAATTGTTTTTAGGCCGCAAAAAAAGGGCCCAAAGGCCCTTGATCACTCTGCTTAAAATCCAGCCCGGCGCTTTTAAGCCGGTAAATCGCCCGAAAGAATATAGGTTAGTATCGCAACGACTTGGCTGGGATCTTGCGCAACGGCCAAAGCCGCTGCGTCAACTTCTTTCAACGCATGCTGATGCTCTGCCCCATGCAGTACGATTAAAGATTTCCCCAAGGCGGCCGCATAGCCTGCATCAAAGGCCGCGTTCCATTGCTTATATTTCTCGCCAAAGCGAACCACCACAATATCTGCCTCTTCGATGCCTTTACGGGTGCGCATCGCGTTCAACTTTGCGCCTTTATGGTCGTGCCAAAACTTGTTGGATTCTGCGCCCAAAATGGCAACGCCGCAATCATCACTGGCGGCATGATCCGTGACTGGGCCGGTAAACACCACATTAAGATCCCGCGCACCATGCGCGATTTGATCGCGCCAATCTGTGTGAATCTCACCAGATAAATAAACTGTTAGCATCATGACCGTTTCCTCATCCAAAGGTTTTACTTACGCGAATTTGCAATTTACATCCGCAAGGCGCCGCCTGTTGCAGAGGCCACTTTGGCCACAATTTTGGCGCCCACGGCTTCAATCTCAGCATCTGTCAGCGTCACCTCTATGGGCTGCAAGCGCACCCGAATAGCGATTGATTTTCGATCAACCCCCAAGCTGCCACCGATAAATTCATCGAACACGCGCACATCGGTAATCAGCGTTTTATCCGCGCCTTGCGCCGCGTTCACCAAATCCATCGCCTCGGTTTTATGATCCACGACGAAGGCAAAATCACGCTCGACGGCTTGCAAATCTTTTAGCTTCAGCGCAGGCCGCGTGGCCGAGTTGTTGCGCGGCAAGGGCACCTCATTGGGCCAAATGGTGAAGCCAACGGCCGGCCCTTTGATGTCAAAAGCCGCCAATATTTTGGGATGCAGCTCACCAAACACCGCCAATGTTTTTTTCGGACCCAAACAAATCTGACCATGCCGGCCCGGATGCCACCAAGGCGCCGCGCCGCGCCGTATCTGCGTTTTCACAGGCGCTCCAATTGCGCCAAGGATCGACAGAGCATCGGCTTTGGCATCAAAAAGATCTACATCGCGGTCAGAGGCATGCACGTCTTTCGGAGCGCTGCGCCCAATCAAAAGACCGGCAATTTGCAAATCTTGTTCCTCGGGCTCACCGCCGCTAAAGACGGGGCCAATTTCAAACAAGGCAAGATCTGCAAACCCCCGCGCTTGGTTGCGCTGCGCCGCAGCCAATAGCCCGGGCAACAGATCAGGGCGCATATGGCTCATATCCGCGCTGATCGGGTTTTCAAGCCGGGTTGCATCACTACCAGCGCCAAAAAGCGCGGCCGCAGCTTGATCGATGAATGAATAGCTTACGCATTCGTGAAAGCCCAAAGCCGCGCCTGCGCGCCGGGCAGCTTGCTCGCGTTTTTGCACGGGCGATAAAATCGGTTTGGGCACGCCGGGTAAGACCCGGGGCAAGGGCTTGCCCTGCAGTTTTGTTAAGGAGGCTATCCGCGCAACCTCTTCCACCAAATCCGCCTCGCCCAGAACATCCGGGCGCCAACTGGGCACATGCGCCGTTTTGCCATCCAGCACAAAGCCAAGCGCTGTCA
>Ga0228672_1000009_pt1 | contig 194504 bp, 199 predicted proteins | sample 90DmetaG_FD_182788 | JGI IMG/M metagenome (GOLD analysis project Ga0228672, IMG submission 182788) | Seawater microbial communities from Monterey Bay, California, United States - 90D | ecosystem: Environmental > Aquatic > Marine > Coastal | place: USA: California | collected 2016-11-08 | reverse complement strand
ACTCATGTCCAGCCATAGGCACTGCATGCGTTGGGTGTAAGGTTAGGCTGGCTGTGAGGGCCGGCAGGAACGCCATCTCTATTCACGCACCACCTTCGAGCTAAACCGTGCCGCTGCTCTGGCTGAGTGGCGTCAATTATTGAGCGCATAGATTTTGATTGCCCCATCAATCTGATGCTTGTAATTATTAGTCTTACAGTACCGAGGAAATTATTGTGGGCAAAGATTTAAGCCGTGCCTTCATCAGTCACTCATTTTTCAGTAAACTTCAATTCAATCCGTCGGTTCTGCGCCCGCGCTTTCGGCGTGTCAGCACGGTTGATGGGTTGATACTGGCCAAAACCATTTGCAGCCAATCGGCTAGGCGGTATAGCCAAGACATTCGCCATGTATTTTACAACCGACAATGCACGCCCCTGGCTAAGTTCCCAGTTGTCTGAAAATTTGCCCAGGCCGGATAATGGCACGTTATCAGTGTGTCCATCTACGCGGATGACCCAATCGATTTCAGGCGGAATTTCATCTGCTATCCCACGTAAGATTGTAGCAATTTTTGTAATCTCAACTTCACCCAATGGCGATAGTTGCGCTCCTCCTGGTGGAAATAACACCTCTGACGAGAACACAAATCGGTCTCCGTCGATCCGCACACCTTCTTGATTTCCCAATAAATCGCGCAGGCGTCCAAAAAATTCAGAACGGTATTGAGCGAGGTCTTTTGTTTCGGCTTCAAACCGTTTGCGCTCTTGTTCCTCAAGCACTCGCCGACGGCGTTCTTCGGCGACTGCACGTGCAAGCGCTGTGTTTAGATCAGACCCAAGTGCTTGAAATTGAACCTGCGCTTCTTCATCGCGTTGCACAGCTAAATCGAGAAGGCCGCTGAGTTCTTGAAGCTGCGTGCGCAAGGCTGCCACTTGCTGGTTCAGCAATTCAGTTTGACGGTGGGCAGCAGCGCTGGTCACAATTTCCTTGGACAACCTGTTTTGAGCGTTTTTAAGCAAAAGTGCCTGTTGTTCTGCAGCAGAAAGCAAATCGCGCGATGTTTGTTCAGACTGTAATTTGGCAGCCAGCGCGACCGTGAGCTGCTTGCGCACCTCATCCTCATTTCTGGCAGCAATATTCAGCGAATGCTGCATAGCTAATTTTTCTGCTAAAGCCTGAATGAGCCGTCTTTGGACAATCTTGAGCGCTTCTTTTGCTTCTTCTTCGGCAGTTTTGTTATCTCCATTGCTAGTTAGGCCGTATTCCGTTGCTTCAGAGACAGAAACCCATCTCATATCGCCCGAGGGGGTATTAATAACTAAATCTAGAACTTTGCTTGAAATGCGGTCACGTGCTAAAATTCTTGAGAGTTTTTGTATATCCTTTAGGCCCTGCTGATAGGTTAGCATCAGGCACTCGGGACCAATATTGTTTGAGGGCAATCTCATAACACCCTCTGTCGTCATCAGTCGCCTACAATATCCTTCCGTAATTTCATAATTTGATACGTCCAAAAAGGGTAAGTGAAAGCCTAGTCTCGACCCCGCTTCCATAATTCTAACGTTGCCTGCTGAGAAAATTAGTGAACAAGCACTTGCGCAATCGGTATTAGCAGAGACGGTTGTTGATAACTTATAGTCCGCCACCAAGTCCGCGATGGCGTAACCCGCAGAGAGGCTTCCTCCCGGACCTTTTAATATTAGCCCGTCGATTGCATCGTCTTCTAAGTGCTGTTTTATAACGGCTACATCGGTACCTTTTGTTTCACCTAATACGAGAAGTGTCTTGGTCCCTGGAAGAATGAAGAACTCGGCACTACTTACGCTTGTCCCGAATATTGTCAAAAAAAAGACTACAAAAATGCGCATATAGATATCTCCCTGAGACTATCATATCTATATTTAGATAGTTGAGAAGCGGATTTATGTATCCGTACAAAAGCTCACAAATTACGATGTGAATTTTGGCTGGAGCAATGCGTAGTTGCAAGCCTAACACTTTAAGTATTGCTCTGGTCATATTAGCCAGACCGATTGTAACGTGTGTGCAACATTTGAGAGGAGTTTATGATGCTTGAGAGACTTACTCAGCCTGTCGATACTTGGGTTTTTCTGGTGATTGTGTTGTATTTGATTTGGACGATACACAACGGTGCCAGCCCAAAGATCAAAACATCCAAAAAAAATAACTTAAAATTAAAACTTGGAGAGCGAGTGACCCGCCTTCCAAATCAACAGCCGTTTGATCTGTCTATTTATGGATCAGATCTTTTGGAATCCCAACAGTCGTTGACGCAGAAAGGCGTTTCTATAAATAATGCAGCAAAGGCTTGGAAAAGCCTAGAGTTCAACGAACGAGAAGCGCTTGTAATGTCTCAGTTCGATTTTTTTCAGCAATTTGTTAACGACACCCTAAATCACGAACTGGTTGTTGAGCGGAACAATGAACCCTACGGAGAGCTTTGGGATTATGATGGCCCTTATTCTGCAATTTGTTTTGATGTTTACCGTGCAAGAGAAGTGGTCGGTGCAATCGAAATTGATACCGATTTGTTTGAAGGTAAGCCCACAGTAACGATCAGGGCTGAACTTAAATTTGTAGAAATGTTTGATTATGATACCGTTGTGAGCTTTTTTAGGAGCCTTGCTCGCGCACATTTTGATGACAGTGACCCAGCGATAGAAGCTAAACTCACCGCTAGTTTGGATAACAAAATCTCAAAATATTTATGGAACCGTATGCACGCAACAGCTGAGGCAAAATATGATGGTGACCGCTGGAACTGGCACGAATGGGAACCTCTTCAAATGGAATTTAAAGGTGAGTTCGTCATGTATAATGATTTCCGAAGCCATGCATCCAGAGAAGGTTCTGATACTCTGGAAAGGGAATATTTTTTCATCAAAAATAACATGGAACATTTTGGGTATGATGAAGCGTAATCATAGCAAATGAACGGCTTAGCGATTACATCTGAGAAGGGTCAGTAAAAGGCAATTCAGATCGGCTAAGAGCATTGCCGTCGGAAGAGTAGATTTTGTATAGGTGGCGACTTTGTCGATGATCGGTAAAAAGCGTGGTTGGATTGGCTGTGTAGAGCCAAAATAATACCTGAAGCGGTCGATACCAAACTCAAATTAAATTTTGCTGCGGGATTATATAGTTGTGGCGTGTATTTCTTTAAGCACTTGGCTAGACGGTTCGCTGATCTACAGTGGGTTCTGAGTGACAGGGCATAAGGACACTAGAGATGGCACTTAACAGTATAATACACTGGGGCTGCATCCTGCGGGTGGACGTTGCTCAACCTATCAAGCAGGAAGGTTGGAAAGACCTCCTTCTAGAAGCTAACGACTTTAACTTTGACGGCGAAATCTTCGGACTTGGCTTTAGAATGGAAAACTACCTCCGAGACATAGGGTTTCGTGGTAGCGAGGCTGGTTTAGAGGCAGACTTTGTGGAGAGTGGAGTGCCATCCAGAGTTGTTGAGCAGGTTAACTGGCTTGAGCATGTAGAGGTTAAACCCTTCAATGACGATTTAAAGCCCTTCGGGGCTTATAAACTGAAGCAGTCCGATGTCTTTATTGTTCGAACAATGACTGATGAACTTTTAACCAAAGGCTATCAGTGTGATTGGCCCCCATACATCGGAAAGATTAAATGACTAGGTTCTTAAGACTTCATACGATGCTTAAATACGTAGCCATTTTGATAATGCTTTTTCCAGCACACGCCTTTGCTGGAACAACAGAAAGCACCCTGCAGTACATTTTGAATGATTACCAAGCACAATGTGTCGCTTCTCAAGGGGAGCCTATGGAGCCAGTGCCAGCGGGTGAAGATCTTAGTGCTGTTAAAATTAAGTTTCGTGAGGATAGCATCTACGAGATCGACATTACTGCTGACGGTAAGAAGGCAACTGTCTTTTACGCCAACCCTTTGTGTCCACAGATTGGCTCGGGATGGTGTGGCTCTGGTGGCTGTACATCTTACGTGATTGTAGACGGTGTAAGCTTTGAGGCATCGGGGTTTAAGCCCAGGTCAGTTGTCGTCAGTGAAAACCGTGTAGTTGTGATGGTCCCTCGTTCAGGCGGTGCTTGTGTCAATACCAACGGTAAAACCCCCTCCAATAACGTTAGCTGCTATTCTGTGGCTGTCTGGGATGATTATTCTCAAACGTTCAACAGCATTGGATCAGGTGAACCCGTATTCAAGCTAAGTGATTTTAATCCATGATTGAGATGGACAACTACCTGCACCCCGCCAACGCTCACAAGCAACGTTGCCCTAGATGTCAGTCCCCACTGAACACTGTTGTCGTTCACGGTCATGAGCAGTGTGTAGTGTGTAAGTCTAACATCTTCGAGTGCTGCTCAGGCGATACCTGTGAGACGGACCATAACTTAGCTGTAGGGTACAAACGGGGTTAAACAACCAATGAAAGATACCGTCTATTATCTCCCTGGTATGGGCGGACGCCTAAATACTGGTCTTGGCAGAGGTATCTATGATCGTGGCTACAAAGTAGTGGGTCGTGAAACACGAGGCGAATATCAAAAGTATAGCTTTCAGGATAAGATTGACCTTGTAGCAAGCGATCTTGAACAACACTTCTGGTACGAAGAAGCCAAAGTCGTTTTGAACTCTTTTGGAGCATATCTCTTCCTCCACGCTCAACTCCAGATGAAACCGTACCCAGGCCGGGTTCTGATCCTGTCACCGATTATTGGTGGATCCAAGCATGATGAGACCCAGATGCGGTTCTATCCACCTCGCGCTGATGTACTCGTTGAAGCAGCCACGAAGGATGAGGTTCCTTGTCCATTAAACGCCCATATACACGTAGGGTCAGAAGACTGGCAGAGCGGCCCTGAGGGTGTACTCAGCTTCGGTAAGGCGGTTGGGATGTCTGTCAGCCTTGTCGACGGCCAAGGCCATATGCTGAGCGTTGATTATGTTGGCGAATTGCTTAACGTCCATCTTGAAAAACCATCAAATTAAAGCTTAATTTGATTTTGTACTTTGGAGATTTGTTATGGCTAGAAATAAGTTTTTTGTAATTTTAGCTTTTTTGTTCGCTCCTATTTCCGCACTTGGGGATGTCGAAAGCCGATTTGCAAAATTGAGTGATATCACCAAAGCACATGGAGCTTGCTCTTCATATATTGGACATATGTATTCGGACTATATTGCAGGGGGCTTTGCTTCAGAGAAAGCAGCTAAACGCATACAGCAGAAGCATCGATTATTAGCTGGCGATGCTGCTACTGAACTTGTTACTCTTCTGATTACGGAGGACGTTGGAGGTCAAAAGTTAATTTTTAATAAAGGTAATCAAATTTGTATGGGCGAAGTATGTTTCGCCAAACGTGAATATCTTGAAGCAATAATTTTGTTTGGCAGCCTGGATGAAGGTGCCGATAAAGTTTCAAGAAAAAGTATTAGTTGCCCCGCTGAGGCTTGGTTTCCCTGCACTGGTGGTGAACCAGTTGATAACCGCCTTTATAAAGCGAAAGACCTTTACAAAAAGAATAATTGCTCTCTGCTCTTGCCCTGAATGCAACCATTATTATTCAATACGAATAAGACAATTGCTAAAGCCATATGCAATTACGAGTGACGTTTAGCCGCCCAGCTTCCTAAGCAGCACAGCTTTTCAAATTGATGATATACCTCGGCTGCGTAAATCAGAAACAAAGGCGTATAGCGTTTCTGGCATTACCGCGTTCATTTTTTCTAAATCGTTCAATTTCTGCTCGATCCTGTCCAGGCTGATCTTTCCTGGTGACCGCATCATGCTAAAAAAATTGCTCATCGAAAATACTAGCTCAATCAATTGGTTGTCAGGATGTTCATTTGGATTTCGAGCGTGTTTAAACTTTTTAGTTAAGAACCAAATTAATGCCCACAGCCAGATTACAAAACCCATCAGAGAGGCCATGGCAGCTATCATGATGATCCAATAGTCGCCGTTGTTGAACCACTGAGTTTGGACGAAAATAGCACCGCCGATCAGTAAAAAGGCATAAAGACAATAATAAAGAAACCCCTTTATCGCCATGGGTAGTATTGAACGGCTCAACGCTTTTTTATTTTCCACTGCGACTTCAAGTTTTGACATTAGCCCTAGTTCAGGAAGACCCGGATCTTTCCATGCCATTGCATGAATAAATTGCACAGGCTCTTCTTCAGCTAGTAGCTTAAACATAAAGCAGTCTAATTCTGTGGTTCTAAGTTTACCATCAAGATAGTCTGCAACATGGATCTCCAGTTCTTTAGATGACCGTTGTAAGTCTGCCTTTTCAAGGTGCTTCTCCACTCGAATGTAGTCTGGAACTTGTATTCTAAGCGAACACTCTTGCCGCAAAAGCCGAGTATCCATTTCTTCAAGATTATCATAAATATTTGTTAAATAATTTGTTGCGTCACTAAGGCGTTCAATGAAGTTTCTAACCTCGTCGAAAATACGCTCACATTCGTCTGAGGTTGGATCGATGTCATGTTCAGAGCAATGTTTCGTTGCGCCTATTAAAGCCAAGCCAATGACATATGAACGCTGCGTCCTAATCTCTTCATGTCGCAGAGCGTCGCTGTGGTCATCGTTCAATAGTAAACAAGAACGAATAACCAGAAGTGCAGAACCGCGATACTCTCCAAAAGTAAATTGCGACCGAGCTAATAATGCTTCTGCAAACCTTTTGTTTTTTCTTTCAGTAAGAGCGATATCTGAACTACTTTCCAGGCTCATAATCTTCCCTTGCTGAGCTAATTTGTGTCACGTTAATATAAGTCTAGATATTCGCTAATGAAGAGTAAGTCGATAACAGCCCCTATCATACCTATCATATGTGTCATATTTGGACACATAATATGATAGATATGACAAGTATGATAGCTATTGAGCCATAAGCCTTCCTTCGGTTCGAACAACCAACCCAACCTCAACCAGCTTGTCGATTGCTTTTGATATTTGCCCCTGATCTTTGCCAGTTGTATCGACAATTTGCTTCTGCATGCACCTTGGGCTTTCACGAATAAGCATCAAAACCAGTTTCTGAATTGATCCAAGCTGGGCCTCACGAACGTCATCACCAATATCAAAGCCGTGTCCATTCCAGCTCAAGTACTTCTCGCACAGTTCGACGTCCTTACCGGTCACATGCAATTTACAATCCTTGCTACCAGTTTGCTGTTCCATGACGAGAATTGTTTCGGCTGTGCCGGTGATCCCAATGCTACCGATAACCTTCTCTAGTGGGGCTGTGGAGACGTCTGAACTCTTCTTACAGTGATGCACGACAATTATAGCTATACCGAGCCTATGGGCGAGCTTACGCAGAGCATCATACTCTTCCACGGTCTGGTCATAGTTCTTATTGTTGGCGCTTGGGTTCAGGATGCTTTGAACCGTATCCACAACGACACATTTGGCTCCTGTGCCTCTCGCAACCTGTTCAATGTAAAAGAGAGCGTCATTACCGCGTGGTAGAGGATGCTCTGCTGACATGACGGCATGATACGTAAGATGCTGAACCCCTGCATCGAATACGGCCTCAATACGCGATTTGAGACGTCTCTCGTTGTCCTCTGCAGCCAAATAATGGACAGGCACATCATTTGCATCCATGTGCTTGGATAGGTTCAGCACCAGCCATGATTTCCCCGTCTTTGGAAGTGCGGCAAGTAATGTGAGACCCACAGACGGTATCAGGCCATCATAGAGAAAATTCAAAGGATCAAAGTGCATATGAAATAGTGCATTAGCAGGCTTGATGCCAAACTTGTCCAAGTACGCCTGCTCTGGTGGTGTTTGGTTCTCACGGTCTAGCTTAACCAAAGAAAGAAACGCGTCGATGTCATCTTTGTGAGTGTCCATCCAATCAGAGAAGTCTCCCTTGTCTGGCAGTTCTGGAAGATGAGAGGTGAGTATGAAGGCATCAATATTGTCAGTTACGAAGTCATCTAGTAGCTTTTGAGCATGATTGAGGCCGGGAGTGTCGTTGTCTGGCACAATGCAGATTTTGCGATCCTTCAGAAAATCGTTTAGTTCTGGTTTCCAATTACCAGCACCGCCTGCGTTACACGTTGCCGAAAGCCCGTTTGATACAGCTCGGTCAACGTCTTTTTCCCCCTCAAAGATAAAGACCGTCTTATCAGGTGCATCTTCGCAAAGCTCATCTAACCGATAGGGGACATCGGCTATTCCTTTCACGCCCGGCTTCCACTTGCCTTCGTTCCAGCCAAATTGCTTCCATGTGCCATCAGTAAATTTAATGGCTTGTTTGAGTGGTGATCCATTCTGGTCACGATAAATATGCGCACGTTCAACAGCTTTGCTAACTGGTGTGGATTGTGATGGTGCAATTAAGTCGTGTCGTTCAAGCCATTTTGCGGCCTCAGCCCTGTCTTTGGCTTCATTTTGATGAACAATGAAATCCAGCATTCCACCGCCTGTCTGTGCCTCGAAGTCAAACCATGTATTTTGGTTCAGATTAACAGTGAGGGAGCCTTTTTTTCCAAACCTTAACTCATGAATGGAGGTAGATCTTGGCTTTAGATCTAGCAGGTCTACGATCTGCTTTATGTTACAATTCAATGACATATTCGGTCACTTTCGTTGTAGCGCATCGACTAATTGGGTATAATGAAGGGACTACTTTCCAAATAACATCCCATTCATGCCCACGGTCTAGCGCCGTGGGTTTCTATTTTTTTAGTAGTCGGTTGGCGTTCAAAGGAAGTGCCTCCAGCACAGCCCTTGAAGATGGCTCTGAGAGCAATCCTAGAGTTGTACTCAGCTCGATCAGCTTGTTTCGTTCAGTCAGGTAGCTTGCGCCAAGCCAATAGCCTGGGTTCAAGGGTTCTGCCGATCGCTTCTGGATAATCCATTGAATAGCGTCTCGGCACTCAATGATGCGCCAACGCGGAGCGAGCTGAACTATTACACCTTGGTAATTGTCGTCGCGCTCTCTGTGTGAAGGATTATCTATTGGGGTTAACCCGGTATATTTCGAGGGGCGGGGTGGGTGTTTCTGGTCGAGTGCCATCAGAAATCCGCCGCTTGCTTATACGAAACTGAGGCTGCAAGTTTCTTCTCAGCAAACTCCATCGCTTCCTGCACATCATAGACTGATGCGCGGTTTGGCCGACGCACGGTCAAAGGCCATGTTTGTAACGTCCGATGGCTGATCGGAAAATAATGGTGAGTGATAATCGCAGCGAGTGTTTTGCGGTCTGCATTGCGTGGCAATGGTAACTCTGGCTCCCAGTGAGCAGTCTTAAAAGTCATCACGAAATCCTGTTCGTAGCTTCAGATGGCTTAGTGTCGCTTAAAGAGCCTCAGCTGGGGACGGGACAACTTCTACTGTTTTTTGGAAGTTCTTTTCTCTAATAATTCAATAGCTTGTGTAGTAGGCCCTTTCCAATGCGCATATTGACTATGGCTTCCAGCAACCGTGCGGCCTTTATAGTCCTCAAACTTAACCTTATTTAATCGACCATCTGTATGGGTAATTTTGAGGGCTTGTTCGACGCATATCGCAAATCTTGAGCTAGGCAAATCGCTCTGGCTATTTTTGGTCTCAGAGGTTTTGATTAAGCTGATTTCTAAGTTTAAATGAACAAACAAATCCAACATCATATTTGCCACGGCATTGGCTTTGACATTCATGCCGCCCTGAATTGAGAATTCCGCCCTCATCGCACGCCGCGTCTCATCCTTTTTGCTCAAAAACTCTTCCACATCCTTTAGGCTCCTCTCTAGTTCAAATTCTTCAATTAAGAGGACAGCTTTTTCAAAATCAGACAAATTAGAAATGGCAGCTCGTGCCGATCTCACTTTATCATAAGCCAATGAATATTTATCTGCATCACCGACTAGCCTTGAACTATCTTGGGTGTCTAAAGATTCGCTAATTTTATGCTGATCGTAATATATTTGGACGATAGCAGGGTCGCATTCAACCAGCTTCGCAAGCCGGCTAATGACGATTTCGAATTGGTCATCCATTGATCACCTCACGCTCCAAAAAATCACACCACCACTCCATTACCTCTCGCCGCTGCTTAAGGTTCTTTGCATGTTGGTAGTGCCGCATTACGCCCTGTCGAGTGGCAGCACGTTTATGATTGAGCAAGCTGTCGATAATACTTTCAGAGAAAGTAGAATGCTCTGACATCAATGATGTAAACGTTCGCCTTAGATCATGGGGGGTAAAGTGTTTTATTCCTGTAGTGCGTCGAATAGCTTTTCTGAAATATGACCAAGACCTCATAGGAGCATCACCTTTGCTTGATAATTGAAAGCAGCGCTTGCTGACTTCAAAGTTATCCGGTTGCAAAGTTTCGATTGCGATAGGTAACAAAGGCAGTGTGAAGGCTTCATTATTTTTGGTCTGCTTGGCGCTAAGCCTGAGTTGCTGTTCATCCAAAAAAATATTTTCTGGAATAATCTCACTTGCTTCTGACATCCGCAGTGGGCAGACAATCATAAAGCGCAGGAACCTCAAATAATCGCTACGAAGCGTTTCATGGGGGGTCCAAAGCATTCGCAGTTCTTCAATTGAATAATATGAAGCTCGAGGAGATGGTGGCTTTGGCTTGTAGTGTTTGGATACATCTTTAGCTGGGTTGCGCTCCAGAGCCTCTTCATCAACTAGGTAATCAAGAAATCTGGAAATTGCACCAAATCTGTGACGTCCCGTAGATGGACGCTCCGAATGTATTTGAGTGATATTACGGAGTAGTCGACCTGTAACTGAAGACGGGGGGCTGTTCAGTATGCCTAATTCATTTAGGCCATAACGAGCGTGCATCAGCTCCTCTTTTTTATGTCTAGTGTTGGTTCCTAACCATTCAGAGTAGCTTGAAATCCAATCCATAAGTGAGCGATGCATGAAAGCTTCCTTTAGAGCTTGTTCCGCCTCATGCTTTATTTTTGCGGCTGGATCTCCGCCATTACGAACCTCAGCTTTCAACTCTCCAACACGAAGCCTGGCTTCTTGAGGTGTCATACTCACAGTATCACCTAGCCTAAGTGTCTTTTGTGGGTGTCGGTTTCCATAATAGTCCAGACCACGCTTACGGTAATTGTAATTCCATGAGGCACTCTTTGCGTTCACTGCAAGCCGTAAGCCAGATGGATCAACAAGAATGACTTTTTGCATAAGCACTCTTTGTTGCTTGGTAGCGCTTTCTATGGCGCGTCGATCTATTGTGCATTTTATAATGGGCATAAGCCAGACATTCAGCCAGACAAGTTGTGGATACTTAAAGCAAGATAACGAAACATAATGGTCAATAAAAGCATTATATTAGGTTATTTTGATCAAATAATACAAGTGCCGCCTTAGCTCAGTTGGTTAGAGCGCCTGATTGTGGATCAGGAGGTCCCTGGTTCGAGACCAGGAGGTGGTACCACTTACCCCTACATTCAGATCTGATCATTAGCCTTTATGGTTTGGCTTCACAATTCAACTGTGAGGTGATTATTTGGGTGGGTAGTAACAAGGATTTACCGAATGAATGCTCTCCATAACCTATTTTTAGCCGCGAGTTTGGTTTGTTGTTCAAATAGCGTTGCTTTTGCGCAGGATTTTTATAAGGGGAATGATGCCTACCAAGCTGGCGATTACAAAGCTGCGTTTGAAGAGTGGCTGTCGAACAAGGTGACGCGGATGCGCAAGTCAGCTTAGGACAACTGTACCGTGGTTGGTTGTGGGGCGATTATCCAGGCGGCCTTCCCAAGGACTACAAAGAGGCTGAAAAATGGTACAGACTCGCAGTTGATCAAGTACATCCAGTGGCGCAAGCAGAGCTTGGAGCCATGCTTGTCGGTTCCAAAGACATGCGTCGCAATTTTCCTGAGAGCTTACGTTTGCTTAGATTGGCCTCAAAACAGAACTTCGCCCCTGCTCAACGTTCACTCGGTGCCATGTATATGATGGGGTATGGTGTTGATCGCGACAATGTAACTGCTCAAATGTGGTTTATCATAGCGGCATCAAATACTGTGAGTGATGATAGCGCAACGGGTTCGGGAAGCAAACAAGAGGCGATGTCTGTGTTCCTCGCCAAATCAATGTCTCCCGAAGGAATTTCGAAAGGCCAAGCAATGGCGACCGCCTGCGTGCAAAGCAACTACACCGATTGCGGCGAGTAGCCCTTACTCCAACGTGATCGTCTGCTTTAGCGTCCCATCCGTCCGATTGTAGATCAGGACCTCATTCCCGCTCGTTACAATCGCGTACCATGTGTCCCCTTGCGTGAACGCAGTCGCCTCTGATCCGTAGGGCAGGATGATCATTTCGGGCAGGTCTGGCCCTTTTGACGACAGGCGGGTGACAAGCAGCCCGACCACGACTACAACGCCGATCAACATGGTGGCGGTCAGTACTGTCACCAACCGTCTTAAAAACCGCAAGTTCGCGGGCTCAACAGGATCTGTCATGTCGATCACCTCAGTTCGTTTCCGTATCAGCGAAGCTCCGCCCTCCCGTCTTGATAAGGCGGTTGCACGTGATGTGCCAGAGGATACATCGCTGTCGCGCACCCGTTTGTCCCGTTTGATCACGGATGGCTCTGTCAAAGTGAACGGAGTTGTCGTTCTTGATCCCAAGGCCAAGGTTCTTGAGGGCGCTGATGTTGAAATCGACGTGCCAGAGGCCGAAGAAAGCCACATCTTGCCAGAGAACATTCCGTTGGATGTGATCTATGAAGATGACGACCTGATTGTAGTAAACAAACCTGCGGGCATGGTTGTCCATCCTGCACCTGGTACGCCGAACGGCACATTGGTTAATGCCTTGATGCACCACTGTGGTGATACTTTGTCCGGCGTTGGTGGCATGAAGCGCCCGGGAATTGTGCACCGCATTGATAAAGAAACATCTGGAATCTTAGTCGCAGCCAAGACGGACACGGCGCACCATGGTTTGGCAGCCCAGTTTGCAGACCACAGCACTGAACGTTACTATAAAGCGCTGGTTTACGGCGTGCCTGATGCGAATGATCCAAGGTTGCGTGGCGTTAAGGGCGCAAGCTTTGAAACCAGCAATATTTTGCGGATGACCACCCAACTGGCCCGCCATAAAACAGATCGCCAGCGCCAAGCGGTGTTGTTTCAGGGGGGGCGCCACGCTGTGACCCGCGCCCGTACGGTTCAGCGCTTTGGTGCGCCTGAAGTGATTGCCTTGATGGAATGTTGGTTGGAGACAGGTCGTACGCACCAAATTCGCGTGCATATGACCCATGCCGGTCATGGCCTTGTTGGTGATCCTGTTTATGGTGGCAAGCGTAAGCTGCCTAAAGGATCAATTAGTGATGATGGTCTGCGTGAGCTTGGTGTTTTCAAGCGTCAAGCTCTGCACGCGGCTGTTTTGGGGTTCAAACACCCAGTGACCGGCGAGATGATGCGCTTTGAGGCGGATATGCCTGCGGATATGTCCCGTTTGATCGCAGCACTTGAGATTCCAGCCAAATAGCGAAGCCTTCGTTTGTTACGCCTATGTCACATGGTGCACATAGACGTGAGGCGTGTGATATAGCATTGGCCTTTGCCATTGGTGTCTCCATATTGAAATTATCGCATAGGCAACCTCTTGAAACCTGTCTGCGCGGCACCCATATCAATGTTAAGTCCATAAACATGGGCACCCAAATGAGAGGGACTGACAATGGCTAATTACGCAAATCTACCGGCACCAACCCCAGAAGGTGGCCTGAACCGTTACATGCAAGAAATCCGCAAGTTCCCAATGTTGGAGCCTGAGGAAGAGTACATGGCGGCTAAAGCTTGGGTTGAAAAAGAAGACACAGGCGCGGCCCATAAAATGGTTACCAGCCACCTGCGTTTGGCAGCTAAAATTGCGATGGGTTATCGCGGTTACGGTCTGCCCCAAGCCGAAGTGATTTCAGAGGCCAATGTTGGTTTGATGAAGGCCGTTAAGCGGTTTGATCCTGAAAAAGGTTTCCGTCTGTCGACCTATGCCATGTGGTGGATCCGCGCGAGCATTCAGGAATACATCCTGCGTTCGTGGTCTTTGGTGAAGTTGGGCACAACTTCTGCCCAGAAGAAATTGTTCTTTAGCCTGCGCAAAGCCAAGAACCGCATTGGTGCACTTGAAGAAGGTGATCTGCGTCCAGAAAACGTGGCCCGTATTGCTAATGATCTGGGTGTAACGGAAACTGAAGTGATCAGCATGAACCGCCGCATGAGTGGTGGGGATGCATCATTGAATGCGACCGTTGGCTCTGAGGGCGAGGGGACCATGCAATGGCAAGATTGGCTTGAGGACGAAAGTGCCGACCAAGCTGGCGATTATGAGGCCAATGACGAGTTGACCGTGCGCCGCGAAATGTTGGCCGAAGCGATGGATGTTTTAAACGACCGTGAAAAAGACATTCTGACCCAACGCCGCCTAAGCGATGAAGCGATCACGCTGGAAGACCTGAGCACACAATACAAAGTGAGCCGTGAGCGTATTCGCCAGATCGAAGTGCGTGCATTTGAAAAGCTTCAGGAGCGCATGCGTGCCTTAGCTGAAGAAAAAGGCATGATGGCGACAGCTTAAGTCACCTTGGCGATCGTCGAAAATTATCCTAGCCTCGCCCATAATCGGGCGGGGTTTTTCTATTCAAGGATTGGTCTGTCGTTTTTAGGGGTTCCGCATGTCACAGATCAAACGGCGCAGCGTTAAAACACAGTTTGGTCTGCTGTGTGTTGTGGAGGAAGCGGGAGAGATCACGCGCCTTGATTGGGGCATCTCTGCTGATGATCACAGCGATGTTCTGCATGCTGCCGAAACCCAGATGTTGGCCTATGCGCGTGGTGAATTAGAGACGTTTGATTTGCCAATGAACGTCAAAGACACCGATTTCCAACGTGATGTGTGTGCCGCGATGTTTGCGATCCCCTTTGGCTACACCCGAACCTACGGCGAAATTGCCAAGGATTTGGGCGTTCCAGCCCAAGCCGTGGGACAAGCCTGTGGTGGAAATCCGATCCCAATTATTATTCCTTGCCACCGCGTGATGGGTGCTAAGGGCCTGACAGGGTTTTCAGGTGAAGGTGGTGTCGAAACCAAGGTTGCACTGCTGCGCCATGAAGGCGCGGCAGGATTGTTGATTTAGTGGTTACGCTTTGGCTGTGCGCTCTGGGATAGCTTGTTGCGCGACGCCTGCACCCAGCAAATAAACGCTGGTGATCACAAGACCCCAGTGCGCCCAGCTTTCGGCGTGAAAATCGACCCAAGCGGCCCAACCTGCAAAGAACGTCCAAGCTATTGCCACTGGCAACGTTACCACGCGCCAACGTTCTGTGCGCACTGGGTGAACGAATTTAAGTGGCAGGAACATTGCAACGGCTAAGATCGTTACAAGTGCCAGTGATACCCAAAAGTTTGGTTCAAGCGCAAAGATAACCAAGACCAGCATGTTCCAGCATCCTGGAAAGCCGGAGAATGAATTATCTTTAGTTTTCATGCGTGTATCAGCAAAATACATTACAGATGTAAACGTAATAAGGATGATCGCAAACAAACCTGTCCAGCCATCCATAAGCCCAGATTTGAACAATGCAAATGCAGGAATGAAGACATAAGTCAGGTAGTCAATTATCAGATCAAGTAGCACACCATCAAATTCAGCGGCGTTCTTTTTGACATCGTAGTGACGCGCCAATGGCCCATCAATTCCGTCGACAAAGAATGCAACAACCAACCAAAGGAACATCAGGTCCCATCTGGAATCGACTGCGGCCAGCATTGCTAGCATTGCGAAAACTGCGCCAGTGGCGGTCAGTAAGTGTACGGAGAGGGCGCGAATTTTTGGTGTCATGGTGCTTACATGCCGCAAGGTTGCGAGAAATGCAAAGCGAAACCCGCCAATTGGATTGACGGGTTTCTAAAAGGCTACTCAACGGTGGTGTTCAGTTATTACTGATCTTGGCCCAAACGGACTTCTTCGGCTGGGTAGGCCAGATAATCAGAGTCTTCATATGCTTCGTGGCAATCATGGCAGAAAGACTGTTTGATTTTCATGACTTTGCCGTTTGGCTGTAAGCCAGCGTAGAGCCAGTCGTTTGTTTCTGGGATCGAACCTGCTTCCATTTTGGTCATGATGAAAAGTGGACCGGGGCGCGCCTTTTTCTTTTTGATTGAAAGACTGATGGATTCTTTGGCCAAAACAGAACCAACTGGCATGGTTACGCCTTCGTCTTCAAATTTTAGATATTGCTCCGCCGCGATATCGTTGGCGAAGGTGTTTAGGATGCGTGTCCCGTGTGATCCTTGAATCGCTGGGCGCGTGGCTGTTGGAGCCCATGAACGGAAATTCGCGCCGACTGCGTCACCTTCTTTTGCATAGCCTGCGGCTAGCTTGTCAGACAGGCAGTCAAAAAGCGCCACAATGTCTTCGCCTTCTAGGTCAAAGCGATCTTCAACGGTCAAAGTGTACAGTCTTCGGCGAAGGCTGTTGTGGCTGTAAGTGCAAGGCCGAATGCTGTAGCACCGATGCGAGTGAGTGTGTTCATGTTAATGTCCCCGTGTGTGAGTTGTGATATATATACATTGAGCATCTGCACGATGCTTTGGATCTATAATGGCAGATTCAATGATGACTGGGCATAAACGTTTACGTGATATTGGGCTGCTTAGACTGATTTAGGCTTTGGGGTGCGCGTTGTCATACACGTCCAACAATCGCGCAGTGTCGATTGCCGTATAGGCTTGGGTGGTCGAAAGTGATGCGTGTCCTAGCAATTCTTGGATCGTGCGTAAGTCGCCACCTGCGTTTAATAGGTGCGTGGCAAAGCTGTGGCGCAAAGCGTGTGGTGTTGCCGTAGCTGGTAGGCCCAGTTGCATCCGTGCTGATGCCATCGCTTTTTGAATAGCCCGTGGGGATAAAACGCCACCACGTACGCCACGAAACAGTGGGCCGTCATCTATCAGCATGTGCGGGCAGGCTTTGACATATGCATCAACCGCGGCGCGGGCTGCGTCCACGACGGGTACGATCCGTTCTTTGCCGCCTTTACCTATGATCCGCATGACCTGTGGTAGGGGGGCGTCTATCCCTTTTAGCGCAAGGGCCTCAGAAATCCGCAAGCCACAGCCCCACAGCAATGTCACCACTGCAGCATCTCGGGCTGCGACCCAGGGCTCAAGCGATTGCATTTCAACAGTTTCGATCATGTCTCGCGCGGCATCAATGGCCAGCGGACGGGGTAGTTTTTTGGTAAATTTGGGGGAGCGCGTGAGTAGAACGGCGGTAGGTTCGAACCCTTCACGCGCGGCAAGCCAACGATAGAACACTTTAACGGCAGACAGCTTACGCGCTAGGGAACGAGGTCCAACGCCTGCTCCACGGCTGTTGGCCATCCATGCGCGCATATCGCTGATTGTGATTTTGGAAAGGGCTCCTAAGCCTTGGGATTCCCCCTTATGGCCAGTGATAAACGCGAGAAATTCAGTCACATCGCCCGCATAAGCGGTTACCGTGTTTTCTGCGGATCCTTTGAGCGATTTTTCATGGTCGAGCCATTCCTGTAGCGCATCACGCGCAGCAGGTGAGATCAGGCTCAAGACAACCAGCGCCGCATGGCGCGTTCAAAGACACCCGTGAAAAAGGCCAATAGGTCAGTGCCTTGCTGTGGTCCAAACATATGCGGATCTTCTGCGCCCATGACCAATAGGCCGGGCAGACGTCCATCGCCAAAATCTAACTTTAGGCAGGCTTCTGAGCGGATCCATTCCGCACTTTCGCCATAAATTATTTCAGATGAATTCTGCACTTGGCGCAAGGTCACTTTGCGCACCTGACCCCCACGTCCATTTAAAAGATAATCATCAATAAACCCGGGTTCGGCAACGCTCAGAACTTCACCCAAGCGCTCCACTGTACTTTCAGAGTCGCTTTGCACGGTCTCAAGAACTAGTTTTGTGGCATCGACGCGCAGAATTTCTGAGACAGCACCGTTGAGGTCGCGCAAGAACGCTTCAAACTCCATTGGGTCCAGCATCCGCAAAATAGCGCGGTGCACCTGATTTGTGCCTGCAAGGTTTTCGTATGCGGCTGCGATCACCGAACGGTGAGTGTCTTCAAGCCTATCAAGGCGACTTTCGAGGCGATCCATTGCAATGCCGCGCAGGTCGACAATATTGCCGCCCATTGCACGCTCATTTGCAGCGATCAACGCCTGCATTAGGTCCTTGTCGTCCAGAATCACGTTTGGCTGCGAAATAATAGCTTCGCGCAACGTATCATCAATTTTCGGGCTTCTGCTCATGTTGGCCTCTAATTATTTTGCGCTTATGTAACATGTGCGCGGTCTTAAATCTAAAAATTTTTACTTTTATAGGCGGGAATATTGCAAAAGTGGCGCGTTTTCGCGTCATGGTGGCGGTGTCAGCGATTTTTACTACGCAATGGTGCAAAAATGCCGATATTTGCGCCTTTTGGTTGAAACTTCTGGGATCATGCTGGGCCAGCATTCCCTCATCGCGGGGGTTTTCTGGTCTGTATATGCAAATTGCCGGGGTACTGGTGAATAAGGCTGACAATGGGTGAGGCATTTACAGGCAACTGTTCTCAGAGGGCGGTGGTATTTCAACTGATGATATTCCCTCATTTGGTACGCTAGGTTGACTGTGCCGATTGTACTGTAGTGTTGTCTTGCGATTGCATGTACCCCACGTTGTAGAACTTGAAGCCTTGAACCGAAGCCGGAGCAAAGACGTGCGCCAATCCCAAACCGGGCCAGAGTATTTTGATGAGGGTGCCTTGATTGGGGTGCTGACTGCCGAACCCTTGGATCGCATGTTGGATTATAAGGCACCGGAGGGTGGCTGCCATCTGGGTGCATTTATTGAAGTGCCGTTGGGACCGCGTAAGGTGATCGGTGTGGTTTGGGGTGCTGGCAAAGGTGATTGGGACATCAAAAAAGTGCGCGCCGCTTACCGTGTGCTTGATGCCGCGCCTATGCGGCTGGAAATGCGCGATTTTTTACGCCGATCGGCAGATTACACCCTAACGCCTATGAGCGCGATGCTGCGATTGGCGACACGTGCACCGGGGTTGGGTGATCCACCGTCCATGCGAAAAATTTATCGACGTGGACCGTCCGAGCCGGAGCGCATGACTGATGCCCGCCAGAAGGTCCTGAATACGCTGGCCGAATACGGCGATCTGTCATTTACGCTGAAAGAATTGGCTGAGTTGGCAGGGGTCACAACCTCGGTGGTCAAAGGGTTGGTTGAGCAAGGGGCTGTGGCGGAAGAAGATAGCCCACGCGATCTGCCGTTCCCGCGCCTTGATCCGAGCCTACCAAGCAAAGAACTGACAGAGGATCAGGCAACAGCATCTGCATACCTCGCGGGCGCGGTTCAATCGGGTAACTACGGCACAACGCTTTTGCGCGGAGTGACGGGGTCCGGCAAGACGGAGGTTTACCTAGAAGCCGTGGCGGCGGCATTGCGCACTGGGCGTCAGGCGTTGGTGTTGTTGCCAGAGATTGCGCTGACGGCTGAGTTCCTTAAACGAGTGCAGGAACGCTTTGGCCATCGGCCTGCAGAATGGCATTCTGGCGCGACGATGACCGAACGCCGCCGAATCTGGCGTATGATCGGGCAGGGACAGGCGCAGCTGGTGATTGGTGCGCGCTCTGCATTGTTCCTTCCCTATCAGAACCTTGGATTGATCGTGGTCGATGAAGAACATGATACGTCATATAAGCAGGAAGAGGGCGTGTTGTATAACGCCCGCGATATGGCTGTTTTACGTGCTTCAATTTGTGGGGCGCATGTGGTGCTGGCCTCTGCCACGCCGTCCTTGGAAAGCTGGGCCAATGCGGAAAGTGGCAAATACAAACGTCTTGAGCTTACCTCGCGCTTTGGTCCCGCCGTTATGCCGACAATGAAGACGATTGATATGCGCGACGCCAAATTGCCAGCCAATCGTTGGGTGTCTGAAGTCCTGAAATCCGAGGTGCAAAAACGTATTGATGCGGGTGAGCAGGCGATGCTGTTTATCAACCGTCGTGGTTATGCGCCGATCACGTTATGTCGTGCATGTGGTCATCAAGTAGGATGTGACGATTGCGACGCGCGGATGGTGGAGCACCGCTTCCAGAAGCGTCTGGTTTGTCACCAATGTGGTGAAAGCAAAGAAATGCCAACCAAATGTCCGTCTTGTGATGCGGAGGGGCGCATGGCCCCTGTTGGTCCGGGGGTGGAGCGTTTGGGCGAGGAAGCGGCTGAGCTCTTTCCAGATGCACGTATCGCCACGCTAAGTTCAGACATGTATGGATCAGCCCGCGCGTTGAAGGCTGAGATTGAAGCGATTGCTGCTGGTGGTGCGGATATCGTTATTGGGACGCAACTGGTTGCAAAGGGGCACAACTTTCCTAACCTTACATTGGTCGGTGTGATTGATGCGGATTTAGGGCTTCAGGGATCTGACTTGCGCGCGGCTGAACGGACTTTTCAATTGATGCGCCAGGTTGCTGGTCGCGCTGGACGTGCCGAAAAACCGGGTACGGCGATGTTGCAGACCTACCAGCCAGAGCATCCCGTGATCCGTTCGATCCTTGAGGGTGACGAAGAGGGATTTTGGCGGGCCCAAGCCGCTGAACGCAAAGCTGCAGGCGTGCCGCCTTATGGGCGCATGGCTGGAATCATCGTCAGCGGCACGGACTTGCCGCAAGTTTTTGATTTGGCGAACCACTTGGCCCGTATGGATGGTCCACTACGTGCGGTTGGTGCGCAGATATTTGGACCAGCACCTGCGCCGATTGCCCGTGTGCGTGGACGTCATCGTGTGCGTATGTTGGTGAAGGCTGAAAAGACAGTCGCGTTGCAAGGTGCCTTGTCGCGCTGGGCCGCGCAGGTCAAACTAAAGGGTGATCTGAAACTGGCAATCGATATCGACCCGCAGAATTTCTATTAATTCATTTGTTTTCTTGCAGTTTGAGACACCGTATTCGCACGGGCCATTCCTCTATTTCCCTTCTCAATGTTTGGGCGTAGGTCTGGTGCATGTTGAAAACTGTCACACTTGCTGAAGCGCAAAAACTACCGCGCTGGCGCCGTCCTATAGTATTGTTGTTCCTGATGGCTTTTGCCATGCCGATTGCGTTCAATACGTGGTCTGCCTTGTTGAACAACTTTGTAATTGAAGTTGCTAATTTTGATGGTTCCGACATTGGATTGCTGCACACGGTGCGCGAAATACCCGGTTTTTTGGCCGTTGGTGTAATCGCAATCATTATCTTTGTGCGCGAACAAGTGTTGGGACTGGTGTCCCTTGTCCTGCTTGGGGTCGCTACTGCTATCACGGCTTACTACCCATCTTTGACCGGAATTTTGACGCTAACAATGCTTAGCTCGATAGGTTTTCACTATTACGAGACGGTGAACCAATCATTGCAACTACAGTGGCTGCCAATTGCGAATGCCCCGCGTATCATGGGGTGGATGATGGCCTTAGGATCGGCCGCGACCTTCATTGTCTATTTGATCATCCTGCTGCTGTGGGAACCATTGGGGTTGGGCTATAATATCGTTTATATGTGCGGCGGTGCTGCGACTGCCATCATCGCCGTCTTTGCGATGGTCGCATATCCGCAGTTTGAAGGCCCCACAGTTCAGAATAAAAGCATGGTGCTGCGCAAACGCTACTGGTTGTATTATGCGCTGCAGTTCATGTCGGGTGCCCGTCGCCAAATCTTTGTCGTGTTCGCAGGGTTTATGATGGTTGAGAAGTTTGGCTTTGAGGTTCACGAGCTGACTTCGCTGTTCCTGATCAACCTGATGATCAACATGTTGGTGGCCCCATTGCTGGGTCGTATTGTTCAACGCTTTGGTGAACGGCGCACGTTGGTGTTTGAATACGTCGGTTTGGCGTTGGTCTTCTTGTCTTACGGCGGTGTTTATTATCTTGGCTGGGGGGTACTGGTTGCGGCCTTCTTGTACGTGGTTGATCACATCTTTTTCGGGCTGGCATTGGCATTGAAAACCTATTTTCAAAAGATCGCGGACTCTGCCGATATCGCGCCAACCGCGGCTGTCGCCTTTACCATCAATCATATCGCGGCGGTTGTTTTGCCTGTGACGCTTGGATTGCTTTGGCTGGTGTCACCTCTTTTGGTGTTTTTGATTGCCGCTGGGATGGCATGCGTGTCCCTAAGCCTCGCACTTTTGATCCCACGCCATCCGGGGCCTGGGCATGAGACAATATTTAAGCCTGCACTGACTGAAGCGGCGGCCTGAGTTTAACCAGCCCTTGCGGCACTGCGGGGCTGGCGCTATGTCGCGAAGCTGAACCTAGTGGCTGTCGATGTGCGATTTAGTGTGCGCGCCGAACCACGACTAACGTTATATTGGAGCCGATAATGCCGACATTCACCGCGCTGACGACCCTTATGGGAAAACCTGCAGCCGAAGCGCTGGGTACGGCGATGGAACGATTGATCCCTGAACCGACAGGAATTGGGGTTTTTGAAGTTGAGGATGGTTCGGGCCTTTGGGAAGTCGGAGGTTATTTCACAGAACATCCGGATGAAACAGCTCTGTCTTTGTTGGCGACAGCAATGGGTGCCAATTCTTTTGCGGTTTCTGAATTGCCAGAAACTGATTGGGTCGCCCACGTGCGCCGTGAATTGGCACCAGTTGAGGCCGGGCGCTTCTTTGTTTACGGCAGTCATGATGCCGACAAAGTACCTGCAGACTGCGAACCACTGCTGATTGAGGCGGCAATGGCATTTGGGACGGGCCATCATGGTACGACCTTGGGTTGCTTGCGCGCTGTGGACCGCCTGTCAGAGGGTGGATTTCAAGGTGAAAACGTGGCGGACATCGGTTGCGGAACTGCCGTCTTAGGCATGGCTGCCGCACGTATTTGGCCGAACCCCGTTATGGTCAGTGACATTGATGAGGTCGCTGTTGATGTAGCCAATGCGAACGTTGAGGCCAATAACTTGGTCGGACGCATCATTGCTGTCGAAGCAGCTGGTTTTGATCATCCTGATCTTTTGGCCAAAGCACCGTATGATTTGGTTTTCGCCAATATTCTCAAAGGTCCCCTGATTGCATTGGCACCGGATATGGCCACGAATCTGGCGGATGAGGGCTATGCGGTTCTCTCTGGGATTTTGAATGAGCAGGCTGATGACGTAATTGCAGTTTATGCACAGAACGGCATCAATCTTGTGCATCGGGAAGAGATTGTTGAATGGACAACGCTAACCTTGCAGAAAAAGACATAATTAGAGCCCTATTTTAAGGGGTTTTGAAGCGTTTGCCTAGAAAATGACTTATTTCAGGACTATTCACAGGGTGGATCAGTTCGGGGACTGGTCGTTTATAATTAGGTGTAGCCATGTATGGTCCAAGTAAAAAATTTGATGAACGTCTGAATGATATCCGGCGTAAACACACAGCGATGGCGCGTGGGTATTCCACAGAGATCCGTAGTGATGGATTGATCGTTGTTAAGCCTTATGTTCGCCGCCGCGGGTTCAGTATTCCAGTTGCAGGCATCGTGATGCTTCTTGCGGGCTTGTTGTTTTTCAAAGCATTTATTTTGGCAGCTGTTGGGCCAGAGCTTTATGACGAGCGCATTGCCAAGTTGGATGAGGGAACCTTTGTTGAACAAGGCGGCGCATGGGTCATGCAAATTGAACCAGCAACAGAGTACTTCGCAACAGTAATTGGTCCGATTTTTCGCTAATCTAGAGACCCTCCAGTGTTTGCTGAGGTGCGTTGGCCCTTTGAGGGGGGAATAGGCTGCAAGTGAACATAAAAAAACCGCGCAACCCGAACTGGTTTTACGCGGTTTTTGCGTCTAGGGGCTCTCATCCCCCGAGGGAGGGCGAGGAAGAGATCCTCTTAGAATTCGGATTAGCGTGCGCGTGCAACAGTTTCGATGTCGCCGCGTGAAAGACCAATGTCTTCAAGCTCGCGGTTGCTAAGTGATGTAAGTGCATTGCGTGTCAGGCGTGCGTCGTTCCAGAATACAGCAGCATCGATTGCTGAGTGAACGGCGCCTGAAATACGGGCTGCAACTGAAGTTGTGCCGAATGTAGTGCTGTTTGTGTTGAATGTTGTCATCGTCGCAGTCCTTTATGAATGTTGGCCGGGATTGTCCGGTCTTGTATTGAGGCGTTTAGAACCAAAGATTGAATCCAACAATAACTAAGAATGCATGTTGGATATGCGTTTTGCGCATAGGTAAATGCAATCGTATAGCCCATGAAAATAAGGAGTTATTTACGACTTCGCGCGTGTCGTTTTTGTGATGTTTAGGCATAGAGTTTTGTATCACGCAATGTTGCCTCTTGGCGAATGTTCTTGTTTCGTGCTATCTGTGCGAAAAGCAACAATAATGCAGGGCAGGTGACGCAATGGCGCGCGTTTTAGGAATTGATCCGGGGCTTAGGAATATGGGGTGGGGGGTTATCGATGTTGATGGTCCGCGTATTCGCCATGTTGCGAACGGCGTTATCCACTCTGAAGGGGCTGATTTGGCAGTTCGCCTTTTGTCACTGCATCGCGGCCTCACTGAGGTGATGGTGCGCTATGCCCCGCACACGGCAGCGGTTGAGCAAACCTTTGTAAACAAGGATGGCGCGGGAACGCTGAAGCTGGGCCAGGCACGGGGCATTGCCATGTTGGTGCCGGCGCAGGGCGGTTTGACTGTCGGTGAATATGCCCCGAACAAAGTAAAGAAGACCGTTGTTGGCGTTGGTCATGCTGACAAGGGCCAAGTTGCGCATATGATTAAGTTGCAACTGCCCGGTGTTGAACTGGCGGGACCTGATGCAACGGACGCATTGGCGATCGCCATTTGTCACGCCCATCATGGCGGGGCCAGCGGGTTGGCAGAAGCATTACAAAAGGCATTGGTATGATTGGGAAACTCACAGGACGTATCGATTACCGCACAACAGACCATGTTCTGATCGATGTGCGCGGCGTTGGTTATATCGTGTATTGTTCGGAACGGACGATGGCGACTTTGCCCAGGGTAGGCGAAGTTTGCGCCTTGTTCACCGATTTGGTTGTGCGCGAGGATCTGATGCAGCTGTTTGGCTTTCCAACCTTGGCTGAAAAGGAATGGCATCGTTTACTCACGTCCGTTCAAGGTGTTGGTGCCAAAGCATCCCTCGCAATCCTTGGCACCTTGGGCACTGATGGTGTTAGTCGCGCTATTGCGCTGGGAGACTGGAATTCAATTAAAGCGGCCAAAGGTATTGGGCCTAAGATTGCGCAACGTGTGGTTTTGGATCTGAAAGATAAGGCCCCTTCAATCATGGCCATGGGTGGCACGATGGCCCAAACAATGGGCGATGATGACGGCGAAGTGATTGAAGGCCCTATGTCAAGCCCAGTTGTTCAAAACCAGTCGGCACAGGCCGAAGCTTTGTCTGCGCTTGGCAATCTTGGTTATGCGCCGAGTGATGCTGCGGGGGCAGTGGCCCAAGCGGCAGGCGAAAACCCTGATGCTGAAACGCCTGCACTTATTCGTGCTGCGTTGAAATTGTTGGCTCCGAAAGGTTAAGGGCGGTTGTGGCTGAACCTTCCACTGGAAGAACGCCGCACCTTGCGCCATAGATGATTTATGAGTGAGCCAGACCCAACTTTGCGCCCCGCGCCCATGCCCGAAGATTTTGACCGCGCTTTGCGCCCTCAAGGTTTGGATGAGTTCGTGGGGCAAGCTGAAGCGCGCGCCAACCTGCGTGTCTTTATCCAATCTGCCAAGCAGCGCGGCGAGGCGATGGATCACACCCTATTCCACGGACCACCTGGTTTGGGGAAAACGACATTGGCTCAGATCATGGCACGTGAATTGGGTGTAAACTTTCGCATGACATCTGGCCCCGTCTTAGCCAAGGCAGGCGATTTGGCGGCAATCCTGACCAATCTTGAGGCGCGGGATGTTCTGTTTATTGACGAAATTCACCGTCTCAATCCTGCGGTAGAAGAAGTGCTATATCCTGCACTTGAAGATTTCGAACTGGATTTGGTAATTGGCGAGGGGCCAGCGGCCCGTACTGTTCGGATTGAATTGCAGCCTTTCACGCTTGTTGGCGCGACAACCCGCATGGGTCTGCTGACCACGCCGCTGCGCGACCGTTTTGGTATTCCGACCCGTCTAGAATTTTACACCGAGGATGAACTGTTTATCATCGTTGAGCGCAACGCTCGTAAATTAGGTGCCCCCGCCGATGAAGGTGGCGCACGAGAGATTGCACGGCGTGCGCGTGGAACCCCACGTATCGCTGGGCGTTTGTTGCGCCGCGTTGTGGATTTCGCAGTTGTTGAAGGTGATGGCCGTGTCACGCAGGAACTGGCTGATAGCGCTTTGACCCGTCTGGGTGTTGATCGCTTGGGTTTAGATAGTGCTGACCGCCGCTATTTGCGCTTGATCGCTGAAAACTATCAGGGTGGTCCTGTTGGAATTGAAACGCTAAGTGCAGCACTCAGCGAAAGTCGTGATGCCTTGGAAGAAGTGATCGAACCGTACTTGCTTCAACAAGGTCTAATTCAGCGCACGCCGCGCGGTCGGATGTTGGCACAGAAGGCTTGGACCCATTTGGGTATGGCACCACCGGCCAAGGCGTCGGACCTATTCGGCTAAAAGCCTAACGATTTAAGACGAAGGACACAGAAAATGGATGTTACGGACGTAGAGCAGCTGTTTACCCGCGCGGATGGATCATTTGCATTTGCCCGTTGGGGGCGTGGGATTGCACCGGTGGTGTTTGGCGTCGAAGATGAAACCCTGGGCGTCATCAAAGGTGCCATTGATGCAGTGTGTCGATTAGCAAGTCACGAAATGACAGATGGCGATGCGGAACTCGGCAGCAACTTTATGTGGTTCTTCTTCCGCGATTGGGATGAATTGCTAGAGGTTCCGCGTCTTGGCGATATGGTCCCTGACCTTGAGCCATTGGTGGCCCGACTGAAAGAGGTAGATGCAAACCAGTACCGTGCGTTTCGCTTCGATGATGCAGGCGCGATTAAGGCCTGCTTTGTTTTCTTGCGCATGGATAACAGCCTGTCCGCACTGCCCGCCGATACATTGGCGCTAAGCCAAGCGACGCAATCGATACTGTTGTGGTCTGACACGGCGTTTAAAACCCAGTCGCCGCTGGCATTGGTCGGAGAAACAACTGTTCTGCGCCGAGAAATTGGCCAAGTGATCGCCGCAGCCTATGATCCCATCTTGCCTGTATCGTCCCACGACCCAACACATGCACTGCGAATGTCTGCGCGTATTGGTTTAATACAATGATCCCCCACAGTTTCCCTGTCACTGTCTATTATGAAGACACCGATATGGCAGGCATCGTCTATTATGCCAACTATTTGCGTTATATTGAACGTGCGCGTTCTGAGATCGTTGAAGAGTTGGGCATTGATCAGCGCACAATGCGCGATGCGGGGATCGTATTTGCGGTTACGCGGGTTGAAGCAGATTACCTTGGCTCTGCGAGATTGGGTGATCGCGTTAAAGTCGTCACCACGCACTATGCGTCCGGCGCTGTCCGTTGGGTGTTTGACCAAACTGTTGAATTGGATGGTAAACCAATTTTCCGTGCGAAAGTGACTGCTGCTTGCATGACAGTTGAGGGGAAACCAACCCGTCTTCCCGCGGAAATCCGCGCATTAAAGCAGTCCTAAACGGCTCATGACGCCATAGTGATGGCTTTCCCCCTGTTATTGCGCTACAAACATGCTCAATGATGGTCAAAAAACTGACCGCAACAAAAGAGCAGGCACATGGAAGCAGAAACGCTAGCCCTAGCGCATGAGATTGATTTCTCTATGTGGGCATTATTCGCACGCGCGACACTCACTGTAAAAATAGTTATGATCATGCTGATTGTTGCCTCTTTTTGGGCATGGTCGATTATTGTTCAAAAAATGATCAGCTATCGCAATGCGCGGACTGAAGCGCTGGCATTTGATCAAAAATTCTGGTCGGGCGAACCGCTGGACACGTTGTTTGATCAAATTGGGCCAGCCCCCAATGGACATTCCGAAAAGGTATTTGCCGCTGGCATGACCGAATGGCGCCGCTCGCACCGCGACGATGGTGGTTTGATTGCGGGTGCAAGCGCACGCATCGACCGCAGCATGGATGTGGCGATTAATAAGGAAGCCGAAAGCCTGCAAAAGGGTCTGACAGTTTTGGCCACAGTGGGGTCGACTGCTCCGTTCATTGGTTTGTTTGGGACCGTGATTGGGATCATGAACGCCTTTATCGAAATTGCAGAACAGCAAAATACCAACCTTGCCGTAGTGGCACCGGGTATCGCGGAGGCTTTGTTGGCCACAGGTTTGGGCCTGTTGGCCGCGATCCCTGCCGTTGTATTTTACAACAAGCTAAGCGCGGACAGTGATCGCATCATCTCTGGCTACGAAGCATTTTCTGATGAATTCGCAACCATCCTTAGCCGTCAGTTGGACAGTTAAGCCATGGGTGCGGGCACAGTACAAAAAGACGATGGGGGCGGTCGTCGTCGTCGTCGCGGCGGCGCACGGCCAATGGCGGAAATCAACGTAACGCCGTTTGTTGATGTTATGTTGGTTTTGCTGATTATTTTTATGGTCGCAGCTCCATTGCTAACAGTTGGTGTGCCCGTTGAACTGCCCAAGACGGCTGCGGGCGCATTGCCAGTGGATCAGGAAGAGCCACTGACAGTGACGATCACGGCCGAGGGTGCCATCCAAATTCAAACCACGGAAACACCGCGCGATCAGTTGATCACACGCTTGCGTGGCATTGCGGCGGAACGCGAGAGCGACCGTGTATTTCTTCGTGCTGATGGTGCGGTACCTTACTTGCAAGTCATGCAAGTAATGGGTGCGTTGAACGCTGGTGGCTTTTCCAACATCGGTCTGGTGACAGATATCGGTGGCCCCGCGCTTGACGAGTCGGATCAGTAAGGTCGTGGGGCGCAAGCTGTGAACACAGGGCACGTCATATCGGCGGCAGGGCACGCGACTTTAATAGGTTGGATTCTGTTCGGTGGGATTTTCCGCACCGAACAGCTACCTATTGAAGCAACGGAGGTCTCTGTCATCTCTGGTGAAGCCTTTGCAGCATTGATGGCAGCCCAAGATTCACCAACCTCTCAAAGTGAAGTGGCCCAACCTGCACAGCCCGTTGCGGATAGCGAGGCTGTGGACGTTCCGGCACCTGAGACGACACCAGAACAAGAGACACCGGAGTCTGCGCCTGCGCCCTCTGCTGATGATACGCCCGATGTCAGTGAATTAACCCCGTTGCCGGATGCCGAAGTGTCTGATGCAGCGCCCGTGTTACCAACGCCAGAACCAGAAGTGACTGTGGATGCTCCTGAAACAAGTGAAACACCAGTTCCGCAAATGTCCGTTCGCGTTGCACCTGAAGCGGTAATTGCACCTGACCCAGAAGCTCGGCCTGATCCTGTTGAGCAGGACGCGGTCCAACAGGCTGAAACTGGCGAAACGGTTGCTGAGCTGCAAGAGGAGACTGCACCCGAAGAAGCAGCAACAGAGATCGTGACCGAGGCAGAGAAACCTGCAGCGGCACCAGAAAAATCACTTCGCCCACCGCCGCGTCGTCCTACACGTCGTGCGGTACAGGCGGCTGAAGCTTCAGAGCCTGCTGCTGAGCCATTGGCCCTAGAACAATCGGGATCCTCCGCAGTAGACGACGCATTGGCTGAAGCTTTGGGGCAAGTTACGGAAACGCCGAGTGCGCCAAGTGGCCCACCCTTATCAGCGGGCGAAAAGGACGCATTGCGCGCCGCCGTGCAGGACTGCTGGAACGTCGGTTCGCTATCTAGCTTGGCCCTCGAAACTACAGTTGTTGTGGCGGTGTCCCTGACGCAAGACGGCAAACCAGTTGTGTCTTCGATTCGCCAAGTGGGCAGCGAAGGCGGAACCAGCGCGTCGGTAAAACAAGCGTTTGAAGCGGCCAGACGAGCGATTATCCGCTGCGGAGTCCGTGGTTTCCAATTACCCAGCGACAAATACGATCAATGGAAAGACATTGAAATGACATTCAATCCCGAAAGGATGCGCATCAAATGATGGTTCGAATTTTTACAACCCTGATGGCTTTGATGATGACGGCGACATTCTCGTTGGCACAACAAGGCCCGTTGCGCATCGAAATCACCGAAGGTGTTATTGAACCGTTGCCGTTTGCGACCCCGAATTTTGTGGCCGAAAACGGCAGCAGCGCCGAGATGGGGGTACAGTTGACCCGTGTCGTGGCCGCTGACTTGCAAAACACCGGATTGTTTCGTGAAATTCCGGCCACGGCCTATATCAGTAGTGTAACCGACTTTGGGTCAGCCATTCAGTATCCTGATTGGAAAGCGATCAATGCGCAGGCTTTGGTCACTGGTGCAGTGAATGTCTCTGGCAATAATCTGACGGTTAAGTTCCGCCTTTACGATATCTTTTCGGGTGCCGAATTGGGCAATGGCCTGCAGTTCCAAGGAACGACAGAAGGTTGGCGCCGTATGGCGCACAAGGTCGCAGATGCAGTTTACAGCCGGATCACGGGTGAAAGTGGCTATTTTGACAGTCGCGTTGTTTTCGTTTCAGAAACGGGACCCAAAAATAAGCGCCAAAAGCGTTTAGCTGTCATGGATTATGATGGTGCCGGAGTGAAATACCTGACTGATAGTCGATCATTGGTCTTGGCCCCGCGTTTTAGCCCTACAGGTGACCGGGTCCTTTACACTTCATATGAAACAGGTTTCCCACGCATTTATGTTCTGGATGTAGGCAGCGTTCAGCGTCGCGTGTTGGAAAGCGGTGAAGGCTCGATCAGCTTTGCTCCGCGTTTTTCACCAAACGGCCAAACGGTTGTGTATTCCCAAGCAACAGGCAGTAACACAGACATCTACACGATGGACGTCGCTTCAGGCCGTTCAACGCGCCTGACGTCGGCACCATCTATTGAAACAGCGCCAAGTTACAGCCCGGATGGCAACAATATTGTGTTTGAAAGCGACCGCTCTGGAGCGCAACAGTTGTACATTATGTCCGCAAACGGTGGAGAGGCAAAACGCATTTCATTCGGGCAAGGCCGTTATGGTACGCCTGTTTGGTCTCCGCGTGGAGATCTGGTTGCATTTACAAAGCAATCCAAAGGGCGCTTCCACATTGGCGTTATGCGGGTTGATGGAAGTGAAGAGCGTCTTTTGACTGCGTCCTTTTTAGATGAGGGGCCAACCTGGTCGCCAAATGGCCGCGTGATCATGTTCCACCGCGAGACCCAAGGGGCTGGTGGCCGATCAACATTGTATTCAGTGGACATCACCGGGCGTAACTTGCGTCCTGTGCGTACCCCTGAGGGTGGGTCCGACCCGTCGTGGTCCCCATTGCAGAAGTGATCCGAAACAATTTGAAATGTGGCGTGCGATGACAGCTTGCCACAACCATGATAGAAGAACCTAAATAATAGTTAGACCTAAAAACGAGGCGAAGCAGATGAAATTGACAACCAAAGTAATTCTGATGATGGGCGCGCTAACTATGGCCGCTTGTACAAACGCAGGCAAATTGGGTGGAGGTGCTGGTGACGGTGCGTTTGGCCCAAATGCTGCGGGGAACTCTGGTGTGATTGCGGGCAGTGCGTCTGATCCAGCGTCTACCGCGTACTTCCAGCAAGCTGTCGGCGATCGTGTGACGTTTGAAGTTGACCAATCATCATTGACAGCAGTGGGTCGCGCCACTTTGGACGGTCAGGCAACTTGGTTGCTGACCAATGCGGATTATACTGCCATTATCGAAGGTCACGCAGACGAGCAGGGCACACGTGAATATAACATTGCATTAGGTAACCGCCGTGCGGATGCTGCGCGCAGCTATTTGGTTTCCAAAGGTGTTCCATCCTCGCGCATGCAAATCGTAAGCTATGGCAAGGAACGCCCAATCGAGATATGCAGCGAAGAAGCGTGTTACGCAAAAAACCGTCGCGCAGTCACAGTTTTGGCTGGCGGCCTGACAGGGTAAAAGCTTATGAAGTATGCCTTTCGTGTAGTGATCTGTTGTGTGTTGTGGCCTTTAGCGGTCGCAGCTCAAGACGACCAAACCTTGGCCGATGTCCGTCAGGAACTGACGGTTTTGAATATAGAGATACAAAAACTCAAGCGTGAGTTATCTACAACTGGCGCGGCCAGTGGTGGCACGACAGGCGGTTCTTTGTTGGATCGTGTCGAGGGGATCGAAAGTGAATTGCAACGTCTGACTGGCAAAACTGAACAATTGGAATTCCGGATTGGTCGCGTTGTTGCCGATGGCACCAACCGTATCGGTGATCTTGAGTTCCGTCTTGTTGAGCTTGAGGGTGGAGACATTGGCGCGATAGGCGAAACATCAACTTTGGGCGGCGAAGAGCAAGTGACCTCCCCAATTGCAGTGCCAGTAGAGCCAGAAACAGGAAGCCAGTTGGCGACCCAAGAATCTGCAGACTTTGAGCGGGCGTCGGGGGCGCTCGCATCCGGTGACTTTCAAGGCGCTGCAGTCCAGTTTGCGGCCTTTAATCAGACCTATGCCGGTGGCCCGCTAAGTGTGGATGCTGACCTTATGCGTGGCGATGCGCTAGAGGGTCTTGGTGATACACGTTCTGCGGCGCGCGCCTATCTCGAGGCGTTTAGTGCAGACCAAACAGGAACGAATGCACCGTCTGCTTTGTTCAAATTGGGCAGCGCCCTTGGCCGTTTAGGTCAGACCAGCGAAGCCTGTGTGACTCTTGGAGAAGTGTCCGCACGCTTTCCAAATTCAGATGCTGCATTGGAAGCCAATTCGCAAATGCGAAATATTGGATGTTCGTGATCCATAGTTGGATTTAACCACATGTCGAAAACCCAACTTGCTGAATTGATTGCACGACAAATGTCGTCTCATGACCTTAAGGGGATTGGTGTGGCAGTCTCTGGCGGTGGTGACTCGATCGCATTGCTGGTTTTGATGGCGCGCTATGCCAAGCAAGCTGGCACCGCGTTGCATGCAATTTCGGTTGACCATGGATTGCGTGACGGCACGGATGCTGAGCTTAGGGTGGTTTCTGCCCAATGTGCTAAACTGGATGTTCCACATACCGTCGTGCATTGGACGGGATGGGATGGTGCAGGCAACCTACAGAGCAACGCACGTGACGCGCGATATGATTTGATCGCTAAGTGGGCCAAAACTCGCGACATTGATGTCGTGGCTTTGGGTCACACCGCCGATGATCAGGCCGAAACACTGCTGATGCGCATGGCGCGCGGCGCAGGGATTGATGGTTTGGCTGCCATGGCGTTTGAGAGCCAACGCCATGGTGTGACATGGCTAAGGCCACTTTTAGGAGCCGCGCGTGAGCACTTACGCGATTTTTTGCGCCAAGAAAACGTGACTTGGGCCGAAGATCCCAGTAATGAAAATCGTGATTTTGAGCGAATTCGGATGCGCGATGCGCTAAAAGTACTCGCTCCTCTGGGCTTGAACGCGCAGACCTTGGCTGTGGTTGCTGGCAACATGTCTGATGCGCGTGCGGCACTTGAGTGGCACACATCATTGGCGGCGAGAGACGCATGTGAAATGACACTTGGGACTGTACGAATTGACCTTGAACGGTACAATGCATTGCCCGTTGAGATTGCCCGTCGCCTTCTGGTTCGGGCGATTATGTGGGTGAATGGCGCGACCTATTCACCCCGCCGTGGTGGCGTCTCGCAGGTGCAAAATTCGATGAAAAATGGGGTTTCTAGCACCGTTGATGGTTGCCAAGTCGTCTATAAACAGGGTCGTATTTACGTGTGTCGCGAGTTGAATGCTGTGCGTGGCATCTCGTGCGCAATTGACGAGCTATGGGATGGGCGGTGGCGGTTCACTGGCCCCGCTGATCGTGATGGATTGAGTTTCCGCCCGCTGGGCGAGGTCGGGGTGCGTAGCAACGATGCGTGGCGTGACTTGGGCCTGCCAAGAGAAGCAATATTGTCGCTCCCTGCGGTTTGGTGTGGCGATGCGTTAATTGCGTCTCCATTGACTGACCAAGGTACTGAATGGGTCGCGACACTCGAAAGAGACGCAGATACCTTCATTGCGACACTATTATCGCATTGAACCTGCGCAATTGATCACTATCTTAAGCTAAAGGGCGCTGATTTGGTTGGCGCTGTCGAATTTTAGGAGAAGTTTCCTTGGGAAATGCACGTAATATCGCCTTTTGGGTGGTTTTGTTCCTCTTGGTCCTCGCATTGTTTAACCTCTTCGGCGGTTCAAACACTAATATGCAGAGCCGTGAACTTAGCTATTCGGAATTTGTAACCGATGTTGAGAACGGCGCCGTCAGCAACGTCACGCTGGACGGTGAGAAGGTTCTGTTCCGCAAAGGAACAGAAGACTTCATTGCGATCATCCCAAGCGATGCAAAAGTGACTGAAATTTTGTTGCAAAACAAAGTGCCAGTACGTGCGGAGCAACAACAGCAGTCAGGCTTTTCAGCGTTCATTATGACGATCCTTCCCGTTCTCTTGCTGATCGGTGTGTGGATATTCTTCATGAACCGCATGCAAGGCGGCGGCAAAGGCGGGGCAATGGGCTTTGGGAAATCCAAGGCTAAGATGCTCACTGAAAAAGAAGGTCGCGTGACCTTTGATGACGTGGCAGGCATTGATGAAGCCAAGGAAGAGCTGGAAGAGATCGTTGAATTCTTGCGCAACCCGCAGAAGTTTTCGCGTCTTGGCGGCAAAATTCCAAAGGGCGCTTTGCTAGAGGGCCCTCCAGGTACCGGTAAAACGCTTTTGGCCCGTGCCATTGCAGGCGAAGCTGGTGTTCCATTCTTCACCATTTCCGGTTCTGACTTTGTTGAGATGTTCGTTGGCGTGGGTGCATCGCGTGTGCGCGACATGTTTGAACAAGCCAAAAAGAACGCACCGTGCATCGTGTTTATCGATGAGATCGATGCGGTTGGTCGTGCACGTGGCGCTGGCCACGGTGGTGGCAACGATGAGCGTGAGCAAACGTTGAACCAATTGCTGGTTGAGATGGATGGTTTTGAATCCAACGAAGGCGTTATCATTATCGCAGCGACAAACCGCAAAGATGTTTTGGACCCTGCGTTGCTGCGCCCAGGTCGTTTTGACCGTCAGGTGACTGTTGGCAATCCTGACATCAAAGGACGTGAAAAGATTTTGGGCGTGCATGCGCGTAAATCTCCACTTGGTCCCGACGTAGATCTGCGCATCATTGCGCGTGGTACCCCGGGCTTCTCAGGTGCGGATTTGGCGAACCTTGTGAATGAGGCGGCATTGACTGCTGCGCGTGTCGGTCGCCGTTTCGTCGCGATGGGTGATTTCGAGTCTGCCAAAGATAAGATCATGATGGGGGCCGAGCGCCGCAGCATGGTTATGACGACAGAACAAAAAGAGATGACTGCCTATCACGAAGCTGGTCACGCATTGGTTGGGATGACATTGCCGAAATGTGATCCTGTTTATAAGGCCACGATTATTCCACGCGGCGGCGCCTTGGGCATGGTAATGAGCCTTCCAGAAATGGATCGCCTCAACATGTTCAAAGACGAATGCCACCAGCGTTTGGCAATGACCATGGCGGGTAAGGCGGCTGAGATCCACAAATATGGTCCTGATTCTGTGTCAAATGGCCCAGCTGGCGATATCATGCAGGCCTCTTCATTGGCTCGTGCAATGGTTCTGCGTTGGGGTATGTCGGACAAGGTCGGTAACATCGACTATTCAGAAGCTGCTGAAGGCTATTCTGGTCGCACAGGTGGTTTTTCTGTCTCCGCCAATACCAAAGAGATGATCGAAGAAGAAGTTCAAAAGTTCATCCAAGGCGGATATGACTGGGCTTTAAAAATCATCCAAGAAAAAGAAGTTGAGTTCGAACGCATGGCCCAAGGTCTGCTTGAATATGAAACTTTGACGGGTGAAGAGATCAAACGCGTGATTGCGGGTGAATTGCCAAATGAGCCAGAAGATGGCGATGACGATGTGGCAAACAAAGCTGCACCAAGTGTCACGGTGATCCCCAAGGCAAAAACAAAGGCCAAGGCGAAGAAGGCACCATCAACGGATGATGGCGATACCGATCCAACACCTTCCTGATCACAGTTATTGATCTAGAATGTACAAAAAATCATAGGCCCTGCTATATGCGGGGCCTTTTCTTTTTTGCTATGCTTGCTTCAACAGATCGCTTTAGGAGTTCTCCATGCCAGCACTTATGCCAACAGAATATACAGCCCGCATAACGTGGCTGGGCCGGGTTGTGGCTGATAGCGGCACCATGCGATCAGAGCCGTTGAATGAGGCTATGGCAGTGTTTGGCGGTTTCGCAGGTGAGGCGCATTTTGGCGTCACGCGCCCGTCGTGTGTGCGAGTAAAGTCGCAGCATGTGCAAGGCACTACAATCAAAAACGTTCGCCAGCTTAGCGTCATGTCTGCTGAAGAGATTGCACGGATTGCAGAAAAGATGGGCCTTGAGGATATTGACCCCACATTGCTCGGTGCTTCTTTGATCCTTGAGGGGATCGCTGATTTCACGCATGTTCCGCCGTCTTCACGCTTACAATCAGACACAACGGGCGCGACACTGATGATTGATATGGAGAACCGTCCTTGTGTTTTGCCAGGTCGCGAGATTGAGATGGAGCACGAAGGTTTTGGCGCAAAATTCAAACCCGCCGCTGTTGGTCGACGCGGTGTAACAGCATCTGTTGAGCGTGAAGGGTTGTTGAAAGTGGGCGATGTTATGCGTTTGCATATTCCTGACCAGCGCGCTTGGTCCCCTTTAGGTGGGCTGTTCGATACGTAACCTAGATAGTTCAGCCTTGCTACTTTGTATCGTGGCGGGTTTGATGTGATTATGACTAACTTAAATTACAGCTCCGCCCTCGCTTTGTCCGCATTGATAAAATCAGGTGAATTATCCATCGCTGAGTTGATGCAATCGACTCTTGATCGGATCGATGACGTGAATGGCACAGTGAACGCTATCGTTTCCTTGGGCGAACACAATGCGTTATTGGCGCAGGCACAAGCCGCGCAATCTGCACCGCGAAAAGGGTGGCTTCATGGTATCCCGATTGCAATCAAGGATTTGGCGAATGCTAAAGGTTTCGTCACAACAATGGGATCGCCATTGTTTGCGGGCGAAGTCGCAACAAAGGATGACATTGTAGTTGAACGACTAAAAACTGCGGGTGCTATTGTTATTGGGAAAACCAATACGCCAGAGTTTGGTTTGGGCAGCCACACATTCAACCCAGTTTTTGGCGCGACAAAGAACCCTTATGATCAAACATGTTCTGCGGGTGGTTCCTCTGGCGGTGCCGCGACGGCATTGGCGTGTGGGATGGTAAGTGTCGCCGATGGGTCTGATATGATGGGATCACTGCGCAACCCAGCGGCGTGGAACAACGTTTATGGGATGCGCCCTACATTTGGGTTGGTACCGTCAGAACCTAATGGGGACACCTTCTTGCATCATTTGGCGACCAACGGTCCGATGGCGCGCAATCCCTCGGATTTAGCCGCGTTGTTGGACACGATGTCTGGTAACGATCCGCGTCAACCAATGAGCTTTGATCAGGGCACCACGCTTCCCGCTCTCAAGGTAAATATTTCTGGCGCAAGCGTTGGATGGCTTGGTGATTGGGGCGGTGCGTTGAAATATGAAGAAGGCATTGATGCTCTGGCCCAAACTGCATTGGCGCAGATGGGTGATTTGGGTTGGAACGTTTCTGAGGTTCCTGCCCCGTTTTCGGCGGCTGCGATCTGGGACAGCTGGATCACATTGCGCAGCTTTGCTGTTGGGGCAGGTATGGTAGGTTTATATGACGACCCTGCCACACGCGGAAAATTGAAACCTGCTGCTATTTATGAGATCGAGCGTGGCATCGCGATGTCGGCGCTGGATGTACACAAGGCAAGCGTGATCAGGTCGGATTGGTTCCTTCGCGCGAGTGAGTTGTTCGAGGCGTATGACGTTCTGGTACTGCCATCTGCGCAAGTATGGCCGTTTGATGTGAACCTTGTGAACCCAACGGCGATCAACGGACAACAGATGGACACTTATCATCGTTGGATGGAAGTTGTAATTGCGCCGGGGCTACTGGGTCTGCCTGTCGTCAATGTACCAATCGGCTTTGGTGGACCAAACGATATGCCAATGGGCCTGCAATTGATCGGTAAGCGTGGATCAGATGCTAAACTGCTGCGTATGGCGCAAACTTGGCATGAGGCGACCTTGTGGCCAGAAAGGCGGCCCCCTGCGTTCTAGTCGTGTGAGGGTTCTCGCCCTCGAGCTGCAAGGCGCTCGCGCAGAGCGTCAGCAGCCTTGTCGCCGCGTTCTAATGCGAACACATAGGCATGCGTTAGGTAGAAGCAGGCGGCGTCGACATCGTCCGTGTGGTCTGCTGCTTGCGTGTAGAGAGACACCAAGGCGGCGGTATCATTTGCATCATGGGCTTTTAGCAGCTGGCGATCTAGCGACTTCACTCAGCGGCCATTTTCGCATTTCTATGGGTTTGAAGCTTTGAGGCGACCCAGTCGTGGAACAGGTGCGTTGGGCCGTCCATCGCAGGTGAAAAGCGGCCACCATCGAATTGAGGGGCATGACGACCACGTTGCATTCCCTCAACAACAAAAACATCTTCGTTGAAGATCAGTTTCCATTGCTCTGTGTTTTGTGCGCGAAGGTTGGAATCCGTTTTGGGTGCGGCGTAATAGAGGTGAATATTCTCAATCGTTCTTTCAGGCCCTTCAGGCGTCAGGACGATTGCGAATGTGTGGTCGCGGTGAACACCCATTAAAACATTCGGAAAAACCGAAATGTATTCAGCCGCCGTATCCCACTTGTTATCTATGCCTCCAAAGTCTGGAAAACTATTTCCAGCGTCGTCTTTGAGTTGACGATAAACCCATGTACCTTGACCTGAATATTTTTCAGGAACTTCGATGTGGTAGTGGTCTTCAAGCCGTGAATAGCTGTTCAGGCCAGGGTGAACCCAGGGCAGATGATAGCTCTCGCAGTAGTTCTCAACCGCCAGCTTCCAATTGCAATCAAGGGTGAGCTGAAACGTACTGTCTTCGCCGCCGTGAAACAGTGGTTTGCCAAAATCAGCCCACTGGGTGACCAGTTCGGCATTGGCATCTACAAATTCTGGCGCATCGCCTGAAATGTTGATCCAGACCACATCCATCCAGACGTAGCAGCGAATCTCGATCAAGCCCAACAAAGCATGATCAATTCCGTCGTGGGTGTTCTGACCCGGTCCGCCAACATGTGGCGTGCTGACCAAGCGGCCCTCGGTCGAATAACACCAGCTGTGGTATGGGCAGCGAATTGCCCCCTCAATCTTGCGGGGTTCCTCGACTAAAATCATGCCACGATGGCGGCAGGTGTTTTGAAACACGCGTACTTTGCCTGTTTTGTCACGTAGCAAAAGGAGGGGTACGCCTAGAAAAGTATGTGGAACCGCATCGCCGATTTCTGGCACTTCGGCCCCAACCCCAAGGCCAGCCCAACCGGAAAACAGCACTGCGTGCTTTTCCTCGTCGTAAATGGATGGATCGATGTAGTGCGCATTAGGAAGGCCATGTGCCTCATGAATCGGGCGGCGCACGGCGTCGACATCGGTTACATGATCCATCAAACTCTCCCTCACAATGATGAGTTTAAGCTAGGGATGCGTGGGGCATGTTGCTTGTGCAGCAGCGACCTGACTTTGCTACATGCGACACATGCGGATTTTGGGATTACCGGAATGGATCGTTCGGTTGGAGCAGTCTTTGATGAAAAGCGCTGAGATCGCCAATGCTGCAATAGCCAGCATTGTCAGCAACTTGGCGCGCGCGACCTAGGTCGCTGCCGAGATTTTCATACACTATGCGAGTGGCACGGTCGCCCATCATTGACTCACGCACTGTACGGGTAACATAGCCGACCCAAAAATTGTTCTCAAAGGACGCGACACGATGGAGGTAGTTGAATGAGGATGTCATTGAGTTACGTCGCGAAACGAAGGCGGCGATTCCCTCTTCTTGTTGTAAAATAAGACCACGAAATTCACGCGCTTGATGGTCAATGGTTAGACCTTGTGCATCCATTGCTTCCCTTGGCTCGTAACCACGAATAAAGGTACTGCCTTTGTCCCTTTTGACAAATACCAGCCCGCGTACAAATTGGTCAGCATCAAGAAAGCCGCGGCGGGAAAAGCTATAAAATCCGTTTGGGAATATGTCTTCGGGTAAGTTGCGTGTTCCAGTTCCCACAAAGTCGCTGAGGAAATCACCGGAAACGGGGTCCGAAGCCGCACGTATGCGATCGACTGGTTCCAGTAAAACGCGGGCGTCGATTTCAAAAAAGAACAAATGCGTGCGAGAACATCTGGGCGAGGGAAGTTCTCGCCTGAGAGATATCTGTTGAATTGGGTGCGGTTGATGCCGAGTCGGCGCGAGAGTTCCGAAATCGACGGATACCCTTTTGCCAGGCTGCAAAGGTTCTCGCCAAACATGCGGCGCAATTCAGATGGTTTCTTGAGTGGGGCGATCATTTCGTTCCTCGTAAGTTGATTTAGCTCCCATTCGGAAGCTTCTGCGTTCGCATACAATGCGCAATTACGGGTACGTGATCTTAACAGCGTCAGAGATGAGGCTCTTTAGCATCACAATGACACTGATGCGGACACAAAATGCAAGCTGAAGTTGCGAGCTTTGATGTGTTCACTCGTCGAATAATTCTGTTGAATGAGATCAGTGGAGGGCTAAAAAATTATGATTGGTGTTATCATCTGGAGCGACCCAATAGAACGAAAAGCAATCGTTTGGTGTGAAGATCAAGGGGACTTGGCTTTTTTGAAGCCTAGTGCTGAATCACTTGAGGAAAGCGCAAGCTTGGCAGCCGGAGACATTATCGAGTTCGATGTAAAACTAGAACATGGCTTCCGTTTTGTGTCTAACCATGCATTAGTCGATTGCTACCAAACACGTGACCTCGCAGCAGACATCAAGCGTGCGGGAAGGGTGGCAGTATCCTCTACGATCAAGCCTGTGTCGGTGGATTACCGGAGGGTAGCGTGCTGAGTTTTGTTCAGCCGCCTCGTGATAGGGCGGCTACACCAGTTCTCGCAACTTCGACCAAACCCAGTGGACGCATAAGATCTGCAAATGCATCGATCTTTTCTGGCGCGCCCGTAATTTCAAACACAAAGCTGTTTAGTGTGCTGTCTACAACGTTTGCGCGGAAAATGTCGGCTAGACGCAACGCTTCCACGCGTTTCTCGCCATCACCGGCAACCTTAAACATTGCTAACTCGCGTTCAACTGAAGGTCCCTCAACAGTCAGATCGTGCACTTCGTGAACAGTAACGATACGGCCCAATTGTGCTTTGATCTGTTCAATCACTTGTGGCGTGCCAGTGGTGACGATTGTGATGCGCGACAGCTTCCCTTCGTGATCAACCTCAGCAACTGTAAGGCTTTCGATATTATAGCCACGTCCCGCAAAGAGTCCGATAACACGGGCTAAAACGCCAGGTTCATTTTCTACCATGACAGCCAGTGTGTGGCGCTCAACGATGTCAGAAAAATTTGGGCGCAGGTTATATGCGGACTTGGCAGAAGTGCCATTTTTCAGGTTGAGGTTAGACATATCGAATTCCATTCGTCAAATTAGATCGGTTCGCGATTGAACCATTTAAAGTGGGTAGCTGCAGCAACTGATGTGGTGCCCCTTGCGCATTAGACCAGAACTGATCCTTTGGCGTCGATGGCGCCTTGGGTGTCAGCATCACCAAGCAGCATTTCGTTATGCGCTTTGCCCGATGGGATCATCGGGAAGCAGTTCTCGTGCTTTTCAACCAAGCAGTCAAACAAGACCGGACCGTCGTGGTTCAACATCTCCATGATTGCTTCATCCAGATCATCAGGGTCAGAACACAAGATACCTTTGGCGCCAAACGCCTCGGCTAACTTTACGAAGTCAGGCAAAGATTCAGACCAGCTGGATGAATATCGTTCACCGTGCAGTAATTCCTGCCATTGGCGCACCATTCCCAAACGTTCGTTGTTCAGGATGAATTGCTTGACGGGTAGGTTGTATTGCATTGCTGTTCCCAGCTCTTGCATGTTCATCAACCAGCTTGCTTCACCAGCGACGTTGATCACCAAGGATTCTGGGTGGCCCATCTGAACGCCAATAGATGCAGGGAAGCCGTAACCCATTGTGCCTAAGCCACCTGAAGTCATCCAACGGTTAGGATCTTCAAAGCCCAAGTATTGCGCAGCCCACATTTGGTGTTGGCCAACTTCGGTTGTGATGTAGCGGTCGTGGTTCTTGGTCAAAGCTTCAAGGCGCGACAGTGCGTACTGTGGTTTGATTACTTTGCCTTGCTGTGTGAATTTCAAGCATTCGATTGCTTGCCATTCTTTGATCTGGCTCCACCAGTTTCCAACGGCTGAAGAGTTGGTTTTGCGACCGCGAGATTTCCAAACTTTCATCAAGTCTTCGAGAACGTGGCCCACATCCCCAACGATAGGAATGTCGACGCGAATAACCTTGTTGATCGAGGACGGATCAATATCGATATGCGCTTTGGTTGAGTTTGGACTGAATTCGCTGATTACACCGGTGATACGGTCATCGAAACGGGCACCAATGTTGATCATTAGATCACAACCGTGCATCGCCAAGTTTGCTTCGTACAAACCGTGCATGCCAAGCATACCCAACCAGTTGTCGCCAGACGCTGGGTATGCGCCAAGGCCCATCAAAGTTGATGTGATCGGGAAATTTGTTGCGGCGACAAGTTCGCGCAACAATTGGCTGGCTGCTGGACCAGAGTTGATAACGCCGCCACCGGTGTAGAATAGTGGGCGCTCTGCTTTTTCCATAGCTTCAACTAGCTCAGTGATTGAGGTGATGTCACCCTTCACAGTCGGTTGGTAGTGCGATGTTGAGGGTTGCGGCGCGTTGTATGTGCCGCTTGCGAATTGAACATCTTTTGGGATGTCGATCAAAACAGGACCAGGGCGGCCACTGGTGGCAACGTGAAATGCCTCGTGCAAAACGCTGGACAAAGCATCAGTCTCTTTCACCAGCCAGTTATGTTTGGTGCATGGGCGTGTGATGCCAACGGTGTCCGCTTCTTGGAATGCGTCGGAGCCGATCATGAATGTTGGTACTTGGCCCGTCAAAACGATGATTGGAATGCTGTCGAGCAAGGCATCGGTCAGGCCCGTAACTGCGTTGGTCGCGCCGGGGCCAGACGTTACAAGGCAAACGCCGGGCTTGCCTGTGGAACGGGCGTACCCTTCGGCTGCGTGTACAGCACCTTGTTCATGACGTACCAGAACGTGCTTGATGTGGTTTTGCTGGAAAATTGCATCGTAGATTGGGAGGACGGCACCACCCGGGTATCCAAAGACTGTGTCCACACCTTGATCTATCAAGGCTTGAACTACCATTTCCGCTCCGGTCATTTGGCGTGTCATCTGTTGGGCTCCGTCTTCAAATCTATAGTTTATATGGCGCAAAAAAAAGCCCCCGTTTTGGCGAGGGCGCATGGGTACCTGAATGGCGCTCCGTTACCGGACCATGCGCTGTGTTCCTAAAATGACGACGACAAGTGTCATACTTTAAGGGCCTCTCATTTGCTTAAGTTCACATTATTGGCCGATTAGGGGGCCGTCAACAGCTCCATACGAAATAAGTATCACAAAATTTGCATTTTGAGACATTAAATTTCAAAATCAACGAACTTGGAGACATTTATGCAAATTTGTTAAGGTGAATTTGTAAAAAACTGCCATCTAGAATCACTGCTGCTTCCTACCGGACAGTTCCGGTCCCCTGCAGCACCCCGTGTTCCATAGCGTAAAGTGTCAAACCTGCGGTCGATGAGATGCCCAATTTGCGTTTTATGTTTTTGCGGTGAGTTTCCACAGTTCGAACAGAAATTTCCAACTCTCCAGCGACATCTTTGTTGGATTTTCCTTGGGCTACTTGCAACAAGATGGTCTGTTCACGCCCAGTTAGGGCTTCGCGGGCACCAACGTTTTTTGGCTTCAGCGATCCTGCAGCGCCTGTACATAGATACCGTTCACCGCTCATCACAGCATCGATTGCGAGTTTTATTTCATCGGTTGGTATGTCTTTTAGGATGTAACCCATTGCACCGTGCGAAAGTGCTGACGCGATATATTCCTGACTGTCGTGCATTGAGAGGATCAGCACGCGTGTCCCGGGCCTGCGTTCAAGAACAAGCTCAGTTGCAGTTAGTCCACCCATCTCTGGCATGTTCAGATCCATCAGGATTACATCTGGGTTCAATGTCTCAAGCTGTTCAACAACAGCGCGGCCATTGTTTAGGGTGCCCACGATCTCTAGTTCTGAATAGCTTTCGAGAACGGATTGGATACCTTGGGCAACCATCGGGTGGTCATCTACAATCACTACGCGGATGGGGAGGTTCATGTGTCGCTTTCAGATTTTTGTTTGGCCTTGATCTCTGGAGACAAAAGGCGGGTCAAGGGCACAGTTGCAAGGATAACTGTGCCACGGTTGGAGCCATGCGAGGATCGAATGATAAGATGGCCATCCAATTGTTCGACTCGCTCTTCCATGTTTCGCAGCCCAATTCCAGCCCCGCGCTTGCGCATGGTCGCATTTATTCCGCACCCGTTGTCGCTTATTTTCAAGGTGGCCCCGTTTTTGTGACCGCGCATGTCCATTGAAGCACGTGTCGCGCTGGCGTGGCGTTCAATGTTGGTTAACGCCTCTTGGGCAATCCGGTAAAGCGCGGTCTTGGCATTTGAATCCAGGCGGTTGCGGAAGACTACTGTTTCAAAATCGGTTGCTATGCCGGTGCGCTGTTCAAAGTCTTCAACCAATGTTTTTAAGGCTGGGCCTAATCCTAGATCATCTAGCACGCCGGGACGGAGGTCGCGGCTGATGCGGCGAACTTCGGTGATTGCGGTGCCAAGATTTTCTATACCTTGCTCAAGAGAGCTATCAGCGTCAGGGGCCCCTTTGGCCAATCGGCGGCGTGCGCTTTCTAGGGCGTATCGCACACCGACAAGAATTTGACTGATCCCATCGTGCAGTTCGCGTGCCACGCGCCCGCGTTCTTCCTCTTGAGCATCAAACACACGCTGGGTTAGTTTTTTGAGTTTAGCATCCGCCAGTCGGCGTTCGCGGAAATTGATGACCATGCCTGAGCCAAAAACGAGAACCAATGCAGTGAGTGTAATAACGGAAATGTACCCAAAGGTGCTTTTTACGCGTGCCTCAACCTCGGCGCGGGCTGTGGCGACAGACGATAAAACGTCATCGATGAACACACCGGTACCAACGGCCCACCGCCAAGATGGAAAGGACGTGACATAAGTAATCATGCGACCTTCTTCACCAGTGGAGGGTTTAGGCCAAAGATGGGTCAGATACCCGTCGCCTTGGCGCGCGATCGTGATCAACTCATCGACAACAGCAACGCCTTCGCTGTCTGTATCCCCGGCCCAGTTTTGATTGATGCGGTCGGTTTGGCGTGGGCTAACCAAGTTAGTACCATCATAGTCATAAACGAAAAAGAACCCATCATCGCCGTAAATCATAGCAGACAAAATCTGGCGAACCCGCCGTTTCGCTTCTTCATCGTTAGGGGCGGCATTGCCATAAATAAAGTAAAACCCGTTGCGCGCTTGAGTCACGTAATTGCGCAACTCATCTTTTTTTGTTGCCAAAAGCTGGGTTTCCAATGACTTGATCTCACGTTCTGCAAGCGCGCGGGACTGTACAGTAACAAGCGTAGAAATTGCAGCCACGGCAAGGATCAAGGGAATGGCCGCAACGAGCGACAATTTTAATCCGTAGGTCAGTCGAAGATAAGGAAACAGGCGGGTCATAAACGAATCGATACGCGGGAATTAGTCCGAATCAAAGGGTTGATGTCGCAAACTGCATAACTCATCGTGCCTAAGTTTGCCGCGCTTTAGAGGTCGGAACCCCTGTTTATTATGCGTTTCAGGGATGAAAGCATTTTAAAAAAGGGTGGCCTACGCAGTAATAGGTATTCCCAAAAAAAAATGCGGCGTTAGTGTTTTGATATTCGAAACGACCGCGCGCGCAGCCTTGCGATGCGCGGGACACTATTATCTGGGAGGATAACTTATGGATCGTCGTTCATTTTTGAAGACATCTGCTATGGGCGGTACCGCCGCTGCTGCGACAACTTTGGCTGCACCTGCATACGCAACAGGCAAACGGACTTTGACAATGGTTACATCATGGCCACGCGGTTTCGCGGTTCTTGATGATGCTGCGTCATACCTAGAAAAGTTCACTAACGAAATGTCAGATGGCAACTTGACCATCGACAAAAAAGCTCCGGGCGAGCTTGTTGGCGCACTTGAAGTATTTGACGCTGTGTCTTCTGGCCAAGCTGATATGTACCACTCTGCCGATTATTATTTCATCGGTCAGCACCCTGCGTACGCCTACTTCACAGCAGTCCCGTTTGGCGGCACAGCTCAAGAAGTTATCAACTGGTATGAGCACGGTGGCGGTCAAGAACTGCACGATGAGCTCGGTGAAATCTTTAACCTCAAAGGTTTGTTGTCAGGTAACTCTGGTTCACAGTCTGGTGGTTGGTTCCGTAGCGAAATCAATTCAGCGGCTGACTTCAACGGCTTGAAATTCCGTATGCCTGGTTTGGGCGGCAAAGTTTTGGGCAAATTGGGCGCTTCTGTTCAAAATATCCCAGGCGGCGAACTGTACCAAGCATTGTCTTCCGGTGCTTTGGACGGCCTAGAGTGGGTTGGCCCAATGGCCGACGAACGCGCAGGCTTCCAAGAAGTTGCAAAAGTCTACTACACAGCTGGTTTCCACGAGCCAGGTTCTGCTTTGGCGTCTTCCGTTAACTTGGACGTCTGGAACGACATGACACCACATCACCAAGCAATTTTGCAAAACGCATCCCGTGCAACAACACACGTTCAGTTGGCCGAAACATTGGCAAACAACGGTGCTGCATTGGCTCGTTTGCAGGCGCAAGGCGTTAAAACACTTCAGTTCTCTGACGATGTTTGGGACGCATTTGGTGCGGCTTCCAAAGAAGTTATGGATGAAAACATGGGTGACGAATTGTTCGCAAAAACACGCGCATCATTCGAAGCTTCCATGGCGTCATCTTCTTCTTGGATCGACAAATCAGATGGCTACTACGTACAGCAACGCAACCGCGTTCTGGGCAACTAAGCCGTTTACCAAATCTATCGGAAAGGCCCCTTTTGAAAGGGGCCTTTTTGAACGGTATCGCAATCTAGGGCCAGCACAGCCTTGAAATGTTGCGCCGCGTTCCGCGGCTTGAGGGGGCACAATGACAGACGAAACAGTATGCACCGGATTTTTCCGGGCTGCGACAGATGCCAAGGGTGACATCAGCTGCTTGGACCAGTTTCAATCCAGTGGCGTTTTGCAATTCATCTCTGGAAATTTTCTGGAAGCTTTTTACAATGTACCGGTAGCGATCATCAACGCGCCGATGTGGTTGGATTGGCTGACGTGGGAGAACACGTTGGAAGACAAACAATCGCTAATGCGGTTTGTTTATTACGGCGGTTCTGTCGAATTTTTCTTTGTCCTTGCGACAATCATCTTGGGCATGACCATTTATGGCATGATCAATAACAAATTCATGTGGGGCGTCGTCAGTGTTCTCGAGGGCTTTGCCAATACGGTTGGTCGGTTCTTTGCATGGGCTGGTCTTGTGATGGTTCTACAACAGATCATGATCGTGTTTTTACAGCGCATCTTTACGCGCCCCGACATTTCGATCGGTTTTGGTATTCCTCTACAATTTGATATCAGTTGGTTCGCCGAAGAGCTGAAACTTTATAACGCTTTGGTCGTTTGCATGTGCGTCACCTATGCCTTTGTGCAAGGCAGCCACGTGCGTGTCGATTTGGTTTATGCGGCCGTCAAATTCCGGACCAAAAAGATGATCGACATGTTTGGGTCACTTATCTTCATGGTGCCATCTGCCGTTCTGACGTGGATGTATGGCTGGTACTTTTTATGGCGCCACCTGATCGTACCAAATCCTTCTGCGTCTGACACGTTAGATCGTCTGGTGAACAAGGCGCGCGCGCTGCGTTGGAATGTCGAGACCATCGGATTTAGCCCGAATGGCTTTACTGGATACTTCCTATTTAAGATTTTGTTGGTGGCCTTCACCGCAATGGTCTTTATCCACGCGATCGCGTTTTTCTATCGCTCGTTCCTTGAATGGAAAGAGGGTGAAGAAAGTGAAAACAAATACCTCGACAAGGATTCCTTGGGTGAAGGTGAAGAAGCCTATGAGGGGACCCACTGATGTTGTTTGGACTTGATGGCGTAGAAGTTGGCCTGATCATTGTCTTTATCACCCTGTTTGGTGGTATTCTTTCCGGCTTTCCAGTGGCGTTTGCCATTGGTGGTGCTGGTATCATTTCTTTTGGTATTATCGCGTCTTTAGACAGCGCGGGCCTGTTGATCCACCAAGCGATCGACGACTCGAGCCAGATGTATCAGGATTTGATCACTGCAGGAGTTGGTGCGGATAAAATCAGTATATTCAGGTATCCTGAGTTGCCCCGCGTTGCCGAAGCTGTATTCCCTAAAGGCTGGGAAGTGGCGATGGATCGCAATGTATCCTTCGTTGTGAACCGCATGAACGAGCGTGTTCTGGCAGGACAATCCATTGAAACCCTTTTGGCCGTTTTGATGTTTGTTCTTATGGGGATCACACTAGAGCGTTCTAAAATTGCAAATGATTTGCTAACGACAATGGCGCGTGTCTTTGGCCCGTTACCAGGTGGTTTGGCTGTGTCCGTTGTTGTCGTTGGTGCATTCCTTGCCGCATCGACTGGCATTGTGGGCGCAACTGTTGTGACAATGGGATTGCTGGCCCTACCAACAATGTTACGCAATGGGTACAGTCCCGAGATTGCGACGGGGGTCATCGCGGCTTCAGGTACTTTGGGGCAGATTATTCCACCCTCAATCGTAATCGTTTTACTTGGCACTTTAGCGGGGGATTTGTATTCCTCAGCACAAGAAGCCCGCGCAATTTCAGTTGGCTGTACAGATGCTCTAAGCTATCTTGGGGAACCTGCGGTTCTATCTGTTGGCACCTTGTTCCAGGCGGCATTGGTACCAGGGATCTTGCTGGCCGTTCTTTATGCGCTTTATGCATTTGGATACGCTTTGCTTAATCCCAGCAAGGCACCAGCGGTACAGATGGGCACAACAAGTTCCGAACCCATCAAGCGCAATGAAGCAATGACATTCTTCCTTTTCGTACCAATCGCTTTGATTGTAGGAACAGTTCTTTTGGGGAATTTGGGTATTATCGGCGGCCAAAGCACCGTGATCTCAGCGTTCTCTGACATTGGAGATAGTGCATCACTGCGGACCAATGTGTCTGAGGCGTGTAAGGTTGCAATGATCGAATTGCATGGCCTTCCAGCATGGGATGCAGCCATCGCGCAACAAGTCGCAATTGAGGCTGCTGGTGGGGTCGTCCAATCCGAACGTCTGTCCGAAGAAGCATTCGCGATTGCACAACAGGCCAAGATCGATGGCGCGGCACCCATTGGTACTGGCACGGCAATCTTATTGTTGTTGTTTAGCCTTGTGATGGTGATCGGACGCGGGGTTTCCCCATCGTCGAATACGCGGCCTCTTATCATCGGTGGCATTGGTGTCTTGGTCGCATTGTTGGTGGACATTGTTATTTTGGGTCCTTCCAATTCGCCTGGTTCTTACGTTGTGATCATGTTTTTACCCTTCGTGGCGGTCCTTTACGGTGTCGTTCATGCCGGCGCGATGTGTGCCAAGAATGAGTTGATCCGCGTTGTCTTCCCACCGCTGATGCTGATCGTTGCGGTTCTTGGTTCGATTTTGGGTGGTATCACCAACCCGACGCCAGCCGCTGCACTTGGGGCAGGGGGCGCGATCATGTTGGCAGCCTATCGTAAATTGTCTGACACAGATCGTTCACCAAAGGTGATCATCTGGTCCACGCTAGCAATTGGGGTTTGTATCCTTGTAGGCGTGAATTTCGACCTGCGGATAAATCAGGATGACGTGAGCTTTGAAAGCTGGTTTGCCTTCTTCGTTGCATATGGTGCTTATCTTTATGCCATGTTTGGCTTGCTGTTCTCGTGTTGGATCCTTTTCACTTCAGGTGTTTTGACCCCTGTTGTACGTGAAACCGCCAAGGTGACATCGATGGTCTTTACCATTCTGATCGGGTCACAGTTGTTGAACCTTGTTGTTATCAGCTTTGGGGGTGAACATTATATTCAGCAGTTCCTCAAATCATTCGATAACGAGATCACAGTGTTCTTGATCGTGATGCTTGTGCTGTTCGTCTTGGGCTTTGTTCTGGATTTCCTTGAGATCATTTATATTGTTATCCCGATTGTTGGCCCTGTCATTTATGGCGGCACATTCGATCCTAAGTGGGTAACGATCATGATCGCGGTGAACTTACAGACTTCGTTCTTGACGCCGCCCTTTGGCTTTGCGTTATTCTATCTGCGCGGAGTTGCACCCAAGGAAGTCACTACGCGGCATATCTATCGTGGGATTGTCCCGTTTGTGTTGATCCAGATCGCAGGGTTGGGCTTATTGTGGACCTTCCCGAGCGTGGTGACGTTCCTGCCGGATTTGATCCCGAACTAACTTTCACAATAAACCAGACTAAAAAGGCCACCCTTCGTCGGGTGGCCTTTTTGCTGCTGGTTCCAAATTGAGGATGGCTAAGGTGGCAAAATACCGTTCGTGTACATCGCTCGATGTAACTGCAGCCATTTTTGAAATTTTCTAAGCTCTCTTATATCAGCGGGCGGATTGAATGCCCGGCAAGCGAATGTTGGCGACTTGTTCTGAAATTGGATCGGTGGACAAGGGATGCATGTCGGCGGATATTTTGCTCGGATCCGGAACTGGTTGCCACCGACCACCAGTGAATATTTCTAGGCCTGCAAAGTTTGCTTTGTAGCCCATTTTCTGGCTACCTGGGACCCAATACCCGAGATAGACATACGGTAGATTAGCTTCTTGCGCGATACGGATGTGATCGAGGATCAAGTAGGTGCCAAGGCTTTGGCGCTCGAGATCTGGATCGAAAAACGAATAGACCATGCTTAGCCCATCCGCCAATACGTCTGTCAGACCGACGGCGATCAGCTCGTCATCCAATGCATATTCAACCACACGACTGCGAATGGGGGTTTCTTCGATCATCGCTGCGAATTCAAAGACATCCATTTCTGCCATGCCGCCATCGGAATGACGTGCATCTAGATAAGTGCGGAACAAGTCGTACTGGGCCTCAGTCGCCCAAGGGGATGTGGCGCGTCTGGATACATCAACATTACGCCGGATTACCCGCTTCTGACTCTTGGTTGGCGAGAAATGCCTGATATCAATGCGGGCGGACAAGCAAGCGGAACACTCTGCGCAAGAAGGGCGGTAAAGGACATTCTGGGACCGTCTAAAGCCCTGTTGGGATAGGCTGTCATTCAGGTCTTGTGCATTGTCACCTTGAAGTGCTGTGAACAGCTTTCGCTCGGTCCTGCCATCAAGGTACGGGCAAGGTTGTGGTGCCGTCACATAAAACTGGGGCGCTATGGGGAGTGTGTGGCGCATTCAATTCCTTAAGCTTCGATTCAACCTTAGCACACTATCATTGCGTGTGAATGTTTGAACTGCGGGCAATTACCGGCGTGCTTGTTTGTTTAACATGACCGTTCCTAAGACATGATCGGTTAAACTTTGACCACGCATACTGGCGCACATCAATACAATAGAGACAGCCTGCAGCAAAAAAATACCTATACTTATAGTATAGCCAAGCGTGTGAAGTGCGGCTTCAGGCAAATCAAGGCGCGCACCGGTGCGATTGCGCAACTCGATCGATACAAGCCTCATACCCCATGTGGCTGATCCGTTTGCGATGGTAATCGTACGGTAAGCAAAACCAACCACCAGCCACATCAGCGGCCAAAATAAGATGCCTAAGAAGCCTGTAAACGGCAGCACAATAAGGCAAATACCCAAGATAATGACTGCATCGAGGACCCACGCAAAAAGCCGTTTGGTAGGAACGTTTTCGTAGAAAGCGGATTGGCTGATTGGCTGATTGGCTGATTGGATCTGGTAGATGTGTCATTGTTTCACTCTGTTTAGGGGGAATTGCCTCAGCCCCGTGTAGGGGCTGAGAGCTAGTAAGTTCAAGGTTCAGACTATGCTGCTGTGTCACCTTTGTCAGATGAGCCAGCACGATCATCCATGAACTGATCAAATTCAGCTTTGTCTTTTGTATCACGCAAGCGTTCGAGGAAAGATTCAAAATTGTTTTGCTCTTCCTCGAGACGACGAAGCGTGTCTGCTTTGTAGGTGTCAAAAGCTGAATTACCTGTTGGTTTTATTGCATGCATAGCATGACGTCCCATGCCGTTTGAGGTGCGGTGTGATTTCGAAAACATACGTTTGCTCCAGATCATATATAGCAAGAGGGCTAAACCAACGGGCCAGCAAAAGATGAAACCCAACACCATGGCCGCGATCCATGCGCCTTTGCCTTTTTCATCCAGCCAGTTTTCAGACCGGGCGAACCAGCCAAGGGTCTGAGCCGTTGGTGCGTTTGTGGATAAGGATGTCATTTTCATGCCTTTCATCTTTGGTTAAAAATTAAATGTGAGACGCAATGTAAATGCGCTTTACATTACTTAAGATGGCTATTGTGGGGATTTACGCAAGGCTTAATGTGAATGTTTATTACATTAACTTACTTTATGTAAATAATTCAGTTATTTATGGGGGGTGTGAGATTAAAGAGTTTCTTTAATGGAAAAGCTGAAAATGTGCTTTTTTGCCCCCGCTGAGTTCTATGTCTTTGAATCGGAGGGTATGTAATTCCTAATCTCAGAGGCGGCATCGGCCAAATTAACTTCATCTATCGGCATACCGGCCCCAAGGGCTTCTAGGTGACCGTGTAGGCACTTTTGAGCTTTGTTTATGTTCGCCAAGTGAAACCTCGCCTCGTAGCGTGTAACTGCCATTGACCTAACGATGGTGGCAGTCAAAGTAGGAGGATGAGTTTTGAAGCTGAACTGACCCGCTGCCCGCGCCCTTTTAACCCCGAACGTGGGGCCGAAACGGCTGCTTTGGTTCATGGGGTCGCCCCTGCCATTTCAGCTTTGATAGTGGGCGCAACTGGCAGCAGTCCTTATTTGGCAAACTTGGTTGCGAAAGAAGCGGATTGGATTGCTTCAGCCTTTGATAATCCGAATTCTGCGGTTGAGACAGAATTGGCCGCATGCTTGTCTTGTGGTTATGATGTTGTCGGTTCACGGCTTCGCCAAGCAAAGCGTAGGATCGCTTTGTTAACTGGTTTAGCTGATCTTGGCGGGGTCTGGTCCTTAGAAGAAGTCACGGGAACGCTTAGCCGATTTGCAGATACGGCCACCACCGTCGCAATGCGTGCCTCGATAGCTCAGCAAATTAAGCGCGGAAAATTACCTGGCCAGGACGAAAACGACATCAAAACAGCGGGCGGTATGGTTGCACTTGCTATGGGTAAGATGGGTGCGAATGAATTGAATTATTCGTCAGACATTGATCTGATTTGCTTGTTCGATGAGACTCGGTTTGATGCAAACGACTTTGCCGACGCACGTATGGCGTTTGTTCGAGCGACCCGTGCAATGACCGCTTTGCTTAGCGACCTTACAGGTGAGGGGTATGTGTTTCGTACAGATCTACGTTTGCGCCCTGATCCCTCGGCAACGCCCGTTTGCATCGCCATGGAGGCGGCAGAGCGCTATTATGAAAGTCTTGGGCGCACTTGGGAGCGTGCGGCCTTTATCAAGGCGCGCTCCGCGGCTGGCGACGTAGAGGCCGGTGATAGGTTCCTGAAAACATTGAGGCCCTTTGTTTGGCGCAGGCATCTGGATTTTGCAGCTATCCAAGATGCACATGACATGCGTTTGGCTATTCGCCAGCACAAAGGGTTGGGCGGACAGATCACCTTGGCTGGTCATAATATGAAGCTGGGGCGCGGTGGCATTCGTGAGATCGAGTTCTTCACCCAGACGCGCCAACTGATTGCGGGTGGACGCGATCTGGAATTGCGGATGAAGGGAACCCGCGAAGGGCTGGCGGGGCTGGCGCAGAAGGAATGGATCGCACCTGAGTTGGCGAAAACCCTGTCTAATCACTACGTGGCGCATCGTACGGTCGAGCACCGCTTGCAAATGGTTCGGGATGCTCAAACGCACAATTTGCCAACTTCGGAAGCCGAATTTGATCGCCTTGCAGCACTGATGGATATGAACCGTTCAGATCTAGAGGTGGATATTCATCGTCGCCTAAATGAAGTTCATGACGCGACAGAAGGGTTCTTTGCGCCTAACGCGGTGGCCCCGGTGCAAGAACAAATTCTTGATCCTGAGATTATGGAGCGCTGGCGGACCTATCCTGCTTTGCGTAGTGAGAGGGGAGCGGCCGTATTCGAACGGATCAAGCCAGCGATCGTCTCGCGCCTTGCCCAAGCCGCAAAACCCCAGGAGGCTCTATTGGCTTTGGATGGTTTTTTGCGGGGGTTACCTGCAGGCGTTCAATTGTTTTCTCTATTCAATGCTAATCCTCAGTTGGTTGAATTGTTGGTTGATATTGTCAGCACGTCACCTGCCTTGGCCCAATATTTGTCGCGCAATGCGTCCGTCTTTGATGCTGTTATTGGCGGAGATTTTTTCAGCGAATGGATTGGCCAAGTATCCTTACAGTCGGATTTGAGGGAGGTTTTGGATCGCGAAAGTGATTATGAAGCCAAGCTTGATACTGCGCGGCGGTGGACGAAAGAGCTGCATTTTCGGATCGGGGTGCATTTATTGCGCGGATTGATCGACACAAAAGAGGCGGGCGTTCAATACAATGATCTTGCCCGTGCTGTGGTAGGTGCGATCTGGCCGGCAGTGGTTGAAGAATTCGCGCGTCGGTATGGCCCGCCTCCGGGGCGCGGCGCTGTAGTCCTTGGTATGGGTTCACTAGGCGCGGGGATGTTAAACACTGGCTCCGACCTTGATTTGATCGTCATCTATGATCCCGCAAATGTGGATATCTCTCAGGGGCCACGACAACTGGCAACCAGATCTTATTACGCGCGCTTAACGCAGGCGATGATCACAGCCGTAACTGTGCCAATGGCCCAAGGTCGCTTGTACGAAGTTGATATGCGTCTGCGACCGTCTGGAAACCAAGGGCCGGTGGCAACCAGTTGGGCAAGTTTCCAAGATTACCAACGCCACAATGCATGGGTTTGGGAACACCTTGCCCTAACTCGAGCTGACTACGTAGCCGGGCCTAATGACCTTGGGCAGGATATTGAGACCTTTAGGCGGGGTATCCTTAATTCCCCGCGCGATGCCAAAACTGTTTTGGCAGAGGTCGCCAGTATGCGAGCACGGATCGCTACGGCAAGGCCACCTGAAAGCATCTGGGATCCCAAGATTGGCGCAGGTCGCATGCAAGATATTGAACTATTCGCTCAGGCGGGCGCATTGCTAAATAGTTCGCCTGCTCGTGAAACAATGAGTGGATTGCAGGCATGTGTCGCGCATGGCTTAATAGATGACGCCGACAGACAGGTTTTGCAGGCCTGCTATGACAAGTGTTGGGCGTTACAATTGGCCTCGCGATTACTTTCCAACGGTGTATTGAGACCTGAAGACATTGGCGAAGGCGCAATGGCATTCGTTTGCCGTACAATGGGCTATGACGACTTGATCACGCTGGAGTTTGCATTGGTGGACCACTTTGAAGCTGCAAAAGATGTGATAGAGCGTGTTGTTGGTTCTGGTGAGGACAAGGTTGATCAATGAGAAAAGGTGATATGAACGATCCAAAGGGTCTTATCTATGAGGCATATCGGATGGATGGCATCACTAAAAGCGAATGCCGAACGATCTTTTTAGATTGGGCACTTAGTTTGCCTATGGAGCAGGATACCGGTCAGACATTGCGGTTGCTATTGGTTCAGTACGGCGAGCCAACTCCAGATCACCCAATGAGTGAGGTGATGCGTGAAGGTATGGCAGGGATGTCCGCGCCACGCCGGCGCGGTGGCTGGCGTTCAAGAATACGTCCAAGCTAAAACCTATGAAAACAAGACCAATTTCTTGATGAAACTCGAATTGGTCTCGAAAAATTTCACAGAAATGCAGCTAACTTGTCGCAATACTGCCTCAATTGAGGGGCAAATATGTCCTAAGTAAATGAGAATTGCCGATTAATTTCGGCCGGAGGACAACATGAAAATTTTGAAATTGGTTATGATGCTGGGTTTGGGTGCAATGGTATCTGCATGTGCATCAGTCGACACAGCAACGCGCAACGCAAGGTTTGAACCAGAGACTCTTGCTTTCGCTCAGACGATGCCATCAGTCAGCGTTGGGGAAATTAATGTAACTGTTCCCGAAAGACTCAAAGTACCCGAACGTTATAGCTACCTTCCTGGTGGCGACATTGTTTGGCGTGGTGACGCTGCTGGCAATCGCCATGAGCAAGTGAAGGCGATCTTTGACGCGGGCCTCCTAAAAGGGACTGAAGAGTTTGATGGTGCTGTTACTATTGGCTTGGATGTTCGTGTCGAACGCTTTCACGCACTGACTGAGAAGGCACGCTATACGACAGGTGGAATTCACTCGATCATATTCGCGATGCAGATTCGTGACCTTTCAACAGGTGCCGTAACTGGCGCACCGCGCACCATCAAAGCTGATCTGGACGGGCTTGGAGGCCAAAGAGCAATTGATGCAGAGGCAGAGGGCCTAACGCAGAAAGTTCGCATTACACAACATTTGGCTAACGTAATTCGTCAAGAATTAGGGACGGCTAACGGCTATGAGAACCCAAAATTAGGCTTCATGCAGACACTGAACAATATCTAAGCTTCCCCCAAGGGGCAAAGCAGACTAGAGGGGGCGCTATGACAGCGCCCCTTATTGATGATATCACCCGCCCCGTAGTACGGCTTATGCCTAAAGCAAACGCACGTGCCATCCGCCATGGTTTCCCATGGGTCTATGCTAATGAGATGGTTACAGACCGTCGGACCAAGGCATTAGCCCCTGGTGCTTTGGCCGTATTGCAGGATGAATTGCGCCAGCCCCTTGGTTTAGTTTCGGTAAATCCGAACTCGAAAATCATCGCACGCGTCCTGGACACTGACCCAGATGCACAGTTGGATCATGCCTGGTTTGTAACGAAAATCGCACGCGCGCTCAAATTGCGTGAGCAATTGTTTGATGCTCCATTCTACCGTTTGATCCACGCAGAGGCAGATGGCCTTCCTGGTGTTGTGATTGATCGCTTTGGCGACACTTGCGTGATTCAACCGAACGCGGCTTGGGCCGATACCCACTTGCCAATGTTGGCGGCTGCGGTGGCAGAAGTGACAGGTATCAACAATATTTTGAAAAATGCTGCTGGACGTACACGTGCTTTGGAAGGGTTGGATGACGAATCTGGTGTTGTCATAGGTTCTGCACCTGAAAGTCCGATCCCTGTTTCGATGAACGGCGCAACCTATATGGCCGACCTGATTGGTGGTCAGAAGACGGGACTGTTCTTCGATCAACGCCCAAACCACGAATTTGTTTCACGCCTTTCCAATGGCGCGCGTGTTTTGGACGTGTTCAGCCATGTTGGCGGATTTGGTTTGGCCGCTTTGGCTGGCGGTGCTGCATCCGCAATGGCCGTTGACGGTTCTGCGCCTGCACTTGACCTAGCGACACAAGGTGCTGTGGCTGCGGGGTTTGGCGACAAATTCAGCACACGTAAAGGCGATGCATTCGATGTTTTGACATCTTTGCGCGCTGAAGGTGCCAAATTTGACGTCATTGTCTGTGATCCACCGGCCTTCGCACCGTCACGTCAGGCCGTAGAAGCGGGATTGCGCGCTTATGAACGCATTGCGCGCCTTGCAGCACCATTGGTGGCCGAAGATGGTATTTTGGGTCTCTGTTCGTGCTCGCACGCGGCAGACCTTGCGCAGTTCCGCGCAGCATCTGTTCGCGGCATTGGTCGCTGTGGTCGTCGTGCATCGTTGATCCACACTGGCTTTGCTGGCGCGGACCACCCGTTGCTTCCGCAATTGTCGGAAAGTGGATACCTTAAGGCATTGTTCTTCCGTCTATGAGAATTTTCCTCGACGCGTGCGTATTATTCCCCACCGTAACTCGTGAGATGTTGCTTGGGGTCGCACGCGCCGGGGTATTCGAACCTCAATGGTCGCCGCGCGTTCTAGAAGAATGGGCCCGCGCAACTTTGAAGATTGGGCCTGAGGCCGAAGTATTCGCACGTGGCGAAATTGCTCTTTTGAATGCAGCGTGGCCACGGGCCGAAATTATACCAAACCCAGGCCTTCAGGCGCGACTTTGGTTGCCAGATGCAAATGATATTCATGTGCTATCAGCCGCTATCACGGGATCAGCAGATTCAATCATGACGGTCAATGCCAAGGATTTTCCTCGTAATATTTTGGCTGAAGAAGGCCTAACACGTATCGATCCTGATAGTTACCTGTATCAAGTTTGGCAGGCGTCACCCGAAGTCGTTAGCTCGGTCGCCGAAGGAGTGCTTGCAACTGCGCGCAAATTGTCTGGAGAAGATTGGCAAATGCGCAACTTGTTTAAAAAGGCCCGTCTGCCACGGATTGGAAAAGCGTTGGCTTAGCTGCGCTATCAGAGCGCTTTGGTTTCCAAAAAGAAACGGGCAATGCACTCGACGCCGCAACCACCTTTGGAAATGTCGGAAATGCAACCTACGTGATACGAAGCTGAGGTGTATGCGGGATTTAGCATTATCGTCCGTATCACCGACCTAAGGAAATCCCATGGCTTATAAAACTGACATTCAGATCGCACGTGAAGCGACAAAGTTGCCGATCCAAGAGATTGGCGCAAAACTGGGAATTTCCAGTGATGACCTTCTGCCGTACGGCCACGACAAGGCTAAAGTTAGCCAAGATTTTATCAACTCGGTTCAGGACCGCGAAGATGGTAAGTTGATCCTTGTGACTGCGATCAACCCTACGCCAGCTGGTGAAGGTAAAACCACAACCACGGTTGGTTTGGGTGACGGTTTGAACCGCATCGGCAAAAACGCATGTGTTTGTATCCGCGAAGCATCGCTAGGTCCAAACTTTGGGATGAAGGGTGGGGCCGCTGGTGGTGGCCACGCGCAAGTTATCCCAATGGAAGAAATGAACCTACACTTTACAGGTGACTTCCACGCGATCACATCTGCGCACTCATTGCTGTCTGCTATGATCGACAACCACATCTATTGGGGCAACTCACTAGAGATCGATACGCGCCGCGTTGTATGGCGCCGCGTTGTTGACATGAACGATCGTGCGTTGCGTCAAATCACGGCTTCTTTGGGTGGCGTGTCCAACGGTTTCCCACGTGAAGCTGGGTTCGATATCACGGTTGCCTCTGAGGTTATGGCCATTCTTTGCTTGTCCAAAGACTTGCACGATTTGCAAAAACGCCTGGGTGACATGATCGTGGCTTATCGTCGTGACCGCACACCGGTCTTTGCACGTGACATCAAAGCTGATGGTGCGATGACTGTTCTGCTGAAAGACGCAATGCAGCCAAATATCGTTCAAACGCTGGAAAACAACCCTGCATTCGTACACGGGGGGCCATTTGCGAACATCGCCCACGGTTGTAACTCTGTCATCGCGACCACGACGGCGTTGAAATTGGCTGACTACGTTGTGACCGAAGCGGGCTTTGGTGCCGATTTAGGCGCTGAGAAGTTTATGAACATCAAATGCCGAAAAGCGGGCTTGGCCCCATCAGTTGTCGTTTGTGTGGCAACTGTGCGTGCGATGAAAATGAATGGTGGTGTTGCTAAGGCTGATCTTGGTCCAGAAAACGTTGCTGCGGTTCAAGCGGGTTGTCCAAACCTTGGGCGTCACATCGAAAACCTTAAGTCATTTGGTGTTCCGGTTGTGGTTGCGATCAACCACTTTGTCACTGACACAGACGCCGAAGTTCAAGCGATCAAAAACTTTGTATCTGAGCAAGGCGCAGAAGCCATCTTGTCGCGTCACTGGGAACTTGGTTCTGAAGGTTCTGCTGATTTGGCGAAACGCGTTGCTGAAATCGCAGATGCTGATGTTGCAAACTTTGCTCCGATCTATCCTGATGAAATGTCATTGGCAGATAAGATCCAAACTGTTTGTAAACGCATTTACCGCGCGGACGAAGCATTGATGGATCAAAAAATCCGCGACCAGCTGAAGCAGTGGGAAGACCAAGGGTACGGTCATCTGCCAGTATGTATGGCGAAAACACAATATAGCTTCTCCACTGATCCGACCTTGCGCGGTGCTCCAACTGGTCACTCTGTGCCAGTTCGCGAAGTGCGCCTAAGTGCAGGTGCCGGTTTCGTCGTAGCGGTTTGCGGTGAAATTATGACGATGCCAGGCTTGCCACGTGTACCATCAGCAGAAAACATCATGCTGAATGACAAAGGCGAAGTCGAAGGCTTGTTCTAAGTCACAATTCAGAGCGATAAGGGGTAAAGTGCTTGTCGCTCTGAATGAGCCCAATTGGGTTGCCCTTGCCAGCGGTGGGGGGCTTTTAGTCTAAAGAAACCAAAAGGAATTGCGCAATGGCGGCAACGGTTATTGATGGAAAGGCCTTTGCGGCCAATGTGCGTGGTCAAGTTGGGGAACATGTAACCCGCTTGAAAACTGATAACGGGATTACACCGGGTTTGGCTGTGGTTCTGGTGGGTGCAGACCCCGCGTCTGAGGTTTATGTCGCGGCAAAGCACAAACAGACTGTTGAAGTTGGAATGAACAGCTTTGAACACAGACTTCCAGCAGATGTCTCCGAGGAGGTCTTGTTTGGCCTTATTGATAAACTAAATGCTGACGATAGTGTTCACGGTATTCTTTGCCAATTCCCTGTGCCTGATCACTTAGATGAACGCGCAGTTGTTGCACGCATTAACCCGTCGAAAGACGTCGATGGCCTTAGCGTTGTTAATGCGGGTCTTCTGGCCAGCGGGGAGACCGGACTGGTCTCGTGCACGCCGCTTGGTTGCCTGATGCTTCTGCGTCATCAGATTGGCAACATGTCCGGAAAAAACGCTGTTGTTATTGGTCGCTCAAACCTGTTCGGCAAGCCGATGGCGCAGCTGTTGTTACAAGAGAACTGCACAGTGACAATTGCCCACTCTCGGACGAATAACCTCGCAGAGGTTTGTGCCCGTGCTGATATCTTAGTTGCTGCTGTAGGGCGCGCAGAGATGGTGCAGGCTGATTGGGTTAAACCAGGTGCAGTTGTCATTGACGTTGGTATCACACGCAGACCGCATCCCGATAAACCGGGTAAAAGTAAATTATTGGGTGACGTTGATTACGCGCAAGTTTCGGCTGTTGCTGGGGCGATTACACCTGTTCCAGGTGGCGTTGGCCCTATGACGATTGCTTGTTTGCTTGCGAATACAATCACGGCTTGTTGCCGTGCAAATGGTTTGGCTGAGCCAGAGGGCCTAACCGCTTAAGATCTACGCAGGGCGGCATTGCTGCCCTGCGCTACGTTTTTTCCTAGCTTTATTGAAACTCCTCGAGCACAGGCTTTACTGACTTTCTACTTTAACTTTGTTTTTTCTTGCAAATTACCATCGGTGGTTGTTATTTTTGAGGGTGGCGTTAAAGTGCGTCAACTGATTGCATTTTAAAACTTGAGCCAAAAATTGTTTTTACCAAAGTTAAGAGTAATGATTTCCCGTTTCGGAACATCTCCCCGCCTTAGAACGTTATTGATCCGGTTCGGATTACTGACTGTCGCAGGCATTTTATTATCTTTGTCAGGCCCATTTGGCACCTATAGATCAGGTGGAGTTATTCAGCGTTTTATCTACTGGTTTGTACTAAGTTCTGTTAGTATTTCGATAGCACTTTCGCTCCAGAATTTAGTCTGGAAGTACCGAAGCGATTGGCATCCCCTTTTAAAAGGAGGATCTGTCATATTCGGGACAACAATTTTATTCACACCATTTTTGTGGATGTGGACATTCCAGCGCTATCCAGGGCCGCTAGACGATCCGCCCACAGTTTTTTGGATGACTTTGGTTGTTTTTGCGATTTGTGTTTCGGCTAGTATTTTTCGATTTGGGATGAAATTTTTTAATACAGCCTGGCTCTACAATGGTTGATGAGCCAAAGGTTGCGCGTCTAGTTCGCCGTTTACCTGAAGATTTTTGAGGAAAGATTGTCCATTTGGCGATTGATGGGCATATTGTTCGGGTTATTACCAATGTCGGAACTTTTGACTTACGAATGCGGTTTTCAGATGCGGTCGATGAAGTTTCAGAAATCACGGGCATCTGTGCCCATCGATCTCACTGGGTTGCACTTGCCGAAATAGCTGAGACGATAACAGTAAAAGGTCGCCCCTTTTTAGTGCTGTCAAACGGGGACATGGTTCCGGTGAGTCGAAAATATGAACCTGATTTAGGGGTCCTAGGAGTTCTATAGGTAGGATTTGGGCCGTTATTGACGAGGTTTTAGATTAAAGATCATTTTCTGAATTATTTTGGCAGGCGATAGGTCTGCGCCAATTGGCGCTGCGTCGATTGCTGACTCCACGTCCTTGACCAGAATGCCGATCGTATTTTCATTGGTGTAACCATCACGTGCAAATTCAATTTTATTGAAACCAGAGGCTAGCCAATTCTGCCCAGATGAGGTGTCGATCAACTCGAGCATGGCTTTTTCGTCTAGCCCAGCTTCATCGGCCCAGTCTAAAACCATCCGCGTCATGGCGGTATGTGAGGCTGCTAACATGTTGTTTAACACTTTGGCCTGCATACCCGAACCAAACGCACCCATGCGGTGGAAATTTGTGCCCATGGATGCAAACAACATTTGCGCATCATCTAAGTCAGTTTTTGTGCCACCGAGCATAAAACTTAGCTCTGCTTGCTCTGCAGCGATCTGTGCACCAGACATAGGGGCATCAATCAGCACAATGTTTTCAGGAATGCGCGTGCGAAGGGCACGGACATATTTGGGAGAAAGCGTAGAGCAAATTATGATCCGTTCCAGTTTGGGCGCAGAATCGACAAAACCTTGGACATTGAATAGCACGTCGTCAGTTTGGTCGATATCTCGTACCACTGTTATCAACGTGCTAAGGTCTCGCGAGAACCGCTGTGGATCAGTTGTGATCCAATCAGAGCCGCGGTCGACGACATCAAAACCTTTAGCGCGTAAGCCCATGCTGCGAAGGGACGCAAGCATGGGCTTGCCCATGCGGCCGCATCCAGCCAGGCCAATCATTTGACGATGGTCTCGTCTTTGACGAACATGTTTGCCCACGCACGATCAATCAGTTCTGGTGTCATTTGATAGGGAATACCTTCAAACTCGCAAATCGAGATCATTTGATCGATTAGAAAGATTGGTTGATAGTTTGCATATACATTGTCGATCGTTGGATATTTGACCTTCAATAGATGGATTAACGCGGCTTCGTTCAAAGGCATCTGCTTTTTCTTCGCAACCAAGGAGAAAATTTTCAGATAGTTCGCTTGATTTGGGCCGTCGATCTTAATTTTGAAGAAAATTCGACGCAAAGCGGCTTGGTCAAAAATTTCATTAGGATGGAAGTTGGTTGAAAATATGACTAACGTGTCGAACGGCACTTCGAATTTTTCACCTGATTGCAGCGCTAGAATATCTTTGCTTTCTTCCAGCGGCACAATCCAACGGTTCACAAGCGATTGCGGTGACTCAGCCTGACGGCCAAGGTCATCGACGATAAAGATACCGACAGTCGACTTCAACTGAAGAGGGGCCTGATAGGTTTTAGCGGTTGGGTTGTGAACGAGATCAAGCATGTCCAACGACAGCTCACCACCGGTGATAACGGTTGGGCGTTCACAGCACACATAGCGCGTGTCAAACTTACCAGATGTTCTGCGTAGCTTGGTTGGGTCGTCAATGTCGTCCTCAACTGAACTATGCACGATTGGATCGTAAACGGTAATCACCTGACCCGCATATTCGATTGCGCGTGGCACATATACATTGTCACCAAGCGCGTCGCGGATGCCGTTAGAAATACTGGATTTTCCGTTGCCTGGGGGGCCATACATTAGGATCGATCGTCCAGCAGATACAGCAGGGCCTAAATTACCGATAAGTTCATCTGGGAGAACAAGGTGGCCCATTGCATTCGTCAACACGTCACGGCTTACCATGAGGTTGCGGATAGACTGGCGTTTCACCTGTTCACGGTAGACATCCAAAGGCACGGGCATTGCACCAAAATATTCAGACTGGGACAACGCATCTAGGGCGCGAGCTTTGCCGGCGTCCGTCAATTGATACCCCATTTCATTTCCGTTGTTGGCATTCAACGTACCGGTGGCTTCGACCAAACGCTGGTCGCGGGCCATGTCTACCAACTCTTGGGTCACTTGAATGGGCAAGCATACTGCGGCAGCAAGTTCTGTGACCATATCCACGTTTTTGCGGAACATGGTTTTGATCAGGATGTCGCGCATCATGACGACGGGCAACTGCATTTCGTGTATTTGCTTGGGGGCAGGGGGTGCCATGACAGCAGTGGTCTGCATATTCATTATTTTGCCTCAACAGTTTTGCTTGGTTGAGCACTATCAACCTAATCGGTCAACAATATGGCTTGATAACGATTATTGTTTGGTTCTCAACTGGATCCGTGAACCACTCCAAGAGCCAAATAACAAGTAAGCGTAGACGCCAGCGCAAGCCCCATCGGGAATTTCTTGCCTTGATCCCAACTGAGCCAATGTGGTGCTAGACGGCGTAGAGGGGTGTGTTTTACCAAACGGTGAGCCGCGACAGAAGCTAACATTATGATGCAAAACAATGGTATCAGCATACGAACGTCACCCTGCGCGACAAACGGGGCAGCAACGGCGATAAATTTGCTGTCACCTGCACCCATTGCACCCGCTGCATTTAAGATGATGCCGACCACCAATACGATGGCCAGTTGGGCGAGCCGCCATAGATAGGCGTCAAAAGGCAGGGCAATCAAGCCAACGGCTATGAATACTGCGCCCAAAGCGAGAACTGCCTGATTTGTGATGCGCATCTCGCGCATGTCCGTGAAAGCCACGTAAAGGCAGATTGGCAACACAAATGGCAGGAACCACAAGGCAGAGTATGTTGTAATAGTCATCATGGATCAGCCGTTTTTGCTACTGTTGTCTAGCGCGCGTAACGAACGCACGGCCGCTTCAAAGTGTTGTGGATGCGTTTCAATCGCATCGCGCAGCAGGCTTTTACCGGTTTCGACATCACCTTGTTTCACGGCGGACAGTGCCATCGTGTGTAACAGTTGCGCACGTTCAGTTTGATCCATTGGGATCACTGGCAAGGTATAGTTGCCTTGTGCGCTGCGGGCGAGGACGAGGTTGTTTTTTGCCGTGAATAATCCGGGGTTCTGTCGAACCGCATCGCCAAACAATCGTTCGGCGGCTTTGAATTCGCCACGGCTCAGTTTCGAGTAACCCCAGTTGTTCATGACACTGCCAGGACGAGTTGTCAGGCCTGCAGCAGTTTCGTAGAAACTGTCGGCTTTTTTCCACTCTTTGTTGCTGTCAGCGATGATTGCTTCAAGGCGGTAGCGTTTGAATGTTTCGTGTGTCGGGGGGACGGAGTCTAGTGTCTTTTCTGCACCAGCCCAGTTGCCAGAACGAACCATTGCGTCGGCAAGATCAACTTTGTCGTCCAAAGTTGATTCATCCATTTTCACCACTTTACCAAATGCAATCTCTGCTTCGGTATAGCGTTTCGCGCGGACCAAGCTTACAGCCAAACCACGCTGAAAATCGATCCGTTTAGGGTCTTCCTTGACGGAACGCTTGAAGTAATTCACCGTTTCATTTGGATCGGCAACGGTCAACATGACGTCAGTTAGGTTTGTCGCATCGACGACGTTTACGTTTTGAAATGCACGCTCAACGGTTTCATCGGCGTTCTTTTCCGCACACGCAGAAAGAAACACCAGTCCAGCCAATGCTGTAGAAACGAAAATAGATTGGCGCATTTTTGCGTCCTTTTTACTGCTCTGTCTCGGTCATGATGTTGCGCTGATTTGGTAGTCACTACCGCCGCGTCTCACCAATTTATATTTGTTATTTTTAGGATCAGTATACGCAGGATTTTCCGTTTTTGCGAGTGCTAAGAGCAAGTTGTCGCGAATTTGTGCGCTTTCACCGTTGTTAAGGGCAAATGCCTTACGAAAAACCTGAACGGCTTCGAAGGTTTCACCTTGCTCCATCAGGACGACACCAAGGTTATTCCAGATCTCTGCATATGCGTCATCGCGCAAGGAAGCCCGCCTGAGCAATCTTTCCGCTTCGCCCAAACGACCTAGTCCAAGATTAGCCGTGCCAAAACCTGCAAGGATTTCTGCGTTGACCCCACCGTTGGCAAGGGCGGCTCTCGAGAATGAGCGTAGCGCCAATTCAAACTCGCCGGCCTCAAGCAAGCGATGACCAACATCGACGCCGTCGACAGCCTCTTTGCGCTGGTCAACTCCTGGTGCAAAAACGCCGTCTTTGGACGCAGAAATGCCGCCTGAAGAACAAGCGGCAAGTCCGATGGTTAAGGTTGCTGCGAGCATTGGCCGCCAGCGGTTGGTTTTCATGGCTATTGGCCACCCATATTATTCATCTTTGTAATGCCGTGGACGGAAGGACCAACAAGAATGATCAATAGAGGCGGCACTGTTAACATCATTGTGGCAAGGGTCATCTTCGTTGGCAACTTGTTTGCGGCCTCTTCCGCCCGCATTACGCGTTTGTCAGGCATCTCGCCTGCATAAACCCGTAAAGCATCCGCAATTGATGTACCAAATGCCGTTGATTGTACCAAAACGGTCACAAATGACGACACGTCTTGAACGCCGCAACGTTCGCCCATGTCATTGAGAACCGTTTCTTTGTCTTTACCAGCTTTCATTTCGTAGGCGACAACGTCGAATTCTTCCGCGAGGGCCGGATAAGAGGCATGTAGCTCTCTCGCGACACGAACAATGGACTGATCCAGTGGTTGCCCCGCTTCGACACAAACCAACATCATATCCAGACTGTCAGGAAAGCCCGAAGTGGTTTCTTCTTTGCGCGCTTCGACGCGGCGGGTAATCCAGTATTGGGGGATATAGTAACCAATGCCACCAGGTCCAACTGTATACATGATCATTTTTTGGGTTGTGACTTCGGCACTATCAGCCGACAGAACCAAGCTAAAGCATAGCACACCACCGATTAGGCCCAGAATCCCCAATACCAACTGGGCAAAGTGGAAATATCGGACTGCATCTTTGGATTGATACCCCGCTTGACGCAGCTGAAGCTGGCGTTTGCCAAGTTCGGCAGTATCTTGTGGCTCCAAGAAACTGGCGAATTTATCCAGCTGTTGGTTATGTCCACCTTGGCGCAACTTCTCTCGGTGTTGGTTGTCTTCAGTTTTACCTGACGCCGCCCGCTTCAGCTTCTCCATTGGGTCTTCGGGTTGACGCAACATCATGACAACGGTCAAGGCGACCATGATTAGGCCCAATGCACCAGCAAGGATGATTGGCCCAATTGGACCTAACAGGTCCAGTATTGCCAAGTTGATCGTGCTGAGGGTTTCCATATTCTGTTTCCTTAGACTTTGATATTGGTCAGCATGCGCATGACGAAAAGGTTGACGCCCAAGAACATGCCCACAGCTATACAGGCAGGAATGAAGACTTCGGATTCACGGACTTCATCATAGTAGTGTGGATCGCCAAGATTGATCACAACCAGTGCGACAAGTGGGAAGGCGGATAGGAATTTACCTGACCATTTCGCCTCAGCTGTGATAGCTTTGACGCGACGAAATAGGCGGAAGCGGGCACGTATAACTTGTGCGAGGCCAGCCAATATTTTTAGCCAAGTTACCATCAGCCTGCTGTTGAATCGTTACGGCCACAGCCAAAAATCGCATGTCTTGCATGTCGAGTCGCTTGGCCATGTCTTTCAAAGCCTCACCAACATCCCGTCCATACGCCGCTTCGTCCGCGATCACACCAAACTCGGTTCCAAGCGGGTCTTGCACCTCTTTGGCAACGATCTGTACCGCGGATGCAAATGGATGCCCTACCTTCAAAGAACGTACCATCAGCTCAACAGCGTCAGGCAGCTGTTCTTCGATCATGGACATACGTTTATTGGCCTTGGACGAAATCCAGAAAAAAACTGCACCAACGCCGATGACGATGGATATGACAATCCTGACTGGCGTCTCAGTTTCTGTACCGACGCTTAAGCCAATAAATGCCACCGTGCTTAGACCGCCCATAACCATCAAAAGTTGCTGCGGCGTGAAAGCAATGGCTGCTTTCTGCGCTTTTGCAGCTAACAAAGAGTATAGTGGAATGCTTTTCGCGCTCATATGCTGACGCATTTCTTTGCGCAGCTGGTCTAAAACTTCTTCGCGGCGGCCACCCTTGTTCAACATTTTTAGTCGGCGATTGACGCGACTGTTCATGCTGATGGATTTACCGAATGCCACCAGATACAGGCCTTCGACCAGCACAAGCACGCCGATAAAGATCAGGCCATAGATAATTGGTTCTGCACTCATGTCAGTCTCTCCTAAATGGCATTATTGGGCTGCAACGGGTTCGTAAATTGCCGCAGGTAGATCATAGCCCTACATGCGGAAACGTTCGGCATAGTGGCTGCGGACACCGGTAGCAGTGAAATGGCCGATAATTTTGTTGTCTGGCGTTAAGCCAACTCGTTGATAGCGGAGGATTTCTTGCATCGAGATAACGTCGCCCTCCATCCCGGTAATCTCGGTGATGGATGTCATGCGACGTGAACCGTCTTGAAGGCGAGAAGCCTGAACGATCAAGTTCACAGCCGATGAGATTTGCGAACGCACGGCTTTAAGTGGCATTTCGATACCTGCCATCGCGATCATGTTCTCAAGACGTGAAACACCATCTCGTGCAGAGTTGGCGTGAATTGTGGTCATTGATCCGTCGTGGCCGGTGTTCATGGCTTGCAACATGTCGATAACTTCTTCGCCGCGGGTCTCACTGACGATAATACGGTCAGGTCGCATACGAAGGGCGTTTTTTAAACAATCTCGCGGGGAAACTTCCCCTTTCCCCTCAACATTGGGCGGGCGGCTTTCCATCCGGCCAACATGGGTCTGTTGCAGCTGAAGCTCGGCGGTGTCTTCGATCGTTAGGATGCGTTCGTCGTTGTCAATGAACGAGGATAAAGCGTTAAGGGTGGTCGTTTTACCTGAGCCTGTACCGCCGGAAACGATAACATTCAGACGTGTAGCAACGGCGGCTTGAAGATAGGCCGCCATTTCTTCGGTAACGGCGCCAAAATCGACAAGGTCGTCGATTCCCAGCTTGTCCTTCTTAAACTTACGAATGGAAACGAGGCTGCCGTCCACGGCCACCGGCGGAACCATAGCGTTGAAACGAGAACCGTCTTTAAGGCGCGCATCCACATAGGGATTGCTTTCGTCGACACGACGGCCAACAGCGGAAACGATCTTGTCGATGATCCGCAAACGATGGCGTTCGTCTTTAAACGTGATGTCGGTTAATTGCAGTTTACCAGCGCGCTCAACAAAAATCTGTTGTGGGCCGTTTACCAAGATATCGTTCACACTATCGTCTTGCAGCAAGGTCTCAAGTGGACCAAGCCCTGTCACTTCGTCGTACAGTTTTTTGTTCAGGATTTGGCGATCTTCCCGGTTAAGGATGAAGGCTTTCTCTTCCAGGAACTCGCTGGTGATTGCTTGGATCTCTTGACGTAACTCTGTTTCACTTGCGTTTTCTAGTGCTGCAAGGTTTAGGCTATTCAATAAGACGCGGTGCAATTCTAGCTTAAGATCGCCAATGCGGTCCTTGCGCTTCTTGCGTTCTTTATCCATTGGAACAACTTGTGCAGCCGCCGCAGGTGAAGCTTTACGTGCAACTTTTGCAGCCGCCTCTGGGGTTGCGACCTTGGCCAATTCAGTAACCTTGGAAGGTTGCGCTGCAGCTGGTGCTGTCGCTGATGGTTTTTTATATTTTGAAAACATCGTAAATGCCCCGCTATTGGTTAGGCCGCTTTGGCTTGATCGTCGTTAAGTTGGTGGATCGAGGCAGCCAGTTTGGCGATCTCTTTACGCAACGGGTTCTTCGGGGCTGTCATTGCTAAAGGCAGGCCATGATCGCCGCCTTGAGAAACAGGCTTGCCACCGTCGGGCAGTTGTAGCTCAATTGAAATATCCAAGTTTTCCGACATCCGTTTGATCCGGGTCTTACCGCTAAGATCGGTAAACTTCGGGGCACGGTTCACTGCATAGCGCAGTTTCTCAACGGGCAGCTCTTCGGACTGAAGAGCACGCTTGAAACGGAGTGTGTTTTGGGCAGAACGCATGTCTAGCTCTAAGGTCGCGAAATAGACGTGCGCTTCTTGAAGGACAGTTTCTGACCATTGCACCAATGTTGATGGCATATCGATAACAACATAGTCGAAATGACTGCGTGCCATAGCAATTACGCGCCCAATATCTTCTGGTGAAATTAGATCGAGTGGCAGCATATCTGCTGGCGCAGTCAGGACTTCCATTTTGCATTGATAGGTCAACAAAGACTGGGCGAAACTCTCTTCATCCATGCTTTCTGTATCAGACAGCATTTCATAAACTACATCACGACGCGGCAAGTCTAGGAAGGTCGAAACCGCACCAAACTGTAAGTCGAAATCCAGCAGGCAAACTGAAGGAGACGTGTCGCCAGCAACGGTAGCAAGCTCCCATGCTAGGTTTACGGCAAGTGTGGTCGCACCGGTTCCGCCAGCCAATCCATGAACTGCGAGAACAGCACCGTTTTTCTGTGAACCTGATTGCAAGATTGGTGCCGCTTGCTGTGTCACAACTGGAATTTCGGGTGCGCGAATGCGTTCGATCGCTTGTGCCAATTCGCCTTCTGGTAGCGGATAGGGGACAAACTCATCAGCCCCGTTGCGCAGCAATGAATGCAATGACGCTGGCGTTACGTCCGCGGCAATCAAAATAACTTTGATATTGCGTTCTTTAGCGTGGGTGATGATCTCTGACATCAAGACAAGATTGTCTTCGTCTTCCTTGTCCATTGCCAATGCAAAGAATTCCATCGCATCGGATTCTGGCTGTCTTAGAAAGGCCAATACCTCGCCAAAGCCTAGATCGCCCCAGCTTTCGCCAAGAACTGTTTCCATATCTTCAATCAATAAATCTAAGTTCTGCACATCACGACTGATAGTGCAGGCTACAATTGGCGCGGTTTGTGGTTGTGGCATTACACTGCTCATAGCCTAATCGTCCTTCATTAAAGACGAAGCAGATGAGCGGAATTATTCTCTTCTCATCTACGGTCGCCTATGCCGACCAAATCGGTCAGACATATTTGTCCTCTTGAAGAGAAGATCGCAGGGAAGTTGGGCAGGATTGGGGCTAAAAGTGTCCCATTGTTGGGTATATTAGGACGATGACCATTAAAATGAGGTCATTGTCCTATCTTCTTCTGTTTGGTGTGAGCGTTGTGGCGACAACACCGCTGTTCACATAGTCACGGTAAATGATCTGAGCATATTTACCATCCAGTACGTTTTGGTGTGCTTTTACAAAACCGGTAACCTCAGTGACGGTGCGGCGGTTACGACGCTCGCGCCCATCGGTCACGATCAAAGGCTGTGTTTCCCCAAAAGACGCTGCAGCTTCGAGGCGCGAACGGTTGATGCCCTAGGTTGTCAAATAATGGACAACGGCATTTGCACGCTGTTTGCCAAGGCCCTTGTTGTATCCAGAACCACCAACTGAATCGGTGTGGCCATACACCCGAAAATGAACTTCGGGGAACTGACGGATCCATTTGGCTTGTTCGTTTAATGTGTCGCGTGCACCCGCATCTAACGCTGCAGAATTGAAAGCAAAGTTGACCGTAGTCAGAACTTCGTTTGCAAATCTATTAGCTAAATCAAAGGTGTACTGACGTTCGCCAGTCTGAACCAACTGGTTGTTCAGGTTTGAGTTCCCGAAGGAACCAGTGTCAGCCAAGGCACCGGCTTCGCGGTAAAACTGAGTATACACAGGATCACTGCTGGGAGCACAGGCCGCAAGAGCGGTCAAGCTGACCGACAAACCCGCGATGCATATTTTTTTCGCATAGTGACCTGCATTTTATTAGTCCAGAACATAGCCATAAGAGCCGCTGAAATCTTGTTTGGCAACCTCTCCGGCAGCACCTTTTGTCGGTGTGCGCGTGCCAGAAGCTGTCCGGCCGAACAAGAATAGATCTTTTTCGTTCGGTGGCTTGATACGATCGGTTGGCACTGCAAGCGCATCGCCGCGTGTCGGTGTAACCAAATGAGCCGTAATAATGATTACCAATTCCGTTTGTTTGCGCTGATAGTTGGCAGAACGGAAGAGGGCACCCAAAACTGGAACGTCACCAATCCAAGGCAATTGGGAATTGTTGTCGGTAAAGTCGTCTTGCAACAGACCCGCAACAGCAAAGCTTTCGCCATCGCTCAATTCCACTGTGGTGGATGTTTCGCGGCGGGTAAATGCAGCAATATCAAAACCCTCTAGCTTCAGTGCATTCGAGTTGTCGATTGCTGAAACAGCTGCATTGAACTCTAAATTGATCAGGTCGTTTCCGAGGACACGTGGAACAAAAGATAGTTCCACACCAAACGGCTTGTAGTAGATGCCAACACCATTCTCATCGCGGACAGGAATTGGATATTCGCCACCCGCCAAAAATTTGGCTTCTTGGCCAGAAAGCGCAACAAGGTTTGGCTCAGCCAAAGTGCGTACAACACCTTTTGTTTCTAGCGCCTCTAGCAATAGGCCAACTTGAGTTGCGCCAACATTGAAGCCAAATAACAAGGCACCAGCGTTAGTGTTTGCGTTTGGAACCGCGCCACCAAGCGATGTTGCAACTGCGCCAGAGGTGTTTGTTGTGCCGGTACCACCACTAACGCCAAGGTTTCCACCTAGGCCTGAACCACCCAATGAAAGGGAAGAGGACAGTGATTTCGAAACACTACGCTGCATTTCAGCGAACCGGACTTTCAGCATAACCTGCTGAATGCCGCCAACGCTCATAAGGTTCGAAACGCGCTCTGGTGCATAGCGTTCTGCCAAATCAAGCGCACGCTGAAGGTTCGAAGCACTTGAAAGAATACCGGAAAGCACGATTCCGTCGTTAGCAGTGCGTACTTCAACTTTTTCACCAGGTAAGATCTGGCGCAAGCGTTCTTTGAATTCACTGATATCCGCGGCGACGCGAACGTCGACGTTGGTAATTAGCTTGCCAGCTGCATCAAGTAACGTAAGTGTCGTTAGGCCAGGTGATTTACCAAGCACGTAAATTGTGCGGTCAGACAGTGATGAAATGTCCGCAATACCTGGGTTGGCAATGCTAAGTTCTGCAAACGGAACATCGCTCTCGACAACCACTGCGCGGTTCATCGGCACATCAAGCGTACGTGAAGTACCCTGCCGAACAACACGTAAATTGTTCGCCTCAACAGGTGAGGAGAGCGTAAGTGCAAGCGGACTCGCAGCAAGGGTCAATCCAAGAAGAGCTGCCTGAAGGAATTTATCAATTTTCATGTGACCTGCCTTTTTGATCACGCCTCAGTTCGGGTCTTATTGCCCGGATTTTTTCATCATGCGTCAGTTTGATTTTTTTTGCAAGAATCAATGGCTTCACAGGCTGAATGTATGTGGATAACGAGCAACACCGTCAAAATGAGGCAGGCACCGCTTTGCAGCGATGCCTGTCTTATTGAGTGTTGTACGGACCTTCAGCCCTAGTTTGTGCAAGGAATAGGGATCACTACGACCTCAGCACCGCGGCGTGTCTTGATCGTACAAACTTTCTTTTCTTCCAGCTCTGCAGTCACTTCTTCGGCTTCGATACCCAGCAACATGTCTTGGTCGATTTGGAATGCACTTGCGACCGTGTCGTCGTCGGCACCAACCAAAGATAGCGAGAGACGTCCTGATGATTGGGCTTGTGCCAAGGCGGCAACCTGTTCTGGGCGGATCGCCACTGTGATGGTGCGCGCAATTGTTGCGGCATCAATGTCACCAGCGGATGTCTGGTCGATAGCGATTAATTTGATTGCGGTGTCGATCAGCTTTGTAACTTCCCCGCGATCATCGCGGTTTCTGCCTTGAATTCGTCCAGTCCAGTAAACGTCGACACGGTCACCAGGACGTAGGAAACCAGAAACACCGCTCGCAACATCTACCTTGATAGCGAATGCACGCATCCCACGTTCCAATTGAGATGTTATTCCAGCTTCTTCTCCTGGTTCGGTCACCTTAATCGCCATAATTGCTTCGTCTTTTTCCATAGCGCGCAATACATAGCGTAGATCGTTTTCGCCTTCTGGATAAAGGCTGCCTTGGCCAACGAATGTGCCTTCAGGAATTGCTGTTTCTGGCCAAGCGACTAGTCGAAAGTCGTCTGAATTCAACGCTTCACCATATTTCAAGGAGCGTTGTGCAACGTACACGTCAACCGTTGGAATAATCTCTTGGCGGGATGCGCGTTCGCGGGCCAGCTCATTCTGATATGCGCCAATATAGTTTTTGGCCATATATACAGCACCACCAGCAAGCGCTACGCCCACCAACAGAACCAGTCCAAATACCATACGCATCGTGTCTCCTCATTGATTTGGCCATTCCGACCGTGATTAATAGTTGCTTCATGCCTGCGGATTGTGACGATTTCTTGGAAAATGATTGTTTTCTCAGTGTTCGTTTAAGTGCGGCAATAAATGAAAAGGCCGCGAAGTACGGCGTTTATGAATGTCGTTAGCTGAAAAAGGAATTCATATATGAGGCCACTGAGTCAGCAAGTTCTAGGGCGCCATCCTGCATGGATGTGAAAATTGTAAAGGCCAAGGCAACGATGCCCGCGCACAAAACAACCCAATCGACAGTTACTGCGCCGTCTTCCGTTTTGAAAAAATTGTATACTCGTTGATGCATTACATGTGCCCTGTGGCCTAAACATTTTGCGCCAAATTTTCATGGTGCTTAAAAATTCAAAGGGCCGCGTCCCGAATACGGTCGCGGCCCTAAATCTTAGCTCACGTAAGTCTTAATGACTTAGACCGATGGACCGTTTGGATCTTGTTTAGACAAGAAAGTTTTTGTATCAGCTGTTAGGTCAGATGAACCATCTTCGATTGCGGAGTAAGCTGCAACTGCAAGACCAACTACTGCGGCTGTCAAAACAACCCAGTCAACTGTTACTGCGCCGGCTTCGTCTTTGCGGAAGTTTTTAATAAATTTCATCATGGTGTGTCCCTCCAAAGGATCAATAAGTTTTCAATTTCAACCTTGTCGTGGTTAGCGGCTCACTCTCTCAATTGAGCCTGTCTGACTTGGTATGAACATGTTTTGCACTTTGATTGGGGCATGAATTTGACGGCAATGAGGACATTCACCTATTATTAAGAATAGTTAGCGATATTTATCTATCTATCTGAAAAGTAATTATTTTTAGTTTTTATAAGAGTGTGTTCTAGCAATTATCTTCACTGCATAGGCCCAATTGTGGCGATATCGCCATTTTCTCCGCCATAATCACCGCTGATTTGGTGGTTTGGGCACGTTTTTTCTGCGATAAAATGAATTGATAAGATGAAAACAGGTCATTTGAGCCCTAATTATGCATAAATATTTTTTGATTTTTTTAGTTTTGAGTACGTTCACTTTGGAAATAGCGATGGCTGACACGCCTGAACCCTTTCCTGAGTTCTCAGCCAAGCTGGTTAAGCCGCCAAAATCGTCATCTTCCAACAAAATTAAGGTTCAAATCGATCCAGCGGCTACAATTAAGCCATCAGAAGCTTCGCAGGCATTGAAACCTGACGCTTCTGGCGAGACGCCAAAGCCACGAACGTCACGCTATGAATGGTTCTGGCAAAAAGTTTCACCAGACGCAGCTAAATCAGGACCAGGGCGGCTAGAGGTCGCAATGCAAACACTAGCAGGTGCGTCGGATAAGGTTCCTAGTCCGCGATTGCAGGATATGCAGCGTATCGCGAAGACCTATGGAATTGAAATTCTAAAGGCGACAATCGGGACTAACGTCTCTCCAGCATTGGTTCTTGCTGTGATGACTGTGGAATCCGCAGGGAACCCCACTGCGATCAGCAATGCAGGCGCGCAGGGCCTGATGCAATTGATGCCCGCCACGGCAGAACGTTTTGGTGTTACAGATCGCTCAGTGCCTGCTGAAAGCATTTCAGGCGGTGTAAAGTATTTGGATTGGCTGATGGGCGAGTTTGAGAACGACCCTATCTTAGTCTTGGCGGGTTATAATGCAGGCGAGGGGTCAGTGCGTAAATACAGTGGGGTCCCACCCTTTCCAGAGACACATGATTATGTGCCCAAAGTTTTGTCCGCATTTCAAGTCGCAAGCGGCTTATGCCTCACACCACCACAGTTGATTTCAGATGGCTGCGTTTTTGCGGCAATGAAGTAGGCCGTACTGAAACGAAAGAAACCGCACCATATTTAAGGGCGCGGTTTCTGTTAATGAACATTTTGGCTGAGTTAGATTATCGTAGCCTCAGTCGCAGCGCGCAACTCGTCCGCTGTAACCCCATCTGCGGTCTCGACGATTTTCAAACCACCGTTGACGACATCTAAAACACCTAGGTTGGTGATGATGCGGTCAACGACGGATTTGCCTGTTAAAGGGAGTGTGCATTCTTTGAGAACTTTGCTGACGCCGTGCTTGTTCGTGTGATCCATTACAACCACTACGCGGCCAACGCCTGCAACCAGATCCATTGCACCGCCCATGCCTTTAACCAGCTTGCCCGGAATCATCCAGTTCGCAAGATCGCCGTTTTCAGCCACTTCCATCGCGCCAAGGATCGCCATAGCGATCTTACCGCCACGGATCATACCAAAAGACTGAGCGCTGTCGAAATAGGCGGTCTGGGGCAGTTCAGTGATTGTTTGCTTGCCTGCATTGATCAGGTCAGCGTCTTCGTCACCAGAGATGGGGAAGGGACCCATACCCAACATGCCATTCTCAGATTGAAGGGTAACTTCGATTCCTTCGGGAATGTAGTTGGATACAAGAGTTGGGATACCGATGCCCAAGTTTACGTACCAGCCGTCTTGAAGTTCTTGCGCGGCGCGTTCCGCCATTTGATTGCGATCCCACATGACTTAGGCCTCCCGTACTGTGCGTTGTTCGATACGTTTCTCATGATCACCTTGGACAATGCGGTGCACATAGATACCGGGCAGGTGGATTGTATCTGGATCAAGTGATCCAGTTTCAACGATCTCTTCCACTTCAGCGATACAGATCTTGCCGCACATAGCTGCGGGAGGATTAAAGTTGCGGGCTGTTTTGCGGAACACAAGGTTCCCAGTCGCATCAGTTTTCCATGCTTTGACGATGGCCAGATCGGCAACAATGCCTTCTTCCATGATGTAGGTCTCACCATTGAAGTCTTTATGCTCTTTACCGTCAGCGATCACAGTGCCTACACCTGTCTTGGTGTAAAAGCCCGGAATACCGCATCCGCCAGCACGCATACGTTCTGCTAGGGTCCCTTGAGGATTGAACTCCAACTCAAGTTCACCGCTTAGATATTGGCGCATGAACTCGGCGTTCTCGCCAACGTAAGAGGAGATCATCTTTTTGACCTGCTTGGTTTGTAGCAAAATTCCGATCCCAAAATCATCTACACCAGCATTGTTAGATGCAAAGGTCAGGTTCTTGGTGCCTGCCTCTTTGATCGCATTCAGCAATAATTCAGGTATGCCGCATAGGCCAAAACCCCCCGAGGCGATAAACATGCCATCAAACAACACGCCCTCTAGGGCCTCAGCTGCTGATCCATAGACTTTCTTCATGGAAACTCCCTTCCAAAACATTGGTTAGGCAATTTCTGGGGCTGCACTGCAGCAGAGTCAATGTAATGAACTAAATAGTTAGTATCGATGAGATGGAGCGCAGCGGTGGTGCGCTCCATCTTAGGTCTGCTGACTATTCGTCGTCAGCTGCTTTCTTGGCCGGTGCCTTTTTGGCGGCAGCCTTTTTTGCTGCTGGTTTCTTGGCAGCGGCCTTCTTGGGGGCCGCCTTCTTTTTAGCCGCAGGCTTCTTCTTCGGCGCTGCCTTACGTTTGGCTGGCGATTTCGCTAATTTTTCTTCGATCAATTGCACGGCCTGATCAATGCTTAGGTCTTCGGGTTCAATCTCAGAAGGGATGGTCGCGTTGACCTTCTCCCATTTTACATAGGGGCCATACTTGCCCTTCATGATGTTGATCGGCCCGCCCATATCAGGGTGTTCGCCCAATTCGCGCAGCGGTGCGGCGGCAACGCCGCGTCCGCCACGGCTGGCGATTTTTTCAGCCAACAACTGAACGGCATGGTTCATACCAACGCTAAAGACGGATTCGATGTCTTCAAGGTTGGCATTGGTGCCGCCACGATGCGAAGTGCTTTCCGCATGCTTAAGGTATGGACCATAGCGACCAATGTTGGCCCAAACCATGATGCCATCTTCGGGGTGTGGACCGATTTCGCGAGGCAAGGACAGCAAGCGCAACGCTTGTTCCAAGTCAACTTCTGTTGGCACCCATTCTTTTGGAATCGATTGGCGTGGTGGTTTATTGTTTTCTTCGGTGACTTCGCCGCGCTGCACGTAGGGACCGAAACGGCCCTTGAATGCAGAAATCTTGTCACCAGCATCATCACCCAAATACTTGCCCTCTGGCGGGATGCCATTCGGATCTTCGATACCGGGAGGGCCGAAGGCGCGGGTGTACTTACACTCTGGGTAGCTTGAACAGCCAATGAATGCACCGCCAGAACGGGCTGTGCGCATGCTGAGGCGACCAACATTACAATTTGGGCAAAGGCGCGGATCACCACCTTCTTCCGTCATTGGGAACAAGTGTGGTGCTAATACGTTGTTAATTTTCTCAAGAACTTCAGTGATCCGCAGTTCGGAGGTCTCTGCGATGGAAGCTGAGAAATCGCTCCAGAAGGTTGCGAGTACATCTTTGTAGTCGCGTTCACCCGCGCTTACGTCATCGAGCTCTTCTTCAAGGCTGGCAGTAAAGTTGTACCCAACATAACGGCGGAAGTAATTTTCCAAGAAGGCGATAACCAAGCGGCCTTTGTCTTCTGGGATCAAGCGGTTCTTTTCTTTGCGTACATAATCGCGGTCTTGGATCGTTGTTACGACTGAGGCGTATGTAGACGGACGGCCAATGCCTAACTCTTCCATGCGTTTGACCAATGTGGCCTCGGTATAACGGGGTGGTGGTTGGGTGAAGTGTTGTTCGGGTTTAACCAGACGTTTGTCTGATGCTTCTCCTTGGGCAACTTGTGGGAGGCGCTTGTCATCGTCATCTACAACAACGTCATCGCGGCCTTCTTCGTAAATTTTCAAAAAGCCATCAAACAAGACAACTTGGCCTGTCGCACGCAAAGTCACTTGTTGATCTTCGCTGCCGATGTCGACTGTGGTGCGCTCAAGGCGCGCTGACTGCATCTGACATGCAAGGGTGCGTTTCCAAATCAGATCATAAAGTTTGCGTTGGTCCGCGTCGATGATCTTGAGCTCGTCAACGGCTTTGGACAGCTCAGTTGGACGGATACATTCGTGTGCCTCTTGGGCATTCTTGGCTTTGTTCTTGTAAACGCGTGGCGCGTCAGGGACATATTTTGCGCCGTAACGGGCAGAAATTGCATCACGTGTTAAGGCGATGGCTTCTGGTGCCATATCGATCCCATCAGTACGCATGTAAGTAATAAGGCCGGCCTCATACAAACGCTGTGCCGTGCTCATGGTTTGACGCGCGCCCATGCCGAACTTGCGGCTGGCTTCTTGTTGAAGTGTCGAGGTCATGAAGGGCGGAGATGGGTTACGCGTGCCAGGCTTTGCCTCAACTGACTGAATGGTCAGGTCACGGCTGTTGATTGCCTGTTCGGCCAATTCAGCTTGGGTCGCGTTTTCCAGATCGTAGCGTTCCAGCTTTTTGCCAGCTAGATGCGTCAGGCGCGCTTCAAATTCTTGACCGCGTGGGGTCGCTAGAAGTGCCTTTACGCTCCAGAATTCGCGTGCGTTGAAAGCTTCGATTTCCATTTCGCGTTCGGTCAGGATGCGCAAACAAACGGATTGTACTCGGCCAGCGGATTTGGCACCTGGCAACTTTCGCCACAAAACCGGCGAAAGGTTAAAGCCCACCAAGTAATCGAGTGCACGGCGGGCAAGGTATGCCTCAACCAATGGCATATCGACCTGGCGCGGGTTCTTCATCGCCTCTGTTACAGCCGTCTTTGTAATAGCATTAAAAACAACACGGCTTACGGGTGTGTCTTTATTAATAGCTTTGCGCTTGGTTAGCGCTTCTTGCAGGTGCCAGCTGATCGCTTCTCCTTCGCGGTCCGGGTCGGTCGCGAGGATCAGTTCGTTGTCGTTTTTCAACGCGTCAGTGATTGCTTTGACGTGCTTTTTACTGTCGCTGCCAATTTCCCACAGCATCTCGAATCCGTTTTCTGTATCAACAGAACCGTTCTTTGGGGGAAGGTCGCGAACATGTCCGTATGAGGCCAGAACAGTATAATTATCGCCTAAATACTTGTTGATCGTTTTTGCTTTTGCTGGGGATTCGACAACAACTACGGGCATAAATAGGGGTACCTTATATGGTAATTTTGGGCGTCTATGGCTGTGCAAGATGTGTTGCGCAAGAGCTGATTGTCAACGGTTGTTGAATATTTGAGTTCGCCAACGCGTTAAATGATACGCGCTAACAACCCTCCAGCGTGGCGTGAAATCTGCCCATCCAACTCCAAATCAAGCAATATTGGGGTCACCTGCGCGGGTGTTGTCTTAAGGTCGCGAATGAGTTGATCTTCCGCAATCGGGGAGGGCCCAAGGTGTGACAAAATCTGCATGTGCAGTTTTGAGGCTTCCTGCAGATTTTGTTTGGCAGGTTTTGGTTCTTGAAGCGGTAAGGCTGGTTGTTGCGGGGCAATGGGTGCAAGCGCTTCGATAATGTCGGCGGCATTTCGTATCAAGGTCGCGCGGTCAAGGATAAGCATGTTGCCACCCGCCGCACGCGCATCAAAGGGATGTCCGGGAACAGCCAAAACATCGCGTCCTTGATCCAGTGCATCGCGGGCGGTTATTAGGCTCCCCGATTTTGTTGCGGCTTCAACTATCACTGTGGCTTGGGATAATCTGGATATGATCCGGTTTCGTTTGGGGAAATGGCAGGCCATTGGCTGCAATCCCATCGAAATTTCGCTGAGGCGCAGGCCTTTGGCGCCAATGTTACCTGCCAATTCGGTGTTTTCGGCCGGATACATTATATCAACGCCGCCAGGCTGAACTGCGATTGTGCCGGTGTCTAATGCTGCAAAGTGTGCCGCTGCATCAACACCGCGTGCAAGGCCCGATACTATTACATACCCAGCTTGGCCCAGTTCCGCCGCCAGCGATTTTGCCATTCGGGTCCCAAGTGAGGATGCGTTGCGCGCACCAACCATTGATATTGCAGGCCGTTGTAAGAGTGACGGATCGCCTAGAATCCATAAAAAGGGTGGCGCATCTGTAAGGTCGCGTAATTGAGGCGGATATAGTGGGCTTGCGTCATCGATGAGGGTTGCACCTGCCACGCGTCCATTCTTCAGCTCTGCATGGATAACGCCTTCAGGACAAACTGCATAGTTTTGGACACCGGCGGAACGCGCTACCTCTGGTAGCGCGGCCAGCGCGTTCTGCGCGGTGCCGTGTTCAATCAGCAAACGTTTATACTTTGAGATGCCGACCCGGCGTGATCGCAACAGACGAAGGCGATAAAACCGATCATCTTCCGAGGTGGGTGGGAGTGGGGGTGAGTGGAAGAAGGATTCGATCCCTGTTCAGTCATCCTATACTCCGTCTGTTGCTGGATTCGTTATAGCGAGATGCTGGTTAATGATGGGTGAATGGAATCGCCTCTATTTGATCTTTGGTTCGCTAAAAATTTGAGAAGGTTCCATTTATGCTAAATGCATTTGTAACCAGCCGTCACTAAGCGGCGCTTCCTCCGACTGTTAGCCCACCAATCATCAATGTTGGTTGCCCAACGCCAACAGGAACCCATTGCCCTGCTTTGCCACAGTTGCCCATCCCGGGGTCCAGCGCCATGTCGTTACCTATGGCCCGAATCTGTTTCAGGGCCGTCGCGCCGTCACCAATCAGCGTGGCACCATTGACGGGTGCGCCTACCACACCGTTTTTCACTTGGTATGCCTCGGTACAGCTAAACACGAATTTGCCGTTTGTGATGTCCACTTGTCCACCACCAAAACCAACCGCGTAAATACCGTCTTTCAAGTCGTTCACAATATCACCGGGTGAGACATCTCCGCCTAACATATAAGTGTTGGTCATCCGTGGCATGGGGGCGTGGGCATAGCTTTCGCGCCGGCCATTGCCGGTTGGTGCAACGTCCATAAGGCGCGCGTTTTGACGGTCCTGCATGTAGCCCACTAAGACACCGTCATCGATCAATACATTTTTGGCAGAAGGCGTGCCCTCGTCATCGACAGTGATAGAACCACGGCGATCAGGAATAGTACCGTCGTCCAATACAGTAACCCCTTTGGCAGCAATGCGTTCACCCAATAGCCCCGCAAATGCACTTGAGCCTTTGCGGTTGAAATCGCCCTCGAGGCCATGGCCAATCGCTTCGTGCAATAAGATACCTGGCCAACCAGGGCCGAGAACAACGTCCATAACGCCGGCAGGTGCAGGAACGGCGTCAAGGTTCACCAATGCGACGCGCAGGGCCTCGCGGGTTTTGTCCTGCCAATCTTTGGGGGCCAACATGCCATCAAGACCAACACGCCCACCGCCTCCAGCACTTCCTGATTCGCGACGGCCATCTTTTTCGACGATGATTGAGACGTTCACGCGGGTCATTGGACGGATGTCGCGGACTGATCCACCTTCAGGGCGCAAAATCTCGATTTCTTGGATTGATGCGGCGATGCTCGCTGTGACCTGGACCACACGTTTATCTAAGGACCGCGCGAAATCATCCATCGCCCGTAGTATGTCCAATTTAATTGGGAAAGTTGCACCAGCAATCGGGTCTTCGTCATTATATAACTTGATATTAGTGGCTTGTGGAGCGTCCGACCAAGTTCCACCACCGTCTGCGACAGCCAATCGCGCTGTTTGAGTTGCGCGTTTCAGTGCGCTGTCGGAAATCTCGGTTGAGTGAGCATAGCCAACGACTTCGCCGCGAACCGCACGTAGCCCGAATCCCTCTGAGGCGTCATAGCTGGCGGTTTTGAGGCGGCCATCGTCGAAAACCATCGCCTCTGAACGGCGGCGTTCAAGGAATAACTCGCCGTCATCAGCCCCCGCCGTCGCTTCGCGTAGGGTTTTGAGGGCGGCTTCGCGGTCCAAATTGGTCTCAAATGGCGAAAAATGGGTGTCTGACATCTGTTGGTTCCTGTATTTTATTGGTGCTTTTTCAGCATTCATCCTGAATTTGGTGAAAAAGCGTCCGTTTGCCGCGCCTGAACATCTTTATCTTGTAGTCAGAATATGATTGTAAGCACGGATAATACAACGGGAGGCGAACGTGTTTCGCACTATTGCCTTCCATGCGAACCAACAGTGATGACTGGATCAGGACGACACATGAAAAACCTATTCTCCACCACCGGCCTTTTGGCTGCGTTCGCGGCGGCCCCTGCGCTAGCCCAAGAAAACCTCGAAATCATCGGTGCTCCGATTGATGGCAAGATGGGCTTTCAGCCAGCAGCCACCGAACTGGCCCGTGATATTCACGCGTTGGACAACCTGCTTTTGATCGTGATCACGATTATCACAGTATTTGTTACAGCCTTGATGCTTTGGTGCATTTATCGCTTCAACAAAAAGCGCAATCCAGAAGCAGCAAGCTTTACGCACCACACCACTGTTGAAGTTTTGTGGACTGTTGTGCCAATTGTTGTTCTTGTTGGAATCGGCGCATATTCATTGCCGATCTTGTTCAAGCAGCAAGAAATCCCAACAGCAGACGTGACAATCAAAGCGATTGGCAATCAATGGTACTGGACACATGAATATGTGGACCACGACTTTGGTTTTGACAGCTACCTTATCGGTTCTGACGCGACGCTTGATACATCGGTGCGTGCTGAAGACGAAAACGTAACAGCGTTCGTTCTTGATGAACACATGGAAGCCAAGTTGGCTGATGCCGGATATTCACGTGATGAATGGTTGTTGGCCACAGACACTTCTGTTGTTGTTCCTGTGAATAAAACTATCGTTGTTCAGGTGACTGGCGCTGACGTGATCCACGCATGGACCATCCCTGCATTCGGCGTGAAGCAAGACGCAGTGCCAGGTCGTTTGGCGCAGCTTTGGTTCAAAGCAGAAAAAGAAGGCATCTACTTTGGTCAGTGCTCTGAGCTTTGTGGCAAAGATCACGCCTACATGCCGATCACTGTAAAAGTTGTAAGCCAAGATGCTTACGAGGCTTGGTTGCAAGATGCGATCGACGAGTATGCAGGCACGCCACTGCCTGTAAACGTCGCCTCTAACTAAAATAGGGTAGGGCGGGACCGGTTCCCGCCTTCCTCAGCACAGTTTTCTCATCACCCCAATTGCGAGCGAGCAGCATGTCAGACGCCAGCTATACCGCCCCAAGTAAAGAGACCGAGGCCTCCTTGGGTGATTACTTTGCCTTGCTTAAGCCACGGGTCATGTCACTTGTGATCTTCACAGCCTTTGTGGGCATGTTGGCAGCACCTGTTTCTGTTCACCCTGTCGTGGGTTTCGCATCCATCCTGTTCATCGCAATCGGTGCCGGCGCATCTGGAGCACTGAACATGTGGTGGGATGCAGACATTGATATGATCATGAAGCGGACGGTCAAACGGCCTATTCCTGCAGGCAAAGTTCAAGCTGGCGAAGCATTGTACCTAGGTGCGGCGCTTTCTGGCATGGCAGTGATGATGCTGGCGCTATCTGCTAATTTGCTAGCTGCTGGCCTGTTGGCTTTCACAATCTTCTTTTACGCCGTGATTTACACCATGTGGTTGAAACGCTCGACACCGCAAAACATCGTGATCGGTGGTGCGGCTGGTGCGTTCCCTCCGTTGATTGGCTGGGTTGTTGCAACCGGGTCTATGTCGATCGAAGGTTGGTTGATGTTCGCATTGATCTTCGTTTGGACACCGCCGCATTTTTGGGCTTTGGCATTGTTTATGCGCTCCGACTATGACGACGCAGGTATCCCGATGTTGACCGTGACGCACGGCCGGCCGAGCACACGCCGCCACATTTTTGGGTATACAGTCGTATTGTTTGCCTTGGCTGTGGGCACTGGCTTTACCAGCATCGGTGGCCCTGTTTACTTGGTGGCGGCATTGGTCTTGAACACGCTGTTCCTCAAGGGTGCATACGATATATGGAACCGCGACGAAGTTGCGTCAGAGGTTGATGACTATGCCGTCGAGCGTAAGTTCTTTAAACTTTCACTGCTTTATTTGTTCCTGCACTTTGGTGCGATTTTGGCCGAGGCGCTGTTGCGTCCTTGGGGATTGGGTGGCTGGTAATGGCTCTTAAAGTTGAACACGAAATTCATCAGCGTCGCAAAGGTCGCAATGTTGGTGTTGGCCTGATGTTGGGTGCTTTCGTAGTGCTAGTTTTGGCGCTGACCTTTACAAAAATCACCAGCGGCGATTTTGAATTGCCCAAAGCGAACGAGATCAGCCAGTGAAAAAGTTGACCGGGCCACAAAAAACAGTTGCACAAACAGTGTCGCTTGTCGTTTTGATGGGCGGTTTGGCATGGGCTTCTGTGCCGTTTTACGATTGGTTCTGCCGCGTTACTGGCTTTGGTGGCACAACCGGCATTTCGACTGTCGCACCCGACGATGTGCTAGAACAAACCATCAAGGTTCGTTTCGACGCCTCACTGCACAGCGATATGGATTGGGACTTCAAACCTGAAGTTCATGAAATGGAAATGCGCATTGGTGAGACTGGGCTGGCCTTTTATGAGGCACACAACCCAACAGATCGCCCGATAGCAGGACAAGCCAGCTATAACGTCACACCGTACCAAGCTGGTTACTTCTTTAACAAAATTGACTGCTTCTGCTTTGAAGAGCAGGTATTGCAACCGGGTGAAACCGTTATGATGCCTGTCAGCTTCTATGTAGACCCGGAAATTGTGACGGATCGTGACGCAAAATACGTGCACACCATCACACTTAGCTATACATTCTACGAAATTGATTTGCCCGAAGGCTTCGCAGCCCTAGACGCAGTCACAGACACAACCTTGAACTAGGGGACGCTTCATGGCCCACGCAAAGAACCACGACTATCACATCCTACCACCATCCATTGAACCATTGTTGGGCGCGGTTGCTGCCTTCTTTATGCTGTTTGGTGCCGTACTGTGGATGCATGATTCAGGCCCTTGGATGTTCTTGATCGGCTTCGTTGCTGTTCTTTACGTCATGTTCACTTGGTGGTCTCGCGTTGTCGAAGAATCACACGTTGGTGATCACACAACAGTTGTTCAAATCGGCCTGCGTTATGGCGTGATCTTGTTCATCACATCCGAAGTTATGTTCTTCGCAGCGTGGTTCTGGTCTTTCTTCAAACACGCAATCTACCCGATGGAAGATTACTTTGGTTCTGAATATGTGGCTCCAGAGATTTATCCGGTTGATGCATTGCACTTGCCACTAATCAACACGTTGATATTGTTGCTATCTGGCTGTGCCGTTACTTGGGCTCACCACGCACTGGTTCACGAAAACAACCGCAAAGATTTGATTATGGGCCTCACCCTATCAATCATCTTGGGCGTCGCGTTTACTGCGCTTCAAGCATACGAATATGCGCACCTTCTCCACGAAGGTTGGGTTTTCGGTGGCGACGAGTTCTACTCTAACTTCTTTATGGCAACGGGCTTCCACGGCTTCCACGTATTGATCGGTACAATCTTTTTGACGGTCTGCTTGATCCGCGCAATCAAAGGTCACTTCACACCAGAACAGCACTTGGGCTTTGAAGCCGCCGCTTGGTACTGGCACTTCGTGGATGTGGTTTGGTTGTTCCTATTCTTCGCAGTCTACATGTGGGGCATCTAAGCCTAACAGTGTCGGTTGCACCTCGGCGCTAGATACCTAATACAACAAGGCGCATGGGACATCTCATGCGCCTTTTTCTTTTCCCCGACGAGGGCGTTATGAAACGTATAATCTTCTTTGTATTTTTCGGACTGGGCGGCTTTGCTGTACTGGTCAGCTTGGGCACTTGGCAGATCCAACGCCTGACGTGGAAACAAGGGATCATTGAACAGATCCAAGAGCGGATTGTTGAGGCACCCGTTGCCTTGCCGGCAACTCTTGATCCCATCGAAGACAAATACCTATCTGTTAGCGTTGAAGGCTTCATGAAGCCCGAAGTCCTGCGCGTGCTTGTGTCCCAGAAAACGGTTGGGGCCGGCTACCGCCTTATCAGCCCTTTCATGGTTGACGGGGGCACGATCTTGGTCGATCGCGGTTTCATCTCGGTCAACGACCCTTTACCGAAACCATCCCTGTTGCAGGTGCAAACGGTTGTAACGGGTAACCTTCATTGGCCCCAAGAAACCGATGGCTACACACCGGCACCTGACATTGAGAAAAACATCTGGTTCGCACGTGATGTGCCGCTTATGGCAGCAACTCTCAGTACCGACCCGATAATGATTGTTCTGCGTGACACAACGGCAGCAAACGACGGCGTATCGCCTTTGCCCGTAGACACCAGCCGCATTCCGAACGATCATCTGCAATACGCAATTACATGGTTCTTGTTGGCCTTTATTTGGACAGCAATGACTGCCTATTTCCTGTTGTGGTCACGCCGCAGCAAAACTGAAACCTGATCAGAGTACGCATACGTGAAATATATCTCGACACGGGGACAAGCCCCAGAACTCACATTCGAAGACGCAATGCTAACGGGCCTTGCCCGCGATGGTGGCCTATACGTACCAGAAACCATTCCACAGCTCAGCATTGATGACATCAAGGCGATGGCTGGTAAGCCCTATGAAGAAATCGCGTTTCAGGTCATGCGGCCATTCGTGGGCGATACATTCTCGGACGACGATTTCAAAGGTATCATAGAACGAGCCTACAAAGGCTTTGGTCACGCCGCGCGTGCGCCGTTGGTCCAGCTGGATCATGGTCACTATCTGCTTGAGTTGTTCCATGGCCCAACGCTGGCGTTCAAAGACTTTGCTATGCAATTGATCGGCCAGCTGTTCCAAACTGCTTTGTCGCGCCGCAATGAGCGTGTCACGATTGTGGGAGCAACGTCGGGCGATACTGGTTCTGCTGCGATTGAAGCGTTCCGCGGTCTTGATAATGTTGACGTATTCATCATGTACCCCCATGGCCGCATTTCTGAAGTGCAGCGCCGCCAGATGACAACACCCTCTGAGTCAAATGTTCATGCACTTGCCATGGATGGTGATTTTGACGATTGCCAAGCCCGCCTTAAAGACATGTTCAATGATTTCGAATTCCGTGATGGCGTCCGTCTGGCTGGTGTGAATTCAATCAACTGGGCACGTGTTTTGGCGCAGGTTGTATACTACTTTAGCTCAGCTGTTTCTGTCGGCGCACCTGATCGCAAAGTTAGCTTTACCGTTCCAACAGGTAACTTTGGTGACATCTTTGCAGGCTACATCGCTAAGCGTATGGGGCTACCGATTGACCGTTTGGTCGTGGCAACCAACCAGAACGATATCTTGCACCGCTGTTTGAGTGGCCAAGGCTACCACAAGGGCGAAACATCGCCATCCATCAGTCCGTCTATGGATATCCAAGTAAGCTCTAACTTTGAGCGTGCGTTGTTCGATGCATATGACCGTGATGGAAACGCAGTTTCCCAATTGATGGACGAACTTAAGCAAGGTGGCTTTGACGTGAGCCAAGGCGCAATGGAAGTTCTGCAAAGCCACTTTGATTCAGGTCGCGCATCCGAAGAAGAGACTAGCAGCACCATCACAGAGACATTGAAAACGTCTGGCGAATTGTTGTGCCCTCACTCAGCTATCGGCGTCAAAGTGGCCAACGATCAACCGGCCAGCGAAACACCTATGATCACATTGGCAACAGCGCATCCCGCAAAGTTCCCGGATGCAGTAGAAACCGCAAGTGGCATCCGTCCACCACTGCCTGCACGTATGGCTGACCTTTACGAACGCGACGAACGCGTGACCCGCATCGCAAATAATTTGGATGCCCTCAAAGACCATATCAAAGGAAATATCCGCCAGTGAGCTTGCAACAACACCGCCTGTCCAACGGATTTCGCATCGTCACTGAACATATGCCAGGCCTTGCATCCGCATCGATAGGTATCTGGGTTGGGGCGGGTGCACGCCACGAGGCAGCGGACCAAAATGGTATTGCGCACTTCCTTGAACATATGGCGTTCAAAGGCACAAAGCGACGTAACGCGTTGCAAATTGCTGAGTCCATTGAAGACGTTGGCGGCTACCTTAATGCTTACACCAGTCGTGAAGTCACCGCCTATTATGCGCGTGTCCTGGAAAACGATGTTCCTTTGGCCTTGGATGTCATTGCAGACATTCTTCTTAACCCTGTCTTTGACGAAGATGAGATTGAAATCGAGCGTGGCGTGATTTTGCAAGAAATCGGCCAAGCCTTGGATACGCCAGACGATGTGATCTTTGATTGGTTGCAAGAAACGGCGTATCCGGACCATCCAATGGGTCGTACGATCCTTGGTCCAACAGAACGTGTTTCTGCGTTCTCTCAGGCAGATTTACGCAAGTTTGTGGGCCAACACTATGGTCCAGAACAAATGATCCTGTCTGCGGCAGGTTCCGTCGATCACGACGCGCTTGTTAAGATGGCCGAAGAATTGTTTGGCCACATGACGCCAACGCCCAAATTTGACCTCGCACCAGCAAAATTTGTTGGTGGGGATTTCCGTCAGAACAAATCGTTGGAACAGGCACATTTCGCCCTTGGCTTTGAAAGCCCAGGCTATCGCGCGGACGACATTTACGTGGCGCAAATTTACGCAAGTGCACTTGGTGGTGGCATGTCCAGTCGCCTGTTCCAAGAAGTGCGTGAAAAACGTGGCCTTTGTTATACGATCTTTGCCCAAGCTGGCGCGCATGCTGACACCGGAATGACCACCATTTATGCGGGCACCAGCGGTGAACAACTTGGTGAACTGGCCGAGATCACGATTGATGAAATGAAGCGTGCAGCAACAGACATGAGCCCAGCCGAAGTGGCCCGTGCACGCGCACAAATGAAAGCTGGGTTGTTGATGGGACTAGAAAGCTCATCTAACCGTGCAGAACGTTTGGCGCGCCTAATCCAGATCTGGGATCGCATTCCTGCACTGGATGAAACTGTTTCTATGATTGATGCGGTTACGACTGGTGATGTACGTGATTTCGCTGAGAAAATGGCGTCTACAGCACCGGTTGCATTGGCGATGTATGGACCAGTTGATAGCGGACCAACTTTGGACGCAGTTCAGGCACGGCGCCTTAGCTGATGTTGTTGGGTAAGCGTAAAATACGGATCGAAACGGAGCGGCTGACCCTGCGCCAACCGGCGCATACAGATTATCGCCCTTGGTCAACGTTACGTTCCCAAAGCAGCGATTTCTTAACGCCATGGGAACCCGTGTGGGCACCCGACCATCTGTCGCGCAAAGCGTTCATAAACCGTGTGTCATGGGCGCAGCGTTCGGTGACATCTGGCACCGCGATGCCATTGTTTCTCGAGCGTCGTGAAGACGGTGCTTTGGTGGGGGCAATCACCTTGGACAACATACGTCGTGGCCCGTCACAGGCAGGGACATTGGGCTATTGGACAGGCCAAGCGTTCGCGCGCAATGGATATATGCGCGAAGCGATTTTGGCCGTTGTGCATCATGCCTTCACACAGCTGGACCTTAGCCGTATTGAGGCAGCCTGTTTGCCCGAGAACAAGCCCTCGCGCGCATTATTGGAACGCTGCAGCTTCAAATACGAAGGTGTTGCGCAATCCTATTTGCAGATTGGTGGACGTTGGAAAACGCATGTTTTGTATTCCGCATTGCGCAGTGATCGCCGCGGTCGCACAGACGCAGGTTAAACGACAACAGTTGGAGTTAAGATGTTAAATTCATTGACGAATGAAGTCGAAACCACATTGAAATCGCTACTCCCTGCGGATCGTTTCCGTGACACGGATGATCAATATACTAAGGAACCTCGGGGTCGATATAGCGGTCAGAAAAGCCTAGTTGTTTTGCCAAGGTCGACCGCTGAGGTCAGTGCGTTGGTGACGGCCTGTGCTCAGGCACGTGTCGGGATTGTGCCCTTTGGTGGTGGTACTGGATTGGTGGGCGGTCAGGTCGCTGAAGATGGGCCTAAGCCTTTGATCTTAAGTCTGGAAAAGATGAATGCTGTGCGCGAAGTGTATGCAGAAGAGAACGTGCTGATTGCTGAAGCGGGTGTTATTTTGGCGGATGTTCAGACGACGGCGGATTCGAAGAATCGGTTATTTCCATTGTCATTGGCGGCCGAAGGATCGGCGCGAATTGGCGGAAATCTAGCGACCAATGCTGGCGGCACATCTGTTCTAAGATACGGAAATACAAGGGATTTATGCCTGGGTCTTGAAGCCGTGATGCCATCGGGTAAAATTCTGAATGGCCTAAGTCGCCTGCGTAAAAACAACACCGGATATGATCTGCGGCACTTGTTGATTGGCTCTGAGGGAACGTTGGGGATCATCACCGCAGCGGCGCTGAAACTGTCGCCAAAGCCTGCGAAAATTGGCACTGCAATGTTGGTGGTCGAAAGCCCGAAAGCAGCGCTTTCGTTGTTGTCTTTGGCGCGTGATCAGCTGGGCGAAATGGTCAGTGGTTTTGAATTGATGCATAAGCAAGGCATTGATTTCCTTGCGCAATACATGCCTGACGTCCGTCAACCGTTTGACGCGGCACCTGAGTGGACTGTGTTGATCGAGGTCGGGTTTCCTGCGGCGATGGATCCGCAATCTGCGCTGGAGACGTTGTTTGAGGAAGGCATGGAAGCCGGATTGGTCAGTGACGGCGTGATCGCCCAATCACAGGCGCAGTCAGACGCGTTTTGGACGGTGCGTGAAAGCATTCCAGAGGCCAATCGCCGTGTCGGTTCCATCTCGTCCCATGACATATCTGTGCCCCTAGGTGCCCTTGCAGAGTTTATCGAGGAAGCTAATCAACGAATTGAAAAGATTGGCGATTTCCGGGTAAACTGCTTTGGTCACGTGGGTGATGGAAACCTTCATTATAATGTTTTCCCCCAAGAAGGACGCACACGCGCAGACCATCAAAATGAGCGTGAAGAGATTAAACGCACAGTGCATGATCTTACCCACGAATTGGGTGGATCGGTTAGTGCTGAACACGGGGTTGGCCGTCTAAAGGTGGATGATTTGGAGCGTTACGGCGATCCAACCAAACTGACAGCGATGCGTGCGATCAAGACTGCATTGGACCCGTTTGGGATCATGAATCCGGGCGCTGTTCTGAGGATTTAAGTACGCTGTGTTAAAGGTGGCGTTAGCAGGTTCTTGGCTTTGGTTCGCCCAACACTGCAGGTGGAAACTGTGCAGAACACCCCCTGAACTGTACAGTTTCAGATTGAGAATTCGGGGTCTTCAGGCCTGTTTTTAACAAACTGCACATTTAACGGCGTAAACTGTACAATTGCCCCAAATCTTAACCAAAGATGACCGAATCTGGTTAACACGCACCAGAAAAACTGCAGACAATTTTAGTTAACTGGCGTCCAGATACCATTGCGCCATTTTAGGGGAGTGGTCGAAATTGGGGCCGCAAATTCGTTTATGGTTGGGTCCACAAGAGTAAGTAGGTTTTCAACCGCACCCTCAACATCGCCATCAACAAACAACACCAGATCTGGCGCGGCGACCATGGCCACGATGCTGCCCAGCCCAACGCTCACGCCCTGCCAGAAACTGTGGTTCAACATGAAGCTGGTTTCGAAATCGCCATCAAGGGACAGGATGTACAAACCATCACCCCCCTCAATTTTCAAATTCCATGCGCGGCTTTGTTGATTTTGCAATGCGATGGCTTTGAGGTCTGCCGCATTGAGTTCAAGTTGGGCAAGTTCATCAACGGTCACGAATTGAATAATCTGTTCGTTGTCTTGGACAAAGAACAGCGACATGTCCGCCGCGAAGGGCAGGGTGACGGGCAGGCTTTGGGCTTCTTCTTGGTCCTCGTCGCCAAACCGCTTGGTCCCAAACCCCTTTGGATGGAATTCGTCAGAGGCGTCGTCTTCGAACGGTTCGCTGCCAAACCCAGTGGGTCGAATAACGGGATAGATCTTGGTAAGGTCAAGCGCGGCTTCGGGGGCGACGGATTGAGAGACTTCAATGGTGAAGTTTATAAACTTCCCAAGCGCTTGTTGCCGTGCGGTGTCGCTTGCTGCCTCTTGCATCGTTTTGTGAATGGTATCGGGCAAACTGATTTGCATCGGTCCATCGTTTATCCGAAAGCTGATATAACGTTGTTCCAAGTCCACGTTGGTTGATGTCACCCGCGGATCGTCAAGGAATTTTCCGTGCATCAGATTTAGCGTGTCATCCAGCGTTTTTGGGCGCGCTATCTCGGCCTGCGCCGTGAGGGCGAAAGCAAGTGTTAAAAGTGTGGCTATTAACAGCCGCTGCATTTATTCGCCTTCGAACTCGCAAAGAACGCTGACATCCATGCCCATGGTCTCCAGCTTTTTGTGGCCACCGAGTGCTGGTAGATCGATGATAAAGGCACAAGACACGATTTCCCCGCCCAAACGTTCGATCAGTTTGATGCTGGCCTCAGCCGTGCCACCTGTTGCCAACAGGTCATCCACTACTATGATTTTTTCACCCGGTTGGATCGCATCGTCGTGCAATTCCATGACGGCTTCACCATATTCGAGTGTGTAGGCTTGGGAAATTGTCTTGCCCGGCAGTTTTCCTTGTTTGCGAATTGGGACGAATCCAACAGACAGTTGGTGTGCGATGGCACCGCCAAGGATGAAGCCCCGTGCTTCTAGCCCGACGACTTTGTCGATCTGGATACCAACGTAGGGGTGCAGCATTTGGTCAATCGCCAAACGAAACCCGCGTGGGTCTGCGAACAGGGTGGTCACATCACGAAACATGATCCCCTCGTGTGGGAAATCAGGGATTGTGCGAATGTAATCTTGGACTTGTTTCATGTGTTTTCCATTTGGTAATTTTGGGCCGTACTAAGTTGGGGTCGTATTAAAGCAGACGTCCAGCAACTGCATCAAGTTTCGCCATCACTGCGGGATCCCGCGCTTCGGGCGCTGTGAGGATGGCAAATTCAAGTGCGCGGTCACAGCCGTGTTCGCAAGGCGCGCGGTCTGCACCCAACAAAGCAGGCAGGCGTTTCACAAGGTCGCGCCCTTTGTCGGCGTTGCCCATTAAGGTTTGGATAATCTGCGTCACGTCGACTTCGCCGTGATCTGGGTGCCAGCTGTCATAGTCAGTGATCATCGCGACGGAGGCATAGCAAAGTTCGGCTTCGCGGGCCAGTTTTGCTTCGGGCATGTTGGTCATGCCGATCACATCCGCGCCCCAGCTTTCGCGGTACATTTTGGATTCGGCCAATGTAGAGAACTGTGGCCCCTCCATCGCAAGGTAGGTGCCGCCGCGGTGTGTGTTGATCCCAGCGGCGCGTGCTGCGGTTTCGCAGGCGTCTGACAGGCGCGGGCAGGTTGGATGTGCGACTGAAACGTGGGCCACGCAGCCTGTGCCGAAGAATGATTTTTCACGGGCAAAGGTGCGGTCGATGAACTGGTCGACGATGACGAAATCGCCGGGTGCCATTTCTTCGCGAAAACTACCGCAAGCAGAGACAGAGATCACGTCCGTCACCCTGATCCGTTTCAGCGCGTCGATGTTGGCGCGGTAGGGAACGGTGGTGGGCGAATGGATGTGTCCGCGTCCGTGGCGGGGCAGGAACGCCATGTCGACACCCTCTAGCGTACCGGTCAGAATTTGATCAGACGGCGCGCCCCAAGGGGTGTCCACGGCGATCCATTCGGGGTTTTGCAATCCGTCGATATCATAGATGCCAGAGCCGCCGATGACGGCGATTTTCGTTTTGAGAGCGGCGTTGGTCATTGGGGAATCCTTGAAACTGCGGTTGAGGGGATTTTACGCATTTGAGGCTGAAATAAAACCGCCATTGCGGCTTTGTGATCGCATCGCAGCGGATTTGTGCGAGGGTTGAAAAGTGACGTGACGGTACAGATCATTTCCTGTGTTGCTGTGTTTTGCAGAAAGTGGTCGGTAATGGTGAAATGTATTTTGTTAGAGGGCGCGATTATGGCTGCAACAATTGATATCTCCCGTTTTTCCAACCTTGCGATTGAGGCCCATGATGATGGGGTTTGGGTTGTAACGCTGAACCGCCCTTCAAAACGCAATGCATTAAATGAAGCGACTGTGGACGAGATGGTCGAGTTCTTTTCGCTGGCACCGCGTGCTGGTGTGCGCGCCGTTGTATTGGCGGGGGCTGGCGATCATTTTTGCGCGGGTCTGGATTTGGTGGAGCACCATGACGAAGACCGCAGCCCCGCTGATTTTATGCACGTCTGCCTGCGCTGGCACGAGGCGTTCAACAAGATGGAATATGGCGGCGTGCCCGTTATCGCGGCACTGCAAGGCGCTGTTGTGGGCGGGGGGCTGGAGTTGGCCAGCTCGGCCCATATCCGCGTGATGGATCAAACCGCGTATTTTGCATTGCCAGAGGGACAGCGCGGGCTGTTCACAGGGGGCGGTGCCACGATCCGCGTCACGGATTTGGTGGGTAAGGCACGGATGATCGACATGATGCTGACGGGGCGGGTGTATCAGGGGCAAGAAGCGGTGGATCTGGGCCTGGCGCAATATATCGTTGAGGGGTCCAGCCTTGAGACCGCGATGGAACTGGCGCGCAAAGCAGCACAAAACCTACCCCTGTCAAACTTTGCCATCTGCTCAGCGGTCAGCCACATCCAAAACATGTCTGCGATGGACGGTGCCTATGCAGAGGCGGTGGTCGCAGGGGTGGTGAACACGCAGCCAGACGCGCGCGAACGCCTTGCCGCCTTCGCAGATAAAAGCGCAGCGCGGGTGCGTCCGAACGCGTGAGCGGGATCAGTCGCGGCGAATGACACCTGTGATCGCAGCGGCACCTAGGGCGGTTACGATCCAGCCGACGATGGTGAAGACCCAGCTGAGCCACCACATGTGATAACCCGCCGCACCGCGTGTGGTGGAGGGGGCCCAAGCATCCGTTTGGCCGATGTTGATGATCGGGATGACAAGGTCGGTTGCATAGGCAATAGCCTGAAAGGTTTCCCAGTCGCGGCCCGCTTGGGTTTTCGCAGACCATTCTTCGGCTGCGTTTTCTTTGTGTGAAAGGGCTTTCCAATCGTCAGAGACTTGGATGACAGCGGAGTTTGGGGCGAAGCCGCCAAAGGTCCATGCCATGTGGGACGGAATGGCGGCGAGACCGATCAATAGGAATAAAAATCGCAGACTGCGAAAGGGTTGGTGACCGTATCCGGTTAGGGTCCCCATTAGTTTGTCTACGAACAGCCAATGCGCAGCGGCTAATGATTTGGTCGCAAGGTGAGATACTGTAATGTTTTTTGTCGTTTCACTGAGTTTTCTTAGGTTTTTGCGATAGCTTTTCAGCAGCAAAGCGTCGCGTTTTTCCAAAACCTGACGCGCATCGTTGTCGCGTCCCATGTCGCGTAGGATTTTAGCGAGCTGGGTGTAGGGCTGGGGGGTGAATGTTCCATTCCAATTAGAGACGTTGTGTAGCCAAGCTAGCCTTGATTTAGCGTCTAACGGCCCGCCGATGATCGTATCATATGTCAAGCCTTCAAGATCGATCCGCCAACCACTTGGCCAACTACCTTCATCGTCACACAAAACGGATGTATGGGCATTGGCGAAGTTCAATGTGCCTTTGGTAACAGTAACGCCGCGCTAGACTAACCCGCCATTTATTTTCGCGCTTTGTGCGTTAAACGCGTGGCCGTTCTTGACTTCAAATGTCGCCTTTTCACAGGCCAGTTGCCCACCGATTGTTGCGCTGTTCAGGTCGATTGTCGCCTGTGTGGTGATGTTTCGCAGAAAGACAGATCCCGTGACTTTCATTGTTTGGCCGAACAGGTCTTGTAGGTCACTGCCATTCAGCACGAGTTGTTTGCATTCGGATTGTTCGCAGTCGATGTGTTCCTCAAATCGGCTGTTTTGCATTCGAATAGCGCCGCGTGTAGTGTTGAGTTTGAGGTCAAGTGTTCCGGTGACGTGTGCTCCTTTGACCCCAAACGCCGATGTCGTCGACTTTGCAGTCATCACACCCGCCTAGGATCAGATAGCGCAATACATCGGCGTGGATATGGCGGCTGGGGGCGGGTGTGCCTTCGGGGGGCAATTCGCCGTCGCTCAAACCGTAAGGTTCACCCTTTTGACAGGCCTCGATCAACTGCTCTTCGGCGGGTGTCAGTTCCCGCGCCTGCAACTCTGCCCACGTCCGAATATGTGTCATCACTCACCACTCCCACTCTCTCCCGCAGTGGTAGCAATTTATCGTAAGAATGGAATAGCCAACCTGCAGTCATCACCCTGAAATCACGACCAAAACCGCCCCAAACCCCAGCAGGGTTCACAACAGCCATAAAACGGGGTAGTAGCCGCCCTAACAAAGACACCCTTGTACTGACTGGAAATTACATGCGCGCGACATTGGCTGCATTTACGAAGAATATGGACGTAACTGATTTACGTTGGATGGACGAGGGTTTCACCTTTGGTCGTTTGCGGATTGAATTGCTATCGGGTTTGACCGTTGCCTTGGCCCTTGTGCCTGAAGCGGTTGCATTTGCCTTCGTTGCGGGCGTGAACCCGCTGGTGGGTCTGTATGCTGCGTTTATCGTGGGTTTGATCACCGCATTGTTTGGCGGTCGCCCTGGTATGATTTCTGGTGCGACGGGCGCTTTGGCGGTTGTGATGGTGGCCTTGGTCGCGCAGCACGGCGTTGAATACTTGTTTGCCACCGTTGTTTTGATGGGTCTGTTGCAGATATTTGCAGGCGTCATGCAGTGGGGTAAGTTCATTCGTTTGGTCCCGCATCCTGTAATGTTGGGGTTTGTGAACGGCCTTGCGATCGTTATTTTCTTGGCTCAGATGACCCAATTCAAAGTGCCCGGTTCCGTTGTGAGCAACGGTCACGGCATGACGGGTGGCGAATGGTTGTCTGGTGGTCCGCTGTATATGATGCTGGGTCTTGTCATGGCGACGATGGCGATCATCTGGGTTATGCCGCGCATCACCAAATTCATTCCTGCGCCTTTGGCTGGCATCGGTATCGTTGCGGCTGTGGTTATTGGTTTTGGCCTGGACGTTCCGCGCGTAGGCGATTTGGCCTCCATCAGCGGTGGTCTTCCGACATGGCACATTCCGATGGTTCCGTTGAACTGGGCCACGATTGAAATTATCCTGCCCTACGCTGTGATTTTGGCGGCGATTGGTTTGATTGAAAGCTTGCTGACCCTAAACTTGGTTGGTGACATGACGGGCAAACGTGGTGGCGCGAGCCAAGAATGCATCGCCCAAGGCGTGTCCAACACGGTCACTGGTTTCTTCGGTGGTATGGGCGGTTGCGCGATGATCGGTCAGTCTATGATCAACGTGAAATCAGGCGGTCGTACCCGTGTTGCCGGGATCGCGGCGGCTGTATTCTTGTTGCTGTTCATCTTGGTTGGTTCCAGCGTGATAGAGTTGATCCCATTGGCGGCCCTTGTTGGCGTGATGTTCATGGTTGTGATCGGCACCTTTGCTTGGAACTCTCTCACCATCCTGCGCAAGGTTCCGAAAATGGATGCCTTTGTGATCTTGTTGGTGACTGTTGTGACGGTGATGGAAGATTTGGCCGTAGCCGTTGTGGTTGGTGTGATCGTAAGCGCATTGGCCTATGCATGGAACAACGCCCGTCGCATCCACGCGACAACACGCGAGTCAGCATCTGAAAAAGGTGCCAAAGTGTATGAGATCAACGGCCCGTTGTTCTTTGGTTCCTCCGATGGTTTCGCTGAGTTGTTTGAGGTTGAGACCGATCCAGACACAGTGATCGTTGATTTCAAAGACAGCCGAGTTGTGGACCAGTCTGCGTTGCAGGCGATTGAAGCGATTGCTGGTAAATACGAGGCTGTGGGCAAACGCATTCAACTGCGCCACCTTAGCCGCGATTGCCACCAGTTGCTGACAACTGCCGGTCACTTGATGGTCGATAGCGATGATGATCCAGATTATGAGATCGCTGTTGATTACTCAGTACGTACTGGGATTTTGGGCGGTCACTAAGACCTGCTTTCCAAAGCATATGATTTTTGAAAGGCCGATGGGAAACTGTCGGCCTTTTGCTTTGGGTGGGTGGGATGCGCGGATCAGCTGGACCTTAGCGGTTTTGGATTGTGCCTCAGTTTGGATTTCCGCTTGGAGGCCATACTGCAAATTTTCTGTGACGCGGCGAATGTCAGCTTGTGGGCCCGATTGTTGCTAACAAGGTTAAGCGGTTCCTAATAAATCGCGGGCTATACGCTCGAAGATCGCGCAACCGATGGGGATCAAGTCGTCAGGAAAATCATAGTCGGGATTGTGTAGCGCAGCATAGTCTTCGCCAGGCCCTAAGCACAGCATTGCCGCTTTGGCGTCCCAGCCAAACACGCCAAAATCTTCTGACGCGCGCATAGGAACACCCGCGTCACCATAGGCGACGTCGATTGCGTCCATAGCTGTTGTTGCCACGTTGTAGGCGTCTGGGTCATTGATGGAGGCTGCGAAGTTATCGCAAACCTCGAAATCCACATTAAGTCCGAATTTCTCTGCCGCTGTATTGGCACGCGCGCGGGCTGATGTTTCAAGGCTGTCCATTCCCTCGTCACCCGCCGTCCGCAATGTGGCGAAAATCTCGCCTTCACCCGGAGCCACCCCAAATGATGGCTCGCCAATTTTTACATGGGTTATAGTAACCAATCGGAAACCATCATCAAGCGATCCGCCCTGTCCTAGAGCGTCGAGAGCTGGGATCAACTCAGCAATAGCCTGCGCTGGAGAAACACCATTCTCTGGGTCGGCTGCGTGGGCGGTTTTGCCATTAAGCTTAATCTTAAGCCCCAATGAAGCGCAGTTAATCAGCCCCGCACAGGTAGAAACATATCCGAAAGGCCGCCCTGGTTCGATGTGAATAGCAAACGCCCAGTCAGCTTGAATTTCTTGATAAGCAGGATCAGCGACCACAGCTTTTGCACCGCTGCCGTCTTCTTCAGCGGGTTGGAACATAAGGGTGACACGGCCTTGCGCTACTGGTTGGCGGGAAATCATGCGTCCCAACGCGAGAAGCATTGTCATATGGCCGTCATGACCGCAAACATGGCTCTTTCCGTGGATCAGCGACGACCAAGCGATGTCATTGCGTTCCTCAATTGCCAACGCATCAAGCTCAGCCCTAAAAAGAACTGTCGGCCCATCCTTACCGCTGTCAAAAACCGCAGCCACGCCATGACCACCTAATCCAGTCAAGATGCGAGTTGGTGACAGCGCTTTTAGTTCAGCTGCAATTTTACTGGCTGTTTCTACTTCTTCCCCAGACAATTCTGGATGGCGGTGAAGTTCACGGCGAAATTCAGTTAGTTCCATCAAGTCAAGATTTGTTAGCATTTGTTGTTCTGCTTTCGAAGTCAGTTCAGCTGATCACTCTATTCCTAAATCAGAACTGGGAACATACGCCAAGCACCGCACAACTAAATGCGGCTTTTTCTGTTTCGGATAACCGTCACTAATAGCCTCTTTGGGAACGTCTGCTCCGTCCACAAAGCTGAAGTTCCAACCGAGACCCAAGCGGTTTTGAATAGACATTGAAGCGCACGTGCGCCGCCCTTAGTCGTCAGGGCGGTCCAGTTCAAACACATTCTCAACAACCGCATAGTCGCGGTAGCCGAGGCGTGAGAGCGGTTGGAACGTGGAGACGTCAAAGCGACCATTCACGATGGTATTGTCGCGCATGTGCACGCCGATGACTTCGCCGAAAACCACATAGTTGCTTTCGCCCTCAATCTTCACGATCTGGGTCATTTTACATTCAAGCGATGCAGGCACGCCGTCGACCCGCGCGCAGTTGATGGTTTCGCAGTCCAATGCAGTCAGCCCTGCACGTGCGAATTCGTCCTCATCTTTGCCCAAGGGTGCAGATGTCGCATTCATTTCGTTGCGCATTGCGGCTTCGACGATGTTGACGCAGAACACACCGGTTTCACGGATGTTGGCAACGCTGTCTTTGGTGTTGTCTTGGTCGTCCTTGGCGCTGGTGGATGCGAACATCACTTGGGGTGGAACGTAAGACACAGCATTGAAAAACGAATAGGGGGCCAGATTGTTGCGGCCTTCACCGTCACGTGTTGAAATCCAACCAATGGGCCGTGGGGATACGATGGCGTTGAAGGGATTGTGCGGCAGCGGGTGACCATCTTTTGGTTGATAGAACATTTGGCAAGCCTTTCGTGCTTTCAATATTTGGCAAAGAGGTAGCGCCATGTTAGGTCTGAAACCAGCCCCTTTGATGCTTGGCCCCATCTAACCTGAAATACAATTCCAGACCTAATTGATTATGTACGTTTTGACGCCTGAACATGACGACGACTGGTGGGAAGTCGAAGCACTGTATGATCTGTGCTTTGCGCCCGGACGCGAGGCGTTGTCCTCGTACCGTTTGCGTGATGATGTGCCCCCCGTTGAGGGAATGAGCATGGTGGCGCGTGATATCGATGGTATCTTGGCCGGTGCGATCAGGTTCTGGCCTATTCGCATCGGTGACACACCGTCTTTGCTGCTTGGCCCTGTGGCCGTTCACCCAACCCGCCAAAGCGAGGGCTTGGGCGGTCAGTTGATGAACGCCAGTCTTGAGATTGCGGAGGATACAGGGTGGGAGCGTGTGATGCTGGTAGGTGATGAGCCCTATTACAAACGCTTTGATTTTACGCTGCTTGAGGGTGTGATCATGCCACCACCGACAAACCCCGCGCGGGTTTTGGGTCGTGCCTTGAAAAAGGGTGCATGGGACGGGGTGACGGGCAAGGTCCGTCGCTTCAAGGATTGAAAAGTGGCGGGCGCCTCCCAATGTAATGCCTATGGGAGACCCAAATGACTGACCTGATCGTATCGAATAGCGTAGACGTGGACGCCGAGATTGAAGCGTTGGCGCGTCGCTATGCCAAGGCTGGCGGCATCGGGATCGATTTGCTGAACAGTTTGGGGGCTCAGGCTGATGGCCTGCTTCAACGGCTTCCTCAGAAAGCACAGGATGGTTTGCAAGACGCGACCGTTGCGGCGCTGAACCATGCGATGACGGCAGCACATAAATCCCGTGACATGGTGCCCGATCAAGCGGGCTGGTTAAATTCCGCAGTCAGTGCGGCGATGGGCGCTGTTGGCGGTATGGGTGGTTTGCCCACTGCATTGGCGGAATTGCCAGTGACCGCGACATTGTTGCTGCGCGTGATCAATGGGGTCGCGGCAGAGCATGGGTTTGACACCAGCGAAGAAAACGTACGCTTTGATTGTGTGCATGTGTTTACCGCGGCAGGTCCGCTGGATCACGATGACAGCGCTGAAATCGCTTTTTTGTCTGCGCGCATGGCCCTAAGCGGGACGGCGATGCAGGCGATCATCGCACGTGTTGCCCCGCGTTTGGCGACTGTTTTAGGGCAGAAATTGGCGGCCCAAGCGGTGCCTGTTTTGGGCGCTGTGGCGGGTGCTGCAACCAATTACGCCTATACCAGCTATTATACCGATATGGCCCATGTGCATTTTGGTTTGCGCAGGTTGGCGATTGAGGCGGATGTTTCGCGTGAGGTGCTGGTGGATAGGTTACGCGAGCGGATGAACAAAACGCCAGTTAAGCGCGCTTAGCGTCCGATCGAGGTGGCGGCGATGGATGCGCCTTGATCACTGCAAAGCAAGTGACCCCTTGCGACAGATCCAAATCCTGAACCGCGCGTGCTGTGACGCGTGCCAGCAGTTGATCGCCAGCGGCGTCCAAGCTGATGGCGGCACCAGGACCATCGCCAGTGCGGATGCTTTTCACGGTCACAGGCAGGATGTTGACCGATGATAACCCTGTTGGGCGGGTGCGTGACAGGATCACGTCTTGGGCCAGTACATGTAGGCGCACAAGGGTGCCTACAGGGGCCGCGACGCCGGGCAATTCAAGGGTGCCAGCGTTGGTTTTGAGCGTGCTGATACCGTCATCGCCGTGTTCCATTACTGTCGCTTGAAGGACCGCGCCCGCCTGACGCACGCCAACAAGCGGCACAATGGTAGGATCGGCCAAGACATCAAAGATGGAACCAGAGGCTGCGATCTTCCCCTTGGACAGGATCACCAGTTGATCGGCCAGTCGTGCGATCTCGTCCAACGCATGGCTGACGTATAGAATGGGCAACCCTGCGGCCCCAGATTTGAGCCGCTCTAGGTAGGGCAGGATATTGTCTTTGCGTTGGCCATCAAGGGCGGCGAGGGGTTCATCCATCAACAACATCTTTGGGCGGCTTAGCAATGCGCGTCCCAAAGCAACCCGTTGTTTTTCACCACCCGACAGATCGGTTGGTCGGCGTTTCATCAGATCGGTGAGGCCGAGAAGATCAGCCACCTCATCCAGCGACGGGCCTGTTGATCCTGCGGGGGCGTGGCGCAATCCAAAGCGTAGATTTTGCGTGACGTCCATGTGGGGGAATAGGCGCGCGTCTTGGAACACATATCCCATGCGCCTTTTGTGGGCGGGTAGGTTGATGCGCTGGGCGGCGTCAAATAGGGGGGTGTCATTCAGCGCGATGTGTCCACTGTCAGGTGCGCTTAGGCCAGCAACCACGTTGATCAGAGTGGTTTTGCCCGCGCCTGAACGGCCGAAGACAGCTGTGACGCCATTCGGGGCAGTGAACTCCACATCAAGGGTGAAGGTCCCAAGGCGTTTGGTGATGTTTAGATCAAGGCTCATGTGTCGCCCTCAATCCCGCGAATGCGTTTGGCGACCCTTTGGGCCAGCCATTCAGACAGGGCAACGGCTGTGATGGCGATCACACAGGCCCATAGTACAAGGGCAATGGCGCGGTCTTCACCGCCCGGAACCTGAAGGAAGCTGTAAATGGCAGAGGGCAGGGTTTGGGTTTGGCCGGGAATGTTGGCGACGAAGGTGATCGTGGCCCCAAATTCGCCGATGGCCTTAGCAAACCCCATGACCGCACCCGCCAATATGCCCGGAGCAATGAGGGGAAGGGTGACGCTAGCAAATACTGATGTGGGTTTGGCCCCTAGGGTTGCAGCGGCCTGTTCCAACTTTGGGTCCACCGCTTCAATGGCAAGGCGCATGGCGCGGACCATAAGGGGAAAGCCCATGATGACAGCCGCCAAGACTGCACCGGTCCAGCGAAACGCAAGGGTGATGCCGAACACATCGTAAAGAAAGCCACCGATGGGACCGTTGCGCCCAAAACCGATCAACAACAGATAGCCTGTGACAACGGGAGGCAGGACGAGGGGAAGGTGAACCAATGCGGACAGCAGCGCCTTGCCACGAAATTGCCCACGCGCCAGCAGCCACGCAACCCACAGCGCGATGGGCAGGGCCACAAGGGTCGCGGTGCAGGCCACCAACAGTGACAGGCGCAGGGCGTCCCAACTGGCGGCGTCAAGCATCATTGGCGTGCCTCTGGGATTGCAAATCCGTTGTTTTGAAAAATTGCCGTGGCTTCAGGAGAAGACAAAAGCCTTAGGAATGCACGGCCATCTTCGGTGATTGCAGCGGCGGGGTAAGTGATTGGATCGTGGGCGGTCTCAGGCACGTTATATACAACATCGACGCGCGGCTCGGCCTGTGCATCGGAACGGTAAACCACACCAAGGGGCGTTTCACCGCGTGCGACAAGGGCAAGGGCAAGGCGCACATTTTCCACCTCTGCCAATTGATCCATCACGTGGTCCCACAGGTCCGCAATTTCGAGCCAAGATTGGGCGTAGATACCTGCGGGGACGCTGTCACGTTGGCCCATTGCAAGGCGGCCCTGATCCAGACGTTGTGGTATTTCTGTGGGGGTGGTGAGGGGAACGGCGCCGTTGGGGCCGATCAAGACAAGGCTGTTATTGGCGACATTGCGTCGACTACCTGCGAGCACTGCACCGCGTGTTTCAAGCCAATCCATCCAGCGAGGGTGTGCAAGGATCACTACATCCGCTGGTGCCCCTACGGACACTTGGCGCGCGATTGTGCCTGACCCTGCATAGGACAGGGTGACGGGTGTTGTGCTGAGGGCTGCGATTTCATCAAGGGCACCGCGCAATGAGGCGGCGGCAAAGACGGTTGTGTCTGCATGCACGGCCCCGATTGGGAGCGCCACAACAGAAAAAACCTGAGCCAATACCCTGATATGGAGCGCGAATTTCATGGCTTTGACTATCGTTCAGCCCTGTTTGTCATTCAAGCGCAATAGCGCTGGGCGAAACCCCGTAATGGGCGGATTTTCCAACGGCTCTGGAAATCACCAGTAAAACAGGGTAAAATGGGACAAAATAATAAGAAGCAGGTTAGATTTTTCAAATGGGTCCCATGATAAAGCAACTTCCAATTTCTGTTGGAGGAGCCAAGAAAAGCGATGTGCGCACACAGTTTGCCGCGCTTTGTTACCGTGTGGTGAAGGACAAAGTTCAGGTTTTGGTGATCTCGTCGCGCGGCACAGGCCGTTGGATTGTGCCAAAAGGTTGGCCGATGGACGGAAAAACCCCCGCGGAAGCTGCCTTGCAAGAAGCGTGGGAAGAAGCGGGTGTGATTGGCAAAGTCGTGTCTGCGCCGCTTGGTCTGTATTCCTACCAGAAGGTGAAAGAAGACGCGCCTGATTTTCCATGTATCGCAGTGGTTTATGCGGTTAAGGTTAAATCCCTGTCCAAAGATTTTCCCGAAGCAGGCGAACGTCGTGTGAAGTGGGTTGGGCGCAAAAAAGCCGCTAAATTGGTGGACGAACCTGAATTGTCACGGATTTTGCGTGACTTTGACCCGCGCAAAGCCGCCTGAACCCTTATAAAATTGGGGAATGCGTGTTGACGCGTGGACTGTGTTGGGCTTTGCTCTAGCTGATTTAGTTGTCTGCAATTCTACGTTCACCATTCCCTTATTGGACATTACCCACCGCCATGATCAAATTCACACTGAAATGTGACAAAGACCACAGCTTTGAAAGCTGGTTCCAGTCAGGCACTGCCTTTGACACATTGGCGGCAGCTGGCCATGTGACTTGTGCAGTCTGCGGCAGTGCGAGCGTAAAGAAAACACTGATGGCACCGCGCGTGCGTCCTGCACGCAATGCGGCAGAGCCAACGGCAGATACACCACAGCAGATGGCATTGAGTGCCCCGCAAAGCGAGGCAGAGACTGCGCTGGCCGCCATGCGCAAACAGGTCGAAGAGAATTCAGATTACGTTGGCAAAGGTTTTGCCAAAGAAGCCCGCGATATGCATCTTGGCGACAGCCCAGAGCGTTCGATTTATGGCACCGCAAGTGCAGAGCAGGCCAAAGCCCTTATCGAAGACGGGGTGCCTGTGGTGCCCCTTCCGTTCATTCCAAAAGAAAGCGCGAATTGATATTATGCATGTAGTTATTACTGGTGCGAGCCGGGGCATTGGTGCCGGTTTGGCAGATCTTTACCGTGAGGCAGGGCACGAGGTTACGGGCACTGGGCGTTCTGTGATGGCTGATTTCCAGCTTGATGTCGCACATCCCAGCGATCACGCTGCAATGGCCGAAGCGATGGCAGGCAAGCCGGTTGATCTGTTGATCTGCAACGCGGGTGTTTTGTTTGATCGCAGTGAGGCGCTTGAAAGTGGATATAACGCTGAGATGTGGGCGGCGATGTTTGCGGCCAACGTTACGGGTGTATTTCTAAGCGTTCAGTCGATGCTGCCGATGCTGCGGTTGGCACCAAACGCGAAGATTGCAATTATTTCCAGCCAGCTGGGTTCATCCACACACGCGGGTGGTGGCGTGTATATTTACCGTGCATCCAAAGCGGCGGTGCTGAATTTGGGCCGCAACCTTGCGACGGATTTGCGTGATGAAGGCATTTCTGTAGGGATTTACCATCCCGGTTGGGTCAAGACGGATATGGGCGGAGACGTTGCTGATATCACGATTGATGAATCTGTTCAGGGGCTGGCTGCGCGATTTGAGGCGCTCAACCTTGAAACCACGGGTTGTTTCGAAACATGGGATGGACGCGCCCACGACCTTTGATGGTTCGCGGCAATGTCGCTGATGCGTGTTGAGCCGCTCATGGTGCTTGTGATTGGCCCCATCTGCGCGTAAACCGCCCGTGAATTTAAGACGAGAGGTTTTCATGCCCGTTCTGGTAATGAAGTTTGGTGGCACATCAGTTGCCACGTTGGATCGGATCAAACGCGCGGCCAAACGGGTCGGCGTTGAAGTGGCCAAAGGCTATGACGTAATCGTCATTGTCTCTGCTATGTCTGGTAAAACCAATGAATTGGTGGGTTGGGTCAACGAGACCTCGCCTATGTATGATGCACGTGAGTATGATGCGATTGTATCATCTGGCGAAAACGTCACGGCAGGCTTGATGGCGTTGACCTTGCAAGAGATGGACGTGCCTGCACGCTCTTGGCAGGGCTGGCAGGTGCCGGTCAAAACCACATCGGCCCACGCAGCGGCGCGGATCGAAGAAATCCCGAATGACAACATCATGGGCAGCTTCGGCAACGGAATGCGCGTGGCTGTTGTTGCTGGTTTTCAGGGCGTTTCGCCTGAGGGGCGCATTACAACACTGGGTCGCGGTGGTTCTGATACCACGGCTGTGGCTTTTGCTGCTGCATTCGATGCAGAGCGTTGCGACATCTACACGGATGTGGACGGTATTTACACAACCGATCCACGCGTTTGCAAAAAGGCCCGCAAGCTGGATCGCATCGCGTTTGAAGAAATGTTGGAACTGGCGTCCTTGGGTGCCAAAGTTTTGCAGACCCGCTCTGTTGAGTTGGCAATGCGTTACAAAGTTAAGCTGCGCGTCCTAAGCAGCTTTGAAGAACAATCAGACGAAGCCGGTACGCTGGTTTGTGCGGAGGAAGAAATCATGGAAAGCAATGTAGTCGCCGGAGTCGCGTTTAGTCGTGACGAAGCCAAGATGACCTTGATCTCGGTTGCGGATCGCCCTGGAATTGCTGCGCTGATCTTTACCGCGCTAAGCGATGCAGGCGTGAACGTCGATATGATCGTGCAAAACATCTCTGAAGAGGGCCGCACGGACATGACGTTCAGCTGCCCAACGGACCAAGTGGCCCGCGCAGAGGCTGCAATGGCCGAAGCCAAGACAACAGGCACAATCAATTTCGCAGAACTTATTGCGGATACTGAAGTGGCTAAAGTTTCAGTTGTTGGCATCGGTATGCGTTCGCACACAGGTGTGGCGGCGAAAATGTTCCAAGTGATGAGTACTGAAGGTATCAACCTTAAGGTCATTACCACATCAGAAATCAAGATTTCCGTCCTGATTGATCGGAAATACATGGAACTTGCTGTCCAAGCCCTGCATGATGCGTTTGAACTGGAAAAAGCTGCTTAACTCCTAAAATATTGGGAGGGCTCTGAACAATATGAAGGAGCGCTGTCCGAGATGGTCGAAAGTAAAGAAACAGAAAGCCGCAAGCTGCTGGGTCGTTTACGCGATGCGATGGCTGGGGATGATCCTGGGCAGGAACGCCTAGATAAAATCACAACTTTGATTGCAGGCAGCATCGGCACCGATGTGTGTTCGATCTATCTGTTCCTTGACGACGAAACGCTTGAGCTATGCGCGACTGATGGTTTGAACCGTGATGCGGTTCACCAAACCCGTCTGAAATTGGGCGAAGGTCTGGTTGGGCGCGTTGCACGCCGCCGTCGCGTGATCAACACCCCTGATGCGCCAAATCAAGCGGGCTTTCGGTTCATGCCTGAGACCGGAGAGGAGAGCTTTTCCTCATTCCTAGGTGTCCCCATTCAGCGTTTGGGCGAATCCCTTGGGGTTTTGGTTGTGCAGTCCAAAGACGCACGCGCCTACACCGCTGACGAAATTTATGCGCTCGAAGTTGTGGCGATGGTTCTGGCAGAAATGACCGAACTGGGTGCCTTTGTTGGTGGCGAAGGTTCAGCCATGCTGGCTCGCCATTCTCAACCGTCCATGTTGCGCGGCACCGTTGCCCAAGAAGGTGTTGCCGAGGGGCATATCTGGCTGCACGAACCGCGCGTTGTCGTGACGAACCCCATTGCGGATGATCCGCACCGCGAACTTGAACGCCTGTCTGAGGCCGTTGAAGAGCTGCGTGTCGGTGTTGATAAGATGATGGAAATGGCCGTGGACGGCGAACAGCGCCAAGTGCTTGAAGCCTACCGCATGTTTGCCAATTCCAAGGGCTGGATGCGTCGGATGCAAGAAGACATCGGTCGTGGTCTGAGTGCCGAAGCCGCTGTCGAAAAAGAACAATCCATTGCCCGGGCACGCATGGGGCAGGTCAGTGACAGTTATTTGCGGGAACGTCTGAGCGATTTGGACGATCTATCTAATCGTATGTTACGAATTTTGACAGGGCAGGGCCAGAACACTGGCGCTGAAATGCCAGCTGATCCGATCCTTGTTGCCAGCAATATTGGCCCTGCTGAGTTGTTGGAATATGGCCGTTCCCTCAAGGGTATCATCCTAGAAAAGGGATCTGTGGGCAGTCACGCTGCTATTGTTGCGCGTGCATTGGCGATTCCGTTGATCGTGCATGTGGACCGCATCACCACCGAAGCCTTGAACGGCGATCATGTGATGTTGGACGGTGAACAAGGTATTGTTCACCTGCGCCCTGATGAAACTGTGGTTTCAGCGTTCTGTGACAAAATCGCGATGGAGGCCGAAGCGCAGCAACGCTATGCGTCGATCCGGGACAAACCTGCGATGACCAAATGTGGGTCGCTGATCGAAATGCATATGAACGCAGGTTTGATGGCTGACCTGCCATCCCTTGAACATTCCGGTGCTGAGGGCGTTGGCCTGTTTCGTACCGAACTTCAGTTCTTGGTCCGCTCACGTATGCCGACACGCTCTGAGTTAAGTGCCTTTTATGGCCGCGTTTTGGACGCTGCACCGGGCAAAGATGTTGTGTTTCGTACCCTTGATATTGGGTCCGATAAGGTGCTGCCTTACATGAAGCCCAACGATGAACCCAATCCTGCATTGGGTTGGCGTGCTATTCGTGTGGCGCTGGATAAACCGGGTATCATGCGGATGCAGTTGCAGGCGTTGATCCGCGCGGCGAATGGCCGTCCTTTGACGGTGATGTTCCCCTTTGTCGCACAATACGAAGAATACACGCAGGCCCGTGCAGAGGTGGACCGCACTTTGGCACGTGAAGCTAAGTTGGGGCATGTTTTACCAGAAAGCATCAAGATTGGTGCGATGTTGGAAACCCCAAGCCTTGGCTTTGCGCCGCGCAAGTTCTTCCAAGAAGTCGATTTTATTTCGATTGGTGGCAATGACCTGAAGCAATTCTTCTTTGCGGCGGACCGTGAGAATGAACGTGTGCGCAAACGCTATGACACTTTGAACGTCAGCTTCCTTAGCTTTTTGGAGCAAATCGTTGAACGTTGTGATCAGACCAGCACCCCTGTTTCATTCTGTGGTGAGGACGCCGGTCGTCCTGTTGAAGCGCTGTGTTTGGCCGCAATTGGCCTTCGCCGTCTGTCGATGCGCCCAGCTTCTATTGGTCCGGTCAAAAGCCTGTTGCGTCGCTCCAGCTTAGAAGAGGTGCGCAAGGTAATCTTTGATGCGCGTCATCGCGGTGATATGTCGGTGCGTCCAGCGATCATGCAGTGGCTGCGCGAAAACGGTTAAGCGACACCCGCACGCAGAAGATCGTGGATTTGTAGAACGCCCACAGGTTTTCCGTGATCATCGACAACCATCAAGGCACCGATTTTGCGGTCATTGAGCAGCGCAAGCGCTTGGGCCGCAAATAGGTCTGGTGTAACGGTTACGGGGGATGGGTTGGCGATTTCGCCAGCTTTCATCGCCATCAGGTTCCCCATGTTGCGCCGTAAATCCCCATCTGTGATGACGCCGTTCAGGCGACCATCCTCGCGGGTGGTGGCTGCAATTCCGAATCCCTTTGAGGTCATCGTGATCAAGACATCGCTCATGGGCATGTTTGCACCGACCAAAGGTAGGGCGTCGCCAGCATGCATAAGGTCAGAGACCCGTGCCAGTTGTGCACCAAGTTTGCCACCTGGGTGAAATTTGAGGAAGTCTTCGGAATTGAACCCACGCAGTTCCATCACCGCAACGGCTAGTGCATCGCCCAAGGCCAAAGTCAGTGTTGTGGATGTCGTTGGGGCCATGCCAATGGCACAGGCCTCTGGCAATTTGGGTAGCGTAAGCAAATAGTCGGCGGCTTGCATCAATGTGCTGTCAGGGTTGGAGGATATGCCGATCAAGGGAACCGAAAACCTGCGTGTATAGCGAATAAGGTCGCCCAGTTCTGACGTTTCGCCAGAGTTTGAGATAAGAATACAAACGTCACCTTGCGTGACCATGCCCAGATCGCCGTGACTTGCTTCGGACGCGTGCAAGAAATCAGATGGGGTGCCTGTGGATGCCAAGGTGGCTGAAATTTTGCGCCCGATGTGGCCTGATTTACCGATGCCAGCAACGATCACACGGCCCTCAAGCCCAAGGATAAGCTGTGCGGCGGCTGCAAAGTCTGCGGGCATACCTTTGGCCATTTGCGAGATCGCATCAGCTTCGATGTTTAGAACACGTTCACCGATCTTGGTGATGGCGGCGGCAGAGTTGTCGTGGGTCATATCGATCCAGAATTGTTGCTTGAGAAAGGAATACACCGTTGTGACGGATGACACCAGTGTGCCCAAAAAATAGGCATTTCCCCAAATTTTCGGGCTATTTTCAGGCCATTTGTTTGACAATCTGACTCCTCCGTGTTGTTTGTCGGCTAAATTAAAATGACGGGAAGACGACACCATTTCGTTTCTATCAATATTTGCGAATTTGAGCGGTGCTCGGAACGTGTTGCTGGCGCAGGGAAATTGCGCAAGCCAAGGACAGAGCGAGTTGAACGCTTGGTTTGAGCCACCATGAAATAAATGGATCACGAATAATAACTACCGATTACTCGCCACCTGTGGTGGACAATGCAAAGTTTGATCAGGTCGCCTCTTACTGCGCTGCAAAATTGATCAAGCAACAAACTAAAAAGCTGGGACTACTTACATGGCCAACTTCGAAAAAATCCTAATTGCCAACCGTGGTGAGATCGCCATTCGGATTATGCGTGCTGCCAATGAGATGGGCAAAAAGACCGTTGCGGTTTTTGCTGAAGAAGACAAATTGGGCTTACACCGTTTCAAAGCTGATGAAGCGTATCGCATTGGTGAAGGCATGGGCCCAGTTGCGGCATATCTGTCCGTCGAGGAAATCATCCGCGTGGCCAAAATGTCTGGCGCAGATGCGATTCACCCGGGCTATGGCTTGTTGTCAGAAAACCCAGAATTCGTAGATGCCTGTACTGATGCTGGTATCACGTTCATTGGCCCTAAGGCCGCAACCATGCGCCAATTGGGCGATAAAGCATCTGCTCGTGATGTTGCTGTTGAGTCTGGTGTTCCAGTCATTCCAGCGACTGAAGTTCTGGGCGAGGACATGGCCCTTGTTAAAAAGCAGGCGGCTGAAGTTGGTTATCCTTTGATGTTGAAGGCGTCATGGGGTGGTGGTGGTCGCGGAATGCGCGCCATCATGAATGAAGAAGAACTGGAAGAAAAAGTTCTGGAAGGTCGTCGCGAAGCCGAATCTGCGTTTGGCAACGGTGAGGGTTATCTGGAACGGATGATTATGAAGGCTCGCCACGTTGAGGTGCAAATCCTTGGGGATAGCCACGGCGAGATTTACCACCTTTGGGAACGCGATTGTTCTGTACAACGCCGCAACCAAAAAGTGGTTGAACGCGCACCGGCCCCTTATCTGTCAGAAGAACAGCGTGAAAAAATCTGCGAACTTGGCCGCAAAATTTGTAAGCATGTGAATTATGAATGTGCGGGTACTGTCGAATTCCTGATGGATATGGATGACGGTGAATTCTACTTCATCGAAGTAAATCCACGTGTTCAAGTTGAGCACACCGTGACCGAAGAGGTTACAGGAATTGATATCGTGCGTTCACAAATTCTGATCGCTGAAGGCAAAACATTGGCTGAGGCCACAGGCTGTGCGTCCCAAGCAGATGTTAAGTTGGATGGCCACGCTTTGCAGTGCCGCGTGACAACTGAAGATCCGCAAAACAACTTTATCCCTGATTACGGTCGCATCCAGATGTATCGTTCGGCCACTGGTCCGGGCATCCGTCTTGATGGTGGTACTGCCTATTCTGGAGCGGTGATCACTCGTTTTTACGACAGCTTGTTGACCAAAGTGACGGCACGCGCAGCCACGCCTGAAATGGCGATTGCACGTATGGACCGCGCGTTGCGCGAGTTCCGTATTCGCGGTGTGTCTACCAACATTGCGTTTGTGGAAAACCTGCTGAAACACCCTGTCTTCTTGAACAATGAATACCACACCAAGTTCATCGACGAGACACCAAGCCTGTTTGATTTCAAAGCACGCCGTGACCGCGCGACGAAATTGTTGAAATATATTGCCGATATTACGGTGAACGGGCACCCTGAAACAGTTGGCCGTTCCAAGCCGTCGACTGAGGTGAAGCTGCCGAAACCGCCAGTGAAACCAACCACTGATGTTGCTGACGGCACCCGCCAAATTTTGGTCCAACAAGGCCCAGAGGCTGTGGCCAACTGGATGCGCGATCAGTCGCAATTGTTGATCACGGATACAACGATGCGTGACGGGCACCAGTCTTTGTTGGCGACCCGTATGCGTTCTATCGACATGGTCAATGTTGCACCTGCATATGCTGCCAAAATGAACCAGTTGTTCAGTGTTGAGTGCTGGGGTGGTGCGACGTTTGATGTGGCGTATCGTTTCTTGCAGGAATGCCCATGGCAACGTTTGCGCGACATTCGTGCGGCGATGCCGAACATCATGACGCAAATGTTGCTGCGTGCCTCTAACGGTGTTGGCTATACGAACTACCCAGACAACGTGGTGCAATCATTTGTCGCCCAAGCGGCCGACAGTGGTGTGGATGTGTTCCGCGTGTTCGACAGCCTGAACTGGGTTGAAAACATGCGCGTTGCTATGGATGCCGTTGGCAAATCGGGCAAAGTGATTGAGGGCACCATTTGTTACACGGGTGATCTGCTTGATCCTGCGCGTGATAAGTATGACCTGAAATACTATGTCGGTATGGCCAAGGAACTTGAAGCCGCTGGCGCACATGTTCTGGGTCTGAAAGACATGGCTGGTTTGTTGAAGCCTGCGGCGGGCCGTGCGCTGGTTAAAGCGCTGAAAGAAGAAACTAATCTTCCGATCCACTTTCACACGCACGATACCTCTGGTGCCGCGATTGCAACGGTTCTGGCTGTTTCTGAGGCGGGCGTTGATGTTGTTGATGCGGCAATGGATGCATTTTCTGGCAACACGTCCCAGCCAACACTGGGTTCAATTGTTGAGGCGCTGAAAGGCACCGATCGTGATACAGGACTAGACGTCAAAGCGATCCGCGAAATCAGCAATTACTTTGAGCAGGTGCGTGGTCACTACACTGCGTTTGAATCCGGTCTTCAGGCCCCAGCGTCCGAGGTGTACTTGCACGAGATGCCCGGTGGTCAGTTCACCAACCTTAAGGCGCAGGCGCGTTCTTTGGGATTGGAAGAACGCTGGCATGAGGTGGCGCAGACCTATGCGGACGTGAACCAAATGTTTGGTGACATCGTTAAAGTGACCCCGTCTTCCAAAGTTGTGGGTGACATGGCGTTGATGATGGTCAGCCAAAACCTAACCCGTACGCAGGTTGAAGACCCTGCAACGGACGTTGTGTTCCCTGACTCTGTTGTGGACATGATGAAGGGCTCTTTGGGTCAACCTCCGGGTGGCTGGCCTGCTGACATCCAGAAGAAGATCTTGAAAGGCGAGGCGGCATCTACGGATCGTCCGGGCGCAATGTTGGCTCCTGTTGACCTCGAGGCGACGCGCAAAGACTTGTCGAAACAATTGGATGGTCGCCGCGTCGATGATGAGGATTTGAACGGTTACCTGATGTATCCAAAAGTGTTCTTAGATTACATGGGCCGACACCGCACTTATGGTCCTGTGCGCACACTGCCAACGTCGACTTTCTTTTACGGTATGAACCCAGGCGAAGAAATCAGCGCTGAAATCGATCCAGGTAAAACGCTTGAGATCCGCATGCAGGCTGTGTCTGAAGTATCTGAAGATGGCGGCGTTAAGGTGTTTTTTGAACTGAACGGCCAGCCGCGCACCATTCGCGTGATGAACCGTTTGGCAGCGTCTGAAAAGATTACCCGTCCAAAAGCGGAAGCTGGTAATGCCAACCACATTGGTGCGCCTATGCCGGGTGTTGTGGCGACGATTGCTGCGACCGCTGGTAAAGAAGTCAAAGAGGGTGATCTGTTGCTGACCATCGAAGCGATGAAGATGGAAACAGGTATCCACGCAGAACGCGATGCGGTTGTGAGAGCGATCCATGTGAACGCGGGCAGCCAGATCGACGCCAAAGACCTGATGGTTGAGCTAGAGTAACACCCAACCGCATTTGAGATTTAGTGGGGGGTGAGGCGATAATTTCGTTTCACGCCCTATTTGTTTGTCGGGGGCATTGTTTGCGCAACGCTAAGGGCTATAGTTTCTAAATAGCTCGGGCCAAAGGCGGCCCTAGAAAGGCTGTTGGCAAATGAGCGATCTCAAGAACCTAATTGAAGCGATAGCCGCAGTACCATTGCGCGGTGGCAGAAGGATCATTGCAATTGTTGGTGCACCAGCGAGTGGAAAATCAACGCTGGCTGAAACGCTATCGGCTGAAATCCCCAATTCTTGCATTGTTCCGATGGACGGGTTCCACCGCGACAACGATGACCTTTCACGCCATGATTTACTGTCATGCAAAGGTGCGCCTGAGACGTTTGATGTTGCTGGTTTTCTCACGATTGTGCGGTCCTTGGCCAAGCAAGACGAAGTTGATTTCCCAACCTTTGATCGGGGCAAGGATTGTGTCGTTGAACAGGGCGGCACAGTTTTGGCCACGGATGAGACAATCCTGGTGGAGGGGAACTATCTGTTGCTGGACGAGGCACCATGGCGCGATTTAGCCAAGTGCTGGGATTCCAGCGTATTTTTGGATGTGCCATTAGAAATTCTAGAAGCGCGATTGGTTCAGCGTTGGTTGGACAATGGGTATGATCATGACGGCGCTGTGAAACGTGCGCAGGGCAATGATATCCTGAATGCTAAGCGCACCGTTCAAAGGTCTTTGAAGGCTGATCATGTTGTGTCGCTTGGCGGTCTGTAACGTGATAAAATTAGGAACAATTGCAAACAGCAAGATCAGCATCACGTGCGGCGCTTGTAAGCATCACGCGGTGCTAGAGGTGGCGAACCTAATTTTTGTCGTCGGCGAAGATGCGACAACCCATGACGTAAGGCAACGCCACGTGTGCCCAAAATGTAATTCAAAAGGCAACAATACCTACAAAGTCATATAGGTCTGGTAAGGCCGCACGGCGTTGCACACGCGGCCCCCCAACGTATTTACGGTCAAGTTACTTAGCAACTTGTTTGGCTTCGTAAGCCGCTTTTTTCTCTTTGTATTGTTCTTCTGTCAGGTTGTGCCACCCGATGCAGTTACCTGTTGGGCTGCGCCCACATCCACATTCAGCCATGTTGAACTCCTTTGTTGGTATGCTTTTTATCGGTGATGTTTAAGTGGGTTTTGGCAAGTGGTTTGAACAAGAAATCTTTCAACAATTACTGTGATCCAATCGAGAATTCACACCGTATCTAGTACGAAATCAACATTCGTTGATCCCAGTTTTATTGAGGTGAAAACATGACAGACAACAACGGCTATGTAACATTCAAGGGCTTGTCCCTATCCATTCTATTGATTGCTTTCATGATTGTCGGTGCGCCAGTTGGCTACGCGTTCTTTGTGGGCTTTTAAAACACGTCTTTTGTGGGGGGTACTATTGGTCCACCCAATCTATTGAATACGCATATCGCGGTGATCCAGCGCAGGGTTTGCGCCGTATCTTTTCAGTAATCAAATCCCTGTTGGTATCAACTTTATGGTCAGGCCTGCGGGCCTGACCTTTTTTATGGCAAATCAAATTACGCGGAACTGGAGGTCATGAAATTGGATGACGGCCCTGTGTTGAGAAAATGATATGCGCGACATCAATGGTCATGGTGGAGGCATTTTGTACTAAATCATGAATTCATCAAAGAAGTTTGAAAGATCGGCGTGTGCTGCAACTGGCAAGATCGACGCGATGTGCTGGTCAGGTCGAACAATCACAACGCAGCCTTGATTGCGGTCGATGCCGCGAAGGTCGTAAATGTCGTTCCCAGTTTGGGCGTGGAACACTTTTTCATAATCTCGCAGTTCGTATTTTCCTTTTGCTGGCCAGAGATAGCCGTGCAGATCGTGCATCGATAAATCCTGTTGCTGGAAGACGGCGTATGTATCGATGACCGCATCAATATCTGCGCCCTTCGGCGTGTATTTGAGTATGGGCGAAGACGCATCTTTTGCTAGAAAATCGATGAGTTTGTATGCGCTGGACGACGTTTTTGTCGGGTCTTCGGCACCACCAAAGACAAAGATGCGCCAGCGCCCGTCTGCCTTGACCAGGTGGCCGAGATGTTGCGATCTGCCGTCCGCCACTCGTGTTGCCTCTGCCGAATGGAACCGTTGCCCGATTTTGTAACCAGGGGCCAAGTGTTGGTTTTCTTGTCCTGTGCAAATGTAGGACGGAAAATATTCGATAGAGGTTCCGCTTACAAACCCACTTTGACGCTTCATAAATGCTTCGATCTTGGCCGTGTCGACCTTGGCTCCATCTGAATGGTCGCCTGTGGTTGGTCGGGTTGCAACCAGTTTCGACAGTTCTTTGTCAGCATTGATGAGCTGTTGTGCGACTTTGCGGCGTTCGGTGCCGTAGGTGCTGAGCAACTTGGGATCGCTTTTGCCTTGTAGAACTGCCGCCATTTTCCAACCCAAATTGAAGGTATCGGGCAGCGAGGTATTTAAGCCCCAGCCGCCTTTGGGGCTGTGGGTGTGGCAGGCGTCACCGGATACAAACGCACGTGGAATGATGTTGTCCGCGCTTCCAGTTGGACGGTCGTCAAACCGTTCAGCGAGGCGTTGTCCGACCGAATAAATAGACCACCACGCCACTTCTTTTACATCCAGCGTATAGGGGTGGAAAATCTTTTGCGCTTTTGCAATTAGGTTGTGTTCTGTCAGTTTGAGGTCTGTTGCGCGGCTGTCTTTGTCAATCATATCCAGCTCGACATAGAACCTGCACAGGTATCCACCCTCGCGCGGGATTGTCATCACGGCTCCGTGGTCTTTGGATTGGATAAAGCTTTTGACACGGATATCTGGGAAATCTGTGTTGAGAAGAATGTCCATCACCCCCCAGGCTTTATTGGCGGTATCGCCTTCGAGCGATATGTTCAAACTTTTGCGAACGCGGCTTCTGCCTCCATCGCTGCCGACGGCGAAGCGCGCTTTTACTGTTTCCGTTTTAGCGTTGCCAGCGTCGTCGACCCGTTTGAATGTCGCAGTGATGGGGTGAGCTTCCAGATTTTGTGTGAGACTTTCGTCAATCTGCATATCGACCAGTTCACGGCTGTAATGGGGGTGTAGGTTGGTGATTGAATTCGCCATGCCGTCAATCAACAGCTCGTGCAGGCGCGCCTGATTTACAATGCCATGTGTGAACTCGGACAAGCCGGCCCTTGCATCAGTAATCTTTTCGGTACGTTTGATATTTTCGGGGTTTGCGGCGTCTGGTTCCCAGAACGTGTTTTGTTTCAAATGATAGGTTTCTTTAACCACCATTTCGCTGCTGTTGAAGGCTTCCATGATCTCAATCGTACGGCAAGAAATGCCATCGGCGCGCCCGAACAACAATGGTCCAGGTGCCATATCCACAATGCAGGTCTTTATATCGGAAAACTCTGACATTTGGCGCGCCATGGTGAGACCGGCGGGCCCGGTGCCAACGATCAAAACGTCCACTTCTTGAGGCAAGTCTTTTATGGGAGGGTTTGGATAGGCTTTTCGCGCTGCATCAGGAACCTGATAGTTGCCCGGTTTGAACCCATTCAAATGAAACTGCATCTTAAGTCTCTCCCTTTGTCTCGCAACGTGACTGACTTAAAACGTCAATTAGTGCACATGTTAATAAATACAATGCCCTGTCCAACACACCATGTGAACTGCTGATGCATCATTTTGCCAAGTAAGCTGTGGCGAGGCGTTTCGCAGTTTTGGTAAATCGGGCGCGGTTCGCATTCAATTTGGCGGTGGTTCAGGTCATAGTTGGATCTTTACGCCGTCGTAGCCAACAATCAGTTCGCCGTCCCAGTGACCCGCGCAGGCGTCTTGCCAATCCTGAGAGCTGTAGGTGGGATCATCGGAGGGAATAAGGTGGGACAGTGCCAAACGTTTCACCCCTGCGTTGGTCGCGGTTTTGGCGGCATCATGGGCAAAGGTGTGCGAACGCAACCAATGCGCCATCAGCTTGTCACTGCCGTTTCCAATGCGTTCCATTAATGACGGCAGGGCACTTTCTAGCATTGCCTCATGGATCAGCAGATCGGCACCCCGTGCGAAATCTTCCAATGCTTTGATGGGGGCGGTGTCACCCGAGAACACGGCGTGATGGTCGGCTGTTTTAAAGGAAAACGCGAAGCAGTCGATCAGGGGTGGATGCTGTGTACGGATGGCTGAAATGGTGAGGCCGTCACGTTCTAAAACGCTGCCTTCGTCGATGACATGGACGCGGATAAAGTCACGCAGATCATCGCGGCCGTCGTCGTCAATGCGCAGGTCGATGTCTGCCTTCATCGACAAGACAAACCCATCCCAATACTCCTGCAGTCCCGCAGGTCCATAGATATCGACCATGGTTGTGAGCCCCGAACACCACGCGGTGTGGATCAGTGGCCCCAACTCAAGATAGTGATCAGAATGTAGGTGGCTGATAAAGATCGTGGATAGGTTTTTCAGGTTTATCCCCTGATCCACCAAGCCACGGGTGACGCCAAGGGCACAATCTACCACCACGTGTTGTCCATTCATCACGAACAGGTTCGAGGTTGGCATTGACGATCCGGGGCGGATTGAGGGCCCGCCCTTGGTGCCTAAAAGGGCCACATAGTTATCAGACATTGTCGTTCCTTATGTGGCTGCAAATCCGGCGTCGATGGCCGACAGAAGGATGTTACAATCGTTTTGCGTCACGACCAAAGGCGGCGACAAGATCAGGTTCGGACCAGAGACACGTACCATTGCGCCGTTTTGGTATGCGGCCTCTTGCACGGTGCTGGCCGTGGCTGCGTCGATCGGTTTTCTGCTTGTGCGATCTGACACCATTTCGATGGCTGTCATCAAACCATGTCCACCACGCACGTCACCGATGATGTCGTATTTTTCCATCAAGGCCTGGCACCCTGCGAACAATTGGTCACCACGCGCTGCTGCGTTTTCAATGACATTGAGGCGCTTTGTTTCGACAAGGCAGGCAAGCGCGGCGGCGGCACCAACGGGATGGCCCGAATATGTGTACCCGTGGCCGATTTTTGCATCTGGGTTGTTTTCAAACACTTCAACCATGCGGTGCCCCAACATCAAGGCCCCAAATGGGAAGTAGCCATTCGTGATGGCCTTGGCCGTGCACATCATGTCTGGCTGAATGCCCCAGAGACGGGCACCTGACCATGCACCAGTGCGTCCGTAGGCGGTAATCACCTCATCTGTGATCAATAGGATGCCGTTGCGGTTACAGATTTCCTGTACCATTGGGGCAAAGGATTTGTGAGGTGGAATGACACCGCCGGCACCAAGGATCGGTTCCATAACCATCGCAGCAATTGTGCCAGCACCTTGAAAGGCAATCTCGTCTTCAAGGGCCTGAACGCAGAGTTGCGCCAGTTTCTCAGGATCAGTTTCATTGAACGGATTGCGATAGGTATATGGTGTTGGAATGTGGAAGCAACCCGGCAACAATGGCTCATAAGCTGTGCGGAAATTGGCGTTACCGTTGACGGATGCGCCACCGATATGGGTTCCGTGATAGCCCTTCTTCAGGCTCAAGAATTTGGTGCGACCCGCTTCGCCGCGCAGTTTGTGATACTGGCGCGCAAGGCGCAGCGCAGTTTCCACACTGTCAGACCCACCGGAGGTAAAGAACGCACGGCTCATTCCATCGGGTTCAAAGAATTTGTTCAACTCATATGACAGCTCAATCGCAACGTCATTGGATGTGCCACGAAATGTGGAATAGTAAGGCAGCTTATCCAGCTGCGCAGTCATGGCGTCTTTGACTGGTTGGCAGGAGTAACCTAGATTTACGTTCCACAGACCGCCGACGCCGTCGACAGCAGAGTGCCCGTCAACGTCTGTAATGGTCACACCGTCGGAACTAGTAATGATCTTTGGTGGGTTGTCGATGCTGTCTTGTGGGGATGTCATTGGGTGCCACATCAGGCGGCCGTTGTGTTCTTTAAGAAAGTTTGAATCTTTCATGAGGCGGTTTCCAATACATTTGCGGTCGTGAGCGATTTCGCCCAAAGGGCTTCGATGTTGGATGGGACTGTTCCGCCCCAATTTTTGCTGATTTGTCGGGCTGCAACAACAAGTTCGTTTTGAATGATATGTTCAAGTTCTGGCGTGTACCGTGCCGCGACACTTGCGACCGAGACAGCGCCTGCCAAGTGGCCAGTTTGATCATATACTGGCGCTGACAAACCCTGTATTTCATCCTCATAGCTGCGGTTGGCACGGCCAAATCCAGTGCTGCGGGCTGATTGGATTGCCGCGTTAAGGTCTTGCGGTGTAGTTGCTGTGTTGGTCGTGAATCGGTTTAAATTGCCCAAAGCGACTTCCACCAATTTTTCTGGTCCAAAGGCCAGTGCACACAGGCCAGATGCAGTTGCATGCAGTGGGAATGTTTCAATATCGATAATCGCGCGGGTCCCATGCTTTGGCGAATCGCAAGAGGCAAGTTCGTATACGATCGTTCCCGATAAAACTGTGACGTGAGATGTTTCACCCGTGGCATTGGACAGTTCGAAGAGGGGTGCTTGGACGCCTAGTTTTCGTGGAACGGTGGCTTCGCGTGTCTGCGCCAATTGTAATGTCGCAGGCCCAAGACGATATTGCTTTGTCATTGGATTTTGCTCAATAAGTCCTGTTTCCTCAAGCGCTTGCAGATGACGGTATGTCGTTGCCTTGTCGCGCTTTGCCATCTTGCACAGCTGCGACAATCCGATTTCTGGCCAAGTGGTCGAAAAATACGTCAGTAGCTCAAGGGTTTTCGCTGCGGATGACAAATGAGGGGGACCTTTCCAGTTAACTTCATAAAAAGTTTGACACAGGTTAATTAACAAGGCAACCTTTTTTCTAGAACAATGGTTCATTATATGAACCGATAATAGGGAGAGAGAAATGTCCAAGTTTGTGAAATCAGTGACAGCCATGGCGCTAGCGATGGCCGCGATGACAGGGGCCGCACAGGCGGAATACCCAGAGAAACCAGTTGAGTTTGTTGTTCCGTGGCCTCCGGGTGATCTGGAAGACGTGCTGACACGCATGATCGCTGAGGACTTTTCCGAAGCCTACGGTGTTCCAACGGCTGTTGTGAACAAGCCGGGTGGCGGCGGTGGCCCATTTCCTGGTGCGATTGAAGTCACGAATGCACCAGCTGACGGTTACACAATCGGTTCGTTCCTCATTGCGATTCCAGTCGTTGGTCCGCAGATTGGTATTCCTGAACTGAACCCTGATCCGTTTGTGCCGCTTGGTAATTTCCTAACATATCCTTTTGTGATTGCGACGGGTGCAGGCGCACCTTATGATGACATGGCTGGATTGGCGGCACATGCCGCTGACAACGAGGTTGCACTGGGCCACTTTGGTGCGCCACTTGTTCCAACGCAGGTGACTTTGGGTCTGGCAAAGGAAATGGGCTTTTCCTATGCGTCTGACGCAGCATTTGATGCACTTGATTGTAACACGTTGGCGTCTGGCGACGTTGATGTGATCAACACGACATTGCAGCTGATCTTGCCATGCTTGGATGATGTTAAGGTTCTGGCGTCTATCGGGTCCGAGCGTATTTCGCTGACGCCTGACACGCCGACGGTTGCTGAACTTGCGCCAAACCTTGATGTTGCTTTGTGGAACGGCTTGTTTGTCCTTGCTGGCACGCCGCAAGATGCCCAAGACAAGATTATTGCCGTAGCTGAGAAAACTATGATGTCTGATCGTGCACAGGCTTTGGCTGCTGAAACAGGCGCGCTGGTTTACTGGCAGTCCGCAGACGAAGTTAAGGCGCAAATCGCGACTGACATCGAGACGCTTGCCGGTATCGAAGCATTGCTTGCCGAATAATTAAACGTCTCTAGGTCGGGCAGCTTTGGGTTGCCCGACCTTTTCTATTTTGCCAATCGGGGGTGGTTGCCATGTCGCGCGTCAAAACGCTGCAATCTTTGTTCAAGCGGTACCGCCGACCTGGGGATATCGTTTTCGCATGGCTCATTCTGATTTTTTCGATTTTCATGTTGTTACAGATTGGTGATCAAACGGCTTATAAGAGTGGCGGGAAACTTTTCGCGCAGCCGCGTTTTTGGCCAGCTGTTTCTTTGGGTCTTATGACCGTTTTTGCCGCGTTTCATCTTCTTGGCTCTGCGTTGTCTGAACGTATCGAGGGGCGTTGGCGCGAGGTGTTGTCATGGCTCGCAGCCTTTGAGTATGCGGGGTGGTTCATCGCCTATGCTGCGTCGGTTCCATATGGTGGTTATCTTCCAACAACGGTCTTGTTTGCAGTGGCGCTTTCGTTGCGCGCTGGATATCGCAGTGTCCGTATGTTGAGCGCCGCCATCCTCAGCTCGATCGTGATTGTCGTGCTGTTCAAAGCTGTGTTGAAGGTGAACCTGCCTTCGGGTTTAATCTATGAGACATTGCCCGATGGCTTGCGCCAATTCATGCTTACATATTTTTGATCGGATATCGCGATGGAAAACTTATACGCAGGCCTTGAAATGTTGGCGCGGTGGGACGTTGTTCTCGCGCTATTTGTAGGCTCAATCGGTGGGGTTATTATTGGGGCAATCCCGGGCGTTGGCCCTGCGGTTGCCATTGCAATCTTATTGCCTGCCACGTTCTCTCTTGATCCGATTGTCGGGTTGACCATGCTTTTGGGGATCTACGGATCGTCTATGTATGGCGGTGCGATACCCGCGATTTTGATCAATACACCCGGGACGGCGGTGAATGCGCTGACGTCTTATGACGGCTATCCTATGACCCAGAAAGGAGAGGGGCACCGCGCCCTTTCTCTAGCTTATAGCGCGTCGTTCTGGGGTGGAATTTTTGGTATTGGCTGTTTGATTTTATTGTCACCTGTCCTTGCTCTTATTGCTCCAATGTTCGGTTCACGTGAGATTTTCCTAGCAGCTCTCCTTGGGATTATACTGGTTGTACTGGCTCATCGCGGGCAAATTTTTGCCGCGGGGGTTCTCGCTATGTTTGGTATTTTTCTGCAAACTGTCGGACTTGATGCTGTCACATATACGCAGCGTTACACCTTCGGATATTCGTTCCTGAGTTCGGGTATTAACCTGATCGTAGTGGTGTTGGGACTGTTCGCGCTGAGCCAAGCGTTCTTCCTTTTGACGGCACCCGACAACGTTCCCGATGCAAAATCAGTTCAAGGAAAAATGACGTCTGGCATCAAAGAGTTGATGAAACACAAACGTGTCGCAACGGTCGCATCCGCTTTCGGCGTGGTCCTTGGAATGATCCCCGGTACGGGTGAGTTTACAGCACAATTCATGTCTTACACCTACGCGCAGAAAACGTCTAAGAACCCTGAACTATTTGGCAAAGGCAGTCCGGAGGGTTTGATCGCATCCGAGGCCGCTAACAACGCCGTGCCAGCTGCTGCTATGATCCCGCTTTTGGCATTGGGCATTCCGGGTGAGGCGCTGACGGCGATGATGTTGTCCGTGTTTTACGTGCACAACGTGATCCCCGGGCCGCAGCTGTTTCAAAACAATATTGATCTTGTGTATGGCCTGTATTTCGCACTGATCCTGCTGAATGTCATCGTCATGATCTTTTTGCTGTTTTCAACGAACCTATTGACCAAGATCATTCGCGTTCCAACGCGATTCTTGGGCGTGATGATCTTGATCTTGTCGTTTGTTGGGGTTTATTCGCTGCGTAATTCTTTGACGGACTGTATGATTTCAGCAGCTTTTGGCGTGCTTGGGCTTATCCTAAAACGCTTGAATTTGCCGATTGTTCCGATCATCCTTGGCATGGTTCTTGGAGGGATCTTGGAGATCAAACTCCGCTCTGCGATGCCACGTCTTAAGACGCCTTTCGATATGATTGACCGTCCGATTTCGTTCATCCTGTTTGCGATAATTGTTCTGGTTCTTGCGGTGCACCTTCGCACCTTGATTAAGGAATATCGTGCACAACAGGGCCCCGAAGATCACGATTTACACGACAGCCAAACAAGGTAGCCCCATGGACCAGACCCAAATTGACGCGCTTCGTGCGCAACCCGTTCGGGCCTTTTCGCACTTGATTGAGGGCAAACATGTCGCGGCGTCAGATGGCGGCACGATGGATATCGTGTCACCGATCGACGGACAGGTTTTCACTACAACAGCCAAAGGCACTGTCGCTGACATGCAGGCGGCGATCACCTCTGCGCGCGCGGCTTTCGAAGACGGTCGCTGGGCGGGGCAATCACCAGCCGCGCGTAAAAAGGTCTTGATGAAATGGGCGGATCTGATTGAAGCAAATGCGCTTGAATTGGCGGTCTTGGGTGTGCGCGACAATGGCACCGAAATCAACATGGCGATCAAGGCAGAGCCGGGATCAGCCGCGGGTACCATCCGCTATTACGCTGAAGCATTGGACAAGATCTACGGCGAGATTGCACCCACATCTTCAGATGTTTTGGGCATGATTCACAAGGAACCAGTTGGCGTCGTTGGCGCAATAATCCCGTGGAATTTCCCGATGATGATTGGCGCATGGAAACTGGGTCCTGCGTTGGCAATGGGCAATTCGGTTGTACTAAAACCGGCTGAGACGGCATCGCTATCGTTGATGCGCATGTGCGACCTCGCGCATGATGCGGGATTGCCTGCTGGCGTATTGAATGCCGTCACTGGAGAAGGCGCGGTTGTTGGCGAGGCTATGGGTCTTTCCATGGACATTGATGTGTTGGTGTTTACCGGATCGGGGGGCACGGGGCGTCGTCTGATGCAATACGCGGCGCGGTCCAATATGAAGCGGGTTTACCTTGAGCTGGGTGGGAAATCTCCCAACATCATTTTTGCGGATACCCCGAATTTGGACGAGGCTGCAAAGGTCGCTGCAGGTGGAATTTTTCGCAACGCCGGACAAGTTTGCGTTGCGGGCTCGCGTCTGCTGGTCGAAGCAACTATCCATGATGACTTTGTCGCTGCCGTGGCCAAAGCCACAAGTATGATGCGCGTGGGTGATCCGCTTGACATGTCTACAGCAATTGGCGCGGTTAATTCCGAAGTCCAGCTTAAGCAAAATCTTGGATTTGTAGATACGGCAGTCAGCGAGGGGGGCGAGATCGTCCTTGGTGGTCAACGCATTTTGCAAGAAACAGGTGGCTATTACATGGCACCAACGATTGTTACGGGCGTGACACCAGAGGCGACGTTGACCCAAAAAGAAGTCTTTGGGCCTGTTTTAGGGGTAACGCCATTTACGACGGACGATGAAGCGGTTCGCATCGCCAATGCGACAGTTTATGGATTGGCGGGTGCTGTTTGGACCTCGAACCTCAGCCGCGCACATCGCATGGTTCGCAGTGTGCGCACGGGAGTGATGCACGTGAACACTTACGGTGGCGCAGATGGTACTGTGCCTCTTGGCGGTGTTGGCCAATCGGGCAACGGTTCTGACAAATCGCTGCATGCTATTGAAAAGTACATCAATTTGAAAACGGCATGGATCAAGCTGTAAGGGGCGGGACGATGACAGATAAAACTATTCTGGTGATCGGGACCTATGACACCAAAGATGATGAGCTGGGGTTCCTTGCTGGCGTCATAAAGGACCAAGGCGGGCAGGTCGCAACGATGGATGTCTCTGTATTGGGAGATCCATCTGCACCAACAGATTATTCTAAACACGTCGTCGCAAAAGAGGGCGGCAGTTCTATCGATGCTGCAATCGCATCAGGTGATGAAAATCACGCGATGCAAATTATGGCCAAAGGTGCATCGCTGTTGGCAGCACGCCTGTTCGCCGAAGGTCGCTTTGATGGAATAATCGTGTTGGGCGGCACTATGGGTACCGATTTGGCCCTTGATGTCTGTTCTGCGCTGCCGCTGGGTGTGCCTAAATACATCGTGTCGACGGTATCGTTCTCACCGCTTATCCCAGCCGAACGACTGGCTGCAGACACGCAGATGATCTTGTGGGCGGGTGGCCTATATGGCCTCAATTTCGTCTGCAAAGCGTCCCTTAGCCAAGCAGCGGGCGCGGTATTGGGGGCTGCACGCGCGGTGCAGATGCCAGATCCCGATAAATCCTTGATTGGGATGATGTCGCTGGGCACCTCGGCATTGAAGTATGTAATTCCGTTGAAGCCAGCGCTTGAGGCGCGCGGATACGAAGTTGCAGTATTTCATGCCACAGGGATGGGCGGACGCGCGTTTGAAAGCCTCGCAGGGCAGGGTGCGTTTGCTTGTGTGTTTGATTTTTGCACACAAGAGTTAGGCAACCACATCCATGGTTCCAATATCTCTGCAGGGGCTGATCGTTTGACCAATGCAGGTAACAAGGGAACGCCGCAAATCGTGGCACCTGGGTGTTATGATCTGGTTGATGTTGTTGGGTGGCAACCATTGCCGGACAAATGGTCCGGTCATATGAAACACGAACACAATCGGTTGCTGACCTCAATCGTGTTGAACGGCGAAGAACGTAAACTTGTTGCCCGCGCACACAGCGACCAGTTGGCCACAGCAAAAGGACCCGTTGCGATGTTGCTGCCCGAACACGGGCTTGGGGAATGGGACCGTGAAGGTGCAGACCTTCACAATCAAGCAGGGCTTGAAGCGTTTCTACATGAACTTGAGGATACGCTACCAAGCAATGTGGTCGCGCATCGCGTTAAATGCCACATCAATGATGCCGCGTTTGCAGACAAGGCGTTGGAAATATTTGATGACTGGCGGGCAAACGGCTTAGTCGTGTGACCCGGGATCAAGGAGGGCCAGGAGATCAAGAAGGGTTTCATAATTTTCAGACCCCAGTCTTGTCTTGAAATCGGCGACGATCTGCGTGGTTTGTCCGGTGCGATCATCAATGATCTTTTGCCCCTTGGCCGTAATCTCGATCAGCTGGCGGCGGCGGTCAACTTCGTCGCGTGTTTGGGTAAGCAGTCCTTTGTCGCGCATGGTCGCAGCAATCCGTGTCAGGCTTGGAAACAACAGGCTGGACCTGTCGGCCAAAGTCGTCGTGTCCAAAGTTCCAAATTCAGAAAGCACTCGCAAAACGCGCCATTGCTGTTCTGTAATGTCGGTTTCCGACAGCATGTCACGGATCGGTGACATCACGCCTTCGCGGGCGCGTATCAATGCGATGGGAAGGGAACGTGACGTTGATGGAAGTTTGGGTGACATTGAGAACTCGATCTTGGCTCGGAATATACCCTGTGCTGCCAAGTTGGGCTTGACAATGCAAGGCTCAATTATCTAACTTCAGAATTATTAACATGTTAAGGAAATGCTGTGCCGCACTTTCAAATTGAGTATTCTGCCAACCTTGAGACGACCATCGACATGGGCGCGTTGTGCGAGGCGATCCGCGCCAAGGCGGCAACGATTGATACATTTCCGATAGCCGGTATTCGGGTCCGTGCAACCCGCGTTGATTTTGTCGCAATGGCGGATGGTGATCCAAAACATGGGTTTATTGATCTGTCTATTCGTTTGCGCGAAGGGCGTCCCGATGGCGTAAAACGCGATGCGATTGATCAGATTTTTGCGACGCTCAAAGAGTTTATGACACCTGCAATGGCATCTCATTCCATCGCCCTCTCTGCAGAGATGCGCGACATCAATGCAGAGCTATCCCCGAAATTCGGCACTATCCGCGACCATCTGGAGAACAACGTATGACTGCGTTCGAAAACAACATTACCAAACTGAATGGCTACCTTGAACGTTTCCGTGACACGGGCATCCGAAATCGGATTGCTGGCAAGGATGTGGATGGCAGTGAGGGCGTTTTCCAAACCACGTCGCCCGTTGATAAATCGTTGATTTGCAATGTTGCACATGGCGCTGCAGCCGATATTGATGCTGCTGCCAATGCGGCCTCTGATGCCTTTGCTATGTGGCGTGATATGCCTGCGCTTGAGCGCAAAAAAATCTTGATCCGTATCGCTGAAGGCATCGAGGCCCGCGCAGAAGAGATCGCCCTGTGTGAATGCTGGGACACGGGCCAGACGATCAAGTTCATGTCCAAAGCGGCATTGCGCGGTGCGGAAAACTTCCGATATTTTGCGGACCAAGTTGTACAGGCACGCGATGGTCAGCACCTGCAATCGCCAACGCTGATGAACATCACAACGCGTAAACCCATTGGCCCAGTCGGTGTCATCACCCCGTGGAATACGCCGTTTATGCTGTCGACTTGGAAGATCGCACCAGCCTTGGCTGCGGGTTGTACCGTTGTACATAAACCCGCAGAGGCGTCTCCCTTGACTGCGCGTCTATTGGTCGAAATCGCGGAAGAGGCTGGATTGCCAGCGGGTGTTCTGAACACGGTGAATGGGTTTGGTGAGGGTGCGGGTAAGGCGCTATGTGAACATCCTAAAATCAAGGCAATTGCTTTTGTGGGTGAAAGCAGCACAGGCAGTCTGATCACCAAACAAGGGGCTGATACGCACAAACGCAACCATCTTGAACTTGGGGGAAAGAACCCTGTGATTGTGTTTGATGATGCCGATCTGGACCGCGCTTTGGATGCGGCAATCTTTATGATCTATTCGATCAATGGTGAACGTTGCACATCCTCTTCACGTCTATTGATTCAAGATACAGTTCGCGCGGAATTTGAGGCCAAACTGGTCGCAAGGGTCAACAATATCAAAGTGGGACACCCGCTTGATCCAGCGACTGAGATTGGTCCGCTTGTCACGCAGGAACACTATGACAAAGTCTCCAGCTATTTTGATATCGCCAAAGAAGACGGTGCGACCGTTGCTGCAGGTGGGGTAAAGGTTGGCGACGAAGGGTATTTTGTCCGCCCAACCCTGTTTACCAATGCCAACAACAAGATGCGCATCGCACAAGAAGAGATTTTTGGTCCTGTGTTGACGTCTATTCCATTCTCGACCGAGGAAGAGGCGTTGAGCATGGCGAACGACACAGACTATGGCCTGACGGGCTATGTCTGGACCAATGATCTGACCCGCGCGTTACGATTCACCCAAGCGCTTGAAGCAGGCATGATCTGGGTCAATTCCGAGAACGTCCGCCATTTACCAACGCCGTTTGGTGGCGTCAAAGCCAGCGGCATTGGCCGTGATGGAGGCGATTGGTCATTTGAATTTTACATGGAGCAAAAGCACATCGGCTTTGCCACAGGACAACACAAAATCACCAAACTGGGAGCACTCTGATGCCCGTACCTGCACCAAACCTGTACCCTGACTTCAATACCATCCGCCTGAGCCATGTGTGTTTGAACGTAAAAGATCTGGCGGCGTCCAAGACGTTTTACACAGAAATTGTTGGCCTTCAGATAACGGATGAATCGGACAGCCACATCTATTTACGTGCAATGGAAGAACGCGGTCACCACTGCATCATTCTTCAAAAGTCTGACCAACCGGGCACCGTCGAAGTCATGGGCTTTAAAACGTTTGATGAAGCGGATTTGGATAAGGCCGAAAGGTACTTCAAAGGGAAAGGCCGCCCAACATCTTGGGTGGATCGCCCATATCAAGGCAAAACACTGCTGACCTCTGACAATATGGGCATTCCGCTGGAATTCTATCATAAAATGGATCGCCTAGATCCAATCCATCAGAAATACGCGCTGTATCGCGGAGTGAAACCTCTTCGGATCGACCACTTTAACTGCTTCAGTCATGATGTGGATGCATCCGTCGAATTTTATAGCGATTTCGGCTTTCGCGTAACGGAATACACCGAAGATGATGAGAGCAAGAAACTTTGGGCGGCATGGATGCACCGCAAAGGCGGCGTGCACGATATGGCGTTCACCAATGGCACTGGTCCACGCATGCACCACGTTGCGTTCTGGGTTCCGACACCGTTGAATATCATTGATCTGCTCGATCTGATGGCGACAACGGGATATGTCGATAACATCGAACGGGGTCCGGGGCGTCACGGTATTTCGAACGCCTTCTTCCTGTATATTCTAGACCCAGACGGTCATCGGATTGAAATCTATTGCTCGGATTATCAAACTGTTGATCCTGACCACGAGCCGATCAAATGGGATTTACAAGACCCACAGCGCCAGACCCTTTGGGGGGCAGCAGCACCTGAAAGCTGGTTCAAGCATGGAACCAATTTTGTCGGCGTCGACACACAAGATTCTGGGATCAAAGCCAGCCCAATTATTGCGCCATAATCACGGCGGGCGTTAAAAAGCAGACTATAAGGGAATTAACTCAATGAAATACGCAACCTACTCGACAAACGGCGAGACGTTTTATGGGGCCGTCACGGATGATGGTATGATCCCATTAAACGCCGATTTCCCACAATGGCCAACACTTTTTGACGTTGTTCAAGCGGATGGTTTGGATGCGTTGGGACAGGCCGCAACCGGTCAATCTGCAACCCATACGGATTTCGAGTTTGAGATGGTTCTGCCGAATGCGCGGCGTATTCTATGTGTTGGCGTCAATTTCCCTGACCGCAATGCCGAATATAAAGACGGATCCGAGCAGCCGAAATATATGTCACTGTTCCCACGTTTTGCCAGTGGGTTCACAGGCCATAATCGCCCGCTTATCCGCCCACCAGAAAACGAAACCTTGGACTATGAGGGGGAAGTTGCGATTGTCATTGGAAAAACCGGCCGTCGCATTTCACAAGCCGATGCCTATGACCACATCGCGGCAATTACGTTGTGCAACGAAGGAACAATCCGTGACTGGGTGCGCCATGCCAAATTTAACGTCACCCAAGGCAAGAACTGGGACAATTCAGGCTCTATTGGCCCGTGGTTGGTCCCGTTCAAGAACGCCAGCCAGCTCGATGATGCGCGCATCATTACGCGTGTGAACGGCGAAGTGCGCCAAGACGATGTACTGTCGCGCATGATGCATCCGATCCGGCGCGAGATTGAGTATATTTCTACCTTCATGACGCTTCAGCCTGGCGACATCATCGTCACAGGCACACCTACGGGGTCTGGTGCCCGTCTGGATCCGCCACAATACCTCAAGCCCGGTGATGTAATTGAGGTTGAAGTGAATGGTATCGGAACGCTACGCAACACCGTTGTTGATGAAGCCGTATGACACCGCAAGACCACACCCGTGCTGCCGCCAATCTGTTAGAGGCCGAACGCACAGGCGTACAGATCGGCCTGCTCACGCGTGATCACCCAGACATGGGGATGGATGACGCCTATGCGATCCAGAATGCGATTTATCGCGCCAAGTTGGAGCAAGGTCGTCGCGTGGTGGGTTGGAAGATAGGTCTGACATCCAAAGCGATGCAATATGCATTGAACATCGACATTCCCGACAGTGGGATACTGTTTGATGACATGGTGTTCGAAACTGGGGCCACTGTGCCTCAGGGCCGGTTCATTCAACCGCGGATCGAGGCCGAGATTGCTTTTGTGCTCAAGGCTCCGTTGGGGGGGGATGACGTGACCCGCGAGGATGTTTTGGCCGCGACGGATTACGTGGTGCCATCCATCGAAATCTTGGACACGCGGATTATTCGTGTCGATCCCGATACGGGTAAAACCCGCAAGGTCTTTGACACAATTAGCGATAATGCTGCAAATGCTGGAATCGTGCTTGGGGCGCATCGCCATGCGGTGGATGCATTTGATCTGCGTTGGGTGGGAGCGATCACATCGCGAAACAATGAGGTCGAAGAGACCGGCTTGGGGGCAGGCGTGCTAAATGACCCTGTTGAAAGCGTTGTTTGGTTGGCCCGTCGTATGGCGCACTATGGTCAAAGCATCGAGCCGGGCCATGTCATCCTGTCGGGCAGCTTTATTCGCCCAGTTGAATGTCCGTCTGAGTCTGACATCACAGCTGATTTTGGTGATTTTGGTCGCGTAGATATTTCATTCGCATAGGAGGAATAATGTACTGGCTTCCAACCACTAGTTAAAATGTGCCTTAAACGGGACCGTTGCTTCAATTTCGTCGGGTCATAATTTAGGCTATTCGCTCACAGTTTTGTTGCGGTTTTAGATAGTTTTTCACGAGGCCTAGTTTCCTCTGACTGCTGGGGCGCGAGTTTTAAATATATTGTTTTTTTGATTGTACCGATGACCTCAATGCTATGAGGGCTGGCTTTAGCTGTTCGCAATGACCGGAAAATTCTTCGATACCCCAATAATCTCTTTAAAGTTAACGCCACTTACCAACCACTCCACGATTGGTTGCGTCCAGACGCCAATTACAGTGAGGACGGGCCAGTCGATCGCTGCAATATCGAATTGCCAAGGACTGATACTGATCAAAGGTGATGGCATGGTGTGAACCAAACGATAGGCATCTCAGCTTGCCAGCATTTTCGGGGAGGATCTGCTGCGCGCGTACAGGATGGTTAAAGTGTATGCTGTGGTTGGGCGGGCAAAACCGACAAGATTCTGGAGCTCTGGGCAAGAGCTGTAAAGAACGCCAGCAGAACGTGATTGTACAATGCGAATCTGTAAGCTGAGTGAAATGCGTCTAAGTGTTCTAAAGGAGATGGAGGCGAGTACCGGAATCGAACCGGTGTACACGGATTTGCAATCCGCTGCATAACCACTCTACCAACTCGCCGCCAAGGTAGTGTGAGAGGGATTAGCTCAATTGATTTGCGCCTGCAAGGCCTCCTCTGTTCAATTTGCATCAAGCTAACATTGCCGCGCCTCATTAGATGTGGCACATCAGGACTCAAATAGAAATTTACGAACGAGTTCAGCAGATGACAGACTTTGCGATGCGCCGCACAATGATGGTCGACACACAGGTTCGCCCTTCAGATGTGACTAAATTCCCAATCATCGATGCGATGTTATCAGTTGCGCGTGAGGACTTTGTGCCTGCAGCACAAAGAGAAGCCGCATATATGGGTGAAAACCTGCCATTGGGCGCTGCCCGTGTGGTTTTGGAGCCACGTACGCTGGCCAAAATGTTGGACGCTTTGAATATCCAAAACAACGAGTTGGTTTTGGATATCGGTACTGGATTCGGGTATTCATCGGCTGTTGTGGCACATATGGCGGAAGCGGTTGTCGCTGTCGAAGAAGATGAAGTGATGGTTGCAGAGGCCCAAGAAGCGCTAAGCGCGGCTGGCATGGACAATGTGATTCTTCACACAGATTCGCTTTCGGCAGGCGCGACACAGCATGGCCCGTATGATGTTATCTTAATCCAAGGCGGCGTTGAAGAAATTCCCGCGACCGTGTTGGGCCAATTGAAAGAAGGTGGCCGCATAGCCGGTATCTTCATGTCTGGAGCTCTTGGTGAGGTTCGCCTTGGTCACAAGATTGATGGCAAGATGAACTGGCGCATGTCTTTTAATGCTGGTGCCCCAGTATTGGATGGCTTTGCGAAGGCAAATGGCTTCAACCTGTAAGTCTGCGTTTTTACGGCTGAATTTAATCTAGTTCCTACTTTAGTGGGCTGTTGTCCGAATCTCTGACCCGATGTATCGTCGCGTTAGGCAAGAGTGGTATAAAAAATGTCAGACCCAGTAACGAATGTAGAAGTCGAAGACGTATTGTCTTCTATCCGCCGGTTGGTTTCGGACGATAACCGTCCGTCTATGAAAACGGCGACACCAGTAAAGCTATCTCCGGATCGCCTGGTTTTAACGCCTGCTTTGCGTGTTGAAGACGATCAAGACGAAGATGAAGCTGTGGTAGAACCTACAATCCAAGCATGGTCTGAATTTGGCGCGGGTCCTGAGGATCAGGATGCGAATTTAGCCGACAGATCTGAAAATAATAGTGACGCTACATCCGATGTGTATGAACCAGAGCAGGCGGAGGCCGTTCAAGATCATGATGAGCAACCGCAAGAAGAAACGCATGATGTGTCAGAGGCGCCCGCAGCAGAGCCGTTTGTACTAGAATCTGTTGTTAATTATGCTGAACCAGAAATGGACGCCCCTTTTGAAGAGATAGCCGAGGCAGACATACCTGATCATGAGGCCGAAGCTGCGTTTTTCGCAGACCAATCCGAATCTTTGACGTCAAAAATTGCCGCTCTTGAGGCAGTTATTGGCAAGACCGACGACCAATGGGAACCAGACGACACCGGCAGCAGCGATTACTCGGGAACAGAGGCACCATCCATGAAATGGGATGACGTTGGATCTGATAATGATGCGGATAACGCTGAGGGGGACAACGCGGAAACTGTTGAGGTTGATGTTGAACCGCAGCAAGCTGCATTTTCTCAATCTGCAGATGAGCTTTTGGATGAGGACGCTTTGCGCGATATCGTGAGCGAAATCGTACGCGAAGAATTGCAGGGCGCTTTGGGCGAACGCATCACACGCAATGTTCGCAAATTGGTACGCCGTGAAATCCACGGTGCCCTTGCAGCGCAAGAACTCGAATAAACTTGTGAAAATCAGATGGACTTTGCCGATTTTGACTGCCTAAGCTAGGCAATCATTGGGGAAAGTCATGAATACACCAGCTCATTTATTGATTGGCGCAGCTGTTTTTGGACGGCCCGCTACCTCGCGCATTCTAGGCTCGGCTTTGATCGGCGCGATGCTGCCCGATCTATCGTTGTATCTGATGGCCGGTGTTTCATTGATTTTGTTGAAAATCCCACCAGAGACCGTTTTCGGTGAGCTGTATTTTTCAGATGGCTGGCAGATGGTTTTCGCGATCGACAACTCGTTCTTTATTTGGCTAGGGCTTTTGGCGCTGGCTATTTGGTGGCGCAGCCAATGGGCAATTGCACTTACGTGTGCCGCGCTTCTGCATTTGGCGTTGGATTTTCCACTACATCACGATGATGGACGTGCCCATTTTTGGCCAGCTTCGTGGTGGGTGTTCGAAAGTCCTCTGAGTTATTGGGACATAAACCATGGGGCACGCTGGGTTGCCCCAATTGAGGGGGTTCTGGCCCTTATTGCATTTGTGATGCTGTCGTTGCGCAAAGCACCTTGGTGGGTGATGGGCTTGTGCATTCCGATGGTGCTGGCCGAATTGTGGATCGTGCGTCAGTGGCTGTTCATCTTCCAGCAATGAACAATCGGCAAAATTCTGGTTCTACAAATGAAAAACGCGCCCGAACAGAGGGCGCGTTTTTCAAAATCGATCATGGCAGTTAGATCAAATTATTATGCCGCTTCAGCCTGTTGGGCTGCGTTACGACGTTCGCTTTCTTCGCGTGACAGGGCTACAGACGTCCGTACACCTTTGCCAACAAAGTCCATAAGACCAGTTACAACCCGTTCGTTCGGGTCAATACCTGCGCAGCTAAGCACTTCGCGACCATCGCGAGAGCGTGCCCAACGAGCGATTTGTTCTGGACCATTGCCATACTTCTTGTCGTCAGCAATTGCGTCATCCAGTGCAGCCAGTACGACAGCTGCGAATAGTTTGCGTGCACGATTACCTTGTTCGTTATTAAAGGCAGTGCCGTCAACGAAGTCTTTCATCCGTCGTCCTTTCAATTATTCTTGCTCTTGTCTTCTTGGCGTAAGGCCTCTTATGACCTAATTGATTCGATTCGGATAGGCTGATTTTGCATAGCTTCTATGCAAATTGTGCATACCTCGTGATGGGCCCTCCGAAATATCGTTGTCTTGCAGTGGACCAGCCAAATAGATATAGGGACGAACAACTTTCCATCAACCTTTTGACGTGGTTTTGACTCATATGCCTAAAATTAACGGAAACGAAATTCGCCCAGGAAATGTACTGGAACACAACGACAGCCTTTGGGCTGCGGTCAAGGTGGACCACGTAAAACCCGGAAAAGGTGGCGCATTTGCACAGGTTGAGCTGCGCAATCTTCGCAACGGTTCGAAGTTGAACGAGCGCTTTCGCAGCGCCGACAAAGTAGAAAAGGTGCGCCTTGAGCAAAAGGACCAACAGTTCTTGTTTGAAGACGATGGTCTTTTGACAGTGATGGACATGGAAACCTACGAGCAAGTTCAATTGCCAGCCGAATTGCTGGGTGAAACCCGTCCGTTCCTTCAAGATGGTATGACCATCGTTGTTGAGTTCCACGATACCGAAGCTTTGAACGCACGTTTGCCGCAAAAGGTAATCTGCAAAATCGCGGAAACTGAGCCAGTTGTTAAAGGCCAGACAGCCGCGAATTCGTTCAAACCAGCTATTCTTGAAAATGGCGTAAAAGTTATGGTGCCACCGTTTGTTGGCCCAGACGAAGACATCGTCGTGAACACAGACACGATGGAATATTCCGAACGCGCCTAATTGGCCTGAACGATATTCTTTAAATTCAAAAGACCCTTCTTTTTAGGAGGGTCTTTTTCGTTTGGAGGGAAGGAGAATGGCCTACTTTTGGCCGTCCCACGTTATTTTGGCTTCACCAGCCTGCATTGGCCCTGTGGCGCGATCAAAACGCAGGTAAGCAATGGCGACATCGCCCGCGCGGCTTAGTAATGTGCCCGCAGCCTTGTCATTCGCGCTAATGGGCGTGCCACTTTCAGCAGGGCCCGTTATTTTGACCTGAGCCAATCCTTTGCGCAGTTCCGTTTTGTGTTTCATCCGCGCGGTCACTTCTTGGCCTACATAACAGCCTTTGCGAAAATCAACGCCGTTGAGACGCTCAAAGCCTGCTTCAAGGATGAAAGTATCAGGAGTGAGGTCTATCCCACTGGCCGGAATGGTATGTTGGACCCGAAGGGCGCTCCAGTCGACATCTGTGCCGGTTGGCTCATCACTTCGATAGGCGCGCCATCCCAGATCAGACGTGCGCGGGTCGATGTAGCCGTCCTTAGGAAGGTCAGATAAACCACGGTGTACGTGGAGATCTGTTAGGGCAATTTGTACGTCGGCGCGCAGCTTGTACATTGTCAGTCGCTGCACCAATGCATCCGTCTGGGCCGCGTCCGTGTCCATCAGGATATCGTGGCCATCAGCCAGCAGAAAGAAGTCTGCCAGATACTTGCCTTGAGGCGTCAGAATGGCGGCATAGACCAAACCATTGTCCACTTTGCCAACATCATTTGTGACCAACCCTTGCAAGAAATCTCGCGTGTCTTTTCCGCTTAGGCGTAAAATGCGGCGTGTAGGTGCAGTGGGGGTCATTCGTTGCTTCCTCTTGAGGTTCTTAGTGTCATATAGCACCTTGTTGTGACTTCAAAAGGGCTGAGACATGCGTGCACCGATTTCTGTTATAGTGCCAACACTGAATGCAGGCATTGGGCTACATCATACCCTGTCTTGTTTGATGAAAGCCTTGGACGCTGGATTGATCCGTGAGGTGATTGTGTCTGACGCGGGATCAACGGATCAGACCCTTGAGATTGCCAAAGATTGGGGAGCCGAAGTGGTGAGCGGCGCGCCTTCGCGTGGTGGCCAACTACAGCGGGGATGTGGCGCGGCCAAAGGCGAATGGTTACTGGTATTACATGCGGACACTGTTTTGAGTGAGGGTTGGGGCAATGCTGCGGTCCAGCACCTACAAACTGGCGATGCTGGTTGGTTCAGCCTACAGTTTGATGGTGGCGGCGTTAAAGGGAAGTTTGTTGCGTTCTGGGCTAATTTGCGCAGCCACTTGGGGCTTCCATACGGTGATCAAGGGTTGCTTGTATCACGCACACTATATGATGTTGTCGGTGGTTACCGTGACATCCCCCTAATGGAAGATGTCGCGTTGTCGCGAGCGCTGAAAGGCAAGTTGCGCCGTATTGATGCCACCGCAATAACAAGCGCGGTGAAATACCAGAAACAAGGTTGGCTGAAACGCGGTGGCCGTAACCTAATCACATTGCTGCAGTATTTTTCAGGTGCTGATCCTGAAGTCTTGGCTGAGCGCTATCGTCGTTAACCGAAGAACTTAAATTTCATCCGCTCCAAGATGCCTTGGCGGACAACAGGAACAGTATCGGTTGAACGCCCAAACTTTGACAGCTTGGGGACATCGCTAACCTGTTTTCCGTCACGGAATTGCAGGCGATACAAGTCGGCGTAGATGCCGCCGCGTTTCAGCAATTCATCATGCGTGCCCTGATCCATGACGCGACCGCGATCCATGACCACGATTTTGTCGGCACCACGAATAGTGGACAAGCGGTGCGCAATCACGATCGTAGTGCGACCAGCCGACAGTTTGTCCAATGCCTCTTGGACCACGTTTTCAGATTGGGCATCCAGTGCTGAAGTTGCCTCGTCCAGCAATAGGATTGGCGTATCTCTCAGTAGGGCACGCGCGATGACAACGCGTTGGCGCTGGCCACCTGAAAGGGCGGAACCACGCGGCCCAACTTTAGTATCCAAGCCTTCGGGAAGGTTTTCAAGGAAGTCTGATACGTGCGCTGCATCTAGAACGCCTTTAAGCTGCTCGTCGGTTACATCCGTACGACCCAGCAGGATATTTTCGCGCAGGGTTTCGTCAAACAGCAACGCTTCCTGTGTCACGACAGAGAAAAGACCACGCAAATCGTTCAAAGCTATATCAGGCGTGGGAACGCCACTGATCTCGATGGACCCTGTCAGTGGGTCCACAAGACGGGTCAGCAGATTAAAGATTGTCGATTTTCCAGCACCTGAAGCGCCAACAAGAGCGGTCGTTTTGCCAGGCTCTGCGACCAACGATAGGTCGTGTAGAACCGTATTGTCTCCGTAGGCCAAAGTTACATTTTTCAATGTAACTTTTGGTGTGCCGTCTGGAATTGCGACTGGGTTCTTTGTTGTTGTGAGCGTGATTGGTGCCTCCAATAGTTCTTTAACCCGTTCAATTGCAGCAGCCGCGACTTGCCAAAGTCCACTCACTCCGCCCAAACGGCGCAAGGGTTCAAAGGCAAAACCCATAGCCGTGAAAAAGGTCATGAACTGGCCGATCGATTTTTCACCGGCGATGATTTCTGAGCCACCGTAAAGGATCACGGACATGAACCCGATGCCTGACATGATATCGACCATCGCTGGAATCGCAGAGGCACCAAAGGCAGATTTGATTTCAGTGCGCACAAACCGCTTTGTCAGCGTCTTGTATTGGCGGGATTGGTACTGTTCTAAGGCGTTCAATTTGATTTGAACGATGCCGTGGAACACTTCGTCCAAGCGTGTGCTGAGGTGTGCACCCAAATCGCGGGCAATGCCGGCTTGGCGACGCACATAGCGCTGTGCCATGGCAGCGGGAAGAACGAGGGCAGGGATGCCAACACAAGCCAACAGCGCCCAGATTGGGTCAACGCTTATTGCGATCCCTAGAAGAATGAACAGGCCGATCAAGTCGCGCCCTGCACCCGTGATGATTGCGCGCCAGACATCGCCAACAGCGTTAACATCTGCCTGAACTCGCTGTATCAAGAATCCGGGTGGGTGTGATTGATGGAATGCGCCATCTTGCTTCATCATTTGTGCTAACAAATCAATGCGTAACGCAGCTGCAGTTCGCTGAGCGATAGTGGTCAAAAGCAGTTTTTGAGAGATGGAAGAAATTGCACGGACGACAAAGATCGTTATCAGCATCGCGCCGACCCAGTACAGCGTTGTGCTGTTGCCAGCCACAAATGCATCGTCAAACATAGGTTGCATCATGTAACTAAGCGCGCCCAGCGTTGATCCCTCAAGGAACATGAAGAAGACGGCCAAGCCCATCATTGGAATGTGTTTTTTCAGATATCCGCGCCACAGCCACGCAATCAATTGCCCGGATGGTTGGTTTTCTGCCTGATCTTGGATGGGAGTATTTGATGCGGTCACGGGGTGCGCCTGTATCGTTTTTATCAATCGGTTTAATGGGTGTTTAGAGCGATGCAAGTGCTGCGGCAAGCGAATGCGCAATTGACGCCACCGTAAAGCCGCTTAGGTTGCCCTTAAGACGCAAGCAAAAAGGGTCCCTTCATGACACAGCATCCCATTGCCGCAAACGGGCGCGGATACCTCGCAATTCCTGGGCCATCGGTTATGCCGGACGCTGTTTTACAAGCGATGCATCGCCCATCCCCCAATATTTATGATGGCGAGCTGTTGGAAATGACAGCGACCCTGATCCCTGATTTAAAGCGGGTTGCACGCACAAAAGGCAAATGTGCGATTTATATTGGCAATGGTCATGCGGCGTGGGAAGCCTCCCTTTCCAATGTATTGTCCGAGGGTGATCGTGTTTTGGCCCCGATTACAGGACTATTTGGGCATGGCTGGGCGGATATGGCGCGTGGTTTGGGCGTTGAAGTTGATGTGCTTGATTTCGGCAAGCAAAGCCCGATGGATATGGCGCTGATCACTCACGCGCTAAAAGAAGACACAGACCATCAGATTAAAGCCGTTTTAGCCGTTCATGTGGATACATCCAGTTCAATCCGCAATGATTTTACTGCGCTGCGCCGTGCGATCGATGATGCAGGGCATCCCGCGTTGTTGATGGCTGATTGCATCGCCTCATTAGGCTGTGATCAATTTGAAATGGATGAATGGGGCGTCGATGTTATGGTCGCGGCCTGTCAAAAAGGTTTGATGGTCCCAGCGGGCGTTTCATTCGTATTCTTCAACGAAAAGGCAGAGGCAGTGCGCAATGCGATGCCACGTGTCAGCCGTTATTGGGACTGGGTTCCGCGCGGTGCTCCTGAACAATTTTGGCAGTATTTCAATGGGACTGCACCTACGCACCATTTGTTTGGGCTGCGGGCCGCATTAGATATTATCCACGATGAAAGCATTGAAAAAGTATGGGCACGTCATGCCGTCCTGGCCCGCGCGATTTGGGCGGCTTGTGATGCGTGGGGGCAGGTCGGTTCGCTTAAGATGAACGTGGCTGAGGCTCAGAATCGCAGCAATGCAGTGACATCCTTAAGTCTTGCATCCCCGGACGGCACAAGATTGCGCGAGTGGGTCGAGACCAACATCGGCCTGACCTTGGGCATCGGCCTTGGTATGGGGGGAGAAGGCGAACGCAGCTCGGATGGTTTCTTCCGCTTTGGTCATATGGGCCATGTGAATGGTCAGATGATTATGGGCCTTTTGGGCGGAGTGGAGACAGGTTTGACTGCGCTGAATATCGAACACGGTACTGGTGCGCTTGAAGCTGCAGCAGCAGTGATCGCCAAAGGATAGACCTTATTCTGCTGCGTCTTTTAGCGCTTTGGGAAGTGCAAAGGTGAACAGGGCCAAGTCTTCTGATGTTCCGCAGCTTATGCGGATGCACCGGTTTTGCGGCGCGACAAAGGGCATGCGAACGAACAACCCTTCTTTGATCAATGCGGCCAGGACCCTTTGTGCAAATGCAGCGTCTTGGCCGCAATCTATTGTCACAAAGTTGGTTGCTGACGGGATCGCACTAAGTCCATTTTCGCGGGCAATCCTTGTGATCTGATCACGTGCGTTGCCGATGCGTGCAACGGTTTCAGATAAATATGCTCGATCTTGCAATGCTGCTAACGCACCTGCTTGGGCCGCGCGATTCATACCAAAGTGATTGCGCACCTTGTTGAATGCGGCAATGAGATTTGGATGCCCGATAGCGTATCCAACGCGCGCCCCAGCCATCCCATAGGCCTTTGAAAAGGTGCGCATGCGGATCACTCGCGGGTCATCTGGATTTACTTTTGCTGCGGTGCCATCGGGGGCTGTCTCAACATATGCCTCGTCGAGAACCAACAAGCAGCCAGCAGGCAAAGTATCTAGAGCCGCTGTCAACGTTTCCCCCTTGTGCCATGTCCCCATTGGATTGTCGGGGTTGGCAAGGTAAGCTAATTTGGCACCGATTTCGGTTGCTTTGCTAAACAGCGCTGCGGGATCTTCATAATCATCAAGGTAGGGGACTTTGTGCAAAGTGCCGCCAAAGCCTGCTACGTGATAATTGAACGTCGGATAAGCCCCGTCTGATGTGACGACGGCATCGCCATCTGCAACAAAAAGGCGGACCAAGTAGCCTAATAAGCCATCAATACCTTCGCCAACAGCAATATGGTCAGCGGTACAACCGTGGTGTTTGGCAAGAGCATGGCGCAAGTCATAGCTTTCTGGATCGCCGTACATCCATTGGGCGGTTTCGGCCATGGCCTGAACTGCCTTTGGGGATGGGCCGAACACATTTTCATTCGCTCCAAGGCGCGCACCAAAGGTACGCCCTTGTGCCCGTTCTTGGGTTTCGGGGCCCACAAATGGCACGGTTGATGGCAATGATTGGGCGAGATCGGTAAAGCGAAAATCTGTCATTTCAAATGCGTAGCCTATGGCGCTGTGGGCGGGCAACCCTTGAAAACGGTGCGACACGTGCTTACTTGAGAATGATTCGCAATTGGAGGTTTCGAAATGGCTAAGATGACACGTCGTGGATTTATGGCAACAACAATGGCGATAGGCGCGATGCGTTTCGTCCCTGCTGGTGTTGGTATTGCGGCAAAAGCTGCGCAGGGGCGTTGGATCACCAAACTGGTATATGATAAAGGGCTTGGCATGATGCGTGCGGTTGAACGCTTCGTTCCCTAACGTCCTGCTGGTATTTGGCGCGCCAATCGTCTGTTGTGTCCCCAAGCATTTGGAGAGACATCATGAGCCGCATATCCGTCACCTATGAAAATCACATCGCGCATGTGCGCTTGACCCGCAGCGACAAAATGAATGCTGTGGATCAGGAAATGATTACTGGGATCATTGCTGCAGGTGATGAGATTGCGGCATCTGATGCACGTGTTGTTGTGCTGTCTGGCGAGGGACGTGCGTTTAGCGCGGGCATCGATATTGGCAGCCTTGGACAGATGATCGGTGTCGATCCGGCAGGGCAGTTGATGCCACGCACCCACGGAAATGGAACCACAAATCAGTGGCAAGAGGTCGCTATGATATGGTCGCGCCTTCCTATCCCAGTGATCGCGGCGCTGCACGGTCCTGTGTTTGGGGCAGGGTGCCAATTGGCGCTGGGGGCTGATATTCGCATTGCTGGACCAGACACCAAAATTGCGGTGATGGAGCTGAAGTGGGGCATCGTGCCTGACATGGGTGGTATGGTGCTACTGCCGAAATTGGTGGCACCTGATGTGATGCGCAAACTAACCTACACCGCAACGCCTGTCTTGGCGGATCAAGCGTTGGCTTGGGGATTGGTCACTGAATTGGCGGATGACCCATTGGCTGCGGCGATGGAATTGGCGACAGAGATTGGAGGGCGCAGCCCATCAGCCATTCGTGCGGCAAAGCGATTGATGACCTTAAGTGAAACGGCATCAGACACAGAAATCTTGTTGGCCGAAAGCCAAGAACAAGCTGTGTTGGTTGGAACACCTGAACAAATGGAAGTGGTTGCAGCGACGTTACAAAAACGTCCAGCTGTCTTTAAGTAACGGTTGCGCCCGCGAATAGGGCGCAACGGTATGATTAATTAGCCAAGTTCAGAGATACGAGCCAACGCGCCTTTCAACTTGGATTCTTCATCCTCGCGCAGTGCTAGGTTGGCTTTGGTCTCTTCAATGACTTCAGCCGGTGCACTGTCTGCGAATTTTGGGTTGTTCAGACGGCCACGCAGGCCACCCAATTCCTTGGCCAATTTGCCCAATGTCTTTTCAAGACGGGCCTTTTCAGCCGCAACATCGATGATGCCGTCCAGCGGAATACCGAATGCGCCGCCGCTAACGGCCAAAGCCGCGGTGCCTTTTGGCATTGTATCAACCGCTGTTAGGCTTTCGATACGGGCAAAGCGTTTAATCAACGCCTCGTTCTGATCCCACGCAGATGTTGCCGCCGCGTCCATGCCCACAACGACCAACGGCACGAAATCACCACCTGGTACGTTCATTTGGGCACGGGCCGAACGGATCGCCTCGATTATCGCAACGGTCCATGATAAATCAGCGTCCGCTTGCGCGTCAACCAGATCGGCGGCGGTGTATGTTGGCCAGTCGGTGTGAACCAACATCTTTGGACGCTCTTTAGCGCTCCACAACTCTTCTGTTACAAACGGCATAATCGGGTGCAACAGGATCAAGCATTGATCGAACGCCCATGCATATGTCGCCTTGGTTTCAGCCGCCGCAGCTGCGTCATCACCGTCCAAAACGGGTTTGGTGAACTCAAGGTATTGCGAGCAGAAGGTGTTCCAGACAAAGCTGTAAAGCGTGCTGGCCGCATCGTTGAAACGGTAGGTTTCTAGGGCTGCGTCCACGGCTTCGCGGGTTTTGGCAATCTCGCCTTTGATCCAGTTGTTCAGCGGCAGATTTGTTTCTGGCACACCGTCCGCGTGGGGTACATCAAACGTGCCTTTGAAATCGCCGTAGGTGCCGGCATTCCAAAGCTTCGTCACGAAGTTGCGATAGCCCTCAATCCGTTTCGTATCCAGCTTCAACGCACCACCAAGAGAGGCCATTGCCGCATTGGTAAAGCGCAGCGCGTCGGCACCGTATTCGTCGATGATGTCGAGCGGGTCGATGACGTTGCCCGTTGATTTGCTCATTTTCTTGCCATGCGCATCGCGCACAAGGCCGTGCAAATACACGTTCTTGAACGGGATTTCATCGACAACAGCCAGTTGCATCATCATCATCCGCGCGACCCAGAAGAACAGGATGTCTTGGCCTGTGATCAGGTCGGAAGTCGGGAAGTAGCGTTTGAGCGCGTCGGTTTCTTCGGGCCAGCCGAGGGTGCCGATAGGCCAGAGGCCGGAGGAGAACCATGTGTCTAGGACGTCGGGGTCGCGTTGAATACCAATTCTATTAATGCCTTCTCTAAAGTCTAGGTACGGAAATGCAACTTCCCGCCCAGAGCGAGCATATCTAGTAACGCCATCTTCTTTTTCTACGTCGAAAACTTCGCAGTTCTCAAAACCACGAGACTCGTAGTCTAACTTAGCTGCTGCCATTGCTTCTTCTTCGGTTGCATAGCAATAGAACTCCTTAGCTGGACCTCTCCAAACCGGTATCTGGTGCCCCCACCAAAGCTGACGCGAGATGCACCATGGCTCGATATTATCCAGCCAGTTGTAATAAACCTTCTCTCCGCTCTCTGGCATGATTTTCACATCACCATTGCGCACTGCATCCAGCGCAGGCTGAACGATCTGGTCCGTGTCCACAAACCATTGGTCCGTCAGCAACGGTTCGATCACAACCTTGGAGCGGTCGCCGTATGGCTGCATGATCGGCTTGTTCTCAACGTAAGGGATCAACGTTGTTGTCTCTTCACCCTCATCATCCGTTGTCGTGACAGGCACCATAACAGCCAGCCCCTCATCGGTGATGTCTTGGACAACCTTCTTGCGCGCCTCAAAGCGGTCCATGCCACGGTATTCTTCGGGCACAAGGTTCATCGCGGCGATCATCGCCTCGTCGAATTCTTGGGTGCCATTCGCAATCGCTTGGGCCACGGCAGCTTCTTCAGCATATGGCTTACCATCGGCGCGCATTGCGGCTTTCGTGTCCATTAGGTTGAACATCGGAATGCCGCCACGTTTGGCAACTTGATAGTCGTTGAAATCGTGGGCACCCGTGATCTTCACCGCACCAGATCCGAAATCCTTGTCAGGATATTCATCCGTGATGATCGGGATCAGGCGGCGGAATTCTTTTGGACCAACAGGAATTTCGCACAACTTGCCAACGATAGGCGCGTAACGTTCGTCTGATGGATGCACAGCAACCGCGCCATCACCCAGCATGGTTTCTGGACGTGTGGTTGCGATTGAAATGTAATCGCGGGTCTCTTCCAACGTGACATTCCCGTCCTCATCTTTTTCGATGTAGGTATAAGTCGCGCCACCAGCGAGTGGATATTTAAAGTGCCACATGTGGCCCGGTGTCTCAACATTTTCGACCTCAAGATCGGAAATAGCTGTTTCGAAATGCGGGTCCCAATTGACCAGACGTTTGCCCCGATAGATCAGGCCCTTGTTATACATTTCAACAAAGACTTTGATTACGGCGTCAGGAAAGTTGCCCGACATGGTGAAGGCTTCACGGTCCCAATCGCAAGACGCACCAAGGCGTTTGAGCTGGTTGATGATCTGACCGCCGGATTCTTCTTTCCACTCCCAAACCTTTTCAAGGAACGCATCGCGCCCCATTTCAGCGCGCGAAGGTTGCTGTGTCTCGGCCAGTTTGCGTTCCACAACCATCTGCGTGGCGATGCCCGCGTGATCGGTGCCCGGCTGCCATAACGTGTCAAACCCCTGCATACGCTTCCAGCGCATCATGATATCTTGAAGCGTGTTGTTGAACGCGTGGCCCATGTGCAAAACGCCCGTGACGTTTGGCGGTGGTATCATGATGCAATAGCTGCTGGCCTCTGGCTTGGCGTTTGCGCCTGCCACAAAACAACCTGCCGCTTCCCATGCTTGATAGAGACGGGGTTCTGCGGTTGTCGCGTCGAATTTCTTTTCCAGCGCCATGGCTACGGTATCCTTTGGTCGTGGGTGTTTTAAGTTAAAACATCAGATAGCGAAACGCACGCGCAAGGGAAAGGCACTAAGTCTTGATCGGGGCCCCACCTACAAAGGAATTGCCATTCACATAGTCACAGGGCGCTTCTTGCATTTCCAAATGCAGACCATCGTCAATGTATGGGTGGGCGCGCGCCAGTGCCTCGTCGACATCAATGCCAAGGCCGGGGGCTGTTGGAGGGGTGATAAAACCGTCCTCAACGCGAATGCTGCCTTTGATCAATTGGTCGTGGAATGGGGTTTCAATGCACTCACACATCAGGATGTTGGGGATGGATGCGGCGTACTGGATGTTGGCGGCCCACTCGATTGGACCCGCATACAAGTGCGGTGCCATCTGCGCGTTGTAAACCTCAGCCATCGCGGCAACCTTTTTCATCTCCCAGATACCGCCTGCACGGCCCAGTGCAGGCTGCAAGATCGCGGCGGCCCCGCTGCGCAAGACGGGGGCGAACTCGGCCTTTGTGGTCAATCTCTCACCTGTCGCAACAGGCATGCGGGTGCTGCGTGCCACTTGGGCCATTTGCTCCACCGCGTCTGGTGGCACAGGTTCTTCATACCAGAGTGGGCTAAAGGGTTCGATGGCTTGGGCCAACCGAATGGCACCCGCAGTGGTGAACTGGCCATGGGTTCCAAATAGCAGGTCCGCCTTATCACCAACGGCCTCGCGAATAGCTTTGCAAAAAGCCACCGACTGGCTGATGTCACTCATGGCAGGCATATGTCCGCCACGCAGGGTGTAGGGGCCAGCAGGGTCAAACTTAACCGCAGTGTATCCCCGCGCCACGCAATCAAGTGCAGACTCGGCAGCCATCTCTGGTGAAGTCCAAAAGGCATTTATGTCGTGGTGAGGCAAAGGATAAAGGTAGGTATAGGCGCGGATGCGATTATTCATGCACCCGCCAATTAGGGCGTGAACAGGCCGATCACGGTCTTTGCCCAAAACATCCCAGCATGCGATTTCAAGTCCAGAAAATGCGCCAATGACAGTAAGGTCAGGGCGCTGCGTAAATCCAGAGGAGTAAACACGGCGATACATCAATTCGATGTTCTCAGGGTTCTCGCTCTGCATATGGCGGGCAAAAACGTCCTCGATCACAGTTTTCATCGCAATCGGCCCGACAGAGGAAGCATAGCATTCCCCCCAACCAACGATGCCGGTGTCCGTTGTGACCTTAACCAAGATCCAATACCGACCGCCCCATCCAGGTGCGGGTGGCGCTGTAACAATGACTTCTAAATCTTGCAGCTTCATAACGGGCCCAACTTCATCTTACCAAATAAACTCCGGGGAGATCGCCAAAGGCGAGCGGGGGCAGCGCCCCAACCCTACCTATCGAACATGATCACGTTACGTCGCGCAGAACCCGTTTTCGTATCCGCAATAGCCTCGTTGATTTGATCCAACGACCAACGGCCAGAAATCAATTCATCCAACTTTAAACGCCCTTGCGTGTACAAATCGACCATCCATGGAATATCGCGCTGAATAACAACGTCCCCCATCTTTGATCCAATCATGCCCTGACCAACAGCCGCCAACATGACGGGTTCAAATTCAGCCATTGCGCCTGAATGTGGCATGCCCACCATGATGACCTTTCCACCACGGCCCAGATACTTAGGGGCATCCTCATAGGCTGGGATCGCGCCCACGGTGACGATAACCGCTTCCGCACCGCGCCCACCCAATGCCTTATAGCTTGCGCGCCATGGTTTTTCGGCAGTGGCAAGCACACCATGGGTTGCGCCAAATTCTTTGGCGATGGCCAGTTTTTCTTCACTCATATCAACGGCAACGATGCGTCGCGCACCGGCAATGCGCGCACCTTGAATGGCGTTCAGGCCAACGCCCCCAGCACCAATGACGACAATGTCTTGTCCAGCACGTAGATTGGCAGCGTTAATCACCGCCCCAACGCCAGTAATCACGCCACATGCAATCAGGCTGGCAGCATCTTTTGGAATGTCAGGAGAAATCTTGACCAATTGGCGTTGGTCAACGACGACTTTTTCGGCAAATCCACCGGTTGCCATCGCTTGGTGTAATTTCCCACCGTCAGCTGTTTTGATCGGCCCGTGGTCGCCATCATAAGAGGTTTCGCAGACCGTTGGCTTGCCGCCAGCACAGCTTGGGCATGTGCCGCATGAACGGATCAATGTCACAACAACACTGTCTCCTACCGCCAATCCGTTCACACCATTACCGACAGCACTAATGCGACCTGCGGCTTCGTGGCCGTAGACTGCTGGCAATGAGCCGCCCCATGCGCCACCAGCGAATGAGATGTCGGAATGGCAGATCGCAACAGCGTCTAATGTTACTTCGACTTCGCCCATTTCAGGAGAGCGCAGTTGAATTTCCTCAACACGCAAGGGTTCTCCAAATGCGTGGCAGACGGCGGCTTTAATTGTTTGCATGACGGCTCCATTAGCTCAGGCTTTTGATCATGCTGGCCTGTGTCGGCGCATAGCTCAAGAAAAAAGGTAACGTTGGGGGCCGGACTGCTTATTCCGTAGCGTCACCTGAAGTGCGGTGCCGCATGAACAGCGCGATTGCGATCAGCGTTAGGATAAGTGCCAGCAAGAATGGTGCACCTGGCATGTAGAAGGGAGCGGTTTCAGCGGTGAATGCGGCAAACGTAGTTGTCATCAACATGGGTGATATGATCATGGCCAGTGCGGACAATGATGTCAGTGCGCCTTGCAACTCCCCTTGTTGATCATCTCCAACGGCCCGTGACATCAATCCTTGAAGCGCTGGCGAAACAATCCCTGCTAGTGCAGCAACAGGGATAAAGAACAAGGCAACGGTTCCAGATGTCACAAGGCTTAGAAAGCCAAACGCTAGTATATCAAAGAACAATCCGTAAATGATTGTTCCCCGTTCCCCCAAATATTTGATCGCTGGTCGGATCAGAAACCCTTGGACAACCGCCATCATGATCCCAAACAGCCCCAAGGATAATCCGATGGTGGCCGGATCCCAATCAAAGCGTTCCTTGCCAAAATAGCTCCAGATGGCGGGGTATACAGTGTGCGCTATCGAATAGACAAAATAGACGCCAAGTAGCGTACCGATCATTGGCAACTTGCTGAGGGCTTTAAACGCGCCAAACGGATTTGCGCGTTTCAGTGAAAATGGACGCCGGATCGCGTCAGTTACTGTTTCTTTCAACACGACCCATCCGAACAATGCATTTAGTCCAGACAGAACTGCGGCGGCATAGAACGGGGCGCGGGTGCCGTATTCGGCCAACAAGCCACCAATCAATGGCCCAAGGACAAAGCCGAGCCCGAAGGCCGCACCGATCAATCCGAAATTGGCGGACTTATCCTCGGGTTTGGAGATATCCGCGATGTATGCATTCGCGGTTGAGTGTGTCGCGGCGGTAATTCCGCCAATTATGCGGCCAATTAGAAGTAACCAAATGGTGCCTGCGACGGCCATCAGTAGATAGTCAGCGGCCATTGCCACCAAGGAAACCAACAAGATCGGACGGCGCCCGAACCTATCAGATAGTCCGCCCACAACAGGTCCAAACAGGAACTGCATCGCGGCAAATGACGTGGATAACAACCCACCCCATAAGGCGGCTGCCCCCAAAGTACCGCCACCCACTTCGACCATCAAATCGGGCATTACGGGCATAATAAGACCAATGCCCATCGCATCGATCATGACGGTGAACATGATGAACAGTACGGGTAGGCGCATTTCTAGAGGGCCTTAACAGCTGCAGCGAAAGCGCGCGCTTCATTGGGCGCACATCCCATTTGTTCTGTGGCTTGGAATGTCGCAGGGGAAATCGATGGATGCGCGGCCTGTGCAACTGTTGCTAGTTCTTGACCCGATTTCATCGCCTGTGCGCATAGCTTTTTAGTTTCCGCTTGGGCATCGGGGCGCGGCATAGTTTCAGCAAGTGCAAAGCTCAGTGCTTCGGCGTGAATTAACCCAAGCCCACCCAAGGCATCGTTCATATTGTCGGTTTGGGGCGTCATGTTGGCGCTTAGTATTTTCGCATGGGCCAATGCAGATGCACCGGACAACATGATTTGGGGCAGTGTCATCCATTCAGTGAACCATGCAACACCATCGCGTTGGTGTTGGTGAACCGCAGCTGTGTGCAGGCAGCTACGCAGGCCTGAAACCTGATTTGACAGCGCGACAATGGCTGATGGCGCGACTGGGTTTTGTTTTTGTGGCATTGTGGATGATGCACCGGATGTTCCAAGTGTGACTTCGTCGATCCCACCAACGCTAAGCCCAATCAGGCTTTGGCCCATCGCGCCTAAGATTGTAGTGACCCGTGCGCTCCAATCCGCGATCCGTAACACCGGGGTGCGGTCTGTATGCCAACTGCGTTTCGGATCAATCAGGCCAAGGGCTGCAGCCAAATCCGTGCGTGTTTGATCAGCTTTGGGGCCAAGTGCCGATGACGTGCCTGCCGCGCCGCTCAGGGAAACCCAAAGAGATGAGGCGCGCAGTTCGTCTAATTCCTTTAGTGCACCAAGCAATGGCATGCCCCATGTTGCGATTACAGCACCCCAACTGGTGGGTGTCGCATGCTGGCTATAGGTGCGGGCAGGCATTGGTTGGTCTGCATATTCCGCCGCTTGTTTTGCAAGCGAGTTTAGGACGGTTTTGATATCGGTTTCTGCTAGCGTCAGCGCTTGGCGCATACGCAACATCAACGCGGTATCAATGATGTCTTGGCTTGTTGCACCCCAGTGGGCGAAGGCGCTGTGCTCTGGTGCTTCCATTTCTTTGCGAAATGCAGCGACCAACCCAGGAACGCACACACCGTTTTGTCCTGTTGATGCAGCGATGGCACCTGGATCGACGGTGATCTCAAGGCTTGCGCGATGGATTGCAGCGCCGCTTTCGTCAGGGATTACACCCAATTTGCCTTGGACTTTTGCCAATGCGCCCTCAACCAAAAGCATAGCCCGAATGGCTGCACTGTCCGTAAATAGGCGTCCAGTGTCCCCTGATGGAAACAATTTGGCGTAAAGTGGGCTGTCAAAAACGGAAGCTGCCATGGGTTAGATATGTCCTGTACTGCGCATGAAGTCTGTCAAAACCTGTGCATACTCGATGGGTTGCTCGACGCAAGGCAGGTGGCCAGCTTTACGCATCAGATGGAAGGTGCTTCCGGGAATAAGATCAACGGTTTCGCGCACCAAATCGGGTGGGGTTGAACCATCTTCTGACCCAGCAATGCCCAATGTCGGCAAACGCAGGCCTGAGGTCGGCGTGTAAAAATCAGTACCTGAGATAGCCGCGCAACAGCCAGTGTAACCTTGGACGCTTTGTTGGGCCAACATGTTGCGCCATAGTTCAAGTTCTGGGCCCGCACAAAACGTTTTGCTGAACCAGCGTTGCATCACGCTGTCGGCCAGTGCTTCGATGCCTTGCGTTTGGACAATATTAATGCGGTCCGACCACATCGGAGCATTGCCGATTTTTGCCGCTGTGTTGGACAAAACCATTGCACGGATCAGATCCAGACGCTTCACGGCCAACCCTTGTGCGATCATGCCACCAATGGACAGACCTACAAATAGGGAGTCTTTGAAACCCGTATGATCCATCAAATGCTCGGTGTCGGTGATCAACGATCCCATGGAATATGGGGCAGGTGGGCATGCGCTTAGGCCATGGCCACGCTTGTCGAACCGCAAAATGCGCAGACTTTTTGGAAGCAAAGGCAGGATTGGATCCCATAGGCGCAAATCAGTGCCAAGAGAGTTGGCGAACACAACCGGTGCGCCGTCCTCCGGTCCATCAATCCTGTAGTGCAGTTTTGTGTTTTTAAGATGCGCATACTTCATGAATTAGCCTCGTTTGTTGCGATCGTTTAAGCGCATATGCGCGATGATCTGGCCGTGATCTGACGCCAGTTTGTTATAGGGGGCTTCTGGATGGCTGCCGTCTGTCAGGTGATCGTTCAACACGCTGAAATATTCCATCTCACCGATGCTGTTAGGGGTGTCAGCCATAAAATGGCGGGACATATAGATCTGATCGATGCTTTCAAAATTGCCACCAAAGGCTGCAGTGAACACCATATCGCGAGCTGATTTGCGCACGAATTGTTTTTCAGCCGAGTGCAAGCGCACGCGTTCGATATCTTCGGTGATCTGGATGTTTTGTTCTTTTGAATAGCGATCATTCGAGGCTTTGGCATCATGGCGCAGCATCCAAGAATAGTTTTTGAACGGGGCTTCGCCGCTGATGATTTCGCTGCTGACTGCGTGTTCGCCGTCATTGAAATCGCCCATAACCATGACAGGATTGCCAGCATGCAGTTCTTCAACAATCAAACGGCGCAACACGCAGGCTTCGGCCATGCGGCGCATTGAGGCACGCATTGCACCCATCGCGCGGCCAACTGGATCGTATTCAGTCAGAACTGCTTCGGCTGGAAACTCTGCACCTTCAGGCACATCATATTCACCCAGCTTTGATTTCAGATGGCAGTTAAATATTGTGACGACTGCATCGCCAACAGGAACACGGACCTTAAGGATCGGGCGTGAAAGGCGTTTGAGGACATAGCTGCCTTCCTGACTTTTACCGGTCCATTTGATTTGGTCTTCGTCCAAGTCTTGTATTACCTTAGGTTCACCGACAAAACCAAAGCGCGAAAGAACCGCAAGGCCCGGTCGGCGTTCACCGGCACCACCATCATTCAGGTTTGGTGCATATGCGAGGGCTGCATTCGTATAGGGGGTGTAAGCCAGTTTGCGAAAAATTGCGCGTTTGCGGTAGCGTTTGGTTTTGTCCGGAATATGGGCAGCGTTGTCTTCGATCCCTTCGGCGTCGGCCTCTGCGATCACATCACGCAGCGCGCTTTCCTCAAATATCTCCTGAAAACCAACGATATCGGCATTCATGGTTTGCAGCTGTTCAGACAGCCAATCTGCTTTCCATGCGTATTCTTCTGGCGTGTATTTTTGGAATTTGTAGTATTCTTTGTCCTCACCAATTAAATTTTTGACGTTGAAACTGGCGATAGTAAAATTGGTCATATCAAACTCCGAAGCGCGAAAGGGCTGTTTGGAAAAGGGCTGCGTCGACGTTACCGCCGGAAATAACAACGATAACATCATCGCCTTTGATTTGGTCGGGCAGGTATAATGCAGAGGCAAGAGCGATTGCGCCTCCAGGTTCTGCAACAAGTTTCAGGCGGCTAAAGGCCTGCGCCATGGCCTGCATTGCTTCGTCTTCAGAAACGGTTAGGCCCGAACCACATAACCGCTTCATGATAGGAAAGGTAATGTCGCCAGGTTGTAGCGTTATGACCGCATCACAGATGTTACCAGAGGTCGCTGCATTGCTGCGAATTACACCGTCTTTGAGTGAGCGGGCGACATCGTCAAAGCCCTCAGGCTCAACAGGGCGCACCAACATGTCAGGCGCATCCGCTTCCAAGGCAAGGGCGATGCCGCTGGTTAGACCACCGCCGCCACAACACACAATAACCTCAGCTTTGGTGACGCCATGTTCGGCCGCTTGGGCTGCGATTTCAAGGCCAACGGTGCCTTGGCCAGCAATCACTTCGGGCTCATCATAGGGTTTGATCAAGGTTAGCCCGCGTTCTTTAGACATAGCCGCACCAATGGCGTCACGGCTTTCGCCGTCGCGGTCATATAGAACAACTTCGGCACCTAATGCTTTTGTGTTCGCGATCTTTAGGGCAGGGGCATCAGATGGCATGATGATCACGGATGGCACGCCGTGTGAACGCGCGGCCAAGGCAACACCTTGTGCGTGATTGCCACTCGAGAATGCGATCACACCCTTTGCACGTGTCGGTTCGTCGAGTGCCGATAGGGCAGACCAGCCACCTCGAAACTTGAAACTACCCGTGTGTTGCAAACATTCAGGTTTAACCCAAACACGGCGGCCAGCAATTTCATCCAAAAATGGCGAATTCAGCAAGGGCGTATAACGTGCGTGACCCTGAATACGTTGTGCCGCAGCACGGATCATTTCGATGTTCATGTCAGGTCCTTCAAAAGCGCGAGCGGATAGGGTTTGGGGGTTTGGATTAAAGCCCGACAATTTTGGGAATGTCGATCAGGTCGTTCAAGACGTGTTTTGGCTTCCATGGCATACGGTCCATAGGTTCGCCAGAACGGTTTACCCATGCGGTTGTGAACCCATAGCCAGTAGCACCCGCGGCGTCCCATCCATTTGAGGATACGAACAACACCTCATCTTTGGCGCATCCGAACCGTTGCCCCACAAGGTCATACACACGTGAATCAGGTTTGAAGATGCCAACACTTTGCACGGAAAGATTGTCATCTAATAAGGTTTCGATCCCAGCCGATTGGACTGCACCATCCAACATATCGGGGGAGCCGTTGGACAATATGGCCGTGTTCATGCCTGCTGCCTTTAAGGTTTGCAGCATCTCGGGAACCTCTGGATAGGCCTGTAGTTCCCAATATAGCGCAAGTAGACGTTCGCGTAGCTCTGCATCACCATCAACGCCGCATTTCTCCAATGCCCAATCTAGGCCGTCTTGGGTCACTTCCCAAAAGTCGGTGTGGGCCTGTGTGATGGCACGCAGCCAAGTGTATTGTAATTGTTTGAGACGCCAGTGTTCTGCCAGTTGTGGCCACGTGTCCTTAATCTTGGAAAATTGTGGTTCGCTTGCTGCTTGGCGTGCTGCAGCAGCCACATCAAACAGAGTGCCGTAGGCGTCGAAAATACACGTGGTAATAGGCATGTATCGTCTCCTTCTTTTTCAACACAGTGGCACGCGATATAGCGATCGAAAAGGCTAAAAGATGGGTTTACCCGATGATCGGTTCGGGGCAGTGTGCGCGAAATCTAAAATACGGCACAAAGGACATCATCGTGACCAAGATCAAAACCGGCGACAACGTGAGCATCCACTATACTGGAACTCTTGAAGACGGCAGCGTTTTTGATAGCTCAGAAGGCCGTGAGCCACTGGAATTCGAAGTGGGTTCGGGCCACATCATTGTTGGTCTTGATGAAGCGATGCCTGGCATGGAAGTTGGCGAAAAGAAGATCGTACAAATCCCGTGTGAATTGGCTTATGGCGAAGCCGTTGAAGAGATGAAACAAGCCGTGCCACGTGAAGGTATTCCCGAGGATATTCCATTGGAAATTGGCCTTACGCTTCACATGCAAACGCCAAGCGGTCAGCCGTTGCCGGTGACTGTTGTTGCAATGGATGAAGCCACTGTAACGCTTGATGCAAACCACGCACTTGCTGGCAAGACGCTGACATTTGACTTCGAAGTTGTTTCAATCAACTGATTAAAGCGGGCTGTTAATGGCCTGCTTGCATTTCGCTAAGCATTTTTTCAACTTCTTTGGCCATTGCTTGACTGTCAATGGCATCACTTTCTAATTGGCGGGTGATGCCTCTGCGCACTTTGATCCGGTCTTTTGGCATAGTTTGACGAATGCCTGGAGCGTGAGGTGTCTCTTGGACGGCTGCAAGCTGGGTGTTTTGTCGTGGTTTCTCGAGGTAAAGCACAACATCTTCCACCATTTCTGGATATAATCGCAGTGTTGTTGGTGCGCCGATAAGGAAGACGTAAAACAGAACCCGCCGCATTTTATTAGAGCGCCGCGCACGTGTTTCGCGACGGGCTAAAAGCTTTTCAAAATGTGGGGTCTGTTTTTTCATGGTGACATTGCTACTTGCAGCTGTGGACCATGTTAGGGCGAAATTCGGGCGAATTTATGCGGGTTATCCTGCATGCTCCGCCCGAATTCTATTTTTTTTACAGGTGATCTGGCTGTGGCATGCCTAAAACGTGGTAGCCGCCATCAACGCGAATGATTTCGCCTGTGGTACAAGCCCCAGCGTCAGATGCAAGATAAACAGCTGTGCCACCAACTGCTTCTAATGTTGCGTTCGAACGCATTGGCGCATTTTGATCTGTGTGTTTGTATGTCTTGCGTGCCCCGCCAATCGCGGCGCCTGCCAGTGTCTTCATTGGGCCGGGTGAGATTGCGTTAACGCGAATGCCTTCTGGTCCAAGATCGTTGGCAAGGTAACGTGTTGCTGATTCAAGAGCTGCTTTAGCAACGCCCATTACGTTGTAATTTGGTACAACGCGATTTGAACCTTGGTAGGTCAATGTCAACAAGGTCCCGCCATTTTCAGTCATCAATGGGTGCGCACGGCGGGCAACCTCGATGAAGGAATATGCTGAGATATCCATTGAATGCTTAAAGTTAGCGCGGGAGGTGTTCAGAAAACGGCCTGTGAGTTCTGACTTGTCAGAAAACGCGATAGCGTGGACGACAAAGTCGATTGTGGGCCAGCGTGAACCCAAAGCATCGAACGCTGCGTCTAGGCTTGCATCATCCGTTACATCTACGTCGACCATGAAGTCGGAACCAACAGAGGCTGCCAATGGTTCAAGACGTTTGCCGAATGCTTCACCTTGGTAGGTAAAGGCAAGTTCGGCCCCAGCTTCGGCCATCGATTTTGCGATCCCCCAAGCGATGGAACGTTCATTGGCGACACCCATAATAAGGCCGCGTTTTCCTGCTAACATATTGGTCATAATAAAATTCTTACCCGTGATATTTGGAAAGGATCATTGATCCATTGGTGCCGCCAAACCCAAACGAGTTTGTCATAACGCTATCAAGGCCGGCATTTTGCTTGGTCTCAAGTGCTATTTCAGAGGCGTCGAGCGCAGGATCAAGGTTTTTGACGTTGATCGAGCGGGCGATGAAATCATTGTCCAGCATTAGCGTGCTAAAAATTGCCTCTAACGCGCCAGCGGCACCTTGAGCGTGACCTGTCATAGACTTGGTCGAACTAACAGGTGGCGTGTTGCCTTGGCCAAAGACGCGGCGTACCGCTTCGATTTCGCCAACATCACCGACTGGTGTGGATGTTCCGTGTGCGTTGATGTAGCCAACTTTACGGCCTTCTGGCAGTGTTGACAGTGCGAGGCGCATTGCGCGCTCTCCACCCTCACCAGATGGCGCAACCATGTCGTGGCCGTCTGATGTTGCTGCGTAGCCTGTGACTTCAGCATAGATTTTCGCGCCACGTGCCAACGCGTGGTCCAGATCTTCAAGGACAACGATACCGCCACCACCTGAGATTACAAAACCATCACGGTCCGCATCAAAGGCACGGCTCGCTTGTTCTGGCGTGTCGTTATATTTGCTGCTCATCGCGCCCATAGCGTCAAACAGGCAGGATAATGTCCAATCCAGCTCTTCGCCGCCGCCTGCGAACATAACGTCTTGTTTGCCCATCATGATCTGTTCCGCTGCGTTGCCGATGCAGTGGAGGGATGTGGAACAAGCAGAGGTGATCGAATAGTTGATCCCTTTTATCTTGTAAGCAGTTGAGAGGTTCGCGCTGACGGTCGAAGACATGCATTTTGGAACTGCGAATGGGCCGATGCGTTTTGTAGCACCTGTCTTTGCAACCGTTTGGTGCGCTGTCAGCATTGCGGAAGTGGAGGGACCACCAGAACCTGCAACAAGGCCCGTGCGTTCATTCACGATTTCCGCTTCAGTCAAACCCGCGTCAGCAATGGCTTGGGCCATAGCAATGTGCGCGTAAGCGGCTGCTGGGCCCATGAAACGAAGGGTGCGTTTGTCGACGTGCTCAGCGACATCCAGTTTGAGCGTACCAGCGATTTGGCTGCGAAAGCCGTGCTCGGCCATTTCTGGGCTCGCGACGATGCCAGAAGTTCCGGCCTGCAAGCTTGCAAGCACTTCTTCAACATTATTTCCGATGCTTGAGACGATCCCCAAACCTGTGACGACAACGCGGCGCATGGCGCTCTCCTTGTTCTGTGCTGGGTCTTAGAACCGACCCGACCATGTTTTTACAACTTAAACCGAAGTAGGATTAGGTTTCAGATAATGCAACTTTCATGTCTTTGACCATGTAAATAACTTCGCCGTCTGCTTCTACAATCCCGTTGGCCACGCCCATTGTGAGGCGGCGGGTTTGGATCGCTTTGGTAAAGTCGATTTTATAGGTAAGTTTCTTGCGGTCAGGGCGCACCATGCCGGTCAATTTAACTTCGCCCACACCCAATGCATAGCCACGGCCCTGCCAGCCGCGCCAGCCAAGGTTAAAACCGGTGAGCTGCCATAATCCGTCTAGACCCAAGCAGCCTGGCATTATCGGGTTGCCAGGGAAGTGGCAGTCAAAAAACCAAAGGTCAGGCGTGATGTCAAATTCCGCAACAACGTGCCCCTTGCCATGCTCGCCGCCATCACCTGAGATGTCCGTGATACGATCCATCATCAACATGGGTGGGGCTGGCAATTGCGCATTGCCCTCGCCGAACAGTTCGCCGCGCGAACATTTTAGTAGGTCGTCCTTGTCAAAGCTTGTTGGGTAAAGGGACATGTTGGCGGCTCTCCGTATCATATTTAGTATTACCCCTCCTCTACCATCGCAATTTGTGGTCCTGCAAGGGTAGGACGTCGTTGTTGTGCGCTTAGAAACTTGATGTGGTCTTTGCGGTGCATTGTGAGGGGGGTGACAGTAATATTGGGCAACCAGCGCGGTAATGTGCAGTTTATGCCCAATTCATGGAAAGGAATTGAAAACATCCGCTGGTCACACTAGATGTTATTTGAGAATGTTTTGCAAAGGCTCAATTGTAATGTCGCAAGAACAAATAGGCACGAACTGGTTGGCAACCGCTGGGCTTCGCCCTACGCGTCAACGCGTGACTTTGGCGGCTTTGCTGGTTGGAGATGGCCAACATCGTCACGTCACTGCCGAAAGCCTGTTCGACGCAGCCCATGCTAAGGGCAATGCTGTGTCGCTCGCGACTGTCTATAACACTCTCAGTGCGTTTTGTGATGCAGGACTGATGCAAGAGGTCACTGTTGATGGTTCAAAAAGCTACTTTGACACCAATACACATGAACACCCGCATTTTTATTGGGAAGACGAAGCCAGATTGACGGATGCACCATCAGAACAGTTGGTGATTGCGCAGTTGCCGGACGCACCTGAAGGTGCGGAGATCGCATCCGTGGATGTCGTCATCCGTCTACGCCGCAAAGTCAAAAATTAACCCAAGTTTGAGTTGGCATTTCAAGTGATGGGCTTGCCCTAACACATGATTGCAAACTAGCGTGAGCCTAAGAGTTCAGGAGCACATGCATGACACATCCACTTATCACGCAAGATCACATCGAGACCTTCCAGAAGGACGGGGTTGTTATGATCAAAGGATTGTTTGCGGATGAAGTGGATATGTTGCGCGATGGCGTCGCCCGCAACATGTCTGATCCTGGGCCACATGCCGCCGAGAATTTGCATAAGGGTGAGGCGGGTCGCTTCTTTGATGATTATTGCAACTGGAGTCGTATTCCTGAATTTGAAAATGTTATTCGCAACTCTGCTGCTGCCGAAGTCGGCGCGGATCTTATGCGGTCCAATTCGGTGCAATTGTTTCATGATCACGTTCTGGTCAAAGAGCCCGGTACCTCAAAGCCAACACCTTGGCACACGGATGGCCCGTATTATTTTGTTGAGGGTCAACAAACGGTTAGCTTTTGGTCGCCTCTAGATGCCGTAACAAATGCCAGCTTGCGCTGCGTTGCCGGGTCACATTTGTGGGAAAAACCAGTTTTGCCGACACGATGGCTAAGCGAAACAAATTTTTACCCAGACGACGAGACATATATGGCCGTGCCTGATCCTGATGCCGAAGGGATGAAAGTCGTTGAGTGGGAGCTGGAACCAGGCGACGCTGTGGCGTTTAACTATAATATTCTGCACGGGGCGCGTGGGAACGAGGCTACAACCAGACGGCGGGCATTTTCGCTGCGCTTGCTTGGGGATGATGCACGCTATGTGGAACGCCCGGGGCCGACGTCACCACCATTCCCGGGACATGATATGACCCTAGGACAAAAGCTTCGCTCTGATTGGTTCCCGACATTATTTGAACGCTAATTCTGATCTATATTAGAACCACTGTCCCGGTTCCATCAGCCCCAGATCAAGTAACTGACGTGAATGCCATTCAAAGGCTGCAGAGTTGTGCCATTTGAAGGTAGGGATGTCGAAGGTGCTGCCTGGATTTTGTTTTAATGCCTTGGCTGTTCTGAACGAACAGATGGCAGATGTCAGGTTGTGATGCCACGGGCAGGCATATGTATTATATTCTTCGTCATTAAAGGTGTGATCTTCACACAGTTTCAGACCCTCTTTGGATTTGAAGAGTGCGATGCGGTCAATCTTACGGCGATTCAGAGGGACGTGTTCTTCATAGCGCCAGCGCAATCCACCGAAGAAATCCAATTGACGGTCTTTAGGGTGGTTGTGGTTGTTGATGTCCGGGCGCGCCAGTGCGTAATAACCAGAACGATCAAGGTGGGCGCGATCTAAGGACACCGCATCTGGGTTAGCGTCCAGATCATCAGAATATAAATCGACAACATAGGTTAGCATCGAATGGCGGCGTTCCTCGGTATGGAATGACAGCATTTCACCAACAGTACGTGTTTCGCAAAATGGGTGGAACAAATACTCTGCGTTGAAGCAGTAGTACATCCAAAGACCGGGGGCCGCAGCAATCACGCTGTTGACCGCAAGTTCCATCGCACCTTCGCGTGCCATGTTATATCCAACGCGGTGAACCACGTCTTGAAGATCGCGTGGCAATTCAAAAACGTCGGGCATGAAGGCAATGATACTGGCGAATCCTGCCTGCTGATGATGGCGCAGTGTCGTTGCAATTTCCACATCATCCTCAACGAGAATGATCGCGACAGGCCCTTTGGCCAAGGCCGCGGCCCCGTCTTTTAAGAAAGTCTCTAGGTCTTTGTATTGTATCGGATGCTCGTTTTGAGTGTTGTTGCTAAATTCCTTCAAATCGGCGCGCATTGCAAGCGGCACTTGCCCCTGCTAGATGACGCTCAACCGCCAAAATCATACCGGATCATGACTATGACTAGCCCAAAGAAGCTCTTCATCAAAACCTTCGGCTGCCAGATGAACGTCTATGACAGCGAACGCATGGCCGAAGCGCTGGGCGGCGAGGGTTATGTCGAGACGAAAAGCCAAGAAGAAGCAGATATGATTCTGCTAAACACTTGCCATATCCGCGAAAAAGCGGTTGAAAAAGTGTATTCTGACTTGGGCCGGTTGAAAAAGTTCAAAGAGGCTAAGCCTGATCTTAAGATTGGTGTGGCTGGATGTGTTGCACAGGCTGAAGGCGGCGAGATTATGCGTCGTCAGCCGTTGGTCGACTTGGTTGTTGGGCCGCAATCTTACCACCGGCTCCCAGAAATGGAGGCTTTGATCCAGCAGGGTAAACGCGCCTTGGATACTGATTTTCCTGAAGAGGACAAATTCGAGAAGCTTAAAGCACGCCCTAAAGCCCCGCGTGGCCCGACGGCATTTCTGACTGTTCAAGAAGGTTGCGATAAATTTTGCGCTTTCTGTGTAGTACCATACACGCGCGGCGCTGAAGTAAGTCGCCCGGTAACACGTATTCTTGATGAAGCACGCAATCTTGTGGAACGTGGTGTGCGCGAAATTACCCTGCTGGGCCAGAATGTTAATGCTTACCACGGTGACGGTCCAAAAGGGACCGACTACACATTAGCACAGCTCATCTGGGAGCTGGATAAGGTTGATGGGTTGGAACGTATTCGCTTCACCACCAGCCACCCCAATGACATGACAGATGAGTTGATTGAGGCGCACGGAAATTGTGCAAAACTGATGCCGTATCTGCATCTTCCTGTCCAATCAGGAAGTGACCATATTCTAAAACGGATGAACCGCAGCCACACCGCAGAAAGCTATTTGCGCGTGATCGAACGCATTCGCGCAGCGCGCCCTGATATTGTATTGTCAGGTGACTTTATCGTGGGTTTCCCCGAAGAGACTGAAACGCATTTTCAAGAGACCCTCGATCTGGTCGAACAAGTTAAATACGGCTACGCATATTCCTTCAAATATTCCACACGCCCCGGCACACCCGCAGCGGAACGCGCCTTGGTAGATGCCGTTGAGGCCGATGATCGCTTGCAGCGTTTGCAGGCATTGATCACAAAGCATCAGCGCGAAATTCAAGATGGTATGATTGGTCGTGAGGTCAGTGTTCTTTTTGAAAAGCTTGGACGCGATGAAGGGCAGATGGTTGGCAAATCCGAGTACCTACACGCGGTGCATGTTGCCAATGCAAATGCCCAAGTCGGGGATATCGCAAAAGTAAGAATCGTTGATGCGGGTACAAATTCGCTGAAAGGCGAAATTCTCTCGTAGGGTAAACGCAGCATTATCCGGCTTTGAAAGCTTCAAAAGCGCAACTTTTTTGTGAGTGATCAGGGTAAAACCACCACATCTTGTGAATACACCTTCACACGGCGTCAATTATTACCTATCAATTCGTCATAATAGCACGATCCAGCGTTTTTTTGACGTCCAAGGCTTTTGCGGCGGAACAAAAAAAAGGAACAGGGCTGTGGGATATAAGTTTTCTAATGCCGTACGTAACGTTCTGGCAGGGACAGCTGCAGCGGCAGTCGCTTTGTAATTGGTGGGACAAGCGTATCTGCGCAAGGTCTTTTCGGACGCAAAAAAGCGCAAAACGATCAATATGTCCCAACTGTCTGGATCGATCCGGATGGATGTGAGCACTGGGTTACGGACGACGGTGTTGAAGGCTACATGTCGCTTCACACAAGCCGTCAGGGTATTCCGGTTTGTCTTCGTGGTAACGTTTGTGGCGTCATGAACTCCGACCAGTTCTTTGCTACCAATAGCGCAAAAATTTCTGGTGCAGGACGTGAACGTTTGACCCAGTTCTTCCAGCAAACTGCTGCAACCAGCTACATCATCACGGGCCACACCGATGCGCGTGCTTCTGATGAATACAACATGAAGCTATCATACAACCGTGCGTCTTCTGTTGCTCGGATCGCCCAAAGCTCAGGCGCACGTATCGCCGACGTACGTGGCTACGGTGAACGTATGCCAGCAGCTTCAAACAAAACGGCACACGGTATGCAACAAAACCGCCGTGTCGAAATCATCTGTATTCGTTAAGGGGATCAAGAAATGACCTTTGTAAAAATCTTTACTGCCTGTTCGTTGGTTGCCTCTTTGGGTGCGTGCGAAATTGCTGGCAGCGGCAAAAAATCAGACAAAACAGTCGACCGTGGCTTTGACAAAAAACACCTTAGCCAATTGGTTGCGGGTGTTTGGGTCGATCCAAACGGCTGTGATCACTGGATCATCGACGACGGTGTTGAGGGCTATTTGTCTCAACGTCTCGACAAATATGGTAAACCTGTATGTTCAGGTGTTGCACAACTGAACACGGTGACTGGCCCGTTCAAAGCTGGTTCCACATTTGGCGATCCAATCTAAGCCGACCGTTAGACTTAGAATTTGGGCTGTAGCGTTAATCGCTGCGGCCCATTTTTTTGCGAATGATGAAAAGACACTTTTGTCCTATTGTGTCCAGTCGATGAAAACGCCACCCTTGTTAAAAGACAGGTTAACCGTGAATCAGGAGCGCATTTTTGTCCCCCATCGACGTACCTCTAGACTCTGCTGGGTCTAAACCTTCGAACCCCGAAGCACGGGTTGAATTCCCTGACAACCGTTTGTTGATGGATGTGTGTGGAGAATTCGACAGCAATCTTACAACGATTGAAACATCACTCGAAGTGCAGATCGTGCGACGTGGCAATTCGATTGTTGTGATGGGTGATGACGTTGCACGCGACCGTGCGATTGAAATTCTGAACGCTCTATACCAACGCCGCGTCAATGGCCGTGATGTTGAGGCCGCGGATGTCGACCGTGAACTGCGGATGGGTGGCCCAGATGAAGACGTGGGCAAGCGCAATTTGGTCAAAGGTGACCAATTGGAAATGCCCGTTGGCGCACGTTTTGAGATTAAGACCCGCAAGAAATTGGTTGAACCACGCACCGATGCACAAAAAAACTATGTGCAATCGTTGTTTGAAAACGAATTGGCGTTCGGCATTGGCCCTGCAGGTACCGGTAAAACCTATCTTGCGGTAGCTGTCGGTGTTTCGATGTTCCTCTCCGGTAAGGTCGATAAAATCATTTTATCTCGTCCAGCCGTTGAAGCGGGTGAGCGTTTGGGGTTCCTGCCCGGAGCGCTGGAAGAAAAAGTCGATCCATACATGCAGCCGCTTTATGATGCGCTCAATGACTTTTTGCCTGGCAAACAGCTTGCCAAACTACGTGAAGAAAAAATCATTGAGATTGCACCCTTAGCTTTCATGCGTGGCCGCACACTGTCCAGTGCTTATGTGGTTTTGGATGAAGCGCAGAACGCTACAACGATGCAAATGAAGATGTTTTTGACCCGTCTCGGTAAGGGATCAAGAATGGTCATTACGGGTGACCGCACACAAATCGATCTGCCGCGTGGTGTGCCATCAGGGTTGGCCGATGCAGAACGCCTGCTTAGCAAAATTCCTAAAGTCAGCTTCAACTACTTCACGTCTAAAGATGTGGTCCGTCATCCTTTAGTTGCTGCAATTATCGAGGCGTATGAGGCGGACGAGCCTCATAACCAGTCCAGTTGATGGTCAAAGACCAAGGAATCGCTGAAGTCGATATTGTTGTGGAAGATAAACGATGGCTTGCGGTTGACTTACAAACCATTGCAGATCAGGCAGTCGCTGGCGTTTTAGCACGTCTTCAGTTTGATGGAGAGGACGTTGAGGTCGCTATTCTCGCTTGTGGCGATGCACGGATAACTGAACTGAATGCGGATTTTCGCGAAAAGCCAACTGCCACCAATGTGTTAAGTTGGCCTGCTGCGGAACTTAGTTCTCAGGTCGCGGGGGGGCTTCCCGACTGCCCAACCGCCGATCCTATGGGTGGTGTTGAATTGGGCGACATTGCAATCTGCTATGATACATGTGCATCCGAAGCGGCGGCTGCAGGTAAGGCCATGCAAGACCATGTGATGCACTTGATGATCCACGGGACGCTTCATTTGCTAGGTTTTGATCACGTGCGTGACCAAGATGCCACGTTGATGGAAGCGTTAGAGGTAGAAATACTTGAAAAAATGGGCATAGATGACCCATATTGCACAACATAGGTAGAACACTCTGCCGCGAAAAACTGGCAGAATTCCCTGCCTCTACAGAACGGAACCCAATGGGCGACACTGACGACGGATCGTCTGGCGCAGCGCAACGCGCGCAGTCAGACAATGTAGCGACCACCACAACGATTGCCGTTCCTGTTTTGGAACCATCTGAAACTAATGGGACACCGACGCGAAAAGCTGGGTTTCTAACCCGCTTGATTGCGACGCTCAGCCCAACTGATGGAAGCGCAGAAGTTCAAACGACCCCGCAGCCGGCACGTTTCAAATATAGCCATGGCATGTTGAACCTGCGCCGCATGCGGGTAGAAGACGTCGCTTTGCCCAAGGCCGATATTATTGCAGTCTCAATAACTGTGTCCTTGGAAGAACTGGTTGCTAAGTTCAAAGAAAGCGGCCTAACGCGGTTGCCTGTCTATGACGGTACACTTGATACCCCTGTTGGATTCGCCCACCTTAAAGACCTTGCCTTGACCCACGGCTTCAATGGTGGTGGTGAAACATTTGATCTTGCAAAGATGTTGCGGCCCTTGCTGTTTGTTCCACCATCCATGACGATTGGCGTTTTGCTGACTAAAATGCAGGCCGAACGGCGTCACATGGCTTTGGTCATTGATGAATATGGCGGTGTTGATGGGTTGGCAACAATTGAGGATTTGATCGAGCAAGTTATTGGCGAGATCGAAGACGAACATGATGTCGACGAAGACCAACATTGGAACCTCGAAAAGCCTGGTGTTTACTTGGCTCTAGCCAAAACGCCCCTTGAGGATTTTGAGACCGAAGTGAACTTGTCTTTGACTAAACACGAAGACGTGGACGGCGAAGACATCGAAACGCTTGGTGGGCTTGTTTTTATGTTGGCTGGGCGCGTTCCTGCACGCGGCGAAGTTGTTATGCATCCAGATGGCACCGAATTTGAGGTTGTTGATGCAGATCCTCGCCGGATCAAACGCTTGCGTGTTTGCCTGCCTGATCACGCCGGATGATTGATCGGTTCAAAGCGTTGCCGCTTTGGGTACAAAGTCTGGGCGCGATCTGTGTTGGTGGCGTGGGTGCGCTGGCCCAGCAACCATTCGGTTTGGTACCGCTGATACTTGTTATGTTGATGCTGGGATTTGCAGCACTATCGGCGTCTTCGAACTTGCGCCATGCGACATGGTTAGGATGGATGATCGGCTTTGGTTACTTTCTGATCACACTTCAGTGGATAACAGCACCGTTTCAAGTGGATGCACAGCAAACGGGATGGATGGCACCCTTTGCACTTATCTTGATGGCTGGTGGAATGGCGTTGTTCTGGGGGCTGGCATTTGTGTTGGCAGGTTTTTCAGGACGGCTTTGGGCATTGATTTTCACATGGCCCTTGGCTGAACTGCTACGCGCCTATGTGTTCACGGGTTTTCCATGGGGCACGCCTCCGCAGGCTTTGGTGGATGTCCTAGCAGGGCAAGCTTTGGCGTGGGGCGGTCCACATGGTGTCATGTTGGTCATGTGCGCTGCGGCTTTTGCGATCTTCCAATCTGCGAAAATGTCTAAGGTGGTGACGTTTGGCGTTGGTATTGTTGCGCTCGCAGTTACCCTCAGCCCACCTTTAGCTGGTAGCGCGCGATTGACGGAACACATCGTCCGACTTGTTCAACCCAATGCCCCACAACGCGACAAGTGGAACCCAGAGAAGTTTGGGGTCTTTATCAATCGATTGCTACAATCGACGCAGGCGGGCGATGTGCCTGACTTGGTCCTTTGGCCTGAAACCGCGCTGCCGTACCTTGCACACAATGCACCTGAAATCTTGCAAGCTGCAGGTGAAGCGGGGCGAGGTGCGCCCGTTGCCCTCGGGATTTTGCGGGCTGATGGGCCGACACTATACAACAGCATGGTGGTTTTGGACTCCGTTGGCCAAATCACGGCAACCTATGACAAGCATCATTTGGTGCCATTTGGAGAATACATGCCGTTTCGCCCAGTTCTGTCTGCCCTCGGACTGCACGTATTCGCCGACATGTTCGGTGATGGCTTCGGTGATGGGGGCGGCGCGCAGACACTTGATTTTGGGCCGCTGGGCAAAGCACTGCCATTGATCTGCTACGAGGCCGTTTTCGCGCATGACGTTGGCGGGGCTGCGGAAAGACCAGATTTTCTAATACAACTTACAAATGACGCATGGTTCGGAACGTTTGCAGGGCCAAAGCAGCATTTGGCACAGGCTAAAATGCGCTCGATTGAACAAGGCCTGCCAATGGCGCGCGCCGCCAATACGGGGATCAGCGCTATGATCGATCCTTATGGCCGCGTATTGAAAAGCCTCGCGTTGAATGAAGCGGGCTATGTAGATGCCTCATTGCCGATGCCGTTGCCACCGACGATTTATAGTAAGCTTGGCGACCTGCCGATTGCACTTCTGTTGATTTTTGTGACTTTCATGGTTCTTTTACCTAAAATGAAGCTTGGCCGCAGCCGCGACTGATTGACTGCCCGACCGAGGGCGGTTATCGGGAGCCCGATGTCCCACAACGGCTTCCTGAAGTGGCACACATAAAAACATTGGAGCACTATATGTCCCGTAAAAATTATACCTTCACATCGGAATCTGTTTCCGAAGGCCACCCAGATAAACTGTGTGATCGCATTTCGGATGCGGTGCTTGACGCGTTCTTGAGTGAAGAACCTGAAGCACGCGTTGCAGCGGAAACTTTTGCAACAACCAATCGCGTTGTCATCGGTGGTGAAGTCGGATTGTCGGATCAATCGAAACTTAAAGACTTCATGGGGCGTATTGATCAAATAGCACGCGATTGTGTCAAAGACATCGGTTACGAACAAGATAAGTTCCACTGGAACACGATTGAAGTTACGAACCTACTGCACGAACAGTCAGCTCACATCGCTCAAGGTGTTGATGCGGCGGCAGACAAAGATGAAGGCGCAGGCGACCAAGGCATTATGTTTGGTTACGCGACAACTGAAACCGAAGAGCTGATGCCGGCCCCGATCCAATATTCCCATGCGATCCTTCGCCGTTTGGCTGAGGTGCGCAAGAACGGTACAGAACCAGCTTTGGGTCCAGACGCGAAAAGCCAGTTGTCGGTGATCTACCGTGACGGCAAACCAGTTGGTGTCTCTTCAATTGTATTGTCCACACAGCACCTTGATCCAAATCTTGAATCTTCTGACATCCGTGCGATCGTTGAACCATATATCCTTGAGGTTCTTCCTGAAGGCTGGATTACCCCTGATACTGCATGGCATGTTAACCCAACTGGTAAGTTCGTAATTGGTGGACCAGATGGCGATGCAGGCCTAACAGGCCGGAAGATCATCGTTGATACTTACGGCGGTGCAGCACCGCACGGCGGTGGCGCATTCTCTGGTAAAGATCCAACAAAGGTTGACCGTTCTGCTGCATATGCTTCGCGTTATTTGGCAAAAAACATTGTCGCATCGGGTATGGCTGAAAAATGTACTGTTCAATTGAGCTACGCAATTGGCGTAGCCAAGCCGTTGTCGATCTATTGCGATACATTCGGCACGGGCCAAGTTGACGATGCCATTATCGAAAAAGCGATCGATAGCGTCATGGACCTGACACCACGCGGCATCCGTTCGCACCTTGGTTTGAACAAGCCGATCTATCAGCGGACAGCGGCTTATGGCCACTTTGGCCGTGCGCCTGAAGCTGATGGTGGTTTCAGCTGGGAGAAAACGGATTTGGTAGAAGCTTTGAAAAAAGCCGTTTAACTTTAGTTACATAATTTTTCAGACGGGCAGCGATCATTCTTGACGCTGCCCGTTGCCGTTTTTAAAATCTACTAATCGATGGTATTAATCGGTCTGTTCCTTAGCATACGCTTGCCTTGATGCGCTGCGCTGGCTAAACCGCGGCCATGACACAACCTGTACGCCCACACCGCAATTTTTATGGCCGCCTCAAAGGCAAGCACCTCAAGCAATCGCAAGAGGGCTATTTGGCCGAAGACCTTGATGCATTGTCCCCGGGGGCAGTTGATTGGGCTGTGAACCCCGACCGTAATAATCTGGATCTGAACGCCTTGTTTGAAGGCAAGCCCACGTGGCTTGAAATCGGCTTTGGTGGTGGTGAACACATGGTGCACCAATGTGGTCAAAACCCTGATGTTGGCATCATCGGATGCGAACCCTACATCAATGGCGTCGCTATGCTTCTGGGTAAGATCAGAAAAGCGGGTGTCAAAAATCTTGCGGTTTATCCGGGTGACGTACGCGATATGTTTGATGTGCTGCCTGATGCATCGATTGACCGCGCGTTTCTTCTTTACCCTGACCCGTGGCCGAAATCGCGCCACCATCGTCGTCGTTTTGTAACCGAAGAACATCTTGCGCCCCTTGCACGCGTTCTGAAACCGGGTTCAATTTTTCGCGTTGCGACTGACATTCCTGACTATGTGCGTCAAACCATGCAGGAAGTCCCAAAACAGCCATTTGAATGGACTGCTGCGGGACCAGAAGATTGGCGTGTGCCTTGGGATGATTGGATCAGCACGCGTTACGAACAAAAAGCGCTACGCGAAGATCGCACACCGCATTACATGACCTTTATCCGTAAATAGGCATTTCGCCTTTCGACTGGACCAAAGTCTGCGCAGACGATAGGTCTGGCGCTAACTTTAGACGATTTGAAAGACTGCATATGTCCAGCCACGGCACCCCAATTCCGATGACATCCTACGCTTGTGGGCCACTTAATGGGCACGCGGAAGTGCCGGGTGATAAATCAATTTCTCACCGGTCTTTGATTTTAGGTGCGCTGAGTGTCGGCGAAACCAAAATCAGCGGATTGTTAGAGGGGCAAGACGTCCTTGATACCGCCAAAGCTATGCGTGCTTTTGGGGCCGAGGTTACTGATCTGGGTGAGGGAAATTGGTCCGTGCACGGCGTCGGCGTTGGGGGCTTTGCAGAACCTGAAAATATCATTGACTGCGGAAACTCTGGAACAGGCGTGCGTCTGATCATGGGCGTTATGGCGACATCACCAATCACAGCGACCTTTACGGGTGATGCTAGCCTGAATGGCCGCCCAATGGCACGTGTTACTGATCCTTTGGCAGAATTTGGTTGCCAAAGCGTTGGCCGCAAAGGTGGCCGTTTACCAATGACACTTGTTGGTGCCGCAGATCCTGTCCCTGTGCGCTACGTGGTGCCTGTGCCATCCGCGCAAGTTAAATCAGCGGTTCTGTTTGCAGGTCTTAACGCGCCCGGAAAAACAGTTGTCATTGAGAAAGAAGCGACACGCGATCATACGGAACGTATGCTTGCTGGCTTTGGCGCTGAAATCACGAATGAAGTAACGGATGAAGGCCGTGTTATCACGCTGACCGGCCAGCCAGAATTGAAGCCACAAACGATTGCAGTTCCACGTGACCCATCCAGCGCTGCCTTTCCAGTATGTGCCGCGATTATCGTTCCGGGTTCGGATGTTTTGGTGCCAGGTATCGGCCTGAACCCAACACGCGCAGGGTTGTTCACAACACTACGCGAAATGGGTGCAGACCTTACCTATGAAAACGAACGCGAAGAAGGTGGCGAACCTGTTGCAGACCTGCGCGCACGTTTCTCACCTGATCTGCACGGTATTGAGGTTCCAGCGGAACGCGCTGCTAGCATGATCGACGAATATCCTGTGCTTTCCGTCGTTGCGTCCTTTGCTACAGGTAAAACACATATGCCAGGTGTCAAAGAGCTGCGCGTAAAAGAAAGCGACCGTATTGATGCAATGGCAACGGGCTTGCGCGCCAACGGTGTCGAAGTCGAGGAAGGACCAGATTGGTGGTCCGTAAATGGCTTGGGCCATGGCAACGTCAAGGGTGGGGCCACATGTGCCAGCCACCTTGATCACCGCATTGCGATGTCCTTCATGATCATGGGCATGGCAGCATCAAACCCCGTATCACTTGACGACGGTGGACCAATCGCAACGTCATTCCCGATTTTTGAGGGATTGATGGGCGGTCTGGGTGCTGACGTAAGACGCGACGGGTAATGGCGATTACGACAAAAACGATTGCGATTTTGGCAATTGCTTCGGCGATTGGATTTGGATCGCTGGTCGTTTTGGCTGAAATTTATCTAAGTGTTGGCTTTGGACTGCTGGATGGTCGCCTTAACGGCTATGACGTTGAGGCTGTAAACAAATATCTTGCGTTGTTGTCTTCGGAAAACCGTCAGTTTTACATCGGCTCTTTCCGCGTATTGGACACCATCTTCCCTCCGCTATTGGCCACGACCTTTGCCGCGATCATTTGGACGCTAGGTAGCACCCTTTGGCGCACTACGGTCGTTTTCCCTCTGATCTATGTGATTGCTGACTTGCGTGAGAACGCTTTGGTCGGACAAATTTTGCAAGCAACAACTCTCGACGCTGAAACGGTTTCTAGTGCGAGCGATATGACACAACTAAAATGGTTGTTCACAGTACTGTCTTTCGCAGTGGTGCTATGGCTATGGCGACAAGGACGAACACAGGCATGACCGAACCATTTACAATTGCGATCGATGGACCTGCCGCAGCAGGAAAAGGTACGATTTCCAAGGCAGTTGCTTCGCATTTCGGATTTGCTCATCTTGATACCGGGTTGCTGTACCGCGCTGTTGGCGCAAAGGTCATGACTGGCAACGATGCGATTGAAGCCGCTGTTGGATTACGCGTCGAAGACTTAGAAGTCGACGGCTTGCGCACAGCCGAAGTTGCCCAAGCTGCTAGCAAAGTTGCAGTTATCGCAGAGGTCCGCGCAGCCCTCCTTGATTTCCAGCGCGCGTTTGCGCGTCGGGCAGGGGGCGCGGTTCTAGATGGGCGCGATATTGGTACTGTTATTTGCCCACAAGCCGAAGTGAAATTGTTCGTAACAGCCAGCGCCGAAGTGCGCGGTAAGCGTCGCTATGATGAATTGGTTGGGCGGGGGGATTCAGTCACTCTGGACGACGTGATCGAAGATGTGCGCGCCCGTGATGCACGTGACATGGAGCGGGTCGAGGCACCACTAAAGCCTGCTGAAGATGCGCATGTTCTGGACACATCAGCGCTAAGTATTTCCGATGCCGTAGCACAAGCTATCGCTGCAATCACACAAAGGGTTTAGTTGCTGGCACTTCCCTGCGGATTTTTTATGAGACTCGCAGGACAGTGTTTAGGTAACTGTCAGAACTTGATCACAATTTTGATCGTGATTTCAAACTTTGGACCTTTTGATAGAAGACGGACTATGTTTTCGCCCTCGGTCAAGCCTTTGTCGCCATACGCGCGATCAATCGCCTCGCCATCAATGCCATCGAACTTAATTCCCCAAGCCTTTGACAACTTTTGAATAAGCATCTTTGAAAAAACATGTACTTGCTCGCGTTTGTCATAGCCGTTTAGCTCTTTCAGCTCGCGATCAGAAAACCGAAGATCTACCGGCTTAGGGGCATCTTCACCTTTCTCAACGGTGGCCGCTGCGAGGAGTGAAATTATGAGACCGGAACCACCTTCAAGCGCGAGGGCTGTTGTAGGAAAAGAAATGGAACTCGCAGCCAGTAATGCGCCGCCTGATGAAAGCAATGTGCGTCGTGAAATCGTCATTGATGTATCCTTTGGTTAGATTTGATATCCTAAATTGCTGTTAAATACGGCTCAGAACAATCACCCATCTTGGTGAAAGTTCCCAACTTTCTGCTATGCTGGGCGACGTCCCCCAACCCGTCTCATGCGGCTGTCTTGGCTATAAGAGCGAGGTCGATAAGGTGGTTTTAACCACATAAAAAACACGACAAGCAGGGCTGGAAATATTCTGATCCGGCTCTACGTCGTAGAATGAAGTTATGAATTAAGGAGCTTCAAGTTATGCCAAAAACAGCAACTCGTGCCGGCAACCGCCTTATGGACCGCCCGGAATATGCGTCCAAGCAAAAGCCATTGACCGCTTCTGCGGAAACGACAGTGTTTGATGCGGTTTTGGATATGTCCAAGAAGAACTTTGGATCCGTCGTTGTAATTGATGATGAGCGCAAAATCTTGGGTGTTGTGACAGAGCGTGACGTGATGAACAAACTTGTGGCCAAAGGGTTGGATCCCAAAACCACGCTCTTGTCTGATATAATGACACCTGATCCGCGCATCGCGCGCGAGACCGACGACATGGTCGATTGGTTGCGCATCATGTCCAACGAACGTTTTCGCCGCTTGCCAGTGGTTGATGACGAAGGGCGCCTCAAAGCGGTATTTACCCAAGGTGATTTCGTTTCCTACACATGGCCGGACCTAATCTATCAAATGAAAGCGATCGCATCTGCGACTGTGTTCAAGAACTGGCCAATCGTTCTGATCGGCGGTGGTATCGGGCTTTACACACTGTTGATGGTGATTGTTTTACGCTCTGTCGGCTAAGGGCGACCTGTGGATGGCACATGGTAGACTTAGCGTTTCCAATTGGGCGAAGAAGGTCAGCTAATTCGTCTTTCAGCGTCAGTATTGCAAGGGGTGGCGGTTCATGCGGGGATCGCCAACAGCCCTTGCAATTTTACAGAATCTCGCATAATCACTCTCTTGTCGAAAAGGCGGGTTAACCGTTGGGCAAGATATTTACGGGGTTCGGTTTTTTGCCGACCCTTTTTTGTATTTCCCGATGCCGAACCGTTCGACCAATGAAACCCCAAAGACCGGCGGAGACAACCGCACGGCCAGAATCAAATATGTAGATTAGGAAATAGACGCCACATGGCAAATATGATGGACGAGTTTGAAGCACTTTTGAATGAAAGCTTCGAAATGGACACCCCAGAAGAGGGTTCCGTTGTTAAAGGCAAGGTTATCGCGATTGAAGCGGGCCAAGCTATTATCGACGTAGGCTACAAGATGGAAGGCCGCGTCGACATTAAAGAATTCGCAGATCCCGGTGAAGCTCCAAAAATCGCTGCTGGCGATGTTGTTGAAGTATTCCTCCGTCAGGTCGAAAACTCTAAAGGCGAAGCTGTAATCTCTCGTGAGATGGCTCGTCGTGAAGAAGCATGGGATCGTCTTGAGACTGCCTACGCTGGTGAAGCACGCGTTGAAGGCGCGATCTTCGGCCGCGTTAAAGGTGGATTTACAGTTGATCTTGGCGGCGCAGTTGCGTTCCTTCCAGGCTCGCAAGTTGACGTTCGCCCTGTGCGTGACGCAGGCCCATTGATGGGTCTTAAGCAACCATTCCAAATCCTTAAAATGGACCGTCGTCGTGGCAACATCGTTGTTTCTCGTCGTGCTATCCTTGAGGAATCACGTGCAGAACAACGCGCTGAAGTTATTGGCAACCTTACTGAAGGCCAAAACGTTGACGGTGTTGTTAAGAACATAACTGAATACGGTGCGTTCGTTGATTTGGGCGGCGTTGACGGCTTGTTGCACGTCACTGACATGGCATGGCGTCGTGTGAACCACCCATCTGAAATCCTGACAATCGGTGAAACGATCAAAGTTCAGGTTATCAAGATCAACAAAGAGACACACCGTATCTCCTTGGGCATGAAGCAATTGCAAGAGGATCCATGGGATCTGGTTGCTGCGAAATACCCACTTGAGTCTACACACACTGGTCGCGTGACCAACATCACTGATTATGGCGCATTCGTTGAGCTAGAAGCAGGCGTTGAAGGTCTTGTGCACGTTTCTGAAATGTCTTGGACTAAGAAGAACGTACACCCAGGCAAAATCGTATCTACGTCTCAAGAAGTCGAAGTTATGGTTCTGGAAATCGACGGCACCAAGCGTCGCGTATCTTTGGGTCTGAAACAGACACAGCGCAACCCATGGGAAGTGTTTGCAGAAACGCACCCTGAAGGCACTGAAGTCGAAGGCGAAGTCAAAAACATCACTGAATTCGGTTTGTTTGTTGGCCTTGAAGGCGACATCGACGGCATGGTTCACTTGTCCGACCTATCATGGGACGAACGCGGCGAAGACGCGATCCAAAGCTACCACAAGAACGACGTGGTTCAGGCTGTTGTATCCGAAGTTGACGTTGAAAAAGAACGCATCTCCTTGTCTATCAAAGGCATGGGCGGCGACAAATTCGCAGAAGCAGTGGGCGGCGTTAAGCGCGGCTCCATCGTAACTGTGACAGTGACAGCCATCGAAGAAGGTGGTGTTGAGTGCGAATATGAAGGCATGAAATCCTTCATCCGTCGTTCCGACCTGTCCCGTGACCGTGCAGAGCAGCGCCCAGAGCGTTTCTCAGTTGGTGACAAAGTGGACGTACGTATCACTAACGTCGACTCAAAAACACGCCGCTTGGGTGTCTCCATCAAAGCACGTGAAATTGCTGAAGAAAAAGAAGCCGTTGAACAGTATGGTTCATCTGACTCAGGCGCATCCTTGGGCGATATCCTTGGTGCAGCTTTGAACACCGGCGACGAATAAGCCTAATCGCTTAACGTTTTAAGATTGGGCCCCGCAGGCGACTGCGGGGCCCCTTTTTGTTTTTAAGCTAGGACGGTGATCCCACTGCCGTATTCAGCCTTAGGTGATCGTTTCTTAAATCAAAACGGTATCCAGATTTTTTGGCGTTAGGTGTTTTGTTGTGAACAGTCACACTTATTGGTTGTCGCAAACTTATATCTATGCGAGAACTTCCACAATTTAGGGTGGGATTATTTATGCTTGGACTTATTATATTACCGATGTTGTTGGGCGCTGCGTTTTTTTTGAAAATGATGGAAATGAATCTGAAGACCCAATTGGTCAACCAAGTTCAGAAGAACCGGTTCAAACTGATCCAGAAGAGAACGGCGATCTGGTCCAGTTCGACCGGAACGACACGCGATACAGTGGATCGGATGCAGCTGTCGAAGTTCGCGGCAATAATCTAGATAATATAATCCGTGCAGGCGGTGGTGACGATACAGTCGTTGCAGAAGGTGGTGATGATCGGGTCGACGGAGATGCCGGTGATGATACCCTTTACGGTAGAGATGGTGATGATGTGGTCTTTGGCGGCACTGGCGACGATCGCATCTTTCTTGGTATGGATGATGACGTTTCTAGCTGGACCGCAAAAATGGACCATCGGATATGTTCGGTGATGACTTCGTTCGCGGTGGTACTGGTGATGATTGGGTTTTAGACAACTTTGGTTCTAACCAATTGATGGGCGATGTTGGCAACGACACCTTGGTCGCCGTCGACGGTAACAACCCTGCGTATCAAAGCGTATCCGAAGCTGATTTTGGTACCACGGACACTCTAGAAGGTGGCGCTGGCAATGACTTCTTAGTTGGCGATGATGGCGATATACTGATTGGTGGTACGGGCAATGACGAATTTGGCGTCGATGTGGACTTCTCAAGGGACCAAGCGGTCGCTGAGATCAAAGATTTTGCCGTCACTGACGATGTCTTGTCCGTCTTTAGCAACTCACCCACGAGCGATGAAGAAATCGCATTTGCTTTTGATGCGGCGAGAGGTGGCGTTATTGCTTCGGTTGCATCTGAAGAGGTCGCAATTCTTGAGGGATTGGTAGCCTATGATATTGCTAATATCACGACCACGTTTTTCCATTACGACGAAGCTGGACTTACCGGGGGTTACAGTGAAGTTGAAGGTGGTGTTGTGAACATGCTTGCTGCTCAAATCCCGTACACTGGCACAGTTGCTGGCGTAGAGGTTCAAGCCAACGCATTGAACAACACCATCAACGCGGGTAGCGGCAATGACACTGTTGTCGGCCTTGATGGTGATGATCTGATCTCAGGTGATGCAGGCGACGATGTGCTTTACGGTAACAATGGCGTGGATAGTGTCGTTGGGGGTGATGGGGATGACCAAATATTCCTTGGTGACGGAGACGATGTGTCCGGTAGCTCCGAGCTGGCAGATGCGTCGCAGATGCTTGGCGACGATGTTATTCGTGGTGGTGCGGGCTTCGATGAAATCGTTGACCATCTGAGCGCAAATCAACTTTTTGGGGATCAAGGTGCTGATGTACTTGATGCGACAGACGGTATCGTTGCTGCGGATCCAACCGCATCCATTGCGGATTTTGGCACTGCCGATACGCTCAATGCCGGCGCGGGCGCAGACACTCTGATCGGTGATGATGGCGATACGATGATCGGTGGAACAGGGACTGACAACTTCACTGCCATTCGTGATTTCACGCGGGTGCAAGCCGCAGTTCAAGTTGTTGATTTTGACGTAAGCGAAGATGTCTTAACCGTTTCACAAAACACACCAACGGACGTGATTGAGTTTACGTTTGATGCTGCACAAAATGGTGTTGTTGCAACCGTTGCAGGGCAAGCAGTGGCTGTTCTACTGGGATTAGATGCTGCGGACATACCGAACATCTCGGCTGCGTTTGTGCCTGATGCTTAAGCTCCTTCCGCAGCAGTACTTGTGCCAGCTGTGACAACTACGGTTCCAATGTTACAAGATCTGTAGTTCTGCAAGTTTCTTAGGCTGAACTGAAGTGTTAGCGGCGAATCGTAGGTCCAGTTGCTGAAGTTTCAGGCAAAACTTTGCCAACTGGGCCAAAACGCTCGACCAAATAGGGCTGAAATACCCAAAGATACGTACGAAAGTCATGTTTTCCGAAGTGATGTCTATTCAGTTTTCGATAAACGTGCCTATAATCATCTGAATAGAATTCAATACCCTGGGGGATATCTAATGATCCGATCTGAACTGATACAGAAAATTGCGGACGAAAACCCACATCTTTACCAACGTGATGTTGAACGCATCGTGAATACGATCTTTGACGAAGTCACATCAGCGATGTCGCGCGGTGATCGTGTCGAACTTCGCGGTTTTGGTGCATTTTCGGTAAAACAACGCGATGCGCGTGTAGGCCGTAACCCTCGTACTGGCGAAACTGTAAGCGTCGAAGAAAAACACGTCCCGTTTTTCAAGACAGGTAAGTTACTTCGTGATCGTCTGAACGGGAACGCCTAAAAGATGCGCTATATTCGTTATGCTTGCATCGCGACCTTTGCGGTTGCATTGATTGCTGTTGCTTTGGCCAACCGCACTGTTGTCACCCTCAAGGTATTGCCTGATGAGATTGCCGGTCTGTTTGCAGTAAACCCATCGATCAACATACCGCTTTTTGTCGTGATTTTCGGTGGACTCATTGCGGGTCTCTTGGTTGGTTTTGTATGGGAGTGGTTCCGCGAGCATTCAATGCGCGCTGAAGCCTCCAAATCAAGTCGCAACGTGCGTCGCCTTGAGCGCGAGATCGCACGTATGAAAGGCCAAAACGCTGATAGCCAAGATGACGTTCTAGCCTTGCTAGACAAAGCCAGCTGATCTGAATGTCTAAATCTGTAGCGGTAAAAATCTGCGGTTTGACGCAGCCAAGCGAGGTTCACGCGGTTGCACAGGCTGGCGCGACCTATTGCGGCTTTGTCTTTTTCCCTAAATCACCACGCAACGTGTCCTTTGAGCAGGCTGCAGCAATGGCTGTTGAGGCCCCCGTTGGTCTGGGCAAGGTTGCGTTGACGGTGAATGCTGACAATGCGTTCCTCGATGCGCTGACGGCACAAGTGCCCCTAGATATGCTGCAGTTACACGGTTCTGAAACGCCAGAGCGGGTTTTGGAAGTCAAAGCCCGTTATGGCTTGCCGGTAATGAAAGCCGTTGGCGTTTCCGGTGAAGTTGATTTACCGGCTCTTGACGCTTATCAGCAGGTTGCAGATCAAATTCTTGTGGATGCGAAGCCACCTGGAAATGGCGATCTACCTGGTGGCAATGGGCTAACGTTTGATTGGCGTCTGGTCGCTGGTCGTCGGTGGATCGTGCCATGGATGTTGGCAGGTGGTTTAACGCCAGAAAATGCCGCCGAAGCGATCAGAATGACGGGCACGCGCCAGTTGGATCTTAGCTCTGGGGTGGAAAGCACACCAGGCGTCAAAGATCCCGCGATGATCCGCGCGTTTATGGACGCTTCCCAAGGCGTTTCCAAGATCCCAACCTTATAATTTCAGTACGGGATTGGGGTGCGGTGCGGTGTCCGCTTTACGCGTCCCAATCCATAAGCTACATCCGAATGAAGCGAAGTGGAGCACTCAGATGAACGACCTTTTCAATTCTTTTATGACTGGACCTGATGAGCAGGGACGGTTTGGTGATTTCGGTGGACGTTTCGTCTCTGAGACCTTGATGCCATTGATCCTTAGCCTTGAGGAAGAATACGAAAAGGCGAAGACGGACGACAGTTTTTGGGCAGAGATGGATTTCTTGTGGAAGCACTATGTGGGTCGTCCAAGTCCACTGTATCATGCTGAACGCCTGACCAAACATCTTGGCGGTGCCAAAGTCTACATGAAGCGCGACGAGCTAAACCACACTGGCGCGCACAAGATTAACAACGTGCTGGGCCAGATCATTCTGGCTCGCCGCATGGGCAAAAAGCGCATTATCGCTGAAACGGGCGCTGGTCAGCACGGCGTCGCAACGGCGACAGTCTGTGCAAAATTTGGCCTACAGTGCGTGGTCTATATGGGCGCGCATGATGTTGAGCGTCAGGCACCAAACGTATTCCGTATGCGCTTGTTGGGTGCCGAAGTTATCCCTGTGACTTCAGGTCGTGGCACGTTGAAAGACGCCATGAACGATGCGTTGCGTGACTGGGTGACGAACGTTGACGATACATTCTACTGCATCGGTACTGTAGCTGGTCCACACCCGTACCCTGCAATGGTCCGTGACTTCCAATCAATCATTGGCAAAGAAGTCCGCGAACAGATGATTGAAGCCGAAGGTCGTCTACCAGATACTTTGATTGCCGCAATTGGCGGTGGTTCAAATGCGATGGGCCTGTTCTTCCCGTTCCTTGACGACAAAGAAGTGAACATCATCGGTGTCGAAGCTGGCGGTAAAGGCGTGAATGCCAAGATGGAGCACTGCGCTTCATTGACGGGGGGACGCCCAGGCGTGCTACACGGCAACCGTACGTACCTTTTGCAAGATGATGATGGCCAAATCCTCGAAGGCTTCTCTATCTCTGCTGGTCTAGACTACCCAGGTATCGGACCAGAGCACGCATGGTTGCACGAAATCGGCCGTGCGAAATATGTATCGATCACAGACGTCGAAGCGCTAGAGGCATTTCAACTTTGCTGTACTCTGGAGGGCATCATCCCAGCGCTTGAACCATCCCACGCGCTTGCGCACGTAATGAAGCTGGCACCAACATTGCCTGCGGATCATATCCTGTGCATGAACATGTGTGGTCGTGGCGACAAAGACATCTTCACCGTCGCACGTGCACTAGATTTTGAAATGGGCGAATTTGTATGAATCAACATCGCATTGAATTAGTAAAGGCACCTCGAGTGAGGTGCCTTTTTTCGTTGTTGCCCTAAGGGGTTTGATCGCTGTATTGCGTCAATATGCGCAAGGGCACCGTCTGCAATGCGCGTTTGTGGGTCGCGGCCAAATTGACCCTTGGGGCGCATCCCTCATCATGGGCTTGCAGGAAACGGCTGGCGCATAAGCACCACGCGTCACCGGCTTTGAGCCCTTGAAACCCGAACTCTGGGCGTGGTGTGCTTAGATCATTGCCGACATATTTTGAATAAGCCAGAAATTCTGCAGTCATCACAGCGCAGACAGTGTGGCTGCCTTGGTCTTGGACGCATGTGTTACAGTGTCCATCACGGAAGAACCCAGTAACTGGATCAACCCCGCATAGGCCAAGTTGAGTGCCAAGGACATTTACGCTTTCTTCAGGTTCCATGCTCAATCCTTTACCATCGAGGTTTGTTGCTTGAGCATAACCTAGTTTGCGGGGATGGCTTCGCCAATATTTAAAAATTGTCACAAACGCAGGGTCAGTTGGAGTGACGCCAATCAACCCATCGCCCGTGAAAATCAACACGACCCAAGTGTAACGTCGAGTCGCCGGGCCACAAATGCAACGTCAGAGCTGCTCCAACGCCACCAGTGGCGTCTCCATCGTTCTCCATTGATAACCACGCCAAAGGCGTTTCAGCCGTCGCACGCGCCCCTGCTTGTTCAATCAGCTCAAGGCCACGTGCTTGGGATGAGTTCGGAAAATACTGCCATGCAACGGTATTCTGGATCAGATGCAAATGCCCTTTACGTGGATTTGCCAACCGCGTTTCCAACCAATCAATTGCATCACCCTTTTCAACCTCGACATTTATGGTCGCCGCCGCAGCTTTGGTCAGGGTCAATCGGTAGGGTTGATACGCCCACAAATATGAGGTGAGGCGCAACAGGTCAGGCGCAAGGCGCGGGTTCAGTGGATTAAGGTCTACACCCGCCCTTCCAGCAATATTGATCGAATTGGAGGGGGGAAGGGACCCTGTCCAATCGGGGCTCAAAGTTAACGCAGGCGTCTGTGGGCCAGTGATCTGTCCCGCAATGTCCAAGGCATAATGATCCCACATCAGGTTCAGGCCCGCACTTGCCCCGAGTTCTGACAATACGATTGGGCGCTGGAAATGTTCGAGCGCAACCTGTGCACCAGCGATTAGCGCGGCAGAGCGACGAACCTCATTGGTTTGTGGGGGGCTTTGGGTCCATTCAAGCATGAAATCTTCATGTGCGACAAGGGCATGTGAAACCGCAACTTCTAGGGCGCTATGGTTAAACGTGTTTGGTGGGTACGCGGCAATCAACGCGTCCGATTGACCTGTGGGAACCAAAGCATGAAGCCCACCGGCAATACGCAATGGTAACGAATGGCCAACGGGACCGATGTCGCCTGTATAGGCAGCCATCGCTTTGCCTAATTTGGTGTCCGATTGCCAGTTCTCTGAAAGTATGCGCAGCAATTGACCCATGAATGGGGAGTCTAGCCGTTCACATGAAACAGCTTGATCTTCAAAGGCTGCGCGTAAGGTCATTTAAAGCGATCCATCAGCTTTTGAATCGCGGATCTGTTGTCAGTGTCTGGCGCAGGTTCGACAGGTTTCTTTTTCGGTCGCTCTGTCACAACCTTTTCTGGCGGACGTTTGCCTGTACTTGGACGGGGCGGTGCAACGCGAAGGGCAACCGCATTCATAAACTTGGGTGGATCACCCGCGGCCAAAGATGGGGCTCCATCTGCGCAACCGCGCAGCACGTCATCCAACCAATCTTGTTCTGCTTTGGCAAAATCACTTAGCACAAAACCCGCAACACGATCTTTATGACCAGGATGACCAACGCCCATTCGAATACGACCGTAATCTGCGCCAATATGGGCATGGATTGACCGCAGGCCATTGTGCCCTGCATGACCACCAGACATCTTGAAACGGATTTTTCCGGGGGCAAGATCCAGTTCATCATGGAAAACGACAACATCTTCAGCGTCAATTTTGTGAAACTTCATCGCGGCCGCAACAGATTGACCAGAATTGTTCATGAAGGTTTCGGGCTTTAGTAAAACCGTGCGATCAGACCCGAACCTGCCTTCTGTTACCAGACCTTGGAACTTTTGTTTCCATGGGCCAAATCCGTGATCTGAGGCAATCATATCGAGGGCCATAAACCCAATATTGTGGCGGTTACAGGCGTATTTCGCGCCGGGGTTTCCCAATCCAACAATCAACTTCATGGCGTTCCCTCAATTCATACCTGTCTTTGTGGCAGACTAGCACAGGCAACAACCAGACCTCCACCACAGCGCCTACATCTTTTGATGAAACGAAAAACGGGGCCCCAAAAAGGAGCCCCGTTTCATTACCTCACACTCTTGCGAGTTGGGTTTAGCTTTCTGCAGGTGCTTCCGCTTCAGCTTCTGCTTCATCGTCGTCACCAGCAGAGCGAAGGCTCGATGGTGCGGAGATGTTGCCAACAACAAAGTCACGGTCGATCGTGGCTTTTGCGCCTTCTGGCAATTTGATGGATGAGATGGTGATGGTGTCGCCAACTTCCAAACCAGTCAAATCAACAGTCAACGCATCAGGGATATCGCCAGCAAGAACGTTTAGTTCAATTTCTGGACGCACAACGGACAATAGGCCACCGCGCTTGATACCTGGGCATTCGTCTTCGTTGATGAACTCAACTGGGATGAACAGGTTGATTGTTGTAGTGCGCTTGAGGCGCATGAAGTCGACGTGTGTTGGCAAGTCTTTAACAACATGGCGCTGAACGTCGCGGCAGATAACGCGAACGTCGTCTTGGCCTTCAACTTTCAGGTTGAAAAGCGTGGACTTAAAGCGGCCAGCTTTCAACATTTTCAGCAATTTGTTGAATGGGATGTTGATCGGTTGTGGATCAACGTCGCCACCAAACACAATGCCCGGTACCATGCCATCGCGGCGTGCCTGACGAGCGGCGCCCTTGCCTGTCCCCGTACGTGCTAGAACTTCAAGATCAGGGATCTCTCCAGCCATAATAATTCTCCAATGTTTTAAGGGCAGGACGCCTCCAAGGCTGTCGTCCCGCGTGAAGTGGCGCGTATAGACCGGATTCGCATCTGAGAAAAGCGCTTTTTAACTGCGCTGTCACTTGTGGTGGGGCATGCTCTCTGGCACCACTCGGATATGGGTATATTGAACGATCTTTATCTATCACGCAAACCGCTTGCAGGCTTCACTGTGATCGGCATGGCATGGGCGGCATATTTCGCGCAAATGCCTGTTCTTAAAGCAGGTTTAAGCGTTTCAGACGCGACTTATGGCTTGATCGTTTTGGTGTCGTCACTTGGTGCGGTTGCCGCAATGTTTCTTGCGCCACTCACCCAGCGTCTGGCTGGATCGTTCGCTTTGGTTTTCGCAGCCCTCGCAATTGCGGCGGGTTTCATGTGGGTTGGGGTCGCGTCTAATGCGATCACCTTTATGATCGCTCTTGCGATTGCTTCTGCAGGATCCGGGATCATCGACGTTTTGGCGAATGCCCGCATCGCTGGAATTGAAGCGCATCACAAGCGGCCATTGATGAACCTCAACCATGCGGCTTACTCGTTTTGTTATGCTGGTGGTGCGCTGTTAACAGGTCTTGCACGCGAATCCAGTTGGACACCGATCCAGGTATTTTCGGTACTGACCATCGCGATCGTTGGGCTGGGGTTTGTGATGTATGGGCCTGACCTTTATCAAGAGGAGGACGCGGAAACCTCCAGCTCTGGAAACCTACCTGTTGGATTGATCTGGGGTATTGGGTTGATCGTATTCATTGCCTATTTGGCGGAATCCTCCACAGAGGGGTGGTCTGCGCTGCACATCGAACGCACCCTTGGTGGCGGTGCTGGAGAAGGCGCGCTTGGACCTGCATTCCTTGGACTGACAATGGGAATAGGAAGGCTTGGTGGGTACGTCTTAACGCGATACCTTTCCGACATGGTCTTGATTGCACTGGCCTGTTTACTGTCGGCTATCGGCATTGGAGTTGCAGCTGGGGCTGGAACCGTTGGGGCGGCTTATATAGGTTTCGCACTGGGTGGAATGGGCATGTCTGTTGTCGCACCCACCGCATTGGCGTTGATCGGACGGGTTGTGCCACGCAAGCTGCGCACATTGGCGATCAGTCGGGTAACCGTGATCGGCTATTGCGCATTTTTCATGGGGCCTTCTTTGATGGGCTTTGTATCCCAAGGGTTTGGGTTGGCCGCATCATTCTTTACAGTCGCAGTGCTATTGGCGGTCGTGACTGCGATCTTGATTCCGATGCTATCAATTAAGCTGCGCACCCCAAGTAAAGATGCCGCGCCTTAGACGCGGGGGTTGTGCAAATAGCCATTGGAAGCCATCAGCCTGTCGTATAGTGCGAATTCATGCTCACGAGCAGCGCGTAAAAACACCTCAACGTCAGGCGACAAAGTTGTGTCGGCATCTTCAGAGACGTTCTTTTGTTTGAAAACAAACTCCTCACCAAAATGCCCTGACAGGAACCTGTGCAACAACTCCATCTTTTCATACGCAAACAAATGCGAGACCAGCAATTTTCTACGATTGGATGTGAGGAAGTTAAGTTGACTGCCAATTGCTGCAAACGCTGGTGGTTCATCTTCAATCACTGCTAAGACAAATTCGTCAAAGCTGATGCCAACCGTACTGCGTTCTGGATAGGCCTCATCCACGTTTTTGCGATACCGGTACCAGCTGGCTATCTGATCAATGGGATCGCGCATAACCGCAAACGGCTTTGGGTTCATGTCATAAGCGTTTCTTAGAAACGGGCTGATCTTTGTGCGAAACCGCAATGCTGTTGTGTGCTTGCGTTGCTTTGCAAAAATGACATCGGCTTTAGGGCGCAAAGCCATTTAAATAGCTGTCGTGCCCGTTTTTGGAACGGCCAAGAAGACAAGGTTTTGTTCTGAGAAGACTAACATGAGACGGTGTTTACATCGACCTTTCAGGCGTTTCTAGCCCCAACTTATTCCTGCCAGCGACCCTCAAAGTCTTCGGGAATAAGCAGGTTGTGACGCCCTAAATCTTCGATATTGGTTTCACCACACAACGCCATTGTTGTATCGAGTTCGCGGTGAATGATGTTGAGGGCAGATGTAACCCCGGCTTCGCCCATCGCGCCAAGTCCGTAGATATAGGCGCGCCCGATATAAGTGCCCTTAGCCCCCATCGCCATCGCCTTAAGGACATCTTGACCAGAGCGAATACCACTGTCCAAATGGACATCAATCTTGTCGCCAACAGCTTCCAGAATGGAAGGCAGGGCGCGAATGGAAGATAAGGCACCGTCCAATTGGCGCCCCCCGTGGTTGGATACGATAATCGCATCCGCGCCAACCTTTAGGGCCATCTTGGCGTCTTCTGCATCCAAGATACCTTTTAGGATAACCTTGCCACCCCATTGTTCTTTAAGCTTTGCAATCTTGTCCCAATCCAAACTTGGGTCAAATTGCTCTGCGGTCCATGACCCAAGGCTTGAGGTGTCGCTGATGCCCTTAACGTGACCCACGATATTGCCAAATTCGCGGCGTTTGGCACCCAACATTCCGATGCCCCATGACCATTTGGTGGCAAGGTTTGCCATGGTCTTAAGGGTCAATTTCGGTGGGGCACTTAGACCATTTTTCAAATCTTTATGGCGTTGGCCAAGAATTTGAAGATCAAGGGTTATGACCAAAGCGGATACATTCGCATCCTTTGCGCGTTGGATCAGGCGGCTGATGTAGTCATTGTCGCGCATTGTATAAAGCTGAAACCAAAACGGTTTTGTCGTGGCGGCGGCGACATCCTCGATCGAATTGATCGACATCGTGCTCAAGGTATAAGGAACGCCAAAGGCTTCGGCGGCGCGGGCTGCTTTGATTTCGCCGTCCGCATGTTGCATGCCTGTTAGCCCAACAGGAGCCAATGCGACAGGCATAGCCACGTCTTGACCGATCATCTGGGTCGCAGTGCTGCGTCCCGTCATATCAACGGCTACGCGCTGGCGCAGGCGGATTTGATCAAAATCAGTGGTGTTTTCCCGAAAGGTCTGCTCGGTCCAACTGCCTGATTCAGCATAATCATAAAACATCCGTGGGACACGGCGTTCGTGTAGACGTTGGAGATCTTTGATGTTGGTAATGACCGGCATGTTCCACCCTCAGCGTTGCATTCCCTTTTGGTAGCAACTGCTGAGCGGGCTCGCAACTTTGATTTACGGCTTTGGGAGATTGGCCGCTGTCGGTTTAGGCGCGGTGCGCACCGTCTGACAGTGTTTTCACAAAGGCAAGAACATCAGCAACGCTTTCGCCCGCACCGATTTTGCTCACAATTGCACTGCCCACAACCGTACCATCGGCAACTGCGGCAATTGCCTCGGCTTTTTCTGGGGTGTTTACACCAAAGCCAACAATTACAGGCAGGCCAGACGCTTCTTGGATGCGCGCAACCTCGGGGCCAACATTGGTCGCTTCAGCTTCCGCCGCGCCCGTGATGCCGTTGATCGAAACGTAATACACGAAACCAGAGGTATTCTGCAAAACGCGAGGTAGGCGTTTGGCATCCGTTGTTGGTGTTGCAAGGCGGATAAAGTTCAATCCAGCCGCTTGGGCAGGGATGCATAATTCCGTGTCTTCTTCTGGTGGCAGATCCACAACGATCAATCCGTCAATCCCAGATTCTTTAGCATCGACTAGGAATTTGTCGACGCCGCGGCTGTAGATCGGGTTGTAATACCCCATCAAAACGATTGGCGTCGTGTCATCGGTTTCGCGAAACTTGGCAGCCAACTCAAGGGTGCGCGTCAGGGTCATGCCGACCTCTAGCGCACGCTGTCCGGCCAACTGAATGGTCGGGCCATCGGCCATTGGATCGGTGAACGGCAAACCAAGTTCGATAATATCAACACCAGCAGCGGGCAAACCCTTCACGATCTCAAGAGATGTGTCAAAGTCAGGATCCCCAGCCATCACATAAGACACAAACGCCTTCTTGTTGGCGGCTTTCAGTTCAGCGAATTTTGCGTCGATACGTGTCATGTTATGGCCTTTTGCAGATTGGTCCGTCTGCAATGCCAATTCTGGGACAAGAAATCAATCGCAATAGCGCGGCCAACTGCACAGGGCAGCGACTGTGTATATCAACATGCATTTCCACCACGAAGCTTGCACCGCGTTGATAGGGGCACTAGAAGCGGCGAAAACCAGTATATGCAACGCGCAGGAGAACATCATGGGTTTCAAAATGGGCATCGTCGGCTTGCCAAACGTGGGCAAATCCACGCTTTTCAACGCTTTGACAAAAACCGCCGCTGCACAGGCTGCGAACTTTCCGTTCTGCACCATTGAACCCAACGTAGGTGAAGTGGGCGTCCCTGATGCGCGTCTTGATAAATTGGCTGCAATCGCCAGTTCTAAAACGATTATTCCAACACGCATGACCTTTGTGGACATCGCGGGCTTGGTCAAAGGCGCGTCAAAAGGCGAGGGCCTTGGCAACCAATTCCTTGCAAACATTCGCGAAGTTGACGCCATCGCCCACGTTCTGCGCTGCTTTGAAGACGGCGATGTGACCCATGTTGAGGGGCGCATTGATCCAGTTTCAGACGCCGAAACGATTGAAACCGAGCTGATGCTGGCCGATATCGAATCCCTTGAGAAGCGTTTGCAAAACATGGGCCGCAAGGTCCGTGGCGGTGACAAGGACGCAGTGGATCAAGAACGCCTGATGAAAATGGCACTAGAAGCATTGGAAGATGGCAAACCTGCCCGCGTTCTAGAAATCGACGAAGACGACGCAAAACAATGGAAGATGCTGCAACTGCTGACCTCCAAACCTGTGCTTTATGTTTGTAACGTGGGTGAGGCTGAAGCGTCTGAAGGAAATGGCCACTCGGCTGCAGTGGCCACAATGGCCGCGGCCCAAGGGAACAGCACAGTCATCATCTCTGCTCAGATCGAGGAAGAGATCAGCAAGCTAGAGCCAGAAGAAGCCACCATGTTCCTTGAGGAAATGGGACTAAACGAATCTGGCCAAGATCGCCTAATCCGCGCAGGCTACGCACTGCTGCACCTTGAAACCTACTTTACCGTAGGGCCAAAAGAAGCCCGCGCATGGACGATACCCGAAGGGACAACCGCACCAAAAGCCGCTGGCGTGATCCACGGTGACTTTGAAAAAGGGTTCATCCGCGCCGAAACCATCGCCTATGATGACTTCGTGACCTTGGGCGGTGAACAACCGTCCAAAGAAGCTGGCAAAATGCGGGCCGAGGGCAAAACATACATCGTCAAAGACGGCGACGTGCTGCACTTCTTGTTTAATAATTAAGCAATCAGGTGATCGCGGCCCGACGGGCTGAGATCATGTCACTTTGCCCTTCCAGCACGGCTAAATAATAGCTGGCTCCGGTTTTCTCGAATTCCGGATGCGCAGAATCCGCATATCCCTGCGCCCCGTCCAAATGTATCGACAAACCGTTCATATCAAAAAACGCCTGATCGACATCATGCGCACGTCAAACAGGGCGCAATTTGATTTTGATCCGCGCGAATTTGCGGAAAGCCCACAGGCAGAACCGTATAAACCCTCTGAAGCGGGGCACTTTGCTTGGCATTCAGATATTGGCCTTGGGGTTGCCGCTGGCCAGCGCAAACTGACCGTTGTTTTATAGTTAAGTGAACCCGGCAGTTATGAAGGTGGAAACCTAGAAATCATGCCCAGTGCGCAGGTGTTATTCGCTAACCTCGCCTAAGACTGCGTGAGTGTGTTTCCCAGTTGCTCTTTACATCAGGTCACACCGGTGACGACCAGAACATGCCACTCGATCACGGTTTGTGCGCATGAGCCTGCATTTCGCTAGGACAGGGCAGCTCCTATCTAGGCTGGGGCAGGTTGAGCGTTACGTTGCGGGACTCGCAAACAAACGGCAAGTTTGACCAACAGTTAAGTTAGCACCGCATAAGCACCAGTCAGCAACGGGGCGCAAATCAAACCAACAACAAGCGCGGCACGAAAATGGCCCCAGCATGTGGCCCAATCCAAAGTTCTCTTTTGGATGGCAATGTGTTCGGCTGAGAAAGAAAGGTTTGACGGTTGTTTGGTAAGTTCGATTGCCATCCGAAGTAGGCTGACTGATCTTTGCGTCAAGATAGCAACCAGTCCAACGGTAATATGGACGAGCGTGGGAACTAATGTGGTCATTGCCATCAAGTACAACGCCACACCGGTTCTGGGGTCTTCTTGCACACCAGTCCAGTAGGCCCGCAAATCGAGCGGAACAGTCGTTGGGCTGATGCAACCCCAAAATGCCAATATAGCCCACAACAAGACAATCAGCCCGATAAAGCAAAGCACCGCCAGACATAGATCGACAATTATCCGAACGAGAACCTGCCAAGGTTGCGGCCGGCTTGCGAATGTTCTTTTTAGGAAAGCAAATGTGATCCAAAGAGAGAGCATGTCAGTGCCCGCGTTCAGGAGGGGAAGGAAGGCGTAAAGCAATAAATGCAGCGTCGCGATTTCTATATCACCAACGATTGCCACGGCCGCCGCTGCCGTCGCGTTGCCAGCCACACCAAAGCCACCGACGACGGCTGCTGCAAAGGTTCCATCTACAGAAATTGCGGCTGCAAAGGCACCAGCAACCGCAACTGCGACCCCCACCGCAATGGAGCCAGTGAATGTACCGGGAAACATAGCCGCAACGGTTAGAGCGACCGAAATGGCGAAGACAATTGCTATCCCGCCAACTAATGTTTCAAGCCCGACCCGGTCCATCTTGATGTTAGGACCACCCCGTTTTGTCATTTTTTGGGAAAGTTTGGTTGCAAAATACTTGCTAAGGGCGTCATTGTTTTTCACAATCATAAACGCAAAGATGATACTTCCGACCAATAACAAGAAACGCCAAAGCCGGCCAATGTTCGACTCAACGTCGCGAAATATATCGATCCCAGCAGGTAACCAAATATTGAAAAAAAGCCACCCCATGACTATTGCGATGAGAGGGTAGAATAATGCGACCGTTAGGCAGGTTCCGTATGTCCGCCACGACACCATTTTCTCGCCGAAAACCTTTTCGGAACACTCAATGACGCTTTCCAATGCGCTGAAATAGCTCTCTGTAGTACCGCGGCTCAAGTGTGCAATTATAGTTTCGCGTGCCCCTAAGTCATCAATAGCGGCTTTGACTTTCCGATTCGAGATCCGCTGCGCAAATGTTGCAACCGACATTGCGATGAGGACCAATAGCAAAGCCATCGCTGTCAACGCGCCCTGGTTCGTAGACGCTTGATCCCAAATATCCACGTTCATTGGTAGGTATAATCCTCACCCATACATAATTCTTATCGAAAAGGGGGCTGAGTTTCAATCAGGTCGGATCGAAGGGCGTGCGCTACACGTCGCGGTGTAGGCCTTAAAGTCGCCTATTTCTTTTGGTACCAGATTTTTTTGGTGTTTCTGACGGTCATTGTTCAAATTTTGGGGCGTGAAATTTTTTTACAATGGATTTTTCGAGAAAGAATTCACCCAAAGAACAGGCCGATAATGCGCCGATACAATACTGACGTTATACCGACGTTATAAATACCTAGCAAATTCAGGAATTTTGCCTCTTGCCCCCCTCTCAACTCATCGCTAAACGGGGCAACAGAGATGTGGCCGAGTGGTCGAAGGCGCTCCCCTGCTAAGGGAGTAGGCCCGTGAGGGTCTCGAGGGTTCGAATCCCTTCGTCTCTGCCAACCACCCTAATTTTTTTATTTTCATATAGTTAGAGGTGTGTTGCGGTGGCTTTGTACCCAGTTTGTACCCAGTTTTTCTGAACGAAACGCTTCAGTTTTGCCTTACTTTAGCCAAACCATTAGTTCTCATGTCACACGTACATCGCTGATCTGTTCAGTATTCCTTATTCCTATCTTCAGTTTGGTACGCCAAACGACTCGCTGACTAAAGAGGCTGCACCTATAAAAGCTTTAGTTTTACAGAAGTAATCCATTTGCGTAATGATGCTTAACTTATTGTATTTAAACAATTATTTTAATTTCAGGTATAGAGTACAACAAGAAAGCAATACTCTTAAGGGGGAGGGCAGGCCCCAAGCCTGACCACCAACTCATTCCCTAGCAATTCATTCATAACAACCAGCTAGCTTCACTTTATCCATACCTAGCTCTTCGATGGTTAAGCTGACCTTAATGCTAAGACTCGGGTGGTTGTTTACTCTTTGGTGAGTGGAAACATAATCACGTATTACGGTTCTGTATGTCTTAACTGCTGTGTCTTTATCTGACTGCTTAACAACCACACAATCATGAACACCGTATGCGGTAACGCCTAGTGTTTTAAGCTTGAGCAATGTTTCCGTTAGTATCTGTGACTCGTGGTAAGACAAGAAACCTGTCGCATTCATATACTCGCTGTCTAACTGTCTCAGTGCAGGGAATACTTCTAAAGCTTCTCTCTGTATCTGTAGATACATCTGCTTAGAGCGTTCTGTATCAAAGAAGAGTTGCACGTCATCAAAGTGGCGTGCCCCCATCGGGTGGTCCAATTTAAATGTTAGTGCATTATCGGCCTTTGGTCCATCCGAACGATACTTTCTGGTGCAGGCGGACGATAGCCCAATGGACTGTGTGGCCTGACGGTGTTGT